>Ga0182738_1006710_pt1 | contig 11879 bp, 14 predicted proteins | sample eDN5th30CBELigMG_FD_128876 | JGI IMG/M metagenome (GOLD analysis project Ga0182738, IMG submission 128876) | Enriched Miracle-Growth compost microbial communities from Emeryville, California, USA - eDNA 5th pass 30_C BE-Lig MG (version 2)... ...
AGTTCGCTCAGAACTAAAATACCTTGCAGATTAATTAGGTAGTTGGAATCTGCTTGTATCCGAACTACCACGCTTGCTTTTCACTGTATATACTTATTGGCGTTCATATGATTATGTTGTATGAATTGCCGAGTCTGAGGACTCAAATAATAATAATAATACATCAAATTTGGCTTAATTTGATAAAAGACAAGAAGAAGAACTCAAAAATTTACAAGCAATGAGAGTATTTAAGGAATAAAATCCTTCTTTATGGATAATCCTTGATCATATTTTCAGCTTGATGTGTTCCAGAGTCAATGGGAAAAAGTGAAAAGAATTCATTATTCAAGTCAAACATTTTGATGAGATGAGAAGAATTCCAATTTGACTGAAGTCCGACTTCAATCATTATTATTCATCAAGAATTAAAATTGTTGACAATAATTAGGTTCAATACAAGATTTTAAGAACCCTTATATTTTCAAACAGAAAAATGTCGCCTCGAATATTTTCAAATAAGTGAATAACAATCTATTCTCCAACTTGACTGGGAAAGATTTTTGGAATTCCTCCATCTTCTCATTTTCATGAAGAAGTGATTTTCTTGATGGCTTAATACCGTAAATACTCCTGAATATTCACCCTCCAAAAATTCACCTCAACATCATCGACCCTATAGATTTTCTTTCAACTCTCAAAGGGCAGGAGTGAAAATTTTCTGTGAAAAAACAAATGATAATTTGATAAAAAATGGAAGGATCGAAGACCAAAATATCTGAAAACATTTAAGAAATAACCTTTGCTCTCAATTCGAGTGAAATGTTTTAAATTCGCAGGAATATGAGAGCTGAAACCTGAAAAAGATTTATCTTAAAGGCACATTAGGGGACCTCCCTAAAAAATTGGCCACAAAACCTTGAATACCCTAAATATCCACGCCGAAAGCTCACTCCAGTCTGGCGAGTTTATAGAGATATTTACGGTATCTGTCGCACTTTGAATTAGCTTTCGAATTTTGAGGATGATATTTTTAGATGAATATCGTGCATTTTCTGACATTGGAAACAATTTAAGGCAAGTGTTGGTTTTACGTGTCATCAACACCACTCACATTTTATCACTTGAAATTAAGGGGAGAAACATCTTTCCCTTTAGAAATTCGTCAAAACATGCATTGCATCTTTGAAGCACTTGTCAATTGAAGATGAAAAATTGAGCTGTGGAGGAGAGAACATTTTGAAAAAGTATAAAGTTTCAATTTTCATAGAACTCTCTATGAAAAACAGAAAAGAAATTTATACAGAAAAGAGGTTTGAAATTAATTGGTAAAAAGAATTAAATTTACTTTTCGCTTCTTTAAAAGGACCTTTTTCTAACCTGAGCATCAATTAAACCAAAATTATTATGAGTGAGAGATTGGGAGAATTAAGGCTTTTCAATCCTTCAATCAAGGCCCACGTGCCTATCAAATTTCGTAAGTCTCTTGTCCACTATGGAAGCTAATTTCCAAAGTTTCAAGCTTTATTCTGAAAAGACCAAGTTTAAATAAAATTCCTTTGCGAAATAATCGAGAGCCGGAGAGGTTCAAGTTTCCCTTGAACCTATCAAGCGCTCTCAAAACTGAAGAGACAACGACAGAAGATCAAAATCTTTCAAGTCACAGAACCCTCCCTTCTGCTGGGACCAGGCAAAGCATCCAAAAATCTTTAACAACGAGTGTAGAAGGTCCAATTATTGACTCCAAAGAGCTACCAGAACGCAAAATCAGATCCCAATCAGTTCCAAAGCTCGCTAATTTGACAAATGACTTGAAAGTCGAGTCTAGAGTTCGAACCAAGACGCTCCATACGACCGCTGATTGTCTGCATATCACAAAAATGAGATGTACCAGTTCATCCAGTTTTCAAGAAAAATTCAAGCTCAATCTCCAACAAAGACCAACTAGTAAACATCAAGGTATGTTTTTGATGCTTTGAGAGATTTTTAAAAGTTTTCTTTGAAGATTTGAAGCAGAAAGGATCCCAAAGCCAGCGAACACTGTCTGCAAATATTAAAAAAGGCTTTTTGAGTACAACCCGTTCAAAACTGTATGATGTGACAAGACTAAACTCTGGTAAATAAAGAAAGGATCAGTGATTTTTAATCAATTCTATTTAGCTCGCAAGACAGAAGAGCCATCAGATCGGTCTTTATCTCTTGACAGACAAAAAAATCTGATGAACATGATTAAAGAAACCAAGGACTCTGTTGTCAAAGATAAAACCATGATTACAAATATTGTTGATAAGCAATTCCAAGAGCTTGATGTTTTACATGAAAAATATCTCAAGGTATCGAGTTGACTGATATGAAAATTCTTATTCGATTAGCGAAATAATAATATGAAATGGGCAATCGCGACTCTTGGAAAACCTCCAAAAACTCAATTTATCAGGTTCTTTACAAGTACCAAGGCTGGATTTCTTTTCTGTCAACAAAAGATTTTATCAGCTGATATTGAACTTTAGCTTTATGGACGAAATTTTTCCTTGATAAAAAAATTTTCTGTTTTTTGTATTGTATTTTACAATTGCTTTGCTTTGATTTATTTCATTTTATACTTTTTAGTTTTATTCAGTAAGTTATCTGTATATTTTCTTGTTGTCTCTTAGTAAAAAAGTGAAATTAATACGATAAAAAAGTTTGCTCTTCTAATCTTGGAAATATCTACCTCATTTTATTTTTATAAGCCCAATACCAACTTTCAGCCCAATCAGATTTATGGACAAAAAAAAATTCCCAATATTTCAAAACAGATCCTTGTTCAAATCGCTTGAAAATCACATTCATAAAAATCATAAGAATTTTAGAAGAAAACTTTGAAACAAAAATCCAATTAATAGGAATTTTGTTCCTGTCAAAAAATAAACTTGGGAACTGTATCTTGGAGAATGTCCCTTGAAAAATCCATCATAAAAGGATTTGTCAAAAAATTCCCCTTGTAAAGTCAGATACAAAAGCAGGTATCTATGAAAGATATGGATGAAATTAGGGGGACTAAAGAGGATGGATTTAGAATGAGGGATGGATTAATTAATTGAGATCTCGAGCAATACTATACTTAAGAGACTTGGTTGATCTAAACCTAATACCTTTAAGGTTTGTGTTTCAAGTTTCTACCATGTAGAAATCTAGACGTATTGATAGAGCATACAAAATATATTTATAGAGGGGTTAAATTTAAGCGTTGAGGGCCTTGGCGATCTTGTCTTGGACTCTCTTCTTTCTTTCTTCCAAAGTAAATCTTCTGGCTCTGAGGTACTTCTTGCCACCAGCAGTTTGGACGATGGTTCTTCTCTTGTCAGTGTACTTAACTTCAACCTTCTTCTTGTCCTTCTTGGCGGGGGCAGCGGGGTTCTTTCTGATTTCTTCGTGAACCTTGGTGTAGAGCTTTTCCAAAGAGGTGACACCAGCCTTCTTGAGGTTAGCTTCCCACTTGGAGAATTGTCTGTTGTAGGCTTCCTTATCTTCTTTCTTCAATTCAGTCATGTACTTTTCAACGTGAAGACCGAAGATTCTTTCTCTGTGAGCCTTGGCGTTGTAGGTTTCCTTACCACCTTCCTTGGAGTAGCCAGGGAATCTCTTGGTGGAGTGGGGGACGTGGAGACCACCGTCGCAAGCACCCTTGAGGACACCGAAAACTCTGTTACCGGTGGTGGTTCTGATGAGACCAGCATCCAAAACAGCCTTGAAGGGTCTTCTTTCAGTTCCCTTGTGGTCGTTGGAGACATCGTAGTCTTCACCGTCAGTCTTCTTGGCACCAGTGTAAACCTTGTCCAAACCAGTCTTGTTGAGGAGTCTTCTGGCGACGAGGAGACCAGTGGCGTAGCAAGCAGCGTAGTTGGTCAAACCAGCTTCGAGACCGAATCTCTTGAGTTCTCTGGAGTCAGCGGCAGCGAGGACTCTGTCACCTTGGATGGTGGCATAGATGACTTGGGCAATAACTCTGGTGCAGGTAACTCTGGCAACGAGTCTGTACTTGGGGGAGTTGTACTTGTTCTTATCTTGGATGATAAGGGCCTTTCTGGCGTGGTAGTCAGTCTTACCCTCTATGGAGAATGAGATTATGTTTGGAATGTCGAACAATTACCTCTTCTTCTTCTGAATCTAGTTTGGAATCTCTTGAAGTAAGCTCTAGTCTTGTAAACCTTAACGAAAGCCTAATTGAGAGGTGAGATGATGAAGAAGATTCGTTTCTTACCATTTTGACTGCTCTTTATCTTAAATATTTATCAATATTTTAAAATAAAATCAGATGCTTTGGTTAAAAACCCTATGCGTGGCGAAATTAATTTCTAATCACAGAATTTGTGACCCAAAATCACTCAATCTCGTGTATCGGGAAATTCTGAGAAGAACAAAGATATTTTGGCACTTTCAAAAGAAGAGAAATGAGGAGTGTTAAAGAGGTAGGACAGAAGTGCTTTCCGAGATTAAAAATTCAGTCTTTGAAAGAAAATTTTTCATCACAATTAATCGAGTGATTCTGAACGAAAATCATTCGCCTTATCCTCAATTTCTCAGATTTAATTTGTTCTGATATTGGTAAGATATCTTATTCATTGAAATTCCAGACAAAAAATTATTGAATATTTATGGAAAAAATTCTTGGATCTTGAAAAGGGAAATCTCCTTTAAAAAAATTATTGCCAATTCATGTTCTTGAGCAATCTTGTCTTGAGGTTGTAAAATCCTTGACATCAAACAAATAGTCATAATGCAAAAGTTATAGATAATTTTCCAGATAGATAGGAGTCTTATTTCTTGTTCAGAGAAAATAGAATTTCTTCGACACTTTTCAACAAAAATTTTTCATTCTACGTCAATAATAGTTTTTTTGAAAATGATTATGTGAGAGAAATGCATCTCCATTTCTTGAGAAAAATTAAATTTTTTTGAAAGTAAAAAAACAAACACTTTTCTTCAAAAATAAAGCAATACCGGGAATATTGGGGATAAAATTGAACTCGAAATAAATCAGCCGGCTAATCTAGGAAAACTTCTCAGAAATTTAATAAAAAATACAAAATCCCAATGGAAAACGCAGCATTAAAAGGTCCTGACTTCATCTCAATTATCAAAGAGAAAGGCATTGATAAGGTAAACAAACTTGTCACTTTTTAAAAAAAAAAATTTCAAGGCTCTGGCTATGGCTGGAGACTTTGATCGATATCAATATAAATTGATGATCTGTCTTGGCATTCAATGGCTTATTACCTCTTTTGTGCTCATGATTCAACCTTTTCTGATGCAAACTCCAACTTTTCTCTGTCAAGATCCTAATGGCCCTGATCAAACATATGTTTGCACTGAGAATGAAGCTTGCAAACAAGGGAAGATTGTTTTTGCCAACAACACCCCTGACAACATTGTTTCAGAATTTTTGCTCGTCTGTGAAAGAGCAAGCTTAAGAGATCTTTGTGGAACAATTTTCTTTTTTGGAGGCAGTATTGGGACACTGTTATTTTCACATGCAGCGGATAAATATGGTCGAAAAAAGGCTTTGCTTTTTTCTTATGCATTGGGGAGTATATCTCTTCTTTTATTGGGACTTTCTGCATTCAATATTACCTCGTTTTATATTTATCTGGGGTCTTCTTGGGCAGGCTATGATGCTTACTTTGCCTTTTCATTTATTCTAGTGAGTGAAGCGGGAGGTAAGTGAATTTAATAAATCATGAATAAATTATTAAGGCGCTAAACTCAGAGGAATCAGCAATTCCTTTTTACTCATTGTTTGGGGAGTTGGCTTATGTGTCTTTATTGGAATCGCTTATTCGATCCAAAATTGGAGAACTGAAATAACGTATTTTATTGCAATTCCTGCATGTATCAGTCTATTCCTCTTTACTCGCATCCATGAGTCTCCAAGGTTTCCAAAGGCATTGAAATTATACTCAGTTTAGTAGATTTCTTTATACAAAAGGAGAACTTCAGAAATGTCAAGAAGTATTATCAAAAATTGCCAGAGAGAATAATAAAATTATTGCCGATTCTTCTGGCGTTGACCCTGAAGTTCAGACAGAGCAGACTTTGAGTCCACAGTTAAAAAAGCCGCAAGGTGGTTCAGAAGCCAGTTATTTAACAATTTTTCAGAATTCATGGCTTCGAACCAGATTTTTGCTATTTTCTGCTTTGATCATTTACCTTTATCTCTCTTATAATGGCATTCTTTTTGCATTAGCAGATATCGGAGGAGACATTTACGAGAACTCAATAGTCCTATCTGTTGCAGAATTATTGGCTTATGTTGTTTCATGTAACTTAATTAGAAATTATTGAATCTAACTTTTTAACAAGTGTTTTTGCTTAATAAGCTGAAAAGAAAGACATTTTTTGTTGGAATTATGCTGTCAGCTGCGATGGCCGCAACAATTTTTGCTTTGATTCCCTACATCAGTTGTAATGGATTTATGTTTTGCAATCAAAACTTCCTTGAGCAAAGCTTATCATTGGTAAAGTTTAATTTAATGAATTTATCTAAAAAGTTCCAACAAAAGATTATTAAATTTGATGTCACGCTTTCTTTTGGATTAATTTATGTTTATGGCTCAGAGCTGTTTCCAACAGTTGCTAGATCGAAATGTATTGGCCTTGGAGCCTCCTTAGGAAGAGGGGCAAGCATGCTGACAACCTGGCTGAATAGCGGATTAATGTCGTTTGGTGTTAAGCCCATGCTTTTTTATGGAAGTTTAGGCTTTGTAATGCTCTTGTTATTGAGCAAACTTCCTGAAACTTTTGGAGAAGAACTCATGGATAATTTACCAAGTGACGAAAATAAAAGTAAAGTAATGGTTGAACTTGAGCTTGAAGATCAATCCCCGTCTGAAAATAAACAAACAGAGGAAGAAGATATTGACAATTATGAATCAAGTTATTGAAGATAGTGGTGACATGGTAAAAATTATCAATTACGCATTTAATATGAATTATTTGCTTGTCTAGTTGTAAAATTAGTTTTTTACATTCACGTTGAAATAAACGTGCTCGAGAAGAAAAATATAGAATCAGATGAGGTTAAAATTCAAATAAACAAATTTCCATCTATGAATGATAAACTGGAAAGATAGTCTTTTTGGATTTTCTGAGAAAACCAATAAAGCCAAACAAGCCAATTCATAAAATCAGAAGCTGATAATGAAGATTGGCCCACTCTATCTTGCTGGAGTTTATTCTGAACTCTAGGTTTTTGATTGAATAAATTTTAATAGAAGTATTTTCTAAAATAAATTTATTCATGAACAAAAGTTAAAATTTTTTTCAAAGCACACGTTTTTTTTTTCACATTCAACTTAACCCTTTCATTGTTTGCTATCTGCACAACTCGTGGACAATCCTTGAGTTTGGATTCACTAGAACTTTCCAAAATGTTTGTGATGACAAAATTATCGAGTTTCAAAGAGTTTGAGGCGAGGAAAGCAATTTTTGCAGTTGAGCGGATTATTAAATTGCAGCATGAAAATATTTAACTAGACATTTAATTTGGAAAAACTTTAATTTTCAAAAAAAGGGATAAATAAATCTTCGTATGGAAAAATAAGGAAGAATAATAGGGTATTTGACAGCTTTTCGAGGGTGAAATTCGTTCCAAGATGGATGACAAGACTGCCAAAGACTTGTGGAAGACAATGATCTATTAAACTTGAAAGTGACAAAGAAAACGAGGGTCTAGAGTTGATAAATCCGCTACTTGTTGGTTGGTTTTATAAATGTTCTCTCTGTTACTATTTAAGAATCAATCAATTAATATAAACCTAATAATTTAATGCATAACTCTGGAAATTCAAGGCTATAAGCAATATTAAAAATGGAATATGAAAGTCATTCTTCTCTGAGAATGGGCACTCAGAGTTTATCAGAAGATTATCTCAAGTACAACAAAAAGTATGGAATCAAGTACATTGAGAAGCTCAGTTTTCCAGAAAGCTTTAGATTACAGACTTCCAGATCGTGGCATAAACTTTTTCGATCAGTGAAGGTGCTCTATAAAATTACCTCAGCCAACCCTAAAGAGCATGACATTGAGTTCAGCCTTCCACATGCCATTGAATGCCTCAAAGAGAAGCGCTCCCTGCACTCTTTCCCAATAAAAATCAATTTTTCGGAAAATAATCTCAAAACTTTAAAAAAGAGTACCTTTAAGCTGTTTCGATGCTTGAGAGCCCTGACAGAGCTTGATCTTGTGCTCAGCACTGAGAAACCAGATGGTCTTCTTTCCCTAATCAAGCAGACTCACACATCTGCTTGCCTTTGCTCATATAAGATTAAACTGAGTCTCGTTGACCAGGGACTTATCGAAATTCCTCATGTGATTAAGGGTCTTTACAAGAAACTCAATAGATTTGCTCACCTCTCAGAGTTTTGCTTTAACTTGAAGGGGGTCCAGCTGTCAGATAGGAGTCTTCAACAACTCTTTTCTTTTAATCAATTGAGAAAACCAGTAAAATCTCTCAAACTGCTGACAGATCGGCTCGAAAATATCGAAGACGAGTTTGATGACTTTGGCGACCCTGTTCCTGATGTTTCCCCAAGCCTTGAGCAAACTTGGCAGACTTTTTCTCATATTGAGTTATTTGCCCCCAGTCTAACTGAGTTACACATCCAGCCTCTATTTAGAAATGCTTTTGATCACAAATATATCCAGCATATTTTCACTCCACTCTCAAAGCTGATAAATTTGCAGACTCTTGTCCTTGAGTTGCCGCATCTTGAGTTAACTGAATGTGATGTAATGAGCTTGGGCAATGCCCTTTCTCAGTTAAAAAATCTCAAGAAACTTTTGATGCTGACACACTTTGGAATGGTCTCTCAAAAAGCTCTCAACAATTTTTATATGAGCATGCAAGGTCTAAACTTGTATGAAGGAGGAATCAATATGAATTTCTTGACAAAGGCAGATCATTCTTATTTCTTTAAAGCGATGGCAGAATCGACAGAGATAAGAATTATGCACTTTCGAATGTCTTATATGGCAGACTTTTCCTTTGACGAGTCGCTCTGCGAATTCCTACGCACTTCCTGCTCATATTTGAAGCAACTTGACCTCTCCTCTACTCATTTGATGAAAGGACTGAAACCCTCTCGAAAAGAGTGGAACGCTCGTATCCAGGGGCTTTTGAGAACCCTTCAAGATTGCAAAGAGTTGGAGTCTCTCAATGTTCACGTTTCTAAAATGTCTGGAATCAATGAAAATATGGAAGGTATCATTGAGTTGATTCCGAACCTCCCCAATCTTCAAGATCTGATTTTTGATCTTGATGCTAAAGATCATGAAGTTGATTATGAGCTTGGAAAGATGTTTTGGAATACAGTCTTCCAAAACACCAGATTCAGGAAGCTAATCATGATGTTTAGGTTTAGAAATGCTGAGAAATTGATGGCTATGATGATTCCAAGTATCGCTTTAATGGAAGATTTAGAGTGTTTTTATACTCAGTTTTCTTCAGATAAAATTGACACTTGGCAAATTCTTCGTTTGATCAAGCAACTCATAAAATGCAAGTTCATTGAAGCAATTCGAATCAACTTCAAACTAAAGAGCTTTCTTGAGAACGAGATGATATTCAAAATTCAACAAGCTCTCAATAAATCAAGATTTTTAAAGCATGGGCTTATAGAAATCCAGTGTGGTAATCAAAAACAAAAGATTTTCCCAGATGGAGTCGTCTACTCGGCAGCTTCTTCTTCAATCGAGGATTTAACTTGAAACTATTTTTTTCTTTGGCACGTTTGTTCAGTTCAGTTGTCTCTAAGTACAATCAGATTGCTTTTATTACTCAAGATAGATAAACCCACTCTTATGTCTATTTGAATGTTTTCATTAATTTAGTTTATTTATTGTAAAAACCTCATAATCGTGTTCACTGCTGCATAATAATAATTTCGAGTTTTATTTTTAATTTTATTGAGAAAATTATTCACAACCAAATCGCTTCTCCCGACTCTACGAATTATTTAAATTTACAGGAGATGCGGCGAGAAAATTGTTTACAGTATTTCCGAAAGAAGAAATCAAATTTTTTCAAAATGAAAATCTGAAGTTTGAATTCCTTAATAGATATATTATATATCTTTTGAAGAGAGAATTTTTTGTATATTTTTTTGCAAGGGTTCGGAATTCTCCGGATTTTCCAGATTTTCCAATTTTTCCCTGAAAGATTTTGAAGAAAAAAAAAATTTCCTATTGAATTTTTTTTTTCTCAGAAAATTTTTTCCATAAAAAATGAAAAAAAAGGAAAAAATTCAAAGTTTTTTTTGTTGAAATTTCTGAAAAGCAAAACTCTCATTTCGAGATTCGATCATCATCAATCATAAAGCTCTCAGAAAAACCTCTTTATTCTTGAAAAATAACGAGAAAAAAAATACTTGGAGGATTTGTCCAGATTCTTGAGCCTACGAATTGTCCTGATTTTGCATTGCCTCGAATTCCGAACCCTGCTTTTTTCCTCTTTCATAAATCTTTTTCAAAGGAATTTTTTTTCAGGTGAGTTTTGAACCAAAGTTATTGACTAATTTGACTCCACAAACTGCCAAGAGAATTTTAGGAATATGACGTATATTGAGAGATACTCTTACATTTGAATATAAATTATCTTTAAAGTTGAAAAAGTTTTATTTATGCATCAAATAACCTTTATTCAAATAGTTGGATTTGCTCTTTTTTCAGCAGCTTCTAAAAGTAAACGTCTTCTTCTAATTTCTTCTGCTTCAGCATTAATTTCAACAGGTTCTTCATTTGGCTTATTTTCTCCTAAATTAATAGGTCCCTTTTCTTCAACGATTGTTGCTGAATTTTTATCTTGAGCTGATTCTTTTTGAAATAATGAACTTAAATCTTTTCGAGCTGGCTTATTTAAATCAGTCACATTGCTGACAGGGTTATTTTCTGGAACATTAATTTCAGATTGTTTTTGTTCCTCCTTTTGTTTTTCCAAAACGGGATCTGCTTTCTTGCTTGGGACAAGTTTAAAGAAAGCATGATTTCCATATTGAGAAAGAACTAAGCTGTTGATAAGTTTGATCTTTTTTCGAAGGTCTTCAACCTAAATAAAGGGTTGATTATCTAAGAAATATAAAATTTAAAATACTTCAGAAGTTCGGTAAGAAACTGCAGGTCTTGGTAACCCAAACTCAACAGCCCCAACTAATTGCAAAAATTAATTTTTCTCTTAAAATTAAATTCCTTACGAGCCGCTTTTGTGGATTCAGAAGCAGTGAGAACATCAGTAAATATACGCTTGATAATCTCTTGATGGGTTGCTTCTTCAATTTGGCTTTCACTGTTTTCAAGATAATTTAAAAGAATTCCGTTGTATAATTCCATGATCTTGAGGTTATCAAGGCCAAAGTTGAGTTCATGAAGTTTTTCAATCTTTTTATTGACATTCTGAGCCTCGTTTTGGAAGATGTCAGTCAGCACATTTGTCTTTGGCTCTTGACCATCTGTGGTGCTTTCAATTTTGATGGGTTGCTTACATTTTGGACAGAATTGATTGGCATTTCCTTGAATCCAACCCCTATCGAAAGATTTCAGAAATTATTTAGATTCAAACTATACTTTAAGCAATTCAAATGGAAAATATGTCCACAAGGAATTTTCTTTCCGTGAGTGATTTCATGCAAACAAATCAAACAAGTTGAGTCAATATTTTCAACATCTTCTTGGGTCACTTCTGGAAGCCTTGAATTGGAAAGGATTTAGTTGATAAGCTTTAAAAAAAAAAAATATACTTGTTGAGTTTTTTGACTAAGACTATAGAGTTGTAGAAGGTCGTGACTGTTCCAATTAGATTTGAGACAGTTTCAAGGGTTTCAAGAATCAAGTGGAGTGGAATTCCAAAGCTCTGATAGATAAAGAT
>Ga0182738_1006711_pt1 | contig 11878 bp, 10 predicted proteins | sample eDN5th30CBELigMG_FD_128876 | JGI IMG/M metagenome (GOLD analysis project Ga0182738, IMG submission 128876) | Enriched Miracle-Growth compost microbial communities from Emeryville, California, USA - eDNA 5th pass 30_C BE-Lig MG (version 2)... ...
CGTGCTGGAAAACGGCGTGGCAGCGAAACTGCGGATCGGTTCGAGAAGGAAGATATTGCGGTGCATGAGGCACGACGGCAGGCCTTTCTCGCAATCGCCGAAGCAGAGCCTGAGCGATGCAAGGTAATCGACGCTGATCGTCCGCAAGACTTGATTGCGAGCGATATCGCAAAAGAAGTCGATACTATTCTGACGGAAAGGGGGCTGTTGTGATCGAGGAACTCGACGTCCCTAAAGTTCACGATTCTATCGAGGGTGTGCCTGAACCATCCGCAAGCGATTATGTTGCCGGGCACTGGGAGATCAGTGGTTTTCTGGCGCAAGCTTATCGCGAGGGGCGTATGCATCATGCGCTGCTCTTTGAAGGCGCGCAGGGGATCGGTAAGGCAACTCTCGCCTTTCACCTTGCAGGCCATATGCTGGCACATGGCAACAATAGCGAGGCGCCGGAGCATATTGTTGCTCCGGATTTTTCGAGACCACTCTGGCGGCAAATCGCGGGCGGTATGCATTCCGCTGTCCTGCATATCAATCGTCCATTCGATCAGAAGACCGGAAAGTTCAAAACCGGTATTCCCGTGGAGGAAATCCGTCGCGTCACACATTTTCTGACCAGAACCGCATCGGACCATGCCTGGCGCATCGTTATTGTCGATCCTGCAGATGATATGAACCGCAATGCTGCCAATGCACTTCTGAAAACTCTGGAAGAACCTCCTGCACGTGCGCTCTTTATTCTGATTTCTCATTCGGCGGGGCGTTTGCTTCCGACAATCCGGTCTCGCTGCCAAAGCATCGGCTTCAAGCCGCTCGAAGATAGTGCGCTGAAGGATGCCCTGGCACATGTCGGCCCGGGTGTCGGAATGGATTCTGATGCCGTAACGCAAACTCTGCTCCAGCGATCAGAAGGCAGCGTACGCAAGGCACTTCTGCTGGTGGCGAATGGCGGCATTGAAATTTCCGATACAGTCGATTCTCTTCTCGAAGGGCAGAATTTCGATTTGCCGAAAGCACATGCGCTCGCTGGCATATTGAATGGGCGTGAGTCGGAGGTTCAATATGAACTGTTCCGTGACCATCTGTTGGGGCGCATCGCAATCGAAGCTCGTCGCCTTGCAGAAGCAGGACAACTGCATGATGCGGACCGCTGGTCGCGTTTCTGGAGCGATCTCGTACGCGAAACCGTGGATGCCGAAACCTACAATCTTGACCGTCGGCAAGCTGTGGTAATCCTCTTGGAAAAAACGCATCGCGCTTTTCGCTTCGGTCAGCCTCCGCTTGCGTGACATGACCGCTGACATGCGTTATGTCACCGCTGATAATTTTTCTCCTCGTGTGTCTGCAAATCATTCAGGCGCGCTTTCAAACTTCGAAAGACCGGGTCCATAATGAGCCGCGAAAAATATTACATCACCACCGCGATTGCTTATCCGAACGGAAAGCCACACATCGGTCACGCGTATGAATTGATCGCGACCGATGCAATGGCGCGTTTTCAGCGCCTGAACGGCAAGGATGTTTTCTTTCTGACCGGTACGGACGAGCACGGCATCAAGATGTTACAGAGCGCGCGCAAGGAAGGCATCACGCCGCGCGAGCTTGCAGACCGCAATACGGCCGCGTTCAGGCAGATGGCCGATGTGCTGAACAGCTCCAATGACGATTATATTCGCACCTCTGAAGAGCGTCACTACAAGGCCAGCCAAGCCATCTGGAAAGCGATGGCTGACAATGGCGATATCTACAAGGGTGGATATGCCGGTTGGTATTCCGTGCGTGACGAAGCCTATTACGGCGAAGAGGAAACGGAAGTCCGCGAGGATGGCGTTCGCTATGGGCCGCAGGGTACACCCGTCGAATGGGTCGAGGAGGAAAGCTATTTCTTCCGCCTCTCTGCCTATCAGGACAAACTGCTCGATCTTTACGAGAAAAATCCGGGCTTCATCATGCCTGCAGAGCGCCGCAACGAGATCGTGAGCTTCGTCAAGTCGGGTCTGAAGGACCTGTCGATTTCGCGCACGACCTTCGACTGGGGCATTCCAGTGCCGGGCGACGAGAAGCATGTCATGTATGTCTGGGTTGATGCCCTGACCAACTACATTACGGCTCTCGGCTATCCCGATGCTTCGGATGAAAAGTGGGGCTATTGGCCTGCCGACGCGCATATCATCGGCAAGGATATCTCGCGCTTTCACGCTGTCTATTGGCCTGCATTCCTGATGTCGGCTGGTATTCAGCTGCCGAAGCGGGTTTTTGCACACGGCTTCCTGTTCAATCGCGGCGAGAAAATGTCGAAGTCGCTTGGCAACGTGATCGATCCATTTGGTTTGGTCGAGCGCTACGGTCTGGATCAGCTGCGTTACTTCCTGATGCGCGAAGTGCCGTTCGGTCAGGATGGCAGCTACAGCCATGATGCCATCGTTAACCGCACCAATGCCGATCTGGCCAATGATCTCGGTAATCTGGCGCAGCGTTCGTTGTCGATGATCGCCAAGAATTGCGAAGGCAAGGTTCCTGTTCCGGGTGAATTCTCTGACGCGGATAAAGCCATTCTCGATCAGGCCGATGCCGCGCTGGAAACGGCGCGTAAAGCTATGGACGACCAAGCGTTGCATCTCGCGCTTGGCGCGATCTTCGCCGTTGTCGCGGAAGCCAACCGTTATTTCGCGGGGCAGGAACCTTGGGCGTTGCGCAAGACCGATCCGGCGCGCATGTGCACAGTGCTTTATGTGACGGCTGAAGTCATTCGCCGTGTTGGCATTATGGTGCAGCCTTTTATCCCGCAGTCGGCTGAAAAGCTGCTCGACATTCTGGCTATTCCTGCCGACAAGCGTCAGTTCACTGACGTTACGGCAAGCCAGCTTGTCGGCGGTACCGATCTGCCAGCCCCGCAGCCGGTTTTCCCGCGCTATGTGGAAACAGAAGAGCAGAACTGAGTTCGATGATGCTTGTCGATAGTCATTGTCACCTCGACTTTGCCGATTTCGAGCCAGAGCGCGATGCTGTTGTGCAGCGCGCGCTCGACGCCGGGATCCGGCGCATGGTGACGATCTCCACGCGGGTTCGCAAATTCGATACGATCCGCGCCATCGCGGAAGCCTATGAGTCCGTCTATTGCTCGGTCGGCACCCATCCGAACAACGCGCATGAAGAACTGGACATTACGGCTGACGATCTCGTGCGCCTTGCGAAACATCCGAAGGTTGTCGCCATAGGCGAGGCGGGTCTCGATTATCACTACGACTACGCCCCGCCGGAAGCGCAACGTCAGGGTTTCCTCGTTCATATCGAAGCCGCGCGTCGGACGCAGCTGCCGCTTGTCATCCATGCGCGCAGTGCAGACGCCGATATGGCCGAAATTCTGGAACAGGAAACGGCGAAGGGGGCTTTCCCTTTTATTCTCCATTGCTTTTCTTCCGGACGGGCACTGGCGGAAAAAGGCATTGAACTGGGTGGCTATGTTTCCTTTTCCGGCATTCTGACTTTTAAGAACTCGCCGGAAATCCGCGAAATAGCCACCATCGTTCCGCGTGACCGCCTGTTGGTGGAAACAGATGCGCCTTTCCTTGCTCCGTTGCCGCATCGCGGCAAGCGCAACGAACCGTCTTTCGTGCAGCATACGGCTGCCATGCTGGCTGAGACGATTGGCGTTAGCAATGACGAAGTTGCGCGCATCACGAGCGACAACGTGTTCAGGCTGTTTTCAAAGATGCCTCGGCCTACACTGGCGTCGTAAGGGGGGAAGCTTGAGCGTGACTACTCCCCGAAATTGCCTGCGTTTCACGGTTCTGGGCTGTGGTTCATCGCCCGGTGTCCCGCGCATCAATGGCGATTGGGGGAGTTGCGATCCACAGAATCCGAAAAACCGTCGTCGTCGTGCATCGCTATTGGTTGAACGATTTGGTGATGCGGGCAACAGCACGACTGTTGTGATCGATACCGGGCCGGATTTCCGTGCGCAGATGATCGATGCAGGTGCGCACAGCCTCGACGCGGCTGTTTATACTCATCCGCATGCGGACCACATTCACGGTATCGACGATCTTCGTACATATGTCGTTGAAAACCGTCGTCTCATGGATGTCTATGCAAATCGGCTGACGCGTAACCGGCTGTTCGAGGCGTTTGGCTATTGTTTTGAAACACCTGCCGGATCGAGCTACCCGCCGATCCTCAGCATGCACGACATAGCTCCCGAGACACCGTTCGCCATACAGGGAGCTGGTGGCCCAATCCGTTTCGAGCCGTTCAGTCAGGTACATGGTGATATTGAATCGCTCGGCTTTCGAATCGGGTCGGTTGTTTATTGCACCGATGTGAGCGCTTTTCCTGAACAAAGCCTCAAGCATTTGGGTGGGGCCGAAGTGCTTATCATAGATGCGCTACAATATCGTCCGCATCCAAGCCATTTCTCGCTTGGCGAAGCGCTCGAATGGATCAAGAAACTGGCGCCTAAGCGCGCCATTCTCACGCATATGCATGTCCCGCTCGATTATGAAACTGTCCTGCGCGAGACGCCGGATAATGTCGAGCCGGGATATGATGGGCTCCGCTTTGAGATACCGCTCTAAGTTTCCAGCTTTTAATGAAAAAACCCGCGATGATCTCATCGCGGGTTTTTTAATTTGAAGTCTTGTAGTTTAGCCAACGGCGCCCTTGGCCGGAAAGGGCATCACGTTACTGCCCTCAACAGCTTTGGTCGCCTTGTCTTCCAGCTTGAGGCCACCGGCGCGCAGAAGGTCGGTAAAGCGACCACCGCGTGCGGCCAGTTCATCGAAGCTGCCGCTCTCGACCAGATGTCCCTTATCCATGAAAAGGACCAGATCGGCTGAGCGAACCGTCGAAAGACGATGCGCGATGATGAATGTTGTGCGGTCATGGCTGAGGTCGTCGACGGCCTGCTTCACTTTCTCTTCGGTTTCGACGTCAAGAGCACTTGTCGCTTCATCGAGAACGAGGATAGGCGAATCCTTGAGAATTGCTCGCGCAATCGCCAGACGCTGGCGTTCGCCGCCCGAAAGCTGCGAGCCACGTTCACCAACAACCGTATCGTAGCCGTCGCTCTTGGCCAAAATGAAGTCGTGGGCGGCAGCAGCACGTGCTGCGGCGTGCACTTCCTCATGCGTAGCGCTTTCGCGGCCGACCCGGATGTTCTCCGCAACCGAGCGATTGAACAGGCCTGCATCCTGGAAGACGGTTGCAATGGCATGGCGCAACGAGCGACGGCTGACGGTACGCGTATCAGTGCCATCAATCGTGATGCGGCCAGCCGCTGGATCGAAGACGCGCTGCAACAGATTGATGAGCGTGGTCTTGCCTGCACCCGTCGGACCGACGATAGCGACCGTTTGTCCCGGCTTGATCTCGAAGGACACGTCGTAGACGCCTTGGCCGGAGTTCGGGAATTCGAAGGTAACGTTGTCGAAAACGATATCGCCCTCAACGTCGGTAAGGTCCGAAACGTTCTGCGGCTCCTGACGATCAGCCGTGGCATCTTCCATCTGGAAGAACTCTTCAAGCTTGGCACGTGCCGTAACCGTCTGGTTGATGAAGGCGCTGATCTGGTCGAGACGACCGATCATAAGCTGCGCAAAGCCGATAAAGGCAATCACATCACCGACGCGCATCTGGCCCTTGGTTACGAAGTAGGCACCGAGAACGAGAACCACCACCATCGAGAAGGTCGACGCCATGCGGTTCAGGCCGCTGGCCAGTGCCCACCAGTTGAGGACAGGGAACTGTGCTTTCTCAAGGTTTTTGGCATAATCGCGCAGAGACTGTGTTTCCGAAGCGATGCGGTTGTAGCTCTGCACGACCGAGACATTGCTGATCGTATCGCTGACATGTTCGAACAGCTTGTGGTGGTGCTTTTCGACGGCCACCTGGCCGTCCTTGGTCTTGCGCATGACGAGCTGGCCAATCATCACATAGATAACGCCGAGCACGATAAGCACCAGTGACATGCGCATATCCATGTTCATAGCAACCGGGATAAGCGTCACCAGAGCAACGATTGTCGTCAGATGCTGGCGCATGAATTCGAGCCAGAGCGTGAAAAGGGAGTCCGTTGCACGGATCAGTGTATGGAGTGCGTTGGATGTGCCGCGCTTCTGGTGCCACGAAAGCGGCATGGTGATGAGACGCTCATAAGAATCAATCATCACGCCCAGACGGCGACGGTGTGCGAGACGGTCCGCCCCCCGTGCCACAAAAACGGCGGCAACAATGTTGAAGCCGCCGAGTGCAGCCCACATCGCAAGAGGCGAGAAAATATCGCCCTTGTCAGAGATAGCCTGAATGACCCGACCGAACAGAATTGGTTCGGCAAGGGTAACCAGGGCAACCAGCACGCTGGCGACACACATGGTAATCGTTGCAGCCTTCTCGACCGCAAGGTATTCCATGGCTCGCCAGTAGATTTTGAGCAATGACACTTTCGCACTCCCGCTCGTTCTATTTCACGGGACTAAATGGTATAGCCCCGTTGTTCTATCAATATCTGATGGCGGCAAGAAATGGCGATTGGGTGTCAAGATCGACCATAAATTAAGAACGTGTGTAACCGAGTGTGAAGATTCAGCAGTCGGAATTGAACTCTTTGGTGGAAGCTGAGCTGTTTTCAGCGAATGCAACCAAATTGCAGTTTTCGGGAATTCCGCCTAGCAATCGTCGGAACTCGCGTCTATTGACAGGACTAAATGACCGGCGCGCGCGTACGCACCGCAATAGCAAGAGTTGATCGGGTTTCTCCATGGCAGGCGTTGAACAGAAGATTGTGGATACAGGCGAGGCGGGCATGCGGCTCGACCGCTGGTTCAAGGTCCATTATCCAGGGCTGGGTTTCGGCCATCTGCAGAAGCTTCTGCGGTCGGGGCAGGTTCGTATCGACGGCTCAAGGGCCAAGGCAGATACGCGCGTGCAAGCCGGGCAGACAGTTCGTATTCCACCTCTTGGCGTTGATGAAAAAGCCACCGGACCGGTTACGGCGCGGACAATCCGCAGCCAGCAGGACGGCGACGTGCTTTCGCAGATGCTTCTCTATGAAGACCCGAAAGTGTACGTTTTCAACAAGCCTGCAGGTCTCGCCGTGCAGGGCGGTTCAGGCGTAACGCGGCATGTTGATGGAATGCTGGAGGCGTGGCGCAACAAGAAGGGCGAAAAGCCGCGTCTTGTGCATCGTATTGACCGTGACACTTCAGGTGTGCTGGTTGTGGCACGCACGCGTGGCGCAGCACAGGCACTGACTGCCGCCTTCCGTGAACGCGATACCAAGAAGACATATTGGGCCTTGGTTAAAGGCGTTCCGCGTAAGCGCGAGGACAAGATTTCTACATGGCTGGTTCGGGAACAGACGCCGGACGGAGACAAGATGCGGGTCTGCCAGCACGGCGAACCGGATTCCGATCATGCTGTTTCGTATTATCGTATCATTGAGAAGGCAGGAAACAACCTGACCTGGCTCGAGATGGAGCCTTATACCGGCAGAACCCACCAGCTCCGCGTTCATGCGGCCTATATCGGTCATCCTATCATCGGTGATCCCAAATATTTTGAAGCTGACCAGAATTGGGAGTTTCCGGGCGGGATTCAAAAACGGCTGCACCTTCATGCGCGCCGTATTCGCATTCCCAACCCGTCGGGCGGCATTATCGATGTGACGGCGCCATTGCCGCCACATATGGTGCAGTCGTGGAATCTGCTCGGCTTTGATGAGGAAAGTGCGGAAGATTAAAAATGTCAGGCGAAGCGGGGGGATCATCCGAAGGACGAGTTTCGTTCGATGGGCTGGCCATCATGCTGGTCATGTTCATTATGTTCAGCTGGGGGCTCAATCAGGTTGCCATCAAAATCGGCAATCGAGGATTTAATCCCATGCTAATGGCGGCGGGGCGTTCGGCACTCGGCGGCATCTGCGTTTTTCTCTGGTGCTATTGGCGTCATATCCCGCTTTTCAAGCGTGATGGCACGCTCTGGGCCGGAATTGTTGCCGGGCTGCTGTTCGGGAGCGAATTCGTTCTGATTTTCCTGGCGATGGAGATGACGAGCGTGGGGCGTGTCACGCTCATGATGAATGTCATGCCGTTCTGGGTCGCTATCGGGAGTCATTTCCTTCTGGGTGAGCGGATGTCTGTTCGTGCTTTCATTGGCATGTGCATCGCTTTTCTGGGTGTGTTTCTGGTTTTCTCCGATCATGTCAGCCGACCAGGACCGCATGCGATCTATGGCGATATGCTTGCATTGGTGTCGGGCGTGCTGTGGGGACTTACTACGTTGGTTATCAAGCGAACCCGGCTTGCCTATACCGCCCCGGAAAAGACGCTTCTCTATCAGCTGGTGGTCGCGACACTCGTGCCGCTGCCATTCATCGCATTGAGCGGCCCGTTGCTGCGCAGTCCGGATGTCCTGTCCATATCGGCCTTCCTCTTTCAGGCTATATTCGTAGTGGCTTTCACGTATCCGCTCTGGTTCTGGATGGTGCGTCGGTATCCTGCGTCGAAACTTTCGAACTTCGCCTTCCTCACGCCTGCATTTGGCGTGTTATTGAGCGGTCTCATTCTGAACGAGCCTCTGAGTTGGAAAATATTCGCTGCTCTGGCGCTCATCGGCTGTGGACTGATGATTATCAACAAGCCGGCAAAGGTCTCCAACGCCCGATGAAACTGGTTCTTTTCGATTGCGACGGTACGCTGGTCGACAGCGGTGACTTCATTCACAGATGCATGGCAACCAGTTTTGCCGATGCTGGTCTGGAACCTCCTGCAATCGAGGAAACGTATTCAATCATCGGTCTGTCGCTACATCTGGCAATTGCTAAGCTTTTGAAGCGCGAACCGGACGAGCAGGTGCATTGGCTGACGCAACGTTACAAGGAAAATTTTGTGATGTTGCGCCAGGCCCCCGATTTTACAGAGCCGCTTTACGATGGAATTCTGCCGCTTCTGACCGAGCTTGGAGCGAGGGATGACCTCCTGCTTGGCATTGTGACCGGAAAATCCCAGCGCGGTGTGCGGTCTGTTTTCGAACGTCATGGTATTGGACATCATTTCGTGGTGACGCGTACCGCCGACGATTGCCCGTCAAAACCACATCCGGCAATGGTGCTTGAATCCTGTTCGGAAATGGGGATAGAACCTAGCCGAACGATTGTTATCGGCGATGCCGTTTATGATATGCAGATGGCTCGTTCGGCGGGTGCTATGGCGGCGGGTGTTTCCTGGGGTTATCATAACCGGCAGGGACTGATCGAGGCTGGCGCGCATCACATTTTGGAAACGCCATTCGAACTCCATGCATTGCTGCAAACTATGGATGAACAGGTTCTCTAATTGTTGAGCCTTCCACCAAGTCAGCAATATAGAACTGGATAAATCTATGCGTGATATTTTGAGTGATCCTGAAGCGGGAAAGCAGCTTTCCGACGAGAATCCGATCGTGCGTGCGCAAAAGCAAATGCTGGCACCGTTGCCCAAACGTTTCTACGAAAAGGCGGAAGTGGCAGAGGTTGAAGGCGGCTTTGCAGTCCATCTGGATGGTCGTCCCGTCAAGACGCCGGCGCGCAACCTTCTGCTGTTGCCGAGCATGACGGCAGCTCAGATCGTGGCGGATGAATTCGCTGCTCAGGAAAAGGTCATCGATCCGGGAAAGATGCCTGCGACCCGTCTGGTGAATACAGCGATTGATGGAATTGCGCAGGACCCACAAGCGGTTTTCGAGGATATTCTGCGTTTCGCAGGCACGGATATGCTTTGCTATCGTGCGGATAGTCCGCAGGAACTTGTTTCTCGGCAGACCGCACAATGGGATCCGCTCATCGACTGGATGGAAGGCCTCGGCGCCCGGTTTTCGCTTGCAGAAGGTGTGATGCACATCGAACAACCACGGGAAGCCATTGCCGCATTTGGCGTCCATCTGGCTGGCTACAAAGATCCAATCGCGCTGGCGTCACTGCATACGATGACGACGCTGACCGGGTCGGCGATTATTGCACTTGCTATTGCGAAAGGCGAAGTTACCGCAGAACAAGGCTGGAATCTGGCTCACCTCGATGAAGATTGGACTATCGAACATTGGGGATCGGACGCGGAAGCCGTGGAGCGACGGAAGAAGCGAGCAATCGAAATGATGATGGCCGCTCGCGTGCTCCAAGCACTTTAAATATCAAGATTATCGCATTTATCTAATGAAGAAACCCCGGCAATGCCGGGGTTTCCTTTGCGCGCGCAATCATCAAGTGTTGCGCGTCGTTCCCCTCGGTAAGAGCAAAAGAAATCGCGCGAACGGATTGGCGTTCGCGCAGTTTTCTTAGACCGAGTAGTACATGTCGTACTCAACCGGATGCGGCGTCGTTTCATAACGCATCACTTCGGCCATCTTGAGTTCGATGAAGCTATCGATCTGATCGTCGTCGAACACGCCGCCAGCCTTCAGGAACTCGCGATCCTTGTCGAGCGACTGCAGGGCTTCACGCAGCGAACCGCAGACGGTCGGAATCTTCTTCAGTTCCTTGGCAGGCAGATCGTAAAGATCCTTATCCATGGCTTGGCCCGGATGAATCTTGTTCTTGATGCCGTCAAGACCAGCCATCAGCAGGGCAGAAAAGCACAGATATGGGTTCGCAGCCGGATCAGGGAAGCGAACTTCCAGGCGCTTGGACTTTGGCGAATTTCCGAACGGAATACGGCAGGAGGCCGAACGGTTGCGAGCCGAATAGGCAAGCAGAACCGGAGCTTCATAACCCGGAACCAGGCGCTTGTAGGAATTGGTTGTCGGATTGGTGAAGGCATTTACGGCCTTGGCATGCTTGATGACACCACCGATGAAGTAAAGGCAGTTTTCCGACAGACCGGCATATTCGTTACCAGCGAAGGTCGGCCTGCCTTCTTTCCAGATCGAGAAGTGGACGTGCATGCCCGAACCGTTGTCACCGAAGATTGGCTTCGGCATAAAGGTTGCGGTCTTGCCATAGGCATTGGCGACCTGATGCACGACATATTTCTGGATCTGCATCTTGTCGGCGTTGCGGACCAGTGTGTCGAATTTCACGCCGAGTTCGTGCTGCGCGGAAGCGACCTCGTGGTGATGCTTTTCAACCGTGACGCCCATCTCGGTGAGAACCGTCAGCATTTCGGAGCGCATATCCTGCGCGCTGTCGATTGGCGGAACCGGGAAATACCCACCCTTGACGCGCGGACGGTGGCCGAGGTTGCCAGTTTCATATTCGGTGTCGTCATTTGACGGTAGTTCGGTCGAGTCGAGCTTGAAACCGGTGTTGTATGGATCTGCCTTGTACTTTACGTCGTCGAAAACGAAAAACTCAGCTTCCGGCCCGACATAGACCGTGTCGCCGATACCGAGCGACTTCATGTAGGATTCGGCCTTCTTTGCGGTCGTGCGCGGATCGCGGGCATAGGCCTCACCCGAAACAGGGTCGAGAATATCGCACAGGATGACGAGCGTGGATTGAGCGAAGAACGGATCGATATGAGCGGTCGTCGGGTCCGGCATCAAGACCATGTCGGATTCATTGATGGCTTTCCAGGCAGCGATAGAAGAGCCGTCGAACATCACGCCGTCGACAAACATGTCTTCGTCAACGAGGCCGATATCCATCGTAACGTGCTGTAGCTTGCCCTTCGGATCGGTGAAGCGAAGGTCGACAAACTTGATGTCGTTGTCTTTGATTTGTTTGAGAATATCGTTGGCAGTCGTCATTTTAATTCCCTGTTTGCACGACGATGGATTGTACGCAGGTATTATCAGATGGCATCTACGCCGGATTCACCGGTGCGGATACGGATAACTTCTTCGATGTTGGAGACGAAAATCTTGCCGTCGCCGATGCGTCCCGTCTGGGCAGCCTTGCGGATGGCTTCGATAG
>Ga0182738_1006712_pt1 | contig 11878 bp, 11 predicted proteins | sample eDN5th30CBELigMG_FD_128876 | JGI IMG/M metagenome (GOLD analysis project Ga0182738, IMG submission 128876) | Enriched Miracle-Growth compost microbial communities from Emeryville, California, USA - eDNA 5th pass 30_C BE-Lig MG (version 2)... ...
GACCCAGGTATTCCGCTGGATAATCTTCAAAGTAAGCCAGTGTGCTGGCAAAGCGCGCGCGGCACCCACGCAATTTGCCGCGCATTAAAAGCAGGTATGCCGAGGCAAGATGGATAAGGCCCTGGTAATATCTGCGGGAAGGCCCCCGATAATCCAGCCACAGGTCTTCCAGCACTTCATGGCAGTCGTAAAAGCTGCGTTCGTTAAACAGTTCGATGTATTCCAGGTAAGCATCTTCAAGCATGGGAATCAGTCCCAGGCGATATAGGGGGATCAGCCCCGACCGAAGCATGGGAATTCGTCACAGCCGATGAATGCGAATCCATCCCCGGCGGAGGCGCTGCGGGCGTTGTGGAAGTTTCAAGCCCCATAGTGGGCGGCGGTGTCGGCTCGGGATTGAGAGAGCGCATGCGGGTTGTGGTGAACCGCTGAGTTGGAATCGTCGTGGTGACTGATGGCGGCGGGGGTGGCTCGGTAATCAGCGCCCGCAGCAATACCCGCAGCCCCGTAAATAACAGCGCGGCCACGGCAAAAACAGCGACGTTGACCAGGAGCCCTTTCACGCTATCCAGGCCAAAGTGCGCAATCACGCGATTATAGGCGTGCCACAGGATCAGAATCGCCGGGCCGGCAAGCGTCAGCAGCACCCAGCGGTGCCGGTTTTCTGCGACTATTTTCTCGCCGCGGAGCATGAATGCCAGACCGGCAGTAAACAATGGCAGGAACACCGCAGTCCAAAACAGCACCCGGTTCACAACCCCCGTTCGCTCCATTGTCTCGAAGATGCTCAAATCCATGCCCGTGTCGCGGAAGCTCTCCCGTGAAATTATGCCGTGATTCCGGCAAATACCGTGAAATGGAAATTACGAGCTCTGGCCGGTAATATTGAGTGACAGCCTAAAATCCACGGGCAAATTTTCTATTCCATGGCAGAACAATCGCAAAATCGCGTCAGTAGCACCCGGGCTCACCTAATGGTGGCGATTGGATCAGTGCTGTATTTCCTTGTGCTGGGGCTGGCCCTCTACGTTATGGATCGGCAGGTCTACACAGCCGAAAAGATGGAGATTATCCGGAACAACTTCCTCGAAATCTTCAATCCCCCCGCATCCCTCAATGATGAAGCTCGGCGCGCGCTTTATGGCTTTCCCGTTGATGAACGCCCCCAGGAGCAGCAAAGACTCCGCAAGAGCCTCGAAGAGATTGTCAACGGCCCCTCCAGCATTTACAAAATGTGGCTTGCGGATGAAGCAGGAAACATCCTGGTGGAAGCGGAAAATCCTGCAAAACCGGAAACTTACAACTCCTGGAATAACAACCTCTTTATTCGAGAGTTCAGCGGCCGCACCAGCCAGAACGTCACTCCATCGCGATTTGCCACTGATGAAAAATCAACGGCTGCCGGCCACCTGATCGGGATCTACACGTCTCCCACGAATCTCCCCGCCATTACAAAGCTCACGAAGAAATACCGGGTGTATGCAGCAGGGCTGAGCATCGCCTGGCTGCTGGCCTGGATGGTCATCTACTACTATTTGCTGCGGCCGGTGCGCAACGTGACTTTGCAACTGGACCGAAGCACGGGTGCTCCGCCTGCTCTCATTCACAACGCGCGCGGAGCCCTCGAGCAGGGCTATAATGAACTCGCGGCCAGCGCCTTGCTCCAGATGATCGAGGAGACGCTAAACCGCGCTGCGCGTGTCGGCGAGGTGAGATCCAGCCGCAGCATGGCCATTGATCGTGCCCTGCGCCTGACAGGCGAGGGCTTCCTGGTGCGCGGGCTTCGGGTTGCCATTTTATCCAGCGGCGAAATGCCCACGGAGATCCATGAATGGTGGGCCACGTCAAGCGAGGCCTTCCCGCAAAAAATCCAATCGGAAGAATTGCCCGGTGCTGCCTCAAATGCGACTCCGGCGGAATCTGCCGACACAGAGATCGACACCACGTTCACCCTCTTTCCTGACAATTCCGGATTCACCTGGTGTGCCCCGCTGGCCAGCGGTCTGGTTCAGATTGACTGCCTCTTCCTGCCAGGCGCCCACCCCAGCGCCCGGTTCCAGGAATATCTTATCCGTGCGTGCGAATCGCTACGGGCGGGGTTTGTGGCCTTCCAGGCCTATCGCGAACAGCTGTTTCGCGAGCGCAGCGAAGCCAACATCAGCCTCTCGCGCAACATGGGCCACGACCTGACAAATATCATCGCCACGAGCAAACTGGAATTGCTCGGAATAAAGCGCATCCTGCAGGCGACATCCGAGGGGGTGGCTCTATCGGGCCAGCGCGCTGCCATACTTTCCCAGAGCGTCTCTGGCCTGCTGGACAGCACCCGGCTGATGCAGGAGATGGTCAATATTTACCGGTCTTTTAGCTATGTAAAGCGCCCTGCCTATGAGCGCCGTGCGCTGGCACCGCTCATCGAAGAGTTTCTCCAGATGTTTGAGCCCGCATTATCTTCGCGCATGGCCATTCAACGAGAGCTCCCCCCAGACACCCCTGCTCCCATCGTTGAGCCGCGCCTTTTAAAGCTGGCCCTGTTTAACGTCCTGCAGAATGCCCTGGACGCCCTGAAACGCAGCCCGGAATCCGCAGAACCCGGCTCCATTAAGGTGACGCTGGAATATGATGCAGACGCGGAACGCTATGAAATTTCTGTCAGCGACAGCGGCCCGGGTATTCGTGACGCCGCTGGAGACCTGCTGAGCGCGCAACAGATTATGACGATTTTCGACTATGGGTATTCCACGAAAGGCCTGGCGGGCGAAGGGCTGGGTTTAAACTGGGTCCAGACCATAATGACGGATTTTCACGATGGCGGAGTCCGGGCTGCCAATAACGCGAACGGCGCGGGAGCGACGGTGACTCTCTGGCTGCAAAGCATGGAGCGCAAGGAAGCCCGCGTGGGCAATGGCGATTCTGGCATCGCGTCAGCCCCGAACGATAATATGAGCGCAATGGAACCCTCCCGATGATTCATGTGGCGCTGTTTGAGCCCGAAATCCCGCCCAATACCGGGAATATTGCCCGGATGTGTGCCGCAACCGAGGTGCCGCTTCACATCGTAGGCCAGCCGGCATTTCGCATGGATGACCGTACTGTCCGCCGCGCCGGACTCGACTACTGGCCCCACGTGAACCTTTCGCGCCACGAGAACCTTGCAGCGCTGAAAAGCTCCCTGGGCATTGCCTCGTCTGGCGGCAGCTCTTTTGCACCGGATGGACCGAATGGAAAGGATTCGCCGCGCCTGTTATGTCTCACGACAAAGGCCCGGCAGCTCTACACAGACTACCAGTATCGTCCGGGAGACTGCATCCTTTTCGGCCCGGAAACCCGTGGTCTTCCAGAAGAGATACTGGCGGCCCATGCCGAGACGTGCCTGACAATCCCCATGCGCAGCCCCCACGTTCGCAGCCTCAACCTGGCTAACGCAGTGAGTATTGTCATGTACGAAGCACTGCGCCAGCTTCGGTGGTTCGATTCCCAGTGGCACAACCAGGGCAAATGAACATCGTCCGCAAAAATGGGCTCTTTAACCGGGCGTGCATCAGACTGATCCGGCTTTACCAGCTACTGATATCGCCGCTGTTTCCGCCCGCCTGCCGATTCTATCCATCCTGCAGCCGCTATGCGGTCGACGCCCTGCAAAAACGTCCTCTTCTCGTCGCTCTGGCAAAAATAATCTGGCGGCTGCTGAGGTGCAACCCATTCTCCAGGGGCGGGTATGACCCCGTCGATCCGGATCCACCCACGCCAAACACTGAGGAAAGCCGACCGAACAGGGGCGGCGGACCTTCCGTGGCACCATAGAAGCATTCCCGGGCAAGGGTGTAGCATTTTACCATGAAAAAGACGACACCGATAAACCCCAGCCGCAAATCGGCGCTGGGCCTTTTTGCCATAGCGCTTCTTGCGTTTTATGCAACCAGCGCCCATGCAGCGACAAACATGGCCGCGAACATTGAGAGCCAGGGCTTGATCCTGACTCTGGTTGGCATATTTTTCGGCGGAATGCTCGTTAGCATGACCCCATGCGTTTACCCCATGATTCCCATCACGCTTAGCATCATTGGCGCGCGCAGCGCCACATCAACACCTCTGGCCGGATTTGCCCGCTCACTGGTATTCGTGCTGGGCATCGCCAGTATCTATACCATTCTGGGCATGGTCGTGGCCCTTAGCGGCGGCACCGTCGGGTTTCTTCTTCAGAACAAATACTTTCTCCTCAGTCTCTCTGTCCTGTTCATTGCCATGGGCATCAGCATGCTGGGTGCATACAATCTGCAGCTTCCGCCGTCCATCGCTGCCAAATTGCAGGGCAATGGCAGCCGCGGCGGGTATGTTGGCGCGTTTCTGCTCGGCATCACGACCGGCATTGTTGCATCGCCCTGCGGGAGCCCGGTGCTGGTGGGCATCCTGGCCCTGGCCGGTGCAAAGGGCCAGGCCATTCTCGGAGCCGCCATGCTGTTTACCTACGCGCTGGGCATCGGCATGCTGTTTTTGCTCCTGGGCACGTTTCCAGCATTCCTCGGCAAAGTCCCGAAATCTGGAGTCTGGATGGAGGACGTTAAAAAATTCCTCGGCCTTGTCCTGATCATCGCATCGTTTTATTACCTCAGCCTGGCCCTGCCGACCCTCCTCGTCTGGGGTATGCTCGTTGCAACGTGCCTGATATTTGGCCTGCTGATTCTTTTTAAGAGCAAAGAGCGCGCAGGCTTCCCGCGCATGTTAAACGCCTGGCGGCTCGCCGCGCTGGTCCTGTTCATTGTTGCCGGATACGTAGGATTCAATCTGGTTCCCAACACCCTGGAGATAGAACGTGCGACAGCGGAGCGGAAGGCTGTTTTGAAACTCAAAGCCAATGCTGTGGGGACTGCCGCGTCTGCAGTGGAAAGCGCGGATGCCCCGCCGACGGAATGGCTTGATGATGAAGCGGCGGCAGTGGATCTGGCCACAAAAAACAAATGGCCGCTGGTCATCGATTTCGGGGCCGAGTGGTGTGCAGCCTGCAAAGAGCTGGAACATAAGACGTTTAATCAGCCAGAAGTGGAAAAAGCTCTGGCGCGCTTTGTTAAAGTTCGCATCGATGCCACCGACGAAACGCCGGAAGTCACCGCACTGCAGGAAAAATACGGAGTCGTATCACTGCCCACAGTCACATTTATTGATTCCAGCGGAACGCTGCAAAAGGACCATCGCCTGCTGGAATTCGAACCCCCGGCTGCCTTCATTGAGCGCCTGGCCAAAATCCAGTAACGGTTGAAAGCGACTCATACACTGTGGATTCCATGGCTAAGCTGCTGATCATTTCCGGGATACTGCTGGTTCTCATCGGTATCGGGATGCTGCTGGCGCCGCGGATTCCCTGGCTGGGCCATTTGCCCGGCGACATCCACATCCAGGGAAAAAGCGGATCCTTTTATTTTCCCATTGTCACCTGCATCCTGATCAGTATCATTCTCAGTATTATTATGAACCTGATTGGTCGTCGCTAATGGAAGCCGCTCCCGTGCAACGTGGCGTTGTCATGGAAAACCTGAGAAAGGTTTACGATGACCTTGTAGCCGTGGATAACCTGAACCTCGTTGTGCCCCCTGGAGAATTTCTGTGTTGCCTGGGGCCAAACGGCGCAGGAAAAACCACGACAATCAAAATGCTCACCGGCCTCATCCGGCCCACCAGCGGCCGTGTCAGCGTGGCCGGTTACGACGTGTCAACAGACGCCGTCGAGGCGAAGCGACGTATCGGTTACATTCCCGACCAGCCTTACCTCTATGAAAAGCTCAGCGGCCGGGAATTCTTCCGGTTCGTGGGAGACCTCTTCAGTGTTTCGCGGGCCGAACAGGATGAAAAGTTTGCATATTACATGCGGCTGTTCGAACTGGAAAAATCCGCCGACAAGCTAATAGAAGGCTACAGCCACGGCATGCGCCAGAAGCTGGTCATCAGCGCCAGTCTCATGCATGATCCAGACGTCGTCGTTGTGGACGAACCCATGGTAGGTCTTGATCCACAAAGCGCCCGCACAGTAAAACAGCTCCTTCGCGAACAGACACAGACCGGCCGCACGGTTTTTCTGTGCACTCACGTGCTGAGCGTCGCCGAAGAACTGGCCGATCGCGTCGCAATTTTTAACCGTGGCAAGGTCATCTTCCTGGGAAGCATACCGCAGCTAAAAGAGCAGGTCGGCAGAGACGATTCCCTGGAGCAGCTGTTCCTGGTACTCACGAATTCGGCTAATGGCAAAGGGACGCCCGACAGCGCCGACGCCTTGATCAGTCATCACTGAAGCTCAAGGAAGAGAAAGCAGCCGCAAACCCAAAGTGATTTACAGCCGCATCCCTCACGTCAGCGTCCGCCGGGGTGCCGAATCCAGTCATCAGCAGCACATCAACTCAGAGGCCGCTGTCTGTTGCAGACCTAGGCGTAAGCTGTCGTTCCGTCGTATTCCTTCGGATCAGGGCCGTACTCATTCGGGCCCGGGTCGCCGTTCATGGCGAAGAAAATGAGCAGCGGGATCCAGCCAATGACAGGAATGATGCCTATCAGCTGCCACCAGCCGCTGCGGCCTGTATCGTGCAGACGCCGCGCACCCACAGCGATGCTTGGCAAAAAGACCGCAAGGCTATACAGATTCGACAGCAACGTGGAATGCATGGCCCTGCCGACAAGCGCGAGCACAATGCTGATTATGATGTTGATCAGCACAAACATCCAGTATTCCTTGCGCCGAGCGCGACCTTCAAAGTTTACATAATTCTTTAAAACTTCGATGTACCAGCTCATGGGTGATTCTCCCCAAAAAGAAGATGATAATAAGAGGTGGCTTCAACACGTCGCGGCGATAGTCAACAAATCAGTTTCATTTTCCTCAAAAATTAAATGACATAGCCGATTCGGTAAGGCAATGAGTCCTTTTAGAGGTGACCTATGAAGAAAATCCTGTCGTTTTTCGCAGCTTGCGCCGTTCTCGGCGGATCGGCATTCGCCCTGCCGACGCTAACTGACACCAGCCTGGCCATCGAAGTCTACGCATCACTGCAGGACTACACAACGGGTATGGCCTTTATAGGGCCGGATGACCTTCTGGTGAACTATAAAAATTCCGGAAAAGTCATCCGCATCACCAACAAAACCATTGTGGGTCCGGTTTTGGATTTACCCGTAAGCGCCTACAGCGAGAGGGGGCTGCTCGGCATCACGCTGCATCCGAACTTCGCATCCAATCATTACGTCTATCTTTATTACACTCGGGCACAAACATCTGATCCCGGCAGCTCGGCAGACGATGGCCCGGTCCTCGCAAACCGCGTCAGCCGATTTACCTGGAACGGCACAGCACTGGTCAATGAAACCGTAATTATTGATCTGCCATGCACGCCGGGGCCTAACCATAATGGGGGAATTATCAGGTTTGGACCACCCAACGTGCCCGCCGCACAGCAGAAGCTGTTTATCGTGATTGGCGATCTCAACAGAGACAATCAGACGCAAAATTACCCGAACGGCAACGCACCGGATTATACAGGTCAAATCCTCCGGGTCAATGATGATGGCTCAGTGCCCACGGGTGCGGAACGGGGGCCTTTTTATGACGTGGCCGGAGCAAACGACAATCTGAAGATTCTTTACGCTTACGGCGTGCGGAACAGCTACGGCATGGACTTTGATCCGGTGAGCGGAAAGCTGTGGGATACGGAGAACGGCCCGACGACTTACGATGAGATCAACCTGGTTGAACCTGGATTTAACAGCGGCTGGGAAACGGTTATGGGCCCATCTGGAGGAAGCTTTTCCAAGCCACTGGTGCAATTTGGCGGCGTCGGAACATACTCTGAGCCGGAATTCAGCTGGCTGCAAACTGTGGCCCCCACTGCTATCCATTTTGCCCGCGGCAACGGACTCGGCGCGGCTTACGCCAACAGCTGTTTTGTGGGCGCCAATAACAACGGCACACTCTACAACTTTAAGCTCAACTCAGCGCGAAACGGATTTAACCTGTCAGGTGATTTGACAGACCTGGTTTTAGATCCTCCTGATTCAACCAGTCAGATTGTGTTAGGCACCGGGTTTGGAGCCATAACGGATATCATCACCGGGCCCGATAACAAATTATACGTCCTGGATTACTTTAGCAAAGTTTACCAGATCAAGTCGACTGCGCCTGCGTGCGTGTCTGGCTGGGAGCTTTACCGATAGAAAAACGACCGCTGATGCTTTTTTCATTTTTTTGTAGCAATTGACAGCCGACGAGGGTTGTCTCACATTCCTGATATGATCAATTTTCGCAAATACGTCTCCTTGCGCAGTTTGGCCGTGGCTGTCTGCCTGGCAGGTTTTTGTGCCGGACCGGGCATTGCGCTGGCGTGGACTCCCCCTGCGCGTACGTTGCCTTCTTACGTCAAGCGCATCTACATCCGCGAGTTTAAAAACAACTCGCGCGTGTTTGGAGCGCAAGCCGACCTGACCCTGTATGTAAATGACGAATTCATGCTGGATGGCCGCCTTGATGTGGTGCAAAGTGGTCGGTCAGACGTGCGCCTGGAAGGCAAAATAAAGTTCATTCGCGAAGAATCCACCGGACTGAGCAGTGATGAGTTTCCGCTCATCTCCATGATGCAGATGGAAACAATCGTCGAGCTGTGGGATCCCTACGATCCGGACCGTCTTGCGCCGCTATACCGGTTTAATGTCCCAACAACCATTCAGTATATCAGTGACCCCCGCCGCAGCATTGCAGAGACAAATACAGAAGCGCGCGAGCGCATGTTGCGCCAGGCAGCCAAGGATATCGTCAATACGGTTATTTCCGGAACTCCCATGCAGTTGACGCCGCTGGAACAGAAAACCATTGAGCGTTACAAGCAGCGGCGTGGCCCCAACAACTATGAGCCGGTCGTGACCAGGCCGCGCATGCCTGCTCCCACCCCCGCTCCCCGACGCAATGTCGAGCGGGCAAATTAAAATACCCTTCTGAAAAGCTTTTGATGAACTATTGCGACTTGCAGATGCACAGCACCCATTCTGATGGGACAGATTCACCACGCCGCCTCGTGGAACTCGCTCGCGAGGCCGGGCTTTCCACAATCGCACTCACTGACCACGACACCACAACAGGTCTGCCGGAAGCGCGCGCGGCGGGCGATGATCTTGGTGTTCGGGTGATCTCTGGCGTGGAAATCACCTGCGAGTACGGCGGCAAGAGCATGGACATGCTGGGGTACTGCTTTGACAGCGGTGCCGATGCCCTGCAGGCACGCCTGGCAGAAATCCAGGAGGGGCGACGCCAGCGGAACCTGGAAATTATCGGAAAACTGAACGCCCTGGGCCATGACATTTCTTACGAGGAAGTGGTCGCTGAAGCAGATAAATCGGACGGAAAGATTATTGGCCGCCCACATTTTGCCACAGTCATGATCCGCAAAGGCATCGTGCAGGAGCGCCAGGAAGCCTTTGACAAATACCTGGCCGAGGGCGGTGCTGCGTATGTGCAAAAACTGGCTGTTTCCCCCGAAGAATGCGTGGAAATGCTCCGAAGCGCTGGCGGCCTGGCCGTCCTGGCACATCCCAAACTCATCCGGTTTCCCGCGGGCGTTGGCATTCGCGACCTGCTGGCCGCACTGAAAGATGCTGGCCTGGCCGGCCTGGAGTGTTATTACAGCCTGCATTCTCCAGAAGAAATACAGCAATACCTGGCACTTGCCAAAGAGTTTGACCTGCTTCCCACCGGCGGCAGCGACTACCATGGCGGAAATAAACCGGAAATCAAAGTGGGCATCGGCCTGGGAGATCTGCGCGTGCCGCTTTCCTGCGCGGAAGGCCTGCTTGCCCGCGCCGCCCAGGCAAACTGAATTTCCTGGCGCAGGCGATCTAATTTTCACATTCCCATGAACCGCTGGCTGTTAATTGCGCTAAATGTTGTTTTGCTTGGCCTGGTGCTGCTTTCCATTCCCCTGGTCATGCGCTATTATGAACCCTACGACCAGAACAGTCGCGGGGTAGACGCGCTGAAGGCGGGCAATTACGACGAGGCAATCACGTATCTCTCCGGCGCAGTCGCCCACAAGCCGCAGAACGCCAATTTTAAGCATAACCTGCTGGCCGCATACAATAACAAAGCCATGCACCTTGCCGATACCGGCAAAACAGAAGAGGCCCTGCCGGCCTATGAGCAGGCCCTGGAGCTGTCACCGGATGATCAAACCCTTCTGATTAACTACACATCGGCGCTCAACAATCTCGCCGTGTCCAAGTCAAACGACCGCGAATTTCCGCAGGCCCAGGCCTATTTCGAAAAAGCCACTCACGTCTTGCCCCGTTTAACGAACGCTCAGGCGCGGGACAGTATCCGTGATAACTATTCCGGATTGCTGACTCTCTGGGGCACTGAACTGATGAAGCGCAACCAGGTCAAGGATGCCATGCAGGCGTTTGGGCAGGCCGTCAAACTGGATCCCAAAAACGGCGTCGCCCATCTCTCCCTGGGAGATCTCGCCTATGAATCCAACGACTACCCGGCAGCCGCCCGCGCTTATTCTGCGGCAGTTGTCCTGAATCCCGAAAACAAGAACTACCTCGAAAACCGGCTCCAGATGATCCAGCAGGAATCAGAAATGGAGCCGAAGCTCCACACACTGGATGACGCGAAAAAACGTTTCGTGCTACAATTTGTGCCGTACAAAGGGGGCACAAGCGTTGAGCAGGTCCTGGACATGCTCAACGAAGCCTGGAGCGTGATCGGCCGCGACCTCGGCGTCTACCCCGCCAGAGCCGTGAATGTCAAAGTTTACAGCCAGGAAGACTTCTTCAAAGTCGCAAAACTGCCGGAATGGGCCATCGGCATCTTTGACGGGAAAATGCGGCTGCGCGCTGACGAATTACAAAGTGATCCGGAACTCGTGCAGGATCTCATTTTTCACGAGTACACCCATGCCGTACTGGCCATGAACATCAAACAGGAAGTGCCGGCCTGGTTTCACGAAGGCATGGCCCAGCTCATGGAACCGCAATTTCGGGAAAACGTGCGCGAGCAGGAACAGGTCCGGCTGGCACTGGCCCGCCACCAGATCAGTTTTGATCAGCTGGAAGATTCTTTTAAAGAGATCACCAACAAGGGTGATGCGGAAAATGCCTATCTTATGTCGAAGTATTTTCTGACCTACCTCAACCGCAAATACGGCCATGATAAACTGCGGGAGTGGATCAAACGACTCACACGGGACGACAAATTTGCCTCGGCCTTTGAACACGTTTATCATGTCAACCTGACTGATGCTCAGCAAAACTGGATCAAGTCACAGCTGAAGCAGTAACGACGGCCGTGGCTGGTGGCTTGCCCCAGGAATCTGGCATTCCGATTTCTACCTGCGGCGGGGGAACGTCCGGTATTTTGGTACTCCGAAGCCAGCGGCGGTTCGCGACCAACCATGGATTCACTGCGCGGAATCGCAACGCTTTTTACGTCGGCCGCTGGCAAAACCCACCGATTCCCGTTGCGTTCACCGCGCTCCGCGCGGGTTTACGGCGGCAGCAGCTGCACACAGTCCAGGATGAGCATCGCTCCGCCGCTCAAGCTGTTTTGCACTGGCGCGCCGTCCGCGGAACAAACGCCACGCGCAGCGCTCATCGCCTCAATCCTTCATTCTAAAAGAGTTGAGAGGCTGCACTGGAATTGTGCAGTTGCACACAACAACAAAACATTTATCGCTTGAAAATAAACGATCTTACCCGTTATATACATTTTCAGTTAGTTGCACAATTCTCATTGACCCCTCCCTCATTTCCCACTAGCGCAGTTGAGAATACTTCTCCAAAGGGAGCTAAAAAGGTGACGGCTCAAACAGCCAGCAAAAGACCACGACCCTATCGGGCAGAGATGTTCGGC
>Ga0182738_1006713_pt1 | contig 11872 bp, 7 predicted proteins | sample eDN5th30CBELigMG_FD_128876 | JGI IMG/M metagenome (GOLD analysis project Ga0182738, IMG submission 128876) | Enriched Miracle-Growth compost microbial communities from Emeryville, California, USA - eDNA 5th pass 30_C BE-Lig MG (version 2)... ...
CCCATAGAAGGATGAAGACGATGATATGTTGTATCAAAGAAAGCCAAAATTGAATATAAAGCTTGAGAAGCCAACAGAAGTGACCAAGAATGTGATTACTATGGATCTGAATAAGAAAGAAGCCAATATCAAATTCAACGTCACAACGAAAGTCGAGTAAGATATTGATAAATTGAAGGGTTCCTTATGTAAAATAGCAACGCACCTAATGCAGATGAGCAAAAGAAATTGTCAGACCTTGAACAGATTGTCTCAAAGATTCCCAAAACAAAGGCTGAGTTGTTTGACTATAAGCTTAATTGGGCCATTATTGCCACAGTAAATTTTCTTTTATGAAGCCAATTTTGTAAAAAGCCATAGAGTGACTTAGTGGAGAAGAAGGTGAAGCCATGGTTGTTTAAGCAAAGTAAAGAGTATATTGGACAAGAAGAAGCTGAATTCGTGAATATTATCCTCAAGAGATTAGCCAATAGAGACTCTCCTCAACAGGTCCTTAAAAGAGTCGAAAAGCTATTGGATGAAGATGCTGAAGTACGTCTTTTTTCTTTGAAAATGACTCATTGTGAATAGGATTTTGTGATGAAGTTGTGGAGAATGTTGATCTTTGAATCATTAAAATTAGAACATGCATCATAAGCAAGGAGTTGGTTGTGCTAATTTTACATAAAATTAATCCACAAAGAGTTTCTGTTTAAAAAGTATTCTGGTAACCCGAGACTTTCCCGTTCAAATTTTTACTTATAAACACAATCAAAAGGATTTTCTTTGGTTTTCAGAGTATATTTTGTTTATATATTACATATATACACAGACTTGTAATACCGTCATTAAACTCTTTTAATACCATTCAACAATAAACATTACTTTCTCTCTCATTAATTAGTCTATAAAGAAGAAATTAACCTTTGTTTTTCTACATCTTTACAAAGAAAAGAGACAGCTAGTTTTCTCCAAAAAGCTGAGTTCCAATAACACCGAGATACCTTGAACATATCACTGCGACATTATTATCCTTAACCTTCTCCATCTTTTCCTTCCCTTGTTCCAATTTGTCCTTCACACTCCCTATTTTTTCAAGCGTTTTCGTGTAAGTGCTATTTAAAGCCTCAAAATTATCGTTCAACTCAGCGACTCTTTTCACCAAAACCTCTGTCTTAAACTTCAAAGCTCTATTCTCGTTCTCTAATTTCTCCTTCAGTTCCTTCAGTTCTTGGTATTCTCGGTATTCCTTCACATCTTTTACGACCTCCACTGTTATCACAGTCTCATTATTTCTCTCCATCAATAGCTTTTCCTGTAAAATTATCTCATCTGCTAAGAGTTCTTTTTGGTTGACCTCAAATATTTGAGAAAACTTGACTTTCTGAGCCATGAAAAACAGAGAAATTAACAACACATTTATCACAATAGACAACTTATTCACTCTTCCCCAAAATGGCTTTTCCAGGCTTTCCTCTTTACTCTGAAGAGATCTTTTACTCTCAACAGATATGACTGAAATCTCTTTAGAATTCTCTTTAGCTGAAGACTTTAGCGAAGAAGTCGAATTATTATTCGACTTTCTACTTTCTCCAATTTTGGGCTTCGAATCTTCAGATGAAGGTTCTTGATCATCATTATGAGTTGATTCTTTTTGGCTAAATTCCAGCTCGTCAATAAAATTCTTCAAAGTCTCATCTTGATTTATCATTGAAATCTCCCTTTTAATTAGCCCACTATTTTGAATTAAAACCGACACTTCTTTCTCCAGCAACTCACCTCCTGACTTCCTCTCCTCCTTAATTATCGAACCATTCTCCTTATTAGGGCCTTCTGGAGTCTTAATTGAAGCTTTTTGAACGTTTGGCTGGGCGCTTTTTTCGTTCAGAGATCTTGTCTCAGCAATCATTTCATTGGCATTAATATTTCCATTTGATTGGTTCTTGTCCTTTTTGGGCTCTTGGAGACGAGAGGAACTACTGAGTTCTTCGTATGATTGGGAACGTTGGAGGAGCTTTGAGTGGAAGGTGACGTAGGATGATTTTAAAGTGGCAATAGAGTCAAGAAGGGCCTTTTTGTTGGTGACCTTTGGAAGCATTATGGAGAATTCTTTGTTGTCGAGGAGCTTGTGAGGAGCGTTCATATTGGGAGTACTGGTGTTTAAAGATTTTTGCTCAATGATGGAAGTATTTGAAAAATTGGCCTCTTGCATTTTTTTAATATTTTTGATTTTGGGGTTAATTAAAGAGGGTAACGATATAATAAAAATTTGGGACTTTTGTTAACGATAAAGAAATATTATGAGAAAGGTGAAAGAAGGGGAGGTCTCAGGGCTTCAATAGAAAAAAATTTGGAAAAAGGAAAAAACTCTTGCAAAAATTTTTTCAATAAAAAATTCAATCTGTCAATGAACAATTTTGGTAGCAAGAGACCAGATTTTCTTTCAAATTTTTAGTTACTTAATCAAATAAATTCGTTTATATAATAGTTAAGGTTTAGATAGTTATTCATTATATTAAATAAATAAATAAATATTATAAACAAAAGTCAAAGTCAAATATTCATTCTATTCATTGCACGAATATTGTACTTATTTCTAATTAAGGTAACTCATCATTTAGAAATTTTCCCTTAGGTTTAAATAAGGAAAACCTCCACTTTCATTTCCACAAAGTTATTAATTCTTCTCAATGAGAATTTGTTTCATTTCAACATAATTCTCACTCATGCCTCCCTTGAATTCCCTTTCATTATACAATTTTAGCATCTCAGCTTTCGTTCTTCCTTTGCTCTCGATCACATATCTCTGGTACATCTTTACCGAAATCAATCCATACATCGCATAGACAAGCATCACACCGTTCACTCCAACCATATTCAACAACGGCAAAAACGACTGCACATTCAAAAACGCAAACACCCAATTTGAGCACACAATCATCGAAACTCCGACACTGGGAGCCACTTCTGCTGCATTCACATAAGCTAGCGTGCCTACAGAAATCCTATAGAACAACGGCCAGATCATTATCACGTACTTCAATAAAGGATTCTCAGGGCCGCCAAGGTATCCAAGCAAAGCATAACAAGCTTGGGTTATACACATCAGAGCCATACCATAAATCAGCAAAGGTCGTCTTCCGAATCTTTCAACGAACACATTAGCTGCGATAGCAGCGATTACCGACATAACCCCCATCATTGTAGCAAATAGGGAGATGGTTTCGGGGTTATTATCGGCGCTTTCTGCAATAAAGATGTTGAAGAACATAAATATGGGGCTGAAGCCGCAAAACTGAATGCCAGACATGACAAAGACTCCCACTAAAAATGCTCTTCTGTACTTAGGGGAAAGCATATCTCGCATAGTGAGGTTTCCATTTAAAGTAAGAGCTTCTTTATCTTTGAAAACTTTGTCCAAATGCTTGCCGAAATTATCAGTGTAGACGCTTTGTAGCACCTCTTTTGCTTCATCGACCTTGTCGTTCATAACGAGGTACAAAGGAGTTTCATAGTTGAAGATGTACCGGAAAACAAGAGCTCTTACTGCGTGGAAGATCAAAGGCAAGCCAAATAAAATTCTCCATACTTGGCTAGCGCTTCCAATCTCAGGTACAAAAAATCCAGCAGCCAGACTTAGAAAAATTCCAGAAGCTTGAAAAGTCATTGAAATCGAAGCCATGATCCCTTTCAAGTGTACAGGGACCATCTCCACGTTATATAGTGAGATCACAACCCCATTTATGCCAATCAAAAAGCCTCCAATAGCTCTACCAATCAACATGAAGGGGAGAAATTGGATCATGCAAAGGATACAGCCAATGATTCCTAGCACATCGCTCCAAATAAGAGTCTTGAGTCTTCCGTAGCTATTGGCAAGTCTTCCTGCTTGTAAAGAACCAAGAGCAGCTCCAACAGTCAGAGAAGAAGCCAGGAGAGATATAGATTGGGGAGAAGCATTAGGGAAGACAGTGGTTTGGAGATAAACTCGAAGGGCATTGAAGATACTGATGTTGTAGCCCCAGGATAAAGAGCCAAGAGATGAGGTAAAGGCGATGGCGTAGAGGGTCCAGAGCTTGCAGTCTTTAGGTTGATCCATTTTTAGCAAAATTTATAAGATGAGCTAAATTAAAAAGTTAAGAACTAACGAGGAGGTTTAAAATTTATATTCTCCCTTCACAGTATCCTTAACTGGTCGCAGTATAAAACTCGTTAGGGGTCAGAATCTCACTAGCCAAAGACTCTCAAGCAAGATTCTTGACCCAAAGCTCTCGCAACCACTTGGTTCAACGAAAGGGAAGCTAAAGAGTGGGAAAATCTAAGAAAAAAGCCCTGAAATAGTGTCAGCTTTGAAGATCGAATTATCGAACCCTAAGACTGGACGATCAGATTTTCCTGAAGGAGTGAATGAAATTCCTTCAACCTGGCTCAAGCTAGTCCAACATGGGATCGTGCTGGTTAGGAAACCAATGCAGTGGCTTGCCAGGATAAACTCTTCGAGGGAGCGTGAGGGAAACTTGAAAAAGGGCTGGAAATAACGGTATTTATGGAGATTCTTTGGGTGAGACTGAGTTTGAAGGCAGCTTTGGGGTGTTCAAAATAAATTGAAGCAATTAAAATTAAAGGGCTGCAGCGTGTTGTTCAATAGATAAAACCAACAAAGTTTTATTCTGGTGCTTACATTTAATATTATTTTTGTTCTTAAAATATCTGTGACTTAATTTTAGTTTGCACAAATTAAAAAGTCTTTTCAAATTTATTTATATGCTTCATTTCCTTTTTTTAGCTCGCTTAATCGCACTCTGATCCTCGCCTGAAACGGTTCAGTTTGTATTTTTAACCATCTCCTTGTCTTTACTTGCTTAAACTGGCAGTTCTCTCGTGTTCTCGCTTATCTTATTGATTTCTTTATGAATCAGTTAATGCAAGGCTCCTGTACGACCATCATTTTCATCACTCTTCTCTTTTTCGAAACCAAAAGAGAATCTGCTTGGCTCTTCTCTTTTCCTTCATTTTGATCACTAGTTGATCTGAGTCTAACTCTCAAAGACGATTCCAAGAGGACCCCAATTGAGAGGATGCAATGCAATCTCATTTCCTAACACTTTTTTCTGATCAAAGATGTATCAAGAATTTTATAGAAAAAATCTTATTGGTAAGTATGCTCTCAAATTCAATGTTTTCAGATCCTCAGCAGTCTCTTGAAGTTTGGGTTGTATTGTTGAAATGAGATCAGTTTATCGAACAAAAACTGGATTTTCCAAAAATAAACTTTTGTCATAAAAATATAATTTTATAAATTTTCAAGCAATCAGAAAAAATTTAAGGAAAATTTTTTTCCAAAATCAACTTTTCATAAGAATTTGAAAAGTCTTCTTGAAAGAAGTCGAAAAGAGAAGCTGTCTTCAGATCTTGAGAGTTTCAAAGTGAAGGAAAGAGAGAATCAGACTTGAGTGGAAAAAATCGATTTTAAAAAAAAAAGAATTTTCAGAAACACTTCATCCGAGTTGAGGATCGAGAGATAAAAGAGAAAAATTTACCATTAGATAGAATTCGATCAGAATTGTTCTTCTCATAATAACTTTTTATGGATTTACTCATAGTCATAGAGAAATATAAATATTCAACAATTGCTTCTTACAATAAAGAAAGTGTTGAGATTTCCTTAAATTTAAATAAAGGAATTCTCAACAACACAATGACAAGAACTTTTACACAGAATAAATGAATTTCTTTTCTCCTTTCACAACATCTCCTTTTTACAAATCAATATTCTTTGCATTTCTACATAACCATCATGCTCCAACTTCGCCTGATCTTTCTCATTATAAAGATTCAACATCTCAGCTTTCGTCCTTCCCTTACTCTCAATCACATGTATCTGATACATCTTCACCGAAACAATCTCAAACACTGCATACATTATCATTATCCCATTCGCCCCAATCACACTCAGCAACGGCAAAAACGACTGCACATTCATAAACGCAAACACCCAATTCGAACACACAATCATCGACACCCCAGCACTTGGAGCCACTTCTGCTGCATTCACATAAGCCAGTGTTCCCACAGAAATTCTATAGAAAATCGGCCAAATTATTATCAAATATTTCAATAAAGTGTTCTCAAGGCCTGCAAAATATCCAATAATCGCGTACAAAACTTGAATTACACACATAAGACCCATACCATAGATCAACAAGGGCTTCCTTCCAAACCTCTCAATCACCATATTTGCTCCAATCGCAGCGATAACTGACACAGTTCCCATCAGCGTAGCGAACAAAGAGATCGTCTCAGGATTATTCCCAGCGCTGTCAGCAATGAAAATATTAAAGAACATAAATATAGGGCTAAAGCCGCAGAACTGATTGCCAGCCATCACGAACAATCCCACCAAAAATGCTCTTCTGTATTTCGGAGAGAGCATATCGCACATAGAAGGGTTTCCATTTAACGTAAGAGCTTCTTTATCTTTGAAGACCTTGTCCAATTGCCTGCGGACATTCTTTGTGTAGAGGTTTTGCAAGACCTTTATTGCTTCTTCTGCCTTGTCGTTCATCACAAGGTACAACGGAGTTTCATAATGGTACACATACTGAAACACTAGAGCCCGAATTCCATGAAAAATGATAGGTAAACCAAACAATATCCTCCAAATCTGGCTCTTGCTTCCAATTCCAGGAGCAATAAATCCTGCAGCAAGACTTAAGAAAATACCAACAGCTTGAAAAGTCATTGAAATCGACGCCATGATCCCCTTCAAGTGTACAGGGACCATCTCCACATTATATAGCGAGATTACCACTCCGTTTATGCCAATCAAAAAGCCCCCAATTGTTCTCCCAATCAACATAAAAGGAAGGTATTCTATCATGCACAGAATGCAGCCAATGATCCCTAACAAATCGCTCCAAATGATAGTCTTCAGCCTTCCATAAGTATTCACATATTTTCCTGCTTGGATGGAGCCAAAGGCTCCGCCTATGGTCAAGAAAGAAGCGATTAAGGAGATAGATTGAGGAGAAGCATCAGGGAAGACAGTGGTTTGAAGATAGACACGGAGAGTATTGAAGATGCTGATGTTGTAGCCCCAGATTAGTGAGCCAAGAGAAGAGGTGAAGGCGATGGCATAGAGGGTAAAGAGCTTGCAGTCTTTGGATTGATCCATTTAATAAAGATTTTATAAGATGGGCAAATTAAAAAAGTTAAGAATTCATGGGGAGGTTTCCAGTAGTCCCTGACTTCCTCCCTCCTGCTTCGATAGAGAGGGGATATAAACTGGCAAGGGCTGGAGACCTTTTTGAGCCTCAATAAAAGATAGAAGTATGCATCAAAAGTTGTCTAAATCGATTGAGATTTGGGGGTCAATCTTTGAGGTTGAATTTTTACTCCCTTAAAACTTCTCTCTAGGCTGTTTCATCAAATACCAGTCTTTTATAAAGCTAAGGCTGAGGTGATTTCGAAGGTTTGATATTTTAGATTCAATTCATTGAAATCCAAGGGACATGATATTCTTCAATAAATTCATTAAAGTCAATAAATTTCTCTGCACTGTTTTGCTCCATTTAGCCCTGTTTAAATTATTTATTGCGAAATTTTATCTGGAATTAAAGACTCCTCGATTTGATTGAAATATCTCTTTCTCTTTTTTGAGTCCTGAAGGTCTGAAGTTCATTTCTCCCCCTGATCAAAGTTTTCAGCCAATTCCTTTTCAACAGAAAAAAGGATTGAGTTTCTTCTGAGAAAAAAATTTCTGATAAAGAAATATAAAATCGGCTTGCCTGCAAAATAATTTCCAAAATAAAATCTCAGAAAAGTTGATGTCAACAAGGATCACATCAAATAGATCAATAAAGTAATGAACCAATAAAGGCGAATTTATAAATTCCTTCAAGAAAACTGTCAAGTTTTTTTTAATGAAAATGTTTTGGATTAGATAATTTATCAATATGATAACCAGTCAACAGTGAAATATAAATTATACATGACTACAACGACATTCAATTCAATTCGCCTTTACTAAACATCACTTTCTAACAAAGAAACCAAAATTTTTCTTTCACTCTCCCTCCCATTAATCTCAGTCTTTACATATAAAAACCCTTTTCATTTCCACATAGCTATCATTCATCGAACTCCTCAACTCCTCTTCATTATACAACTTCAGCATCTCTGCCTTCGTTCTCCCTTTACTTTCAATCAAATACATATCATATAACTTCACCGATATCCCTCCAAATATCGCATACGTCAACATCACCCCATCCACTCCAATCAGATCCACCAATGGCAAGAACGTCTGCACAGTCGAAAACGCAAAAACCCAATTCGCACAAACAATCAACGACACCCCCACGCTTGGTATCACTTCTGCTGCATAAATAAAAGCCAAAGTTCCCACAGAAACTCTGTAAAACATCGGCCAAATAGTTATTATATACTTCAATAATGGGTTCCCTGAGCCGCCAACATACCCGATAAACGCGTACAACCCTTGACTTATACACATTAATCCCATTCCGTACATCAATAACGGCCGCCTTCCGAATCTTTCTACAAACACATTTGCTAGAATTGAAGCGATAAGCGAGATGACTCCCATCATTGTCGCGAAGAGTGAGATCGTTTCTGGATTATTCCCAGAGCTTTCTGCAATGAAGACGTTGAAGAACATAAAGATAGGGCTGAAGCCACAAAACTGTATTCCAGACATAACGAAAAGAACCACCAAAAATGCCTTGCGGTACTTCGGAGAAAACATCTCCATCATCGTTGGATTTCCATGTGAGGCCACCGCGTTCTTATCCTTCACTACTTTCTGATAATGTTTCTCAATATTATCTGTATATATTTGTCCCAATACTTCTCTTGCTTCTTGTTCTCGGTCTTTCATAACAAGATACAGCGGAGTCTCATAATTCAAAAGATACCGAAAGACTGCTGCCCTAATACCATGAAAAACCAAAGGAAGGCCCAATAATATTCTCCACATGCCGCTGCTAACTCCATTTTCCGGCACCAAAAAGCCCGCTGCAAGACTTAATAGGATACCCACGGCCTGCAAAGTCATTGAAATTGAGCTCATTATTCCCTTTAGATGTACAGGGACCATCTCGACGTTGTACAAAGAGATGACCACCCCATTGAGTCCAATCAAAATTCCTCCAATAGTCCTTCCAATTAGCATGAAAGGAAGGTACTGGATCATACTAAAAATGCATCCAACTATCCCCAGAATATCGCTCCAAATTAGTGTGTTAAGTCTTCCGTAAGTGTTGACGAGCTTCCCAGCTTGAAAGGAGCCAATGGCTGCGCCGATAGTCAGAGAAGAGGCCAGTAAAGAGATTGATGAAGATGAAGCGTCAGGGAAGACGGTGGTTTGGAGATAAACACGAAGAGCGTTAAAGATGCTGATGTTGTATCCCCATGCCATGGAGCCTAAAGAGGAAGTGAAAGCGATGGAGTAAAGCAAAGGAAGTTTGTAGTCTTTAGGTGGGTCCATTTTGGGCAAAAATTTGTAGGAGAGTGCAAATAGATTTTAATTATGGGGTGAAAGTCTTGTGAATAAGAATAAGAAAATACTTGGGAGATTTATTTTAAATACAACTTCTAATGAGGATTTAGACCATAATGGAGGATTTGGGATTGGCTTTATGAAGAGTTTTCAGGATTTTTGGGAAGGAAAGAAAATTTTTTGGGCAAGTTGGGCAAGGACAAGAAGATTAAAAATCCTCACACGTACGTCATTTGTGTAAGGTTATTTAATTATTATTATTAGTAACACTCAAAATTTTTAAGAGAGGTTTCTTTTTCTTTCATTCTTCATACACCTATGTGCACCAAAGTTTCATAAAGAAGCCATAAAGGATACCAATTCTTTCAAAGAAAGCTATAAATATTACAATGATATTTGTTTATAAAATTACAAAAGACAAAGGAGACAATCAAATTTCCTCAGTAAAAATTCCCATCAGCCGTTTAATCTTGAGGACAATATTTTTGGCATCTTAACGTTTCAGTGGTCCAAGCTTCAGAAAAGCTAAATCTCTTCCACTGAAGCACCTTCTTGGCACAGTAAAAGTTTTCTTGTGGGGAACAAGGAGGCTTTCCATAATTGCACAAAGGCCAATTAGCTTGTCCAATTTTAAACAGGCCAACGGCATAATTTCCTGTCGTCTGGCTTTCATCCACGTAACTATACACGATGTCGTTGGGATTCCCTGCAGAAAGCACCTTGATGAGACAGCGGCAGCATTCATTATTCTTTGAGCCGAAGTAATCACAATAGTCAACAACATTGTCTCGAATATTTGTTACTTCAGTTCCACAGTGGCAGACTGGGCAGTTGCCAGACTTGCAGTTGCCTCCGCAGTTGCTGACTTCAGCCGAAGTGTAGGCTACGAGAAGGAAAAGAAAGAGAAGAAGGGTTTTCATCTTTGAGATTTGAGTTTTTTTATTAATTAAGGGATTTTTTATTTTTGCTGGAAAAATGCCTTTGACTTTTTTTCATATAGACAGACATACAGACAGATTTACAGTATAAATTTTTTTTCTCTATTATTCTTTGTATAAATAAATCACTTTATTATTATTATACATCAGATTTATTGAATAAAAGAAGCTTTTTCATTTCGATATTTTTCGACATTGCAAGCTCTCCGCCGTTATCAGCAGCTTCAAACAATTCGAGCAATTCCGCTTTGGTTCTTCCACGACTTTCAATAATATATTTATCATAAGCCCACACAGAAAAGGCACAGAAGACCCCAAAGAACAACATCATCCCTTGAGTTCCAATCAATTTCACCAAAGGTAAACAAGTTTGGACTGCTAAAAACGCCATCATCCAATTAAAAAACACCGTTATCGAAACGCCAATACCAGGAAGGACTTCTGGAACATATATAAAAGCCAATGTGCCTACTGATGTTCTAAAGAACAAAGGCCAAATTGATACGATATATTTCAATAAAGGGTTGCCGGGGCCGTCCACATATCCTAAAAAGGCATAGAACAAGCTACTGAAAGCCATAAAGCCCATTCCTATAATAAACAAAGGACGTCTATTATATTTCTCCATGATGATATTCGCGTAGCCGGCTGATAAAAATGATATTGTACCCATTATCGTAGCGAAAAGAGAGACAGTATCGCTGTCGTTTCCTGCGCTTTCTGTGATGAAAGTGTTGAAGAAAACGAAAACCTGGCTAAAGCCGCATAATTGAATACTAGCCATGATGAACAAAGACACCAAGAACGCACGACGATATTTTGGCGTTAATAAATCAGCAAATTTGAGGCTTCCTCCTGCTGTTATAGCTTCTTTATCTCTTAATACTCTTTGCAATTGGAGATCCACATCTCTTGTGTAAATTTTTTCAAGCACTTCTCTGGCTTCAGAGGTTTTATTCTGAAGAGTTAAATATAAGGGGGTATCAAAATCCAATATGTGGGTAAATATCGCCAATCTTCCTGCATGGAAGATGATTGGGACGCCCATAAGCACTCTCCAGACTTGACTATCCTTTCCTTCAACCAAGTCAGGAACAGCAAGCTGAGACATCAAGCCGAAAGTCACGCCCAAAGCCAATAATGTCATCGAAACAGAGGTCATGATTCCTTTCATTGGGATCGGAGCCATTTCAACGTTATATAAAGAAATAGTCACACCATTGATGCCAATGATGACTCCGATAATAATCTTCCCAAGGATCATCAAAAAGAGACTTTGAAACATACAAAGAAATGTTGCGAAAATTCCCAGCATATCAGTGTATCGAAGAGCTTTGAGTCTTCCGAACATACTGAGAAGACGACCAGCATAAACAGATCCTCCAGCAGCTCCAAGAGTCAGTAAAGATGCAATTAATGAGATAGAAAAGTCAGA
>Ga0182738_1006715_pt1 | contig 11871 bp, 10 predicted proteins | sample eDN5th30CBELigMG_FD_128876 | JGI IMG/M metagenome (GOLD analysis project Ga0182738, IMG submission 128876) | Enriched Miracle-Growth compost microbial communities from Emeryville, California, USA - eDNA 5th pass 30_C BE-Lig MG (version 2)... ...
ACCGAGACCGAGCCGACGGTGAAGGGGCAGACGGCGTCATCGTCCTACAAGCCCGCGATCATGTCGAACGGGGCCCGCGTCATGGTGCCGCCCCATATCGCCCCGGGCACGCGCATCGTGGTGCAGACCGCCGACGGGACCTATGTCGAGCGTGCCAAGGACTGAGGCCGAGGTCTGAGGGCAAAGACGGAGAACGATCGGGCGGCGATCGCCGCCCGATCGCCACGCGAAATCACTTCTTCTTGGTGCCGCCGCCCGAGGAGGCGCCCGACTTGCCGCCGCCCTTGGCCGGCTGCGCGCTCATGCCGCCCTTGCCGCCTTTGGCGTCCGAGCCGCCGCCGGGCTTGCCTTTCATGTCCGCCATAGCACCGCTCCGTCGCTGAACGCGGGAACATCCCGCGCCCTATCAATGTTCGACAGCGGGTTTGGTTCGCTGCGCCCGCCCCGCGGCGCGTATTCCCTTCGCGCCGGGCTCGTGTCATGCTGACCCGCTTCTCGGGCCCGCGGCCTTGCCCGCGCCGAAGTGGCAGCCATGAATACCTCCCCCAACCGCCCCGGTCATATCCGCCTCACCTCCCATCCCGGAGCGGGCGCGCCGGTCCGCTTTCCGATCCGCTGGGGCGCCGCCGACCCGCGCCAGCGCGGCCCGATCATCGGCACGGTGAGCCGCGCCGCCGACCGCAACGCCATCGGCACCCATGGCGGCTCCTATTCGCTCTATCGCGCGCTCGCGGTCAGCGCCGGCGCGCTCAACCCGATCCAGCGCCCGGACCTGCGCGACACCTCCCCGGTGATCGAGATCGGCCCGCATCCGCAGTGGTCCGATCCGGCGCGCATCGTGTCGCTCGACCCGTGGGGGCACAAGGCGGCCGAGATCTTCGCCCCGGAGATCGCGGAGGGCGTCGATATCCGCCCTACGATCGCGGTGACGCGCGCCCGGCTCACGCTGTCCGAGATCCAGGAGGCGATCCGGCTCGGCCGGCTCGCTGTCGACGGCAGGATCGTCCGCGAGCACGGCGACGTCGCGGTCACCAAGGCGGCGATCGACCCGGTCTGGTACCTGCCCGGTGTGGCGGCACGGTTCGGGGTCAGCGAAGAGGCCCTGCGGCGGACGCTGTTCGAGCAGACCGGCGGCATGTATCCCGAGCTCGTCACGCGGCCGGACCTTTCGGTCTTCCTGCCCCCTATCGGCGGCATCACGCTCTATGTCTTCGGCGACCCCGCGGCGCTGCCGGACGAGCGGCGCACCCTCGCCTGCCGCGTTCACGACGAGTGCAACGGCTCGGACGTGTTCGGCTCCGACATCTGCACCTGCCGGCCCTATCTCGTCCACGGCATCGAGGAGTGCATCCGCGAGGCGCAAGGGGGCGGCGCCGGGCTCATCGTCTACAACAGGAAAGAGGGCAGGGCGCTCGGCGAGGTCACGAAGTTCCTCGTCTACAATGCCAGGAAGCGCCAGGAAGGCGGGGATACCGCGGCGAAGTATTTCGAGCGCACCGAGTGCGTCGCCGGCGTCCAGGACGCGCGCTTCCAGGAACTGATGCCCGACGTGCTGCACTGGCTCGGCATCACCCGGATCGATAGGTTCGTGTCGATGTCCGACATGAAGCACGACGCCATCACCCGCTCCGGCATCGTGATCCGCGAGCGCGTCCCGATCCCGGAAGCGCTGGTGCCGCCCGACGCCAGAGTCGAACTCGAGGCGAAGAAGGCGGCGGGGTACTACACGCCGCAGCCGAAGCCGCAGGCCGCCGACCTCGCCGCCACGGTGGGGCGGGGCATCGAGGAGTTCTGATGCTCGGCACGGGCCGTCGCTCGCAAGGAGAGATGCCGGCGCTTGCGTCCTGCGTCTCTGGCGCGAGGTGTGTCCCCTCGCTGGCTCTCGGACTGGGGCTACCCCCCTCCCTGGCCCTCCCCCACAAGGGGGGAGGGGACCGTGACGGCGAAGATTACGGGTGTGACGACTGCCGGGGTGGCGGTGGCGACGGGCGGGCTGATAGCGGCGGCGTCAGGAATGGCGGGAAGCGCAGCGGCGGAGTCGGACGCCGGGCCAACGACAGCGGCAGCCACAACGCTAGGATCGGCGCCCGTTGTTTCCGCGTGAGTAGGCCTGATCAGCAGACGTGCAGAAACACGAGGCGTCTGCGGCTGACCGAGACCGCCACCCCACGGTCCTCTCCCCCCTTGTGGGGGAGAGACAGAGAGGGGGGTAGCCTCGGACGAGGCGCTTCGGATTGTGGCCTACCCCAAGTACCCCAACCTATCCGCTCTCGCGATCCCCCGACCTCTCCACCCCGGCCCACTCCGCCGCACCTCCCCCTCCGGACCTCCGCCTCGTGACCCCCGCTGACCTCCTCACCGCCGCCGCCGTGCGCGAGCGCTCGAACCTCATGCTCGCGGCCGCGCTGGACGACCGCCTCGATCATTTCCGGGTCGACCTCGACCGGCTCCCGGCGGCGGCGGATTACGTCCTTGCCGTCATGCGCCGCAACTACCCCGACCTCGACGTGCCCTTCCACGCGCGCTGGCGGCACTTCACCGTCGGCGGCGTCGACCGCTGGGCGGAGATCGCGGCGGTGCGGGACTGGGACACCGCCGCGGAGATGGCCCGCGCCGCCTTCGACCTCGTCATTCCCTCGGTCCTCCTCGATGCCGGCGCCGGGCCTGACTGGCGCTACGAGGACCCGGTCACCGGCGCGACGCTGGCACGCTCGGAAGGCCTCGCCGCGGCGAGCGTCGCCATGTTCGCCTCGGGCCTGTTCTCGTCCCGGCCGGAGGACCCGTTCCGCGCCGACGCCCGCGCGCTCGCCTCCCTCGCCGAGGACGAGCTCGCCGCCGGCTTCCAGATCACCTCCGCGAACCCGATGCTCGGCCTCCGCGGCCGGCTGGAGCTCCTGCGCCGGCTCGGGACGCGCGTCGCCGAGGCGCAGGAGTTCTTCGGCTCCGGGGCGGAGGCCCGCGTCGGCGGCCTGTTCGACACGCTCGCCGCCGCGACGAACGAGGGCCGCATCGCGGCGCCGAAAATCCTCGAAATCGTGCTGGCGGCGCTGGGGCCGATCTGGCCCGGGCGGATCGGGGCCGACGGCGTCGACCTCGGCGACACCTGGCGTCACCCCGCGATCGTCACCGACGACGCGACGAATGGGCTCGTGCCGCTGCACAAGCTGTCGCAATGGCTCAGCTATTCGCTGATCGGGCCGCTGGAATGGGCGGGGCTCACGGTCACCGGCATCGACGGCCTGACCGGTCTTGCCGAATACCGCAACGGCGGCCTGTTCGTCGACATGGGCGTGCTCGCGCTGAAGGACCCGGCCGATGCCGCCCGCGCCCACCCGGTCTTCTCTGCGCTCGTGGTCGAATGGCGCGCGCTCACCGTGGCACTGCTCGACCGCATCGCCGATCTGATCCGGGAGCGGCTCGGGGCGGACGTCGACGCGATGCCGCTCGCCAAGGTGCTCGAAGGCGGCACCTGGTCCGCCGGCCGGGAAATCGCGCGCCAGAAGCGCGCCGACGGCGGCCCGCCGCTGACCGTCATCAGCGACGGCACGGTGTTCTGAGTCCACCACGGCGCGCGGCCTGCGCCGAATTGGTTCGTGCAAGCCGCATCACTCCCTCCTTTCCGCGAGGGATGGGTGGATGGCCCGCGGAGCGAGGCGGTCGGGTGGGGCGGGCGTTTCCGCGAGGGCTGTGCTCGTCTGGAATCGAACGACAATCTTCCTGCCGTTGGGCTCCCCCCACCCCGGCCTTCGGCCGACCCTCCCCGCGCAGGGTGAGGGAGGGGGCGTGTGGCATCGCCCTGCCCCACTCTCGGGCGTCATGGCGGGGCTTGTCCCGACCATGAGGCCTTCGGGTTTGTTGCGGTGAAGACGTGGAGCGCGACAGATGACGTCGGAATCACCCAATCGACCGAGCGGGAGTTCCTCAACCAAGGCACATGCTGCTTGTCGTTCCCGGCCGGAGCGTTGCAGGCGGAGGGGAAGGGAACCCAGGGCAACACGGAACGCGGGGCCGCGTCACCGTCCCCGGTATCTTGGCCGCTTGTCGGGGCCATGCACGTCTTTTTGCTGGGCCGCTCCGAAAGAAGGCCTGGATGCCCGGGACAGGCCCGAGCATGACGCGCTGCGGAAGCCCGCGCGGGTCCTCAGCCGGCGCCGAGGAGAGACCATTTCCACCCGACGCCCAGGCGGGTGGTCCAGGGCAAAACGCGCGGCGAAAGGAATAGCGCAGAGCGCCACTCCCTACTCCCTCCTCCCTACGCCCACCCTTCCCCGCCCTTGAACGCCGCCGAGCCTCCGCTAGGCTGCGCAGTGCGGAACGGGGGGGTGCCATGGACGGCGTCAGGGTCATCGATCACCCATTGGTGCAGCACAAGCTGACGCTGATGCGGGACAAGGCGACCTCGACAAAGGGCTTCCGCCAGCTGCTGCGCGAGATCGCGACGCTGCTCTGCTACGAGGTCACACGGGACCTCGAGCTGACGATGATCCCGATCGAGACGCCGCTGGGACCGATGCAGGCGCCCACGCTCGCGGGCAAGAAGCTGGTGTTCGCCTCGATCCTCAGGGCCGGCAACGGGCTGCTCGAGGGAATGCTCGACCTGGTGCCGAGCGCCCGTGTCGCGCATATCGGCCTTTACCGCGACCCCAAGACGCTTGAGGCGGTGGAGTACTATTTCAAGGCGCCGGACGACATCGCCGAGCGGCTCACCATCGTGGTCGACCCGATGCTGGCGACGGCGAATTCCGCCGTGGCCGCCGTCGAGCGGTTGCGCGAGCGTGGGGCGAAGGAGATCCGCTTCGTGTGCCTGCTGGCGGCGCCGGAGGGCGTCGAGCGCTTCCGCGGCGCCTGGCCGGACGTGCCGGTCTACACCGCCGCGATCGACAGCCATCTCAACGCGCACGGCTATATCGTGCCGGGCCTGGGCGACGCGGGCGACCGCATGTACGGCACCAAATGAGCCGCGAGCGCTTCGAGGCCGATTTTGCGGCGGCGCCGATCGTCGCCGTGCTGCGCGGCATCACGCCGGCCGAGGCGGAAGGGGTCGGGGCGGCGTTGATCGAGGCCGGAATCCGCGTCGTCGAGGTACCGCTCGGCTCCCCCGACGCGCTGCGTACGATCGAGCGGCTCGCCATCAAGTTCGGCGCGCAGGCCACGATCGGCGGCGGCACCGTGCTGAGCCTCGCCGAGATCGACCGCCTCGCCGACATCGGCGCGGGCCTCGTCGTCGCCCCGAATTGCGATCCGGCAGTGGTTCGCCGCGCCGGAACCCGCGGGATGGCGGCCATTCCCGGCGTCCTCACCCCGACCGAGGCGCTGGCAGCGCTCGACGCGGGTGCCACCGCGCTGAAGCTGTTCCCGGCGGAGATGGTGCCCGCGGCCGCCTACCGCCTGCTCCTGACCGTGCTGCCGGCGGGGGCGCGCCTGCTGCCTTTCAGCAGCGTGACCGCGGCGACGATCCCCGGCTGGCTCGTCGCCGGAGCGCCGGGCTTCGGCATCGGCTCCGCGCTGTACCGTCCCGGACGAGCGCTCGCCGACATCGCCGCTGCAGCGCGCGAGATCGTGGGCCTGATGCGGGACGCCCGGAGCGCCTTGCAGCCATCGCCCCCACGCCGAACCCAGTAGCGCCGGTCGGGCCGCGCCCTTCGGGTCCGGCGACTCACGTCTTCGAATCGCGATCGGCGGTACCGGCTATTCTTCCGGCGAGTCCGAGACCGTTCGGGACAGCATCGCCATGATCTCCGACGTGCCGATCTCGGAGCCGAACTCGTCGGAGACCGCCGCGCCCGGTCTGGCCAGCAGCTGCACCCACTCGGTCCGCCCGTGGATGCCGCGCTCCGGGTAGGTGTTGAACTTGAACCCGGTCGGGGTCTCCCAGCCCATCGTGAGCAGCGCGCCGTCTACGAAAAGCTGAACCGCGGTCGCGTTGCTGTCCCGCCATAGTCCGTGGATGCCCGTGGTCGCCTTCATGATCCCTCCCCCCTCGTGATTGATCACGAAAGGGTGGCTGCCGCAACCGCCAATTGCAGCGGCCCGGCGTCGCGTCGGCCGTTCCGGCGCGATCGACGCGGGCGCGTCGTCGGAAGAAGGCGCGGCCGCCCCCGCCATCGTTCGCCGCATCGGGATCAACGGCCCATCGGCCTATTCCGCTGCCTCCGAGGCGGGTCCCATGTCGAGCTCCGGCCCGCTCCCGAAGGCAAGCATGCGCTGCGCCTCCCCTTCGGGCAGCTTCTCGATGCCGGAGAGCTTGCGCTCGATCTGCCGTTCCCGGACCGCGATCTTGTCGATCGTGTCCGAGGCCTCGCCGAGCTTTTTCTTGACCTTTTCGAGCACCGAGCCGTAGCGCTCGAACTCGGTCTTGACGGCGGCGAGAACCTGCCAGACCTCGCCGGACCGGCGCTGGATCGCCAGCGTGCGGAAGCCCATCCTGAGGCTGCTCAGGATCGCCATCAGCACTGTCGGCCCGGCGACCACGATCCGGCACTTGCGCTGGATGTCGTCGACGAGGCCGGGGCGGCGGATCACCTCGGCATAGAGCCCTTCGGTCGGCAGATAGAGGATGGCGAAGTCGGTGGTGTGCGGCGGATTGATGTACTTGGTGCAGATGGACTGCGCCTCGCTGCGGATGCGGATCTCGAGGCCCTTCAGCGCCGCCTCGACCCCGGCCCCGTCGGCGCGCTCGGAGGCGTCGAGCAACCGCTCGTAGTCTTCGCTCGGGAACTTGGCGTCGATCGGCAGCCAGACGGGCGCATCGCCGTCGGACTGCCCCGGCAGGCGGATCGCGAACTCGACGCGCTCGCCGCTCCCCGGCGTCACCTGCACGTTGCAGCCGAACTGCTCGGGCGCCAGCACCTGGTCGAGAATGCCGCCCAGCGCCACCTCGGCCCAGGTGCCGCGGCTCTTCGCGTTGGTGAGCACGCGCTTGAGATCGCCGACGCCGGCGGCGAGCGTCTGCATCTCGCCGACGCTCTTGAACACCTGCTCCAGCCCGTCGCTCACCGTCTTGAACGAGGCGCTGAGCCGCTGGTCGAGCGTGCTCTGCAGCTTCTCGTCAACGGTCTGGCGCATCTGCTCCAGCTTGGCGGCATTGTCGGCGCGCAGCGTCTCGAGCCGGCCCTCGACCGTGTTCCTGAGGCTCTCGTGCGCGTCGGCGTTGCGCTGGACGAGATTACGCAACTCGCCGGTGACGCCGTCGAGGCGCTCTTTGAGAGCCTGGCCGTTCTGGTCGAGATGCTGGCCGACCAGCGCCGCGGAGGCGACGAGCTGGCGGGAGACCTCCTCGCGCAGCACGGTGCGGCCGTCCTCGCCGTCCTTGCGGATTTCGCCGAGGCGCCGCTCATTGGCCTCGGCGAGGCCGCGGACCTGTCCGACCACCGCCTCGAGGCGCTCGGCCTGCCCGCTGCCGAGCTGCGCCATGGTGGCGGACACCCGGTCGCCGAGGGCCGATACGGCCTTCAGCACCTCCTCGCGCAGCGCCTGCGACTGGGCATCGAACCGTCCGAAGCCCCCGGCGATCTGGGCGCCCACCTCCTCGCGCAGCATCCGGCTGCGGCCGTCGGCCTCGTCGCGGCCGCGGCGCTGCTCGTCCGCCCAGCCCGTCCGGATCGCCTCGATGTCGCGCCGCGCCGCGGCGAGCTGCCCCGCGACCTCGTCGATCTTGCGCTCCGCCGCGCCGCGCGGCCGGAAGGCGCCGATGGCGGCGAGCACCGCCGCCGCGCCGCTGAGGACGATCGCCACCCATGTGAGGTCCATCGAGAATCGCTCCTCCCCCGTCCCGAAGCGGGATTGTCGGGGGCATCGCGGAGCGACCGCAACCGTAAACTGCGGAGATCGACAGCCGGGCAGGAGAAACGCGACCGATTCCGGCGTGAGACGAACCGGCCGGCCGAAGGCTGCCCGCCCGCTCAGCCGCTCCCGCGCCGCACGCGCGCCGGCACAGCCTCGCCGGGAGCCAACGCCTGCACGCTCAACGCATGGAGGCCGGTCGCGAGTTCGGCGTCGAGGGCGGCGTTGACGAGCCGGTGGCGGTCGACCCGCGACCTGCCGGCGAAGGCGGCCGAGGTGATCCGGACCCGGAAATGGGTCTCGCCCTCGGGCCGCGCACCGGCATGGCCGGCGTGCAGATGGGACTCGTCCACCACCTCGAGGCCGGTCGGCGCGAAGGCCGCTTCGAGACCGGCGATGATGCGCTCGCGTCGTCCCATTCTGGCGTCCGTCAACCCTTCCTGCCACACCGGCGGCGAAAACCTGCCATGCCGCGCCGCCGCGCTTGTCGGGGCGGAACGCGGCCACCATACTCGCCCCATGAGCGTCGAGTCCAAGCTGTTCGACAAGATCCGCATCCGCCCCGATCCGGCCGCCGCCGCCGAGCGCCTCGGCGCGCCCGCGTGCGAGTGGGCGGGCTGCACCGATGCGGGCACCTATCGCGCGCCCAAGGGCCGCGGGCGGGAGGGGCAGTACCACCGGTTCTGCCTCGACCACGTGCGCGACTACAACCGCAGCTACAACTACTTCGCCGGCATGGCCGACGACGCCGTCGCCGCCTACCAGAAGGACGCGCTCACCGGGCACCGGCCGACCTGGGGCATGGGCACCAACGGCGCGGCCCAGCACAGCGCGCCCCGCTTCGGCCAGAGCTGGGAATTCGAAGTCAGTGACCCCTTCCAGTTCATGCGCGGCCCCGGCGCCTTCCGCGCCACCCCGGGGCCCGAGCCGGAAGGGGACGCGCCGCGCCGACGGCTCAAGCCGTTGGAGCAGCGCTCGTTCGACGCCCTCGACCTTGACGCCAACGCCACGGGCCCCGAAATCAAGGCGCGGTACAAGGCCCTGGTGAAGCTCCACCATCCCGACGCCAATGGCGGCGACCGCTCCTTCGAGGACAGGTTGCGGCAGATCATCCAGGCCTATAATCACTTGAAGTCGGCCGGCTTCTGCTGAGCCCAAGAACGATACGGCGCGCCCTCCCCGCAACGCTCCGGGCGGCCCGGGTCATGGGCCGAAGCGAACGGCGCCCGAGGAGAACGCATGACCGCAACGACCGAAACTGCAGGCCTGCCTGACCTTCGGATCTCCGTGCGCCAGGTGTTCGGCATCGAATCGGACCTGACGGTTCCCGCCTATTCCGAGGCGAACGAGCACGTCCCCGATCTCGACCCCGACTATCTGTTCGACCGCGACACCACGCTCGCCATCCTCGCCGGCTTTGCCCACAACCGGCGCGTGATGGTCGCGGGCTATCACGGCACCGGCAAGTCGACCCACATCGAGCAGGTGGCGGCGCGGCTCAACTGGCCGCTCGTGCGCGTCAATCTCGACAGCCATATCAGCCGCATCGACCTCGTCGGCAAGGACGCCATCGTCGTCCGCGATGGGCAGCAGGTCACAGAGTTCCGCGACGGCATCCTGCCCTGGGCGCTGCAGACCAACACCGCGCTCGTGTTCGACGAGTACGACGCCGGCCGCCCGGACGTGATGTTCGTGATCCAGCGCGTGCTCGAGGTCTCGGGCAAGCTGACGCTGCTCGACCAGAACCGCGTCATTCGCCCCCATCCGGCGTTCCGCCTGTTCGCCACCGCGAACACCGTCGGCCTCGGCGACACCTCGGGCCTCTACCACGGCACCCAGCAGATCAACCAGGGCCAGATGGACCGCTGGTCGATCGTGACCACGCTGAACTACCTGCCGCACGACAACGAAGTCGCGATCATCCTCGCCAAGGCGAAGCATTTCGACACCGCCGAGGGCCGCGGCCTCGTCGGCAAGATGGTGCGCGTCGCCGACATGACGCGCTCGGCCTTCATCAACGGCGACCTCTCGACGGTGATGAGCCCGCGCACCGTGCTGACCTGGGCCGAGAACGCGGAAATCTTCGGCGACCTCGGCTATGCGTTCCGGGTGACGTTCCTCAACAAATGCGACGAGCTGGAGCGGCCGCTCGTCGCCGAGTTCTACCAACGGGCCTTCGGCAAGGAGCTGCCGGAGTCCGCCGTGAATGTGGTGCTGAGCTGACGCCGAGTTCTCTTGTCATTCCCAGAGCGTCTTTCGGTGTCGTCCCCGGCGAGTGAGCGAAGCGAACGAGGGAAGGGGACCCAATAGCCTTTCGAATTGCCGAACCGCTATTGGGTTCCCTTCCCCTGCGCGCCTGACGGCGCTCCGGCCGGGAACGACACCGCTGGTTATTGGACGGAATACGACCGACCCATGCCCGCCAACCCGCCCGACAAGAAGGCCCCCGCCCCGACCGACGCCCTGAAGAAGGCGATCACCGGGGCCGTGCGCGCCGTCGCCGGCGACGGCGAGGTCGAGGTCGCCTTCTCCTCCGAGCGCCCGGGTCTCGCCAAGAACCGCATCCGCCTGCCGGAACTGCCGCGGCGGCCGACCGCGGGCGACGTCGCGATCACACGCGGGCTCGGCGACGCGATGGCGCTGCGCCTTGCCTGCCACGACCCGGGCGTCCACCGCACTCTCAGCCCGGAAGGGCGTCACGCCCGCGCCGTGTTCGACGCCGTTGAGCAGGCCCGCTGCGAGGCGATCGGCTCCCGCGCCATGGCGGGGATGGCCGACAATCTCGCGGCGATGCTGGAGGACCGCTATCACCGCGGCAACTATCACGAGGTCACCGAGCGCGCGGACGCGCCGATCGAGGACGCGATCGCGATGCTGGTCCGCGAGCGCCTCACGGGCCGCGAACCGCCCCAGAGCGCGAAGAAGATCGTCGAGCTCTGGCGCAGCTTCATCGAGGACAAGGCCGGACGCGACCTCGCCCGCCTCGCCCGCTTCACGGACGATCAGGGCGATTTCGGCCGCGCCGTCCGCGGCATCCTCGCCTCGCTCGACATGGCCGACGAGCTCGGCGGCACGCCGGACGAGAACGAGCCCGAGGAGGGCGCGGGCGAGGAGTCGGAGAGCCAGCAGGAGGAGCGCGGGGGCAAGTCCGAGGACGACGCCAAGGCCGAGGCCTCCGACCCCGAGGAGGCGGAAGCCGGCGGCGAGGACCAGGAGGCCGAGCAGGGCGAGGCCGGCGAGACCACGGGCGAGGACGTCACCCAGACCAGCCAGGCCGAGAGCGGCGAGGCCTCCGAGCAGCGCCGCATCGACGTGCCGATCCCGAACCATCCCGTCAGCGACTATCGCGCCTTCACCACCCGGTTCGACGAGACCATCCGCGCCGAGGAGCTGTGCGAGCCGGACGAGCTCGATCGGCTGCGCGGCATTCTCGACAAGCAGCTGCTGCCGCTGCAGGGCGCTGTGGCGCGCCTCGCCAACAGGCTGCAGCGCCGCCTGATGGCGCAGCAGAGCCGCGGCTGGGACTTCGACCAGGAGGAGGGCCTGCTCGACACCGCCCGCCTCACCCGCGTCGTCACCGACCCGATGCAGCCGCTCGCCTTCAAGCGCGAGCGCGACGCCAATTTCCGCGACACCGTGGTCACGCTGCTGCTGGACAATTCGGGCTCGATGCGCGGCCGGCCGATCACTGTCGCCGCCACCTGCGCCGACATCCTCGCGCGCACGCTGGAGCGCTGCGACGTCAAGGTCGAGATTCTCGGCTTCACCACCAAGGCCTGGAAGGGCGGCCAGTCGCGCGAGGCCTGGCTGCAGCGCGGCAAGCCCGCCTCCCCCGGCCGGCTCAACGACGTCCGGCATATCGTCTACAAGGCCGCCGACGCGCCCTGGCGGCGCGCCCGGCGCAATCTCGGCCTTATGATGCGCGAAGGTCTGCTCAAGGAGAACATCGACGGCGAGGCGCTCGACTGGGCGCACAAGCGCCTGTTGGCCCGCCAGGAGCAGCGCAAGATCCTGATGATGATCTCGGACGGCGCACCGGTCGACGACTCCACGCTCTCGGTCAACCCGGGCAACTATCTCGAGCGACAC
>Ga0182738_1006716_pt1 | contig 11869 bp, 6 predicted proteins | sample eDN5th30CBELigMG_FD_128876 | JGI IMG/M metagenome (GOLD analysis project Ga0182738, IMG submission 128876) | Enriched Miracle-Growth compost microbial communities from Emeryville, California, USA - eDNA 5th pass 30_C BE-Lig MG (version 2)... ...
CGCTGACCGGCCCAACCAGCTCGGTTTCGATCAGCGAGTCGATCGCTTGAAGCTGCACGGCCTTGAGCTCGTCACGCAGCACTTCCAAGTACCGGCCCAGGCCCCACTCCACCAGGTTTTGCCAGAGCCCAGCGACGGCGGGACCGAGCACCGCGTCGGACCAGTTGATCCCGGCCGACTTGACCACCAGGGCGACCGACGTGGCGCTCACCACGAGATTCGCTCCTCGCAAGGTGGCGAGCTTGCCAGGGTTTTCCTTGAGTTTTTCAAAGAGCCGGGAGGCGCGGACTCGGATCTCGCGCTCGACCCTCTCCTGGTAGTCCCGATACCCTTGGTGGAACCTTTCCAGGAGCCGAGCTCGGTACGCTTCGCTCTCCAGCTCTTCAAGGATCCCATTCCAGGGGCCCTGGGGTGCGTCGCGCACCAATAGCTGCGTTTCCCCCTTGGTTCGCGCGAGCCAGGTCTGCACGCCGGATTCCAGGACCTCGAGCTCGACTGGTCGAGGAGAAGGCTCGGTCGGCCGGCCCAGGAGCTTCTTGACTCCTCGGGATACCAGCTTGATCGGCACCCGTACCACCTGGCCCGTCAGGTCGAGAACCGGCCCGATGCCCGGAACCTGCAACAATCCCATCAAATGAACGAGTGTTCGGTTGAGCTCTCCATAATGGATCCCATCCAGGTAGTTGCGCTGGTAGGGTTCGTGGATGGTCTCGTTCGCGAATTTACGCACGAGGGCGTTCCACTTCGACGAAAGCGCGGCCTCGTGCTTGAGGGGGCCGAGGAAATCTTCCATCTGGTGCTCGATCGCGCGGAGCGACCCGAGCAAGGCTCGCTTTTTCAGAGCGGGACCGGCGTTGGCCTCGAGTTGCACGGCTTCGCGCAATTGCTCGACCTCTTCACATTTCAGCAAGCATTGGAACCGTTCCGAGGTCGAGGGAGCGGAGACTTCGGGGAGTCGAAATACGGGAGCACCACTCTTGCCGGCCTGGCCGAGCGTGGCCGAGAGATGGTCACTCATTGATGCGTGATCGGGAAACTTGTTGGCCACGATCAGGCTGGAGACGCCGGTCTCGTTCAGCATTCTCAGCAGTGACATGCCGCGGTGGTCGGCGTACGACTCGTCGGTAACCGTCATCAGCACCAGGTCGGCCAGCGCCAGGAGATCGATCACGGTCCCGAGATAAGTACCAGCCTGCTCCGTCGAGAAGTCGGGCGCGTCCCATACCACCGCCGAAGGGGCGGTGGGAGGGGCAAGGGAAGGCTCGCCTTGGGTGTCGAGGTCGAGCGTTGCCACGGCGGGGCGATAGCCATCGCGTTGCAACGACTCGTCCGTCTGACGTGGAGGCCTGCGATTTCGGAATCGTTGATAGCCTCGGAACCGGGTGGGAGTGTCATCGAGCCAGTGGTCGCCAATGTTCGCGGCGCGATGGGCCTCGGGATACTGGCTAAAACGGGCGCGCACCCCCATCCCCGCCCCTTCACGGCCCAGAAGCAGGTTTACCAGGGTGGACTTCCCGGTGTTCGTACCACCGAAAAGCGCGATGTGAACCGGGTCCCACGCCAGCCATCCCGGCCGAAGCGCGGGCTGGATCCGCATTCGAAACTGAGCGATCGCGAATTGAAGGGCCGGGGCCCTGTAAGAATCGTCCACCCCCTCCCCAGGAGTGGCACTCAACGCGATCGCTCGTTCAAACACACGCACAAGTCGGTCGCACGCGGCTAACGCATCGTTCGAGCTCATCAGATCATCCATGCGCCCCAAAGAGGCTCTCGAATGGAAATTCGATCAGCGACTCTGGAGATCCTCGGAAAACGCACGGGCATTCAGTCGTTGACCCGTGATCGATTGTGTCAGGTCATCCCAGGAAAGCGTCCGGCCTCGACCGAAGAGCCGCTCCTTCAGGAATGTGCCCACCCCTTCATTACCCACCGGACTCGCACCGGTTCCCTTGAGCACCTCTTTTGACAAGGTGTGATAGACCTGCGAAGCGAAGAGCTCACCCATCATGTAATTGTGATAATATGCCGGCGCACTCACAATATGAATTTTGCTGGCATAGTCCGGCGCGTCGCGGCCTTCGGGGGGGTGGATGCCCTGATACTTTTCCACGAGGTCCCACCAGAGTTTGTTAAGATTTTGGTCGGGATTCTCGTACAGGGTTTTCTCGAAGCGAAGCATGACCTGGCACCATCGCGAGAAGATCAGGAGCCGATTGCGCCTCATCTTGGCTCCCACGGCATTGAACTGGGTGGGGTTGGCTAGCTTAACGCCCATGCGCTTAAGCCAGTCGGCATCCTTGGAAAACTTCTCGAACATCATCGCGAGCCCTTCCGTCGCGAGAATATGAGCTTCCGAGCGGAGGACGTAAGGGACGCTCGAGGGGATATTCTTGCTGCTATAGACCGAGTGGCCGAGCTCATGCAGCATCGTTCCCATCCAGTATTCGTTGGGGACGATGTTGGCGAGGACCCGTACATCTCCCTGCCGGTCGATATCGGTGCAGAAGGCGTGTGGGCTCTTCCCTGGCTTTTCGTAGAGATCGCTGCGCTGGATGACATCGTCGATGGGGAGACCGATCCCCGCGTAGAACCGGCGGCAAAGGTCGAGGATATCGACGTTGGTGTACGCGGAATCCAGGTCAGTCTCGAAGATCGCGGGAGATTCCTGGAAGAACGGATCCTGGTAGTGCCAGGGGCGTAGTTCATCCACTTCGATTCCCAGGCCGGCGGCAAGCTTCTGGTCGATTTCGGCCTTGGCCGCGAGAAACGGCCCGCGTGTGAGCGTATCGAGCTCGTCGAAGAGACGGAGGACTTGCTCCTGAGTCTGTTCGTTGAGCTGGAGTTGCATGGCGTGGAAGTTCTTGAAACCCAGCGATCTCGCCGCCTCGTTTCGCAACGCGACGAGGGCCTTGAGGTCGGCCTCAACCTGCGCGCCAACCTCCTTGCTCGCCTCCCAGACCGCCTTGCGCTGGGCATGATCCTTTGATTCTTTCAGGACCTTACGCACCTCACTATCGGTCATCTCGGTCGAGCCGACCTTGGCTCGATAGGCATTGAAGGCCTTCTCGACGGCGTTGGCCTTGGCCGTGATCTTGCGAAGGAGCTCGGGGTCAACCTGCTTTTCGAGATAGGCCAGGTATAACACCTCGACCTGACGTTTCAGGATAGGATCGGTCAGAGGCGACGCGCGTAGCGCCTTGAGGGCCGCGAATCGCTCGGCGTTCGCGAGTGCGGCGTCGAGTCGATTCTGAGCAGCCTCCTTTGCCGCGAAATCTTCGTCCTTTCCCGAGATGTTCGCGTTCCACCAGGTCAGGTTGGCTTCGAGCTCGAGTGGCCTGATTTGCGCAACATGCTCGTCGATAAGCGTCCTGGCCTTATCCTCGAGGGAAGGGACGGGGGGTGCCCCATGCACCTGGATTCCCAGGAGCAACGTCAACGTGGGGAGGAGGCGGGCGAGAATGCACCACGAGAAGGAGGATCGAGCCGACATCACGATCGATTTCCTCAGGTTATTGAAGCGGGGTCGGGATTGCCCATCTTCTCAAGACGAAACGGAAGATGCAATCCGCGCCGGAAGGTTGGTTTATAGCTGAATTGGGTAGCTCTACGGAACGATGCGATCCAGTCTTTGTGACTTGGATCTGGCCGATGGGGCAAATCTATTTGACGCGTCCTGTCACCCTTGCAAAGATGCGAGAATTAGAGGCTTGTCGCTTGAGTGTTAGGTTCACGATGAACCGTCGAGATCGTGGTTCGACCAAACGTGTCAAGGTTGTCCTCTGGCTACCGGGCCACCGTAACATATGGCTGACCATGTTCAAACCCGATGTCCTCTCTGCCAACGAAGCCTGAGAATCCGGCTCGACTACGTCGGACACAAGGTCATCTGCAACCACTGCGGACATCGATTCGTGGTGCTTCGCGAGACGGGTGAGTCCTCTCATCCGCAAGCCAAGACCAACTTGATTCCATCGTTGTGCATTGACTCGAAGCTCGAACGGGGGCTTTCCAACGACCGGGTACGTGACCCGCGGGCTTTATCCAAACCGGCAATCCAGGACTCGACGTTGGAGCGACCTGGCGGCACGGAGATCGATCACGCCACTTACGGACCAACTACCGGTCACTCGCTGGAACCAGGAGCCGAGCACGATCTGGACGTAGCCCGGCGCGAGCTCCACCACTGGAAACAGGCCCACGAGCGACTCTCCCGCGAAGTCCAAGAACTCCAGCCACTTCGAAGCCTGGCGGACCGAACAATCCAGGCTGAGTGCGCATTAAAGGATCAACTCACACGTAACCAGACGCTTGAAATGGAGATCGAACAGCTTCAACAGCGTCAGGCCCATCACCACTCTCGTTTGAAGTCTCACGAGAAGGAACTTGCGAGCTTAAGGGCCGAACTCGATTCCGCACACGCGTCGAATCAGTCGCTCAAGGACGAGTTAAGCGCCAGGCTGACGGAACGAGATGAACTTGCGCGGGAACGAGCTCGGTTGCAGGACGAAGTTTTGCAACTGGACGAAGAGGTGAAGAAGGCCAGTCAGGAGGTTCAAAGGTTGAGTCAGGGGCTTACGGACCTGGTCGGAGAAGGAGACTCGGTCAACGCGGAGCGTGAGTCAGTCCAGGCCCTAAGGCGAGAGATTCAAGCGTTGATTCACGAACGAGAGCGGGAGTTAGACGATCAACTCGCCGGTCTAGTACTTGCTCGCGAGCGAATGGAACAAAGTTGGGCCGAGCTTCCAACGCGACTGAACCAAGAACGCGACCAGTGGGCCCGAGTCCTTGAGGACCGAAACATTCAACTCTCGGCATTAATTGGCGAACGTAATGACTTGCTCGCGGAACTGCGTCATACTCGGGACGAGCTCGCGCGACAGGATCAACGACGCCAGCTCGAGGAAAACCAGTACAGGTTGGTGGTCGCCGAACTTCGCGCGCAAGTCGAAAACAAGATCGCGGGGATGCCGCTCTCCGGCTTCCCAGGGAGGGGAAGTCAACACGTAGGACCTTCCGAGTTCAAACCTGTCTGGTTCGTCGCCCTGGAACAAGAGCTCACAACCTGCCGTTCGGAGCTTCAAAAGGCTCGGAGCGAACACGAACGAGTCAGTGCCCAGGCCTTCGAAGAACGCGAACAACTCTCAAGGCAGCTCTCGGAGCTGGAGCACGAGCGAGACAAACTCCGACTCGCGCTCGAGCAAATTTGAAGTCAAAGCGATGGGCGGGAGGCTCCATCACGCCAGTCACGGGACGGTCGTGGCTCTCCGCCTGTCCTGACGGCACCAAATTTGAATGGATCAGGCCCCGAATCCGCACAACTTCCATCATGTCAAAATTTCTATAATCCATAGATCAGGATGCTTTATGCCCCATAGTTATATCGTGGACATGGATGGCGTGATTTATCATGGGCATCGTGTGATCCCCGGCGTGCATGAGTTTCTAGAGCGGCTCAAGACAGGGGGGCACCGCTTTCTGTTTCTTACCAACAACAGCCAGTGGACTCCACGTGACTTGAGCCATCGACTGGCTCAGATGGGTCTGGAGGTCGAGGAATCGGCGTTCCATACGTCGGCCCTCGCCACCGCCGACTTCTTGAATAGACAGAAGCCGGGGGGCACCGCTTACGTCATTGGAGGAGCGGGCCTGACGCACGCACTCTATAGCGTGGGCTATACCCTCACGGAGCAATCCCCCGACTACGTGGTGGTGGGCGACACCCGCAGCTATGATTATGAGAAAATTGAACGGGCGATCCGCCTCATTGTGGGAGGTGCTCGGTTCATTGCGACGAACCTGGACCTGACCGGTCCGTCAGAGCAGGGGATCCAGCCCGCTTGTGGCGCGCTCGTTGCGCCGATTGAGTTGGCCACCGGGCGGAAGCCCTATTTCATCGGTAAGCCTAATCCCTTGATGATGCGCACCGCCCTACGCAAGCTCGAGGCTCACTCGGCGGAGTCGTTCATGGTCGGGGACCGTATGGATACGGACATTCTCTCGGGAACCGAGGCCGGAATGAAAACGATCCTGGTCCTCTCGGGAGTGAGCACGCGAGCGACGGTGGAAGAGTTTCCCTTTCGTCCCACCCATATCTTCGACAACGTGGGGGAGATTCCCGTTTCCTCACTCACTTAATCCAAAAGTCGCGCACAAGCGCGTATCTCGAATTAAGAATCGTGCAAGGCGACCGCTGTGGCCTCGATACGGGAAGTCACACCAGCCGCCCAGGATTTCCTCATTCGATCAATCAACGGCCTCAAACTCAAGAGGACGTATGCGTTTCTGCCTCGGACTTCGAGTCCGGCGCCGAGGGACCGGTGGTGGTGTCGGCCGACTCCTGCTGATCGGAAGGGTGATCATCCTCATCGGATGGGGATTCCGAGGTTGACGACGACTTCCCCTTCTTCGTGGTGGTCAGTTTCGACTTCGGAGTGAACTTCAACGCCAGGGAGTTAATACAGTAGCGAAGGCCTGTCGGCGGGGGGCCATCGTCAAAGACGTGTCCGAGGTGGGAGTCGCAGACGCTGCAGAGAACCTCGATCCGCGGCACCCCTTCACTCCGATCCATCTCCGTCTCGACACTGTCTCGCGTAATCGGTCGCCAGAAACTTGGCCACCCCGTTCCCGAGTTGAACTTCGTACCCGATACAAAGAGGTCGGACCCGCAGGCGACGCATTGGTAGATGCCACTCGCGTGATTGTTCAGCAGTTTGCCCGAGAACGCGGGCTCAGTCGCCTTCATTCGGCAGACCATGAACTGACTTCGAGTAAGCGTCTTCGCCCACTGTTCGTCGGTCTTGATTACCTTCTTCTTGCGAGCGGGTGGGGAGGTGGGGGAGGAAGATTGGGCATGGGTTTCAACCGCGGCGAACATTGCGAACGAAGACATAACGGCGAGGAAGGTCTTTCGTCGCATCATGATCGGATTCTCCCTGGCTGGTGAGGTGGTAGGGCGGGCAAGGGGACCTGCCTGGTCCGGTCAAGACCTCGTCCTGGACCGATCAACCTCTCATGGGTCTCCAAAAAACGGGACTTCGGCTCCGTCGCCGAATCCTCGAGCTTGTTCCATCTTCTTGAATCATAACAGCGGAGACAAGGATTATTCAAAATTCTAAATAACCCAAATTGCTCGCCTCACCACCTTATCGATCCCTTACCGAAACGAACGCGGCTCGAATCCAGGCGCACCATGAGAGAGGGGAATCGTCTCCTGGGCAAGGCTTTGTGCCCCTTCATCCCCTTGGGTTGAGCTTGAGCTTTTTGACGATCCGGAGTTTCATGGGCGATGCGTGTTTCATAACCGGACGATTCAAGAAAGTTCCGGGGAGTCAAGGGACTGATGCAACCAACCGAATCACCACCGCCTCGTAAGTTCTGGAAACGGCTCCGGAGACTCGTCCTGGTTGCCGCGCTCGGCGTTGTTCTGATCATTCTGGGCCTACCGTGGCTCGCCTCCACCTCGCCGGTTCGAACGTTCGTCGTTCGACAGGCGAATCGGGCACTCGCGCCGACAAAATTGGAAGTTCGCTCCATCGGTTTTTCTTGGTTCGGGCGTCAGCAGGTCAATGGCCTGGAAATCACCAATCAGGCTGGGAAGAGCCTGGTCAAGATTGACCATCTGAGCTGGGGACGTTCTCTGACGGAACTTGCGGCGACGCGCCAGGTGACTGGAGAGCTTCTCATCGAAGGGGCTCGCCTTGACGTCGAGCGCAAGGCGGACGGGACCATCGACTTGGTCGATGCCTTTAGCTCGATCATGCCTGAGACCACCGAGGACCCCGAGGTCCTGGAACCTGGGTCGGAGATTGATTCGGCTCCTCTTGAACTCCCGCCTGTCCGACTCAAGGTGGTTAACGGTTCCATCAAGTTCCAGGCCCCTGAATTACCGGAGCCTTTCGAAGCGAGGAAGGTCAACTTAACGGCCGAGATCCCGCCAGGAAAGGAGCCGTTGACCTGGAAGCTCGAACTCGCGGAAGCGGGCGTACGGCGTGACGCGGGCCTTGAGTTCGCTGGAGAATTGAATCACCACTCCCTCTCGAACGGAGTCCCGCCACTCTCCGCCAAGCTCGTCGCCAAGCACTGGCCTTGGGGAGTCAATGCGGGGGAGGTGTCGACGAGGGGTGTGCTCGACGGCACGTACACCGTTCAGCGAGCCTCGGATCGCTGGCGACTCACGGGAGAAGGGGATCTTCTGGCCCTCGAAGCCTCGGGAGCCGCCCTCTCGGGCGATCACCTCAAGCTCGAACGCATGGGCACGCACTACGAGTTGACCCAGGAGGGAGAAGGCTGGGACCTCAAGCGACTTGATCTCACCTCGGAGCTGGGGTCGATCAAGTCGGCGGCGAAGGTGGATGCCAACGGCCAACCTGTTTCCACGAAAGTCCATGGCCAACTCGACCTGGCTGCCCTGGCCCGCCAGCTTCCCCATGTCTTGCGCATTCGGGAAGGGCTGACGGTCGAGCGGGGCATCGCCCAGCTTGATGTGGAGCTTAGCGAGAACGACACCGAGAAAGGGCGGAAACTGGTCGCCGAGGCCCGAATCGCCGATCTTGCCGCCTCGGACCAGGGGCGGATGATCCAGATCAAGGACCCCGCGACCCTCTCCGCGCAGGTCCTCCAACTCAAGGATGACCTGAAAGTCGAGCAACTTTCCGTCAAGACCTCATTCCTCGAGGCAACGGGCTCTGGCGATCTCGACTCGGGTGTCCGGCTCTCGGCATCGGTTGATCTCGAAGGGCTGAAGACCCAGTTGCACGACCTGATCGATTTCGGAACGTTCGACATGGCGGGCAAAGGTCGGATCGCCGCCGAGTACCGACGCCCCGACCCAGCCCACTATACAGGTCGACTCGCGGCCGAGTTCCAGGCAATCCACATCGCGGGTCTCACGACGGAGCCAATCGTCAGGAAGCAGCTTCGAGTGGATCTAGGCGCCACGGGGCCACTTCAAGATGCTCCCCTGCCCGAAGACTGGAGCCTGGCTCAGGTGATCGTTAAAACCGATGATCTCTCGGCTTCCACCAAGGTGACGCAGATCGAAGAAACGAAGGCGATTCAGATCGACGACCTCCGACTGAATTACGTCCCGGTCCCCACGAATCCGCCCGGCCCTACCGCGCTCGACCCAATCAACGTCGCGGTAAAGGGCCGTTTCGAGCCCGCGAGCGGGACCCTGGAGCTGCAATCGCTCCCGGACGCTCAGCGGCCCGAGCCAGTATTCATCGGCCCGGAGGGCTTAAAGGTCGTCGGCCTGACTCGAGGAGGGGCCATTCAGGTCACCGGGGGCCTTCAGGGCGACCTCGCCCGAATCGACCGGGCCTATGCGTGGTGGTCGGGCGGTTCGATCATGGACGTGGCCGGCGCGGTTAGCCTGAAAACCGGGTTCACCTTGAAACCTGATGGAAGTGTCGTCGCTTCAACCGAGGTTAAATCTCCCGACCTCACGATGGGGAGCGCCGAGGGGGGCGAGCGTAGCGCTTATGGCCCCGCCGTGATCGCAATGCACACGGAAACCACCACGGCCTTCGATCAGATTCAGTTCCCCAGCCTCGCAATGGCGGTCAGACATGCGAGCATGCAAGCCAAGGGAGAACTTTCCACGCGAGACGGACGCCTCTTCGCTGAGTTGGCCGGGACGCTCCAGCCGAACTGGGCGGTGATCGACCCCATGATGGCCGAGGCCATCGAGCCGGGAGCCAAGGTCCGTTTCAAACCGCGTGCATTCCACGTCAGGGGACCACTCTCGACGGAAGCGGCGGGAGGGATCATCCAAGAGCTCGAGGCCAACGTGGCGTTCGACAATTTCGAGGCCGTCGCCTTCGGCCTACAGGTCGCGCCAACGCCGGTGGTTCTAAAGCTAAGCAAGGGCGTGGGGGTCTTCGACCCGATCCAGACCACGATCAACAACGGGCCGACGCTATTGAATGCTAGCCTCGACACGGACAAGGCGGGGGTGATGCGTTTCCGGCTCGCGCCGGGATCGGAGATCAAAGGGGCTGAGATCAACGATGAAGTTTCGCGCAGCCTACTCTCCTATATCGCGCCGATGCTTCATGATGCCACTCGGGTCACGGGCAAGGTCACGGTTCTTGTCAATCAGGCCGACTATCCGCTCAACGGAGACGAGTCAACCCACTCATCCCTGGTAGGCCGAGTCGAGTTCGACGATGTCAACTTCGCGCCCGGCAAGCTCGGGAGTGAGTTGCTCGCCGTCACGGGGCAGGGGGCGTCGGGGCTCAAGTTAGACCAGCCGATTGAGCTAACGGTGGCCGATGGTCGGGTCAACCAGAAGGGACTTTCCATCCCAGTGGGTCGAGATGCCAAGCTCGAGGTCGAAGGCTCCGTCGGATTCGACCAGACGATCGCCATGCGGGCTCGGGTTCCGCTCAGCCAGGGTATGCTGGGGAATAGCCGCGAGGCGACCGAGCTACTGGAAGGGCTTAAAGTGGGCCTCCCGATCGGTGGCACCTTATCTCGTCCCACCATCGACCGACGCGGCGTTCAAGTCGGCCTGCGTGACGCGGGCCGAGAAGTGCTTCGACGCGGTGCGAACGACTTGCTCAAGGGACAGAAAGCCCAAGAATTCCTCAATGGGGACAAGGCCAATCAACTCCTCGACAAACTGACCAAGCCTGGGTCTGGAAACCTGCCGCGGATCCCTGGTCTACGTTAACCGACTCCCCCTGCCCGGTCTGGGTCCCCCGCCTGAAGAAACGAACGACAGCCGAGCCATCTCGCGATCAAGTGTCGCGAGCTGGCCTTTTTTATTGGTAATACCTATTCTTCTATAAGCGTGACGTGCAATTGAGTGAATCAAATTTCACTTCTGTGGATGATCCACAGACCCGGCAAAGAGGAGCGTCGCTCACGCTTCCGCCTCTGACAAACAAGCATATGCTTTGCAGATCCGGAAGCGTCAGCGACGGATTATTGCTGAAACCAGCCGGGAAATCCTGCCCGTGTCCGGATTGTATAACAGGAGGGAGGTGGGCTCTTATCTCTTACGAAAGCCCGGGTTCGTTCGCCCATTCTGTTAGAGCGGCTCAACAAGGATTCGCGAGAGACTTGATCTCGAAAGAATTAGAAGAAGAGTTGGAAGCGTACCATGAGCATATCGCTGGTGAGGTGGCTGCGTCCTGGCGCGAACAGGACAGGCTGGTTGAATGAGGAATGCTGCCAGTCCATGAAGACCTTAAGATACTGCGTGAGAGACCAATTAAGCCCCACGTTGATCATACCGACGCGATTGGCCCAGAGATTCGGGTCCGCGAGACCCGCCGTGAACACTTCCTTGCCAATGTTCAGATAGCTATAGCGCGCGGTCAATTCCCAGGCCCCCAACCCGAACTCCCCGCGCTTCAGGTTGAACGGACGGAGCGGCTTCACGACACCCACACTGCTCCGCGTCTCACCAGTGAGAAAGTAACCCGCTTGCACGTAGAAGCTATCCACTGGAAGCTGCGTCCGGTTCATCATGCTCGAGGCGAACGCGTAGTTTTGATAACCGCTGGCCCACTCACCAATCACTGCCAACTGCCGGTAATACCAGGCAGCGTGCAGGTCCCACATCGCCCGCGGGCCCGACTCCCTCACGTTGTTGTTATACGTTAAGAACGGAACACCGATGATCTGGTTCCCCGTTGTCGCGACCGCGGTCCGAAGTGTCTGGGGGACAGGAACGCTATTTTGATCTCCGGCAAGCACCGAGCCACCAATGTTCAAATTCTCAAACAACGTATTTTCTTGATCGCCAAAGGGGCGGTAATTCACGAAGGCCGCCACGTTCTTGGAATCGCTATTGGCGAGAAATCCGTTGCGCGTTCCATTCTGGATCGAGACGGCGTAGTCGACCTTCGAGTCCAGGATTCGC
>Ga0182738_1006719_pt1 | contig 11867 bp, 5 predicted proteins | sample eDN5th30CBELigMG_FD_128876 | JGI IMG/M metagenome (GOLD analysis project Ga0182738, IMG submission 128876) | Enriched Miracle-Growth compost microbial communities from Emeryville, California, USA - eDNA 5th pass 30_C BE-Lig MG (version 2)... ...
CTATTTTTTGTTTGAAATGGCAAATTTAATAAAGATTCACAAAAAAACAAGAGACCTCAGAATATTGCCTTGTTGTACTCCTTTTGAATCAATACAGAATGAAATTTACTTACAATGATGATTTTCTGAGTTTTTCTGAAATGACTGACACTTGTATTTATTTCACAAGGAGTTTATTCTAAACTATTAAAATTTCAATCATCTTTAAAACAAAAATTAAGTTCTCTCTTCCCTCATGTTTGGTGGATTTCAGCAAATTTCTCCTGTCACTTCGATCTCAGGCCTACTCTTTAGTCAAGACCAAAAGCAGACAATAAAGAGGGATTCTCTCCTCCAAGCTCGGAAAAATCTAGATCTAAAAGACCAAGATTTTCGAGATCTTCTTTATAATAAAAAGAAATTAGGCTGCTCATCTTTCAAGACTGCTATGAAAAAACACCTGGCCAGAAAACTCAACCATCATCCCCAACTGATTATTGGAAATGGTGCTCCTCCCACTTTGTTCTCATTTTTGACCCCATATGTGAAAAAAGTTACTTTTATAAGAACTGAGCCAGAATTATATTTCCCCACAAAAAGACAAATTCAGCAAGCAAACATACGAGAAAAGAAACTTTTGAAACTATTGCAAAAGCTGAAACGCACAAAATCTTTGAACATTCGAAATTCCATGCAAAAATGGATTCTGAACAGCATGAGATATCTAATTCAACTCAAGGCACTCGTGTTAACCTCAGATGGCTCCAAGAAAACAGAGGAGCCTGCTGGGATGTTGAAATGCCATAAACAATTCAATTTAGAGGAACTCACCTTTAATCTCAGCACTCTCATTGATGCAGAGTCAGATCTAATCCCAAGAAAACCATCAGTGCTACTTTTCTTTGATTATCTATCCCAGCAAAAAGCTGTCAAGTCTTTTAATCTCACTCTCAAATCTTGCCACGAAAATGTGCCGAAAGAACTTGCAGTAATGCTGCAGAAACTGGTCTTTTCTTCCGACTCGCCAAAGGCGAAGCTCAAAGTACCCGGAGCTCTCTCCAAGTTGCTTACAGGACCAGAAGCTTCTAAATTCCAAGCGGACCTCGATATTTTGATGATTGCAGTTCCTTCATCACAGACGGAAAAATTCTTTTCTGAAGCAAAAAAAGAGAGAAGACTTTTTATTACCGAGGGGTTCGAAAAACGAGAAACTAGCAGATTTATCCTTACTCAATGCACCAACATCTCAGTCTTGTATCTTGAAACAACGCTTACGCATCCTTTCTTCGCTCAAGAGAACATCCTCTATTCAAAGCTTGCCAAGCTGACTTTGAGAATAAAAGAAGAAGGTTTAGCAGATTTTCAGCATCTGGAAACACTTTTAAAACACATTAAGCAGCTTCAAAGCTTTGACTTTTCTATCGACAATCTCAATCTTGCTAATGCTCAGCAACTCGCTCATCTCTATGCAGCCTCTTGCTTTAATTCTCTCAAGCAATTCTCACTGAGCGCTTCCACAAAATATACTTATGATCCAATCACTTATCAATATCTCCCATCAATTATTGATCTCGATTTACTCAAGAGTTTGCAACTTTATTCTTTCAAAACTGTCGAAAGTTTGAGTCTTTCGTTTGACAGCAAACTTTCCATTTCTATTGCTGACATTATAAATGAGGTTGGCTCACTTCAGAATCTTCAAAGGCTCGATCTCTATATTCAAAGTCAAAAGATGACCCAGCAGCCTCTTGATTTTGATCCAAGCAAATTATCTCTTTTAAAAGATTTCAGACTCACAATATATCTGGCTCAGGGAGATTTTGAATTGCTCTGCCAAAATCTTTTAAAGCTGGAAAATCTTGCAACTTTCCGCCTCACAGCCCTGAGTTCAAGCCAAGCAAGAATTGACCATGCAAAGATTGTTGAAATTATGAGTCAAACGCCTCCTTCTCAAAAATTTCAAGATATCACGCTCAAAGATCCCTTTAAAACCTTTAATTTCAACCCTCATATGAAAACAGCATAAATTCTTTTGAATTATATTTTTTGTAGAAACAACTATAATTTTTTCGAACCTCGTTGGTTGGAATATTAGTAAACTTTATCCAACACCTTTGTATTGAATATTTTTCAATAAACAAATTAAAAGTCATTCAGAGCTATTCTCAATTCTGCCATATTTTTTTCTCGCGCAAGACAAATGATATTATTACTTGAAAGAAAGAAATTTAGTTGAGAAAATGCTCTGACCTGGGATCGGACAGGATTTTCCAGACAATCCAGTTCGTACCAGCAGACTTTCAGAACTTTCTGAAATGACGGCTTTCACTAGTGAAGAAAAAAACTGATAATAAATCCTGTTTTTGAGATATTCTTCCTGATTTTATCCTGAAAATAACCTTTTTCGCAAATTACTTACGTAAGAATCGTTTGAGAATTCGAATTGGGCCAGTAAGCTTCAACTCTGCTCTCTATGAATGTAAATCGTTATTCAGAAACACTTGCGTTGCAAAAAACGTTATTTTGATCGCTAATCATTCTCTATCCAAATCTGAAACCGATAGTGTGATTAAACTTGGAGATTGAGGTTTGAACGACAAGGAAACTTGTTTTAAAAATCTATTTGAAGGTCAGACAGCTTGCGACAAACATTATGAATAACTCACTCTGTTCAGAGGAGTTTTTTTTTTTCCTTCTGAGAATGACACTTTAATCAATCCAAATTATCTCGATTCTAAACTTGCTATCTCCATTTTGTCTTTCTCTAAAAAAATTCGTGAATTTGGAGGCAAAAACTTTTTTCTGAAAACAAAAATAGAGAGAAAAAATTTAGAGAAAAATATTTTTTCTGAGCTCCCTTTCTCTAATAAAATTTTCCTGTCTTTCCTGCCAGTTTCGCTCCTTATTTTCATCAACTGGCACTTGGCTGATCTCAGGCCCTGACCCTCAGAAAAAAAGTCGGTTGATACAATTCGAAAGCTTATTCACAGGAGCCAGCGGTAACTTTTCTCAAGATTGAAACTTTTAGACAAATTAGCTCTTTCAAAGAAATGATTTTTCAAAATGACTCTTTCAAATTTCCTCTTTTTGAAAAGAGAATTTCTCAGATCTCGAAAGTTTTCTTTAAAATCTTTTCTCTTCAGCCTTCAGAAAAAAAATTAAGGAAAAACTGAGCTCAAAATTAGTTTAAACGAACCTTTTTTGAAAGGTGCAGAAAAGCTTTCGACAAAATTTCACCAATTTATGAAGATCTCAAGTCCAAATTTTACGAAAACTACGAAACTTCTCAACTACAATCTTTCAAAACTTTTGCGCAAAAACATCAATTCAATCTTGAATCTTGAAAGAATTGTGAAAAACCCAAAAATTGGAAAATTTCAACAAAAGAAGGTAAAAATAGGGCTTTTTTTTTGGCATTGAAAAAAAAAAGCTTTAACCCAGAAAAGATTATAAAAGTGAATTTGCTCAGTTATCCCCTTAATTCTTCTCATGATTCGTCCAAAATAAAACATTTTGAAAGTGTGATTTCTCAAAAATTCCAAGTTGAAGGAGATTCATTTCCTGAAAATTAATTTCTGGTCCTTTAGTTTCAATCTTCTTTTCTCCAGTTAAAATCAAAAGAATAATCTTTCGAAAAGAATGAAAGAGATTTCCCAATGTTGTGGAGTTGATTTCTTGCAAATGAAGGAATCTCAATCTCTCTCTCATCTCGATTTGCAAAACAATACTCCTCCTCCTTAAATGAACGAAGTTTTCTGAAAATTTTGCTCAACACAGAAAAAGAAAGCTTTTATTTTCTGTAAAAACTTCTCACAATCTAAAAGAATTGGTTCCCAACAAGAGAAATGATTATTTATGATTAATTTTGCCAGTTAATTAATTATTACGCATTATTTATTATCTTATGAATGAATATCTGTTTCGAAGAAAAGATATTTTATATATTAATGGAATTAATTATGATTTCTCTAGGAAATTGTAAATTATGAAATCGACAGAGTCAGAAGAGGAATCACAGAGCTCGATAGAGCTCAAATAATTCTTCTTCCCTTATTCTCCTTTTGTAGATTGCTCTGTCCACGTTTCTTTGCCTTTTTAAACAGCACACTTGCTCTTGAAGGTGGTTGAGGACATGTTACCAATAGCATTATTAGCAAAGGTAACGAATTCATCATAGTTGCAGTCCCTACTATTATTCTGGCACAACTTGATCCAAATGTTATTGTAAAGGACTCTGACGTAAGGTGTCACTTGATTTTCAGTGTAAAGCTCAAAGATCAAATTAGAAGCAAATGTGGGGAAAACGCAGGCAGGATAGAGGTAAGTACCGGTAGATTGATAGCTGTAGAAGTTTGACATCAAACAGTCATCAGTCACGATACCGAAAGCAGCAAGGATGGCATAAATGTTGTAATCGTGAGCGCCGTAAAGAGCAGCATTATAGAGGTAGTAACTGTCGGTCATGTAGTAGTTGAGTTGGGTGAGGACTTCCTTGACAGCATAGTAAGCAGCGACTTGTCTTTGAACCAACTGGCCGTACTCTTGGTAGAAAACAAACCAGGAATAGGCAGAGATGAAGCCATTAATGATAGTGGGGTCGGTCAATCCTCCTGGAATGGCTCTGTTATCAGCAAGGTTCACAAGCAAAAAGTCACCATAAATGGTAACAGCATAGGGAGTCGTCAACTTGTTGCTTGATGACAAGTACTTGTTGACCTTGTCGATGGTTGGCTTGAAGATATTCCAAGCAGCAGCAGTTCTAGCATCGTCGTTGTTTTGATCAACCCAGGTTTCAGCCATAGGGCACAAGCTGGAGGACAAGAATCTCTCAAAGATCTTGTAGCTGGAGGAGTCAACGGTGTCAACAATGACAGGAGCTCTTTGTCCTGGAACGGCAGAGGTGCCACCGATGGAGTTGACAATATCTGAGATAGAAGGGTCGTTGAAAGGAGGGACTGTCACATATTGGTTTTGGTTGGTTCTCAACTTGGGTCCATTCCCATAGTAAACACCATCAGCAACTGCTACCAAACTTTCGATGCATCTGTAGGTGTAATCAGACAAGAAAAGGATGTAGAAAGGATCATAGGCAGGTCCAAAGATGTTGGAGTATTTCTTGGCAAGAACTTGTCCCATCAAGAACTCTTGTCTCATACCAGTAGCTGTCAGCATACCCCAGTCGTCGTAAGACCAAGTTGAATCATAGCCACTGAGGGGTCCTCTTGCGCCGTGACGGAAAAAACCGATGACTTGGTCAGGCTGAGTTGTCTGTGAGAAGATCAGAGGGATGAAGCAAGCAAATATGAAAAGGGGAATAAGGGAGGTTTTGAACATTGAGGGGAATGTTGAATGAAATGTATTGAATTAAGATGAATACTACAATCTGGATCCGAAAGGGATTTATAGTGGAAGATGGCCAAATCTATTTTTTCCGCTTCGTGTGAAAATCGAGCCAATCCTTGAATAAACTGCGCTAAAGTAAAAATGAACACGAGTCCCTAATATTCAGATCTTGGCTCGAAAACAAAAAGCCTGTTGTTGATTTTGTCTTCAATCCAAGAACGATTTATCAGTACGGTGCAAGAACGAGGAGCAGGAAGATTGATCGAGAGAAAGTGAGGCTGACAGCGGGTCAGAAGAATAGTACCGATAACAGTTGTGAACTTTGGTGGCTTTATTCACAAAAGCTTCTTGCATTTACAGGAACTGCAAACTTTGCGCTTGTTTTTTAAACTGAGAAAGGGGCCAAAAATCTGATTTGCACAGAATTAAAGTTGAAAAGTCAGCGAAAAAGTTTTTAAATTAGAAACCGACTGACCTAAAAGTCTTTCAAGTGGTGATTCCATTCCGACAACATTTGCTGACTTGCTTGGAAGACTGAGGGAATATTCTGCCCAAAGTTTGTTAAAAACACCTCCAGAAATCGAGAGTTTCGGAGAGCTTTTTTATTCATCGAATTATTTTCCATTCAGACTTTTAATCTCGTACTGAACTTTTCTTCAAGCAGAGTTTGAGCGCTTTGATATGTTTTTTTTTTAACTCACAAAAGTTTATCGCGCCAGACTCTTAATTTTAATTATTTCCTCTGAGGATGGGTAAACGAGTGGGGTTCGCATCCTTTTTGCGACCTCCTTTGTTTTCAACGAAAGGAGCATCAATAAAGCCGAGCCCATTTCCATCTTGACTGAAAACGAATCATCAAGTTTCTGAGGGATTGTTTAGAAGATTTATTTTCGATAAACAAAAAATAAGTTCGAAGTCGGAGCGGGAAGGAGATAAAAAAGTTGTTTCCCCCTTGTGATGAGTGTCGTGTCTCGAAGAAACTACTTATATCCCCTCAGGATCTTTCGATGGGTGGAATTGAATTTAGAGAGAACAACCAAGTTCAATTAGTTTAAACTTTTTTCATTTACAATCTGAATTTTATTAACTTTTTCCCGCTTCCGGACTCAACTCTGGCTTTTTCTCCTCCGTGTCAGCTCACAGATGAGAGGAATTGACAGGCAATCAGAGTTGTCCTGGGGAAGATTGAGAATTGAAACTCGATCGTACAGTTCTAATAAGATCCTAACTTACGAATAAATAAGGTTATTTTTTGCCGCTCTTTTCATTCATCCGGCAGAAATATTCTAAAATCCAGTAAATGTCATCGTAACACGAGATGCTCTTGGATTTTGAAACAAACTTTGTGAGCTCATCAACTAAACAAAAAGGAGTTCGTTCGTATCAAAGCTAAATTTCCTATGACTGATATTCCATTTGTAAGTCCAATTTCACTCCTCCTTTTTTTTGGAAAAAATTCTCTATCTCTCTCCCTCTCTCCAAGGGCTAAATCGTTGACTCTCTCTTCTTGTCAAAAAATTTAAATCAAATCAATTCATCTTCCAGCTCTGAGACAAAACATCTTCCTTGAAACGGGCTCTATGGATCTCAGGGACTTGTATTGATGGCATCGAGTGAAAGTCCGTCATCTTTGATTTGACTTGACTTTATTTTATTTCCTGAATTGACAACAACATTTCAACAATTTTTCATTTAAATTGATATTCAACGCTAAGGCAGCGCAACGCAATATAATCTCACGAAAAAATTGCTTTCGCCTCGCCGAAAGAATGCAAATTTAAGTTTTTAGGTTTTCCAGACAGATCCCTAATAATTTGAATAAACAATTGTTGACTTGGAAAACTAACTAATTAAGCGCGAAAAGCTAAACTAATAAAAACCTCCATTGTGTTTCGGTTTTTAACTTCTCGAGATCAGCCTAAAAAAATTTAAAGATCTGACTTTGATGGGTGAAAAACTTCACAAATACCTCGGAGAATATGAACATTCGTCGTTAAAAAATTTTTTCTGAAGCCAAACTTCTCCAACATTTGACAAAAATCTTTGCAACTTGTAAATATCCAGGCATGGCTCTTGGTCCAGTGAAAGGGAAATAGCTTATTTTTCTCTGACAGTGATTTGCAAAAGACCAAACCTCGCGGTAATTCCCAGCAACCGTTAAACTTTTTTGCTGCGTCAGAATCGCGCATAATTCCCCGATTTGGCTATAAATTGATGGTATCTCCTTTTGTAATCATATTCAAAACAAACTTTATTCTTAACATCAACATTAACTTCTGTATATGAGGATCTCCTCAAATTATCTCGTCTCTATGGTGGCGCTGATGGCCTGCTTCACCATAGCTCTCTCCCAAACCCAGCCTGATCAGGTCATTGAATTCTTTAGAGAAGGCGCCAGAGGACCTTCAAACAGTTATGACAGCTCATGGTCCTATGATGAATGGAATGCTCTGACTCCTGCTGGAACAAGACAACAATTCATCCTTGGCAAAGCCATGCAGAAAAAGTACTCCAAGATCTTCACAGCCCCCTATGACCCTGATAACATCTACGTCCTTGCCAACTACTTGTACCTCGCCGTCCAAAGTGCTGCTGCCCATCTTCAAGGCCTTTTCCACGGAGTCGGCCTCTCCTTCAAAAGCGGGTATCCTGTCTCTACTGCCGTTCCCCCCTTCGCTAACTATGATATACAATCCCTCGTCAATAAGCTTCCAACGGATGCTGCTATCCCCAACTTTATGGAGCCCGCAATTCTGGATGTCATTGATAGCTACAACTATGTTATCTTTGAAAGAATGTACGGATCATCTCTCTGCCCCAACGGAGCAATCTGGGCTGCTGCCAATATGAAAGACGCAAGTTACACTGCAGCCTGGAACATCTTCAAGCCCACCATCGACAAAGCAAATACCTATCTTCGCACCAAGATGACCTCTGGATCTGGCGTCATCTCTTTTGTTGACACAGTGATTGTCGATTTGTATGATAACAGAACTATGCCTGGCAATATGGATCCTGCTCTCATTCCTAACCTCACTTATGCTTACACTTGGTTTGTATATCATCAAGAATACTCTCAATTGGCCCAAAGACAAGTCTCTGCCTACTATCCTGTCACTGAAATCCTCAGCCAACTTGCCTACTTCAAGAGAGGAAGTAGCCTTGCCTACAAGGCTGCTATCTACAGTGGCCATTCTTATAATATGATGGCTCTCTTGGCCGCCTTCAATGTTATCAATGAAGACTGCATCATGGCCAACTTCAACGCTAATGTTGCCAAAAAAGCCATTCCTTATCCTACATGCACCTTCCCTGTTTTTGGCTCCAATTTCGTGGTTGAGTTGTTCAATACCACAAGCGCCACCGTCAAAGTCTTGTACAACAACCAACCTATCGCGCTCTGCAACGGCCAAACCATCTGCACCTATGACCAATTCCTCACTGTTGCCAACAACGCCGTGGGCGGCCTCACCTCGAGCACTTTCAAAACAAAGTGCGGCAAAAGCTAAATTTTCTATTTTCTCCCTAAATTAACTTAATTAAACTTAATTCTTGAGTCATTTGTGAAAGAAAAAATATATATATAAGAGGATCCTTCTGGGTTCCTTTCTTCTTTCATGTAATTTCGATTATATGGATATATCTTCACAACATGGCATGATTTTAATTCATTAACAAACATTAAATAATCTCTCACCGAAGATTCTAAAAGCAATTAACCAAGAGCTTAATTTTGCTTTCTGGTTTTCTAAACCCTCTCTCGCGTCATTTCCTCAAAAAAAAAAAACTCATTGCCCTGAATAATAATCAAGAATAGCTCGAGAAATACTGAAAAAAGAAGGATGTTTCGGCTGCATCAGAGGAATATTCAATCCTTATATTTAGTTTTTCAATTGAAAATCTGAACAACTTGTTGATTTGAAAAAAAAAATTTAACTCAACAATATTTAAGAGTTTTTAGGTTTTTCAGGGTTAGTTGAGTTTTTAAATTTCAAAAATAAATTTTATTCCACCTTTTTGTTTTTCCGAGTTTAATTCTGCAAAAAACTCGAGTTTTTATTTCAATTATCTTTTTTTCAGTTTCTTTTTTAATGCTCCAAAAATACCTAAATATATTCCGAGATGAGGGAGAAAATATTCTTCATCATTACGATCTCGAGAAAATTGTTATTTCATTCCAATATTGATCTGCACAGCTTGTAGATATATCGGAAAAAAACTACTTTTCATAAATGACTCCGCTCAAACTTTTCTTAATAAATTAAAAAAACTCTGAGAAAAATTGAGATTTTTGTGAAACAAAAACTATGAAAAGAGTCTCTGATCTCAGACCTGTTTTTACAGTTTGAGCATTTCACAGAGAAAAGAAAAGGGGATGTTAGATTACAATCCTCAATTTTTTTATATTTTTACCAATCTTCAATTTCCCTCAGATAGAAAATCAAAACTCACAAGAGCTTTTCTTCTGAAATAGAAATATTTTATGGGAAATAAAGTGAATTTGCGGCAACAGCATGAATAAAAATTGATGAGCTTTTTTCGAAAAATCAACTGTAAAAGTCGGGAATTGAGAAAATCTGCTTTCCGGGTCAAACAAAACATCTCCTGTAGCGTAATTGAAAGCTTGAATTTAAGCAAACTTAAATTTTTCCAGGAATTAATTATCAATTTCAGTCAAAATGCGACACAATTATGCTCTTTTTTTTGCAAATTTTGTTCTCAAACAGGGCTGAAAACCCCCAAATCTGCCTGGGATCCCAGACGTAAGAGGGAAAATCCCCAGAAACACTCACCTAAGACATTTTACGATTTCTCATATTAATTCTCAGGAAATGAAATAAATATATTTTCAAAAAGTAAATTGAGACAAAAAATTTTTTTCCCCTTGACTCTTTTCCTTGTTTTCCTAATACGAAGCTTCTCTGAAGGAGATAAATCTCTACATCTCCAAATTATATCAAGCTTTATCTCAAAAATATACTCATTGAAAAAACCAAAAGGCAAAATTTTTTCCTCTCAAATAATCACAATGTTGAAACAGTTGAAGAAATTCTAAGTTTTAAAGGGTTTCCTACCTTTTCTTAGATCTAGGAGGTCTTGATGAAGGGAATTTTTTTCCTAGATTTTTTCCACCCCTGTTCTCAAAATCAGACAATCTCAACCTTGTTCAAATGAGCTTACTTGAAACCTTGCTTGAATTGAAACAAACAAAATCGAAATTTCTGATTTGAATGAAGAAACATTCGATCTTCCTTTTTTTTTGTTTCACAAATGAAAATAATTTCTGAAATTTTTTTTTTAGAAAAGTTATTTTTTTCTTCAAGATTGGAAAAAACAATGCTCTGAGCAAAAATGTCAGTTTGACCGAAAAATAAAAATTTGTTCATAGAAAAAATGCCATTTTTTTTTTCCAAAATTTTCTTTCGGAGGAGTTTTACAAAAAGCAGTGGGACTTTAAACTTGCTTTGGAATAATTTATTTTTGTTATTTCATAGGTTCCCGATTGAATCAAGCTCTATTGTACAAAACACAAATTAAGCCCGAAAAAAGGCAAATTTTTAACCCAATAACTTCACATAAAAAGTTAGTTTTAAGAGCTCCCAAAGATCTGAATTTAGTTTTATTCATGACTTTAGCTCAGAATCTTTCTGAAATAAACAGATTTTTAGAGAACAGGAGGAACATGTCCTAAAATGTCCAAAAAATCGAGGAGGACCAACAATATAAAAACATAAGAAAAATAAAAAGAGAGGGCATTTAGGATCCCTCTGGTTGATTCGAAGCTCTTTTAATAAAAGAGTTGGAAGAATTTTGGGAAACTTTATGCAAAAAAAAAATTTTCTTAACACTCTGAGGACGAAAAAAAAAGAATTTTTTTCTGCTGAGCTGCGAAACGTATTCATCTTGATCCACCCTAAAGAAAAATACGGAAGGGAATCTCGAGAGTTCCGATAGTCTTATTTCTTCGAATGAGAAATGTAGAGTTTGACGATTGATGGAACAATTTGTCTTGGAGCAAATCAAAACCCATCTTTCAATTTGAATTATCTCCAAAAACTAATTGATTCTGAAACAAAGAAAAAATGTAGTTGTGGATTTGTCATTTATATTTTTGCTCGCTCTTCTTCAAGGCTGATTATGACCTATAATCTGGCGATTGTTAGAAAAATTCCAACAAAATATTAGTTTAATTGGGAAAATGAAACTTTCCTGAATTAAATTTCAAATGATTTTAATTTACGAAGTATTTGCTTTTGAAAAAGTTGTTTGATGACACCAAAGGTTTCTTTTCTGAAACGTTGGCAAGTCTCGAACTGAAATATTTTCTGAAAGGCCTCCCAATAAAAAAGTTCTTTCCTTCTGAAATCCCTTTAAAAATGAAAAGAGGTTTAAGGAAAATTTCATCTGGGAATCAGAATCGTCTGGATCTGTTCCACCTTTCCAGATTTTTTTTCTCTCCAAAGATCGGAAAGAGAAATTTTTTCGATTTCGTTTCTAAAAAAAATATTCACAGAGATTTTTTACAAGAAAAAAAAAAAAAAAAA
>Ga0182738_1006722_pt1 | contig 11861 bp, 11 predicted proteins | sample eDN5th30CBELigMG_FD_128876 | JGI IMG/M metagenome (GOLD analysis project Ga0182738, IMG submission 128876) | Enriched Miracle-Growth compost microbial communities from Emeryville, California, USA - eDNA 5th pass 30_C BE-Lig MG (version 2)... ...
GCGATCTCGCCGCGATTGGCGATCAGTATCTTCTTGAACATGCGGGCACATTCCCTCCGGTAGCCATCCTGTTTTATGGACTATCCGGTCACGCCTCAAGTGCCGGATCGTCCACCCGTTTGGGAAACCTTCGGTCAGAAATGCTTGTCGCGCTCGAAGGGGCCGAAACGTATGCCTGACGTGACCAGATAAGCGGCCGTCCAGCCCATGATGAGCAATCCGGTAATGCCCTCCATCGACGCCAGCAGTCGCCAGCCCTTTGCCGGGGCCGCGTCGTTGAAACCGATCGTCGCGAATGTGGACGCCGAGAAATAGAAGGCCGTGGCGAAATCCGAGAACGCTCCGATGGCGAGCATGCCGACCGCCCAGATCGTCAGTTCGATGCAGACCAGCACGTAGAGGCCCAGCGCCACCAATGCCATGGCGATGATCTTTTCTCCCTGCGTTCCGTTCACCACCGGGTGAGCCAGCAGGAATGCAACCATATGCGTGAGCAGGATCAGCCCCGCGGCATGCACCAGAAAGGTGGCCACATCAAAAACCGTCGCAAGTACAAGATTTGCGATCATGCCAGAAGCTATAGGTAGATGGCGGCCCGGCTATGGCAATGGGCGCGCATTTCGCCTAAGCAGGCAAGCGGGTCGACGGCCCGGAAACTGAATTGTGACTTGGATTTACGCAGGAGGGATTGCCTTATGAAGACCCGTGCCGCGGTTGCGGTTGCCGCCGGAAAGCCGCTTGAGATCATGGAAGTCGACCTGGAGGGACCGCGCGAGGGCGAGGTTCTGGTCGAAATCAAGGCGACCGGCATCTGCCACACCGACGAGTTCACCCTGTCGGGCGCGGATCCCGAAGGCATTTTCCCCGCCATCCTCGGCCATGAGGGCGCCGGCGTCGTCGTCGATGTCGGCAAGGGCGTCACCTCGCTCAAGAAGGGCGACCACGTCATCCCGCTCTACACGCCCGAGTGCCGCTCCTGCCCGTCGTGCCTGTCGCGCAAGACCAATCTGTGCACCGCCATCCGCTCGACCCAGGGCCAGGGCCTGATGCCCGACGGCACGTCGCGCTTCTCGATCGGCAAGGACAAGATCTTCCACTATATGGGCTGCTCGACCTTCTCGAACTTCACCGTTCTGCCCGAGATCGCGCTGGCCAAGGTCAACCCGGACGCCCCCTTCGACAAGATCTGCTACATCGGCTGCGGCGTCACCACCGGCATCGGCGCCGTCATCAACACGGCCAAGGTCGAGATCGGCGCCACCGCGATCGTCTTCGGTCTCGGCGGCATCGGCCTCAACGTCATCCAGGGCCTGCGCCTTGCCGGCGCCGACATGATCATCGGCGTCGATCTCAACAATGAGAAGAAGGAATGGGGCGAGCGTTTCGGCATGACGCATTTCGTCAATCCGAAGGAAGTCGACGGCGACATCGTGCCCTACCTGGTCAACATGACCAAGCGCGGCGCCGACCAGATCGGCGGTGCCGACTACACCTTCGACTGCACCGGCAATGTCAAGGTGATGCGCCAGGCGCTGGAATCGGCGCATCGCGGTTGGGGTGAATCGATCGTCATCGGCGTCGCCGGCGCCGGCCAGGAGATTTCGACGCGTCCGTTCCAGCTCGTCACCGGCCGCACCTGGAAGGGCACCGCCTTTGGCGGCGCGCGCGGCCGCACCGACGTGCCGCAGATCGTCGACTGGTACATGGAAGGCAAGATCCAGATCGACCCGATGATCACCCACACCATGCCGCTGGAGGACATCAACAAGGGCTTCGACCTGATGAACCAGGGCAAGTCGATCCGCTCGGTCGTGGTGTACTGAGCCCAAGCAGCGCCATGCCGGACCCGATCATCTATGTCGATGCCGACGCCTGCCCGGTGAAGGCTGAGGCCGAGAAGGTCGCGGACCGGCTGGGGCTGGTGGTCACTTTCGTGTCAAACGGGGGCCTGCGCCCCTCGCGTGACCCTATGGTGCGCCACGTCGTTGTCTCCAAAGGCGCGGATGCGGCCGACGACTGGATCGTCGAGCATGCGCGCCCCAATGACATTGTGGTTACAGCCGACATTCCGTTGGCCGCACGCGCCGTTACGCTTGGCGCGCATGTATTGGGCGTGACAGGCAAACCGTTCACGCCCGACACGATCGGCATGGCCGTGGCCATGCGCGACCTGAAGCAGCATCTGCGCGAGACGGGTGAGAGCAAGGGCTACAATGCCGCCTTCACCCAGCAGGATCGCTCCCGCTTCCTTGGCGCACTTGACCAGATGGCCCGACGCGCGCTCCAGTCTGCCAGATCAGGCGGTGGAGGAGCGGCATGACGCCGTGGCACAGGCACTTCATTTTCACCATAAGCGTCATCCTCGGCATTGTCGCACTGGGGATTGCGCTCAGCCTGCGCCATCCCCTGGCCTACGCGATAGGCGCGAACACGTTCTTCGCGGTCTACATCCTGCTTTTGCTACGCGAGATGCCACGGCTCACGGCGAGTTTCCTGAGCCGCCGCGCCCAGCAGGCAGACGAGCCCATCTGGATCATCTTCCTCGTCACCGCCGTGATCATCTGCGTCGCGGTCGGCTCCCTGTTCATGCTGATAAACGCCAGGCAGATAGGCCATCCCTACTGGCTTGCGTTTTCCATGTTTTCCTTGCCTCTCGGCTGGTTCACGATCCACTCCATGGCCGCCCTGCACTACGCCAATCTGTTCTGGAAGGGGGATGAATCCGGCACCGAGAACGTCGACAAGCACAACAGGCAACCGGTCGGCGGGCTGGATTTTCCGGGTACGAAGCACCCGTGCGGATGGGATTTCCTGTATTTCTCGGTCGTGATCGGCATGACCGCACAAACCGCCGATACCGGCATCACCAGAACCCCCATGCGCCAGGCCGCCATGGTGCATTCAATCATCTCGTTCTTCTACAACACGGTCATCGTCGCGGCCGCGGTCAATGTGGTCGTGTCGCTGGCGAACTGATGCAGAAAGGCAGCTTTTCATGAAAACCATTTCCACCGCAAAATCTCATGGCGGCGTCCAGGGCGTCTATTCCCATGCTTCCGAGGCCTGCGCCTGTGATATGACTTTTGCCGTATTCGTGCCGCCGCAGGCCCAAAACGGTCCCTGCCCGGTCGTCTGGTATCTCTCCGGCCTCACCTGTACGCACCAGAACGTCATGGACAAGGGCGAATACCGCCAGCTGGCGGCCGAGCTCGGCCTGATCGTGGTGTGCCCGGACACCAGCCCGCGCGGCGAGAGCATTCCGGACGAAAAGGACAACTGGCAGTTCGGCTGCGGCGCCGGCTTCTATCTCGACGCCACGCAAGCGCCTTTCTCGGCCAATTACCGCATGTATTCCTACATCACCGAGGAACTACCGGCGCTGATCGCGAAGGAATTCCCCGCCGACATGACACGTCAGGCGATCTTCGGCCACTCCATGGGCGGCCACGGCGCGCTCACCATCGCGCTGAAGAACCCTGAGCACTTCAGGAGCTGTTCCGCCTTCGCGCCGATCACGCGCCCGATGGTCGCGGGCTGGTCGAAGCCCGCTTTCGAAAAATATCTCGGTTCGGACGAAGCCACCTGGCGCGCCTACGACGCCGTGGCGCTGATCGAGGATGGAAGGCGCTTTTCCGAATTCCTGGTTGATCAGGGTTCGGCAGACGGTTTCCTTGAAGACGGTTTGCGGCCCTGGCTGCTGGAAGAGGTGTGCAGGTCCGCCGACATCCCGCTCGAACTGAACATGCGCGAGGGTTACGACCACTCCTATTTCTTCATCTCGACCTTCATGGATGACCATCTGCGCTGGCATGCGGAACGGCTGGCGCGGTAACGATATCGTCGCGAGATTGTCATCTTCATATCCTCATCCGTGAATGTGCTTTCCCTGCCGCTGCTGTAGTATCCTGACAGAGCGGCATGCGATTTTCGCGTCTTGGGAGGTCCGGACGGATGAGGAGCGCGGCATTCACACAGGCACAGCCCGGCGCGGAAGAGACGCCGGGCAGAACCGGTGAGTTGGTTTACCGCCAGTCTGCCTGGACCCGCCTCACCCACTGGCTATGGGCGATTGCGCTGTTCTTCCTGCTGCTCAGCGGCTTGCAAATCTTCAACGCGCACCCTGCCCTTTATATCGGCGATCAATCCGGCTTCGGATTCGACAATTCCGTCCTGAAATTCAGCGCGGAGAACACGCCGACCGGCCCGAAGGGCTATACCGATCTTTTCGGGCATCGTTTCGACACCACGGGTGTGCTCGGCCTGTCGGGACCGGCTTACAATCCCGAGGCCCGCGCCTTCCCGGCCTGGGCGACGATCCCTTCCTATCGCGACCTCGCCACCGGGCGGGTCATCCATTTCTTCTTCGCCTGGGTTCTGTCGGCAACGCTGTTGCTGTGGCTGGTCGGCAGTCTGGTCAACGGCCATGTTCGCCGCGATCTGGTTCCTCGCGGCGAGGATTTCCGACACTTGCCAAGCGATATCGCCGACCACGCGCGGCTGCGCTTTCACCACACCGACCACTACAACACGTTGCAGAAGCTTTCCTATGGCTCCGTCCTGTTCATCTTGTTGCCGTTGATGATCCTGACGGGGCTTGCGATGTCGCCGAGCATGGATGCGGCAGTTCCCTTCCTGACCGACATGCTCGGCGGCAGGCAAACGGCACGAACGATTCATTTCACGGTCATGCTGCTGCTGGTTCTCTTCTTCATCGTGCATATTCTGATGGTGCTTGCCGCCGGCCCCATCAACGAATTGCGTTCGATGATTACCGGCTGGTACCGAACCGACCCGACCGATAAGGGCAAGGAACCGTGAGATGCCAGCTTTCCGCATCACCCGTCGCCGGTTCCTGACCACGGCAGCGCTGGGCACGTCAGGCATGATCCTGTCGGGATGCGATGCGTTCGATTCACTTTCCGACACCGATAACGGCGTGCGAAACGAACTGGAGAAGGCCAACGATCTCACCTATCACGTGCAACGCCTTCTGGCAGGGCGCGACGCGCTGGCGAAAGAATACACCCAGGCCGATATTCGCCAGCCGCAGCGCCCTAATGGCATCACCGCTCCCGACGACGACACCTATAAAAGTCTTCTTGCGAACAATTTCGCCGACTGGCGCCTGCAAGTCAGCGGTCTTGTCGAAAAGCCGTTGTCGCTATCGCGCGAACAGTTGATGGCCATGCCGTCGCGCACGCAGATCACGCGTCATGACTGCGTGGAGGGCTGGAGTTGCATCGCCAAATGGACGGGAGTTCCCCTGTCGCTGGTTCTGGACCAGGCGCGGGTGAAGCCTCAGGCGCGCTATGTGGTGTTCCACTGCCTCGATACGATCGATCAGGATGAGGATGGTCCCGTCAAATATTACGGTTCCATTGACCTCATAGACGCGCGCCACCCGCAAACCATCCTCGCTTACGGCCTCAATGACGGTCCGTTGCCTGTCGAGAATGGCGCGCCGCTGCGCGTCCGGGTCGAGCGCCAGCTTGGCTACAAGATGCCGAAATATCTGCGCGCGATCGAATTGGTGGACAGCTACACCGGGCTCGGATGGGGCCGCGGCGGTTATTGGGAAGACCGCGGCTATGACTGGTATGGCGGCATCTGACGCCGATTCGTATTCCGCACAGCCGGCCGGAAGTTCAGGATTTCCCCCTAAATACAGGCATTTACACGATTTTACCGCTAAAAACTTGTCATCGAGTCCCTCTGGCCTATGCTGAAAGCGGCCGAGCTTCATGCGGAAGCCGGTCTGTTTCAATCGACCATAGGAGGTTGATCGGGTGTCCGTCACCGCGAACATTTACGAAGAAATCCCTGATCTTGATACCATCGGCGGCCGCCTCTCCAGGGCCCGCGAAGCAAGCGGAATGAGCGTCAAGCAACTCGCCTGGCGGCTCGGCGTCAAAACCTCAACCATAAACGCCTGGGAGCGAGACAGATCGCAGCCCGGCGCACATCGGCTCAATATGCTGTCGGGCCTTCTCGGCGTCAGCCTGTCCTGGGTACTTCACGGCGTGGGCCAGGCCCCCGTGGAAGTCGAGGACGACGGCGAGGCGCTGGAAGTTCTCGGCTCGCAGCTCGACAAGCTGCGTAACCTTCATGCCGAAACCGACCATCTGTTGCGTCGGCTGCAGAGCAATATGGGGCGTCTTTCGGCGCACTGACTACAGGCCCTCGACGACTCATTTCCATCCAGTCACCCCAAGGGGTGCATCCAGAGCGCATTCCTGTCGCTTGGGGAGTGACAAATTGTCGGCCATAAGCTAGCAATGAGTCGTCGAGGGCTTGGAAACAGGCTCTACCTGTTTGCGGGAGAGAGCAGCGCAATGCTGCCGCCGAAGGGGAAATCGCCCGAAATCTCTCAGGCAAAAGAACCGTAACGGGAAAGACGCTCTGGAAAGTCGGGAGTAATCCCGCGCCGAAGGTGTAAGCGCCGCCGACAGAGTTCCGGTTGCGCAAGTCTCTCAGGCTTCAGACAGAGGGGCACGGAATGGCCGCCGCAGCGGCTGGAAACGTGCGACTCTGGAGATGTCATGACGGGCGCCGCCACCAGGAACCTTCCTCTCGAGGATCTGCATAAGGCAGCCGGAGCGCGTTTTGGCGCCTTCGCCGGCTGGTCTATGCCGCTCACCTATCCCGCCGGCGTTATGGCCGAGCATCAGCACACGCGCGAACATGTCGGCCTGTTCGACATCTCGCACATGAAACTCATCGAGCTTTCCGGTCCGGACGCGGCAACGCTCCTGTCCAGGGCCTGCCCGCTCGACCCTGCCACGCTCGCCGAACGGCAGTCGAAATACACCTTCCTGCTCAACGAGCACGCCGGCATCATCGATGACCTGATCGTCACCCGACTTGGTGGCGAGCGCTTCATGGTCGTCGCCAATGCCGGCAATGCCGCGCTTGACGAAGCGCATTTGCGCCGCCTCGCCGAAGGCCTCGACTGCACGATTGATCCGCTTGATCGCGTCTTCCTCGCCATACAGGGGCCAGACGCCTGGGCCGCCCTTTCGCGCGCCGGCATCGAGACCGGCGAACTGGTGTTCATGCATGGCTTCGAGCCGCGCAAGGACTGGTTCATGAGCCGCTCCGGCTACACCGGGGAAGACGGTTTCGAGATCGGCCTGCCGGAAGCGGATGCCCGCAAGTTGCTGGAAACGCTGCTTTCCGACGAACGCGTCAAATGGGTCGGCCTCGCGGCCCGCGACAGCCTGCGCCTCGAAGCGGGCTTGTGCCTGCACGGACAGGACATCTCGCCCGAGACCAACCCGGTGGATGCCGGGCTGATGTGGGCCATCTCCAAGGATCTGCGCGCCAATGGCCGCTTCGTCGGCGCCGAGGCGCTGCGCGCGGCTATCGACAAGGGCGCGCGCGAAAAGCGCGTCGGCCTGAAGCCGCAGGGCCGGCAGCCGGTGCGCGCAGGCACGCATCTCTTCGACGCGGCCGGCAATCAAGTTGGGCGCGTCACGTCCGGCGGTTTCGGGCCTTCGGTCGGCTCGCCGGTGGCCATGGGCTATGTCTCGGCCGCATTGGCACCGGAATCGAAACTTTTCGCAGACGTGCGCGGCACCAAGGTGCCCGTCGATATACATCCACTACCCTTCATGCCGCATCGCTATCGCAAAGGATGAATTTCTTATGGCAACCACTTATTTTACTGATGACCACGAATGGGTCCGCGTCGAGAACGGCGTAGCAACCGTCGGCATCACCGACTACGCACAGGAGCAGCTCGGCGACCTCGTTTTCGTGGAACTGCCGGAGAGTGGCCGCAAGGTTGCCAAGGGTGACGTGGCCGTTGTCGTTGAATCCGTGAAGGCGGCCTCCGATGTCTACGCTCCGGTGGACGGCGAAATCATCGAAGCAAATGAGGCGCTGTCGGCCGACCCGGCACTGGTCAATTCGGCGGCCACCGGCGACGGCTGGCTCTGGAAGATGAAGCTTTCCGACGAAAGCCAGCTCGCCGGCCTGCTTGATGAGGCGGGCTACAAGGCCCTGATTGGCTGAGCATGATCCCGGAAGCCGCAGGCTTTTCGGACAAGATCATGCGCTGAAACAGAGAATTACAAGGTGACAGAATGACCACCGCGCCCTACCCCTTCGAGACACGCCATATTGGCCCGAATACGGCTGATGCACGTGCCATGCTGGCTGTGCTCGGCGTTCCTTCACTGGAAACGCTGATCTCGCAAGCCGTGCCGAAGTCGATCCGGCTCGACCGCGACCTGAACCTGCCGGCTCCTGCCAGCGAGACGGACGCACTGGCCGAGCTGGCGGCCAAGATGGCGAAGAACACGGTGCTGAAAAGCTTCATCGGCGCCGGTTATCACGGGTGCCGGGTGCCGCCGGTCATTCAGCGCAACCTGTTCGAAAATCCCGCCTGGTACACGGCTTACACGCCCTACCAGTCGGAAATCAGCCAGGGTCGCCTGGAACTGCTGTTCCATTTCCAGACGCTGGTGGCGGAACTGACCGGCCTGCCGGTCGCTTCCGCATCGCTGCTGGATGAGGCGACCGCGGTCGCCGAAGCCGTCGGCATTGCCGTCCGCCATCACCGCGACAAGCGCACCGAGGTCGTGCTGGCAGGCGAACTGCACCCGCAGACGCTCGACGTGGTGAAGACCCGCGCCGAGCCGCTCGGCATCACCATCGGCGCGCCCGAGATCGGTGAGAACACCGCCGCCCTCGTCGTTTCCTGGCCCGACACGTTCGGCGTCTACGGCGACCACGCCGCAGCCATCGCGAAGGCCAAGGCGGCTGGTGCGATCGTTGTCTTCGTCGCCGATCCGCTGTCGCTCACCATCTCCGAGGCTCCGGCCAGGCTCGGCGCCGACATTGCCGTGGGCTCGATGCAGCGTTTCGGCGTGCCCATGGGCTTTGGCGGCCCGCACGCCGCCTATTGCGCGGTGTCGGACAAGCTTACCCGCCTCATGCCCGGCCGCCTCGTGGGCCAGTCTGTGGATGCCAATGGCCGCCCCGGCTATCGCCTTGCGCTTCAAACCCGCGAACAGCATATCCGCCGCGACAAGGCGACCTCCAACATCTGTACCGCGCAGGCTTTGCTGGCCAACATGGCTGCGGCTTATGCCATCTGGCATGGCCCGCAGGGCTTGCAGTCGATCGCCGGGCAGGTGCAGGCGCTGGCTGCACGGTTGGCGCAGGGGCTCAAGGCCGCCGGCGTCGAATTTGCAGGCGAGCGCCGCTTCGACACGGTGACAGTCATCGCCAATGGCAAGGCGAAGGAAATCGCCGCGGCCGCCGAGAAGCAGGGCCGGCTGCTGCGCGTCATCGACGAGAACCGCATTGGCGTCACCTTCGATGAAACCTCGACCGAAGCCGATCTCACCGCAATCGCCGCGCTGTTCGGGGCCTCCCCGGCAGCGGCCGACAAGGTCGCCCTGCCCGCCAGCCCGCGCGACAAGGGCTTCCTCACGCAGCCGGTCTTCCATGAGAACCGCTCGGAAACCGAGATGATGCGCTTCCTGCGCCGCCTCGCCGACAAGGATCTGGCGCTCGATCGCGCCATGATCCCGCTCGGCTCCTGCACCATGAAGCTCAATGCCGCGGCCGAGATGATGCCGGTGAGCTGGCCGTCGGTCGCCAACCTGCACCCCTTCGCGCCGACCGCCCATTCGGCCGGCTATCGCGAGATGATCGACGATCTGGACAAATGGCTGTCCGAGATCACCGGCTTCGACGCCGTGTCGCTGCAGCCCAATGCCGGCAGCCAGGGCGAATATGCCGGCCTGTTGGCAATCCGTCGCTATCACCAGTCACGCGGCGACCACCACCGCAACATCTGCCTCATCCCGTCCTCGGCGCATGGCACCAATCCCGCCAGCGCCGCCATGGCCGGCATGAACGTGGTCGTGGTGCACTGCAACGACGACGGCAATGTCGACATCGACGATCTCAAGGCCAAGGCGGCGGAGCACGCCAACGACCTCGCCGCGCTGATGATCACCTATCCTTCGACGCATGGCGTGTTCGAGGAAGGCATCCGCGACATCTGTGCGGCCGTCCATGAGAATGGCGGACAGGTCTATCTCGACGGCGCCAACCTCAATGCGCTGGTCGGCCTCGCCCGTCTCGGCGACATTGGCGGCGACGTATGCCATATGAACCTGCACAAGACCTTCTGCATCCCGCATGGCGGCGGTGGTCCCGGCGTCGGCCCCATCGGCGTCAAGGCGCATCTGAAGCCTTACCTGCCGGGCCATGTCGAGGAAGGGTCGGTCCACGCCGTGTCAGCTGCGCCGTTCGGCAGCGCGTCGATCTTGCCCATCACCTGGATGTATATCCGCATGATGGGCGCAGGCGGCCTCAAGCATGCGACCGAAACGGCCATCCTCAGCGCCAACTATATCGCGGCGAGGCTGGAGCAGCATTTCCCCGTGCTGTTCAAGGGCCGCAATGGCCGGGTGGCGCATGAGTGCATCCTTGACACCCGCGTGCTGAAGGACAGCGCCGGCATCGGCGTCGAGGACGTGGCCAAGCGCCTCATCGACTACGGCTTCCATGCCCCGACCATGTCGTGGCCGGTGGCGGGCACGCTGATGGTGGAGCCGACCGAGTCCGAGCCCAGGCACGAGGTCGATCGCTTCTGCGAGGCGATGATCGCGATTGCCGGAGAGGCTGAAAAGGTCGCCAGGGGCGAGTGGCCGCGTGAAGACAACCCGCTGGTCAACGCGCCGCATACGGCGGCCGAGGCGCTGGCCGGCGACTGGAACCATCCCTACTCGCGGCTCGAGGCAGCCTATCCGGCCGGCAACGCCGACACCGCTGCCAAGTATTGGCCGCCGGTTTCGCGCATCGACAATGTCGGTGGCGACCGCAACCTGGTGTGTTCCTGCCCGCCGGTGACGGACTATATCAACGCAGCCGAATAAGAGACGGGCGGCCTTTGGGCCGCCCGCTTCACGATATGGTGGCCGGCGCCGCGGGCGTCGGCCTTTCTTTTTGCGTTTGCCGCAACGCCTGCTCGATCGTGCCGGCGATCCGGATCAGCGGCGGGCGCACGCCCTGCGCGGCAAGCTCTTTTTTCACGCCTGCCGACAGCCCGGTGAGGTAAACCCCGACACCGCGCTGCGCAGCCTTGTGCGCCAGGCTCTCGATCGTTCTGGCACCTGTGGAATCCACGAACGGCACCGCCGTGAAATCGATGATCAGGTTACGATGCTGGTCGCCGATGCGTTCGAGCACGGCGCCAATCGATGAAGCCGCGCCGAAAAAGAAGGCACCGGAAATCCGGTAGATGACGACGGTCGGATCCTGCTGGGAAGTCTCGTCATAGGCCCCGCGCGAACCATCGTCCGGCATGTCCTCCGCCACCAGCGGCACATGGCTTTCGATGGCCGTCGTCTGCGACATGCGATGGATGAACAGCACCGACCCCAGCGCGAAGCCTATCACGATGGCCTCTGTCAGGCCCCGGAACAGGGTGATGCCGAAGGTCGCCAGAAGCACGGCCGCATCGCCGCGTGATGCTCGCAGCAGTGTGGCGAAGGCGTTGCGCTCGATCATGTTCCAGCACACGATCGCCAGAACGGCCGCCAGAACAGCGAGCGGAATGTAGCTGGCGAGCGGCGCCGCAACCAGGATGAACAGGAGCAGGAACAGCGAATGCATCATGCCCGACACCGGGCCGTGCGCGCCGGCTCGCACATTCGTTGCGGTTCTCGCTATTGTGCCGGTGACGCAGATACCGCCGAACAGCCCCGCGCCGATATTGGCGACCCCCTGCCCGACCAGCTCGCAATTGGAGCGGTGCCGCCGCCCCGTCATGCTGTCGGCGACAACCGCGGAAAGCAGGGATTCGATTGCGCCCAGCAGCGCGAACGAAATCGCATTGGGCA
>Ga0182738_1006724_pt1 | contig 11860 bp, 11 predicted proteins | sample eDN5th30CBELigMG_FD_128876 | JGI IMG/M metagenome (GOLD analysis project Ga0182738, IMG submission 128876) | Enriched Miracle-Growth compost microbial communities from Emeryville, California, USA - eDNA 5th pass 30_C BE-Lig MG (version 2)... ...
CTGGGCATGCCCGCTTACCACCAGCGGCCATCGGCCCCCACCAACCTCACCCTGCACCAGGCCATCGAGCTGAATGTGCCGATCGGGTGCGGCGATGTCGCCGTGTTCCCGGGCGACATCATGGTCGGCGACGGCGAAGGGGTGGTCGTGATACCGGCGGCCCTGGCCGATGAGATCGCTGGTGAAGCCGAAGAAATGACGGCGTTCGAAGACTTCGTCACCAGCGAAGTACAAGCAGGACGCAGCATCGTGGGCCTCTACCCTCCCACCGATCCCGCCACCCGCGAGCGTTATGCCGCGTGGCGCACACAGCACGGGCGCTGAAGCCTTCGAGTTGCAAACTTAAAACCCCCAAGGAGACAACCCATGAACCCGACCCGACGCCGCCATCTGGTGTTGACCCTGACCGCTGTCGCGCTGACCATTGGCGGCCTGCCCGCTCATGCTGCAGACTGGCCTGCCGATAAGCCTATTTCCTATGTTGTGCCCTTTACGGTCGGCGGCTCGACCGATGTCGTGGGACGGCTGTTGGCGCAGAAATTGGGCGAGCGCCTGAAACAAAGCGTCGTCGTCGAAAACAAACCGGGTGCTGCCGGTGCGATTGGCGCCAGCTATGTCGCCAAGGCGCATCCCGATGGTTATACGCTGTTTGGCGGCACCATCAGCACCCACGCGATCAATGCCAGCCTGTATAAAAACCTGCGCTATGATCCCGTCAAAGATTTTGAGCCGGTATCACTGGTAGCCACCTTGCCGAACGTACTGCTGGTCGACCCAAACCTGGGCGTGAATTCCGTCGCTGACCTGATCGAGCTGCTCAAGCGTGACCCCACTAAACGTACCTTTGCGTCTTCCGGACCAGGAACGTCGACGCATTTGACGGGAGAACTGTTTGCCGACACTATCGGCATACCGCTGACACATATCCCGTATAAGGGCACCCCGCCTGCCATGGTCGACGTATCCTCGGGCGCGGTGACATTCATGTTCGACCAGATGACCGCCGCCCTGCCTTTGTTGCAAAACGGCAAACTCAAACTCTTGGCCGTGACCACGCCGCACCGTATCGCCCTGGCTCCCGACACGCCGACGATGGAAGAAGCTGGCGTGAAAGGCTTTCAGATATCGTCTTGGCAAGCCGTGTACGCCCCCAAAGGCACACCGAAAACCATCGTCGACCGTCTCTCGCACGAGATAGCAGAGATCTTGAAGGAGCCGGATGTGCAGGAAAAACTGGGCAAAACCATGGGTATGGAGCTCGTCGGCGGCAGCCCCGAAGCCTTGCGCGACCTGATGGCCACGGAAATTCCGCGCTGGGCCGAAGTCGTGGAAAAATCTGGCGCGAGCGTGGATTAGATATCGAGATTCAAACGAGGGCGTGGGTTTGAGCCCTCGGCACGAAAACACCATCAGATACCGCAGATGTAACGGATCTTTTTTTCTGGTCGATTTCGGCTATCGTCAATCGTCGTAGGGATAATCTCCTGCCATACCGGTGGGAGCACTTTTCAGGAGCCCGCCATGGCCACTGTCAAACCCATTCCCGATAACATGCACACCGTAACGCCTCACTTGATTTGTGAGGGGGCCGCTCAGGCTATCGATTTCTACGTCAAGGCTTTCAACGCGGTCGAGCTGGCCCGTCTGCCTGGCCCCGACGGCAGAATCATGCACGCGATGGTGCAAATCGGAGACTCCAAGATCATGCTGGCCGACGCGTTTTCCGAATGCGGCGCCATGGGCCCCCAGGGGTTGCAGGATTCGCCGGTGTATCTGCATATTTATGTCGAGGACGTCGATGCCGCCATGGCCCAAGCCGAGGCGGCCGGCGCCAAGATCACCATGCCGGCGGCGGATATGTTTTGGGGGGATCGCTACGGGCAATTGACCGACCCCATCGGGCATCGCTGGTCGATCGCGACGCATAAACAGGATCTGACACCAGAACAGATCCAGGAGGCAATGCGCACCGCTTTTTGCAATGACGGGCAAGGCCAAGCCCCGGCCTGACTCCACCGAGATCAGTTTGCCGCCGACACGTCGCGCGCGCCCTGAACCTTGCCTGTTCGCACCTGGCTGCGCATTTTCCCGTACATGGCCGGCCGTACGGCATCACACGATACGGCACGGTCGCAGCGTGGTGTACCCTCAGGCTACAAACCTCCCGGCACAAAGGGGAAATATTGAACCTCCCCTTTGTGCGCGATGATGGCCGTGGCCTCGGGGACTTCTTGCCACACTCCCGGCAATTCGGTCAGCGGCTCGGACAGCAGCATATAGGTGTCGTCGCCTAATGAGGCGATGCGTGGCTCGTCGGGATAGAGTTGCTTGAGGTGACGCACATCGTTGTTGTGAAACAGCGAGCGCGAGTTGGCCTCGCTCGAATATCGTACCGCGATCAGACGCTCACCATCCATGGCGCATATGGTCATGTTCAAAGGATATTCCACGCCATGCCTGTGGCCGACGTCCTCGACCGTTGCCACCATGCGCTCGAGCGCTGGCAACGGATCCTTTTCCAGGCCGAACGTCAACGCCAATAAAAACATGACCTCGGAATCCGTCGATCCCTCCAGCGAAAAGAAGTAGCGCGGGTCTACCTGCATGAGCAATTCGCGCCGCAGCGACGGGTATTCGCGAATCAGGCCGTTATGAACAAACATCCAACGCTCATGGCGAAATGGATGGCAATTGGTCTCCTGAGCCGGCGTGTGCGTTGCCGCACGTATGTGCGCGACAAACAACGATGCCCTGATCGCACGCGCGGCCTCTCGCAGATTACGATCGTTCCAGGCGGGATGGATGCTGCGGTAGCGAAATGGCGCCTCATCCGGGTCGGGACCATACCAGCCTACGCCAAAGCCGTCGCCATTCGTCGTGGTCGCTCCCAGACGGGAATGCAGGCTCTGCTCGATCAGGGAATGCTGGGCCTTGAAAATCACAAAATCCAGCTGCAAAGGATTGCCGGAATACGCCAGCCAGCGACACATAGCTATGCTCCTGTCGAAGAGTTCGTATGAGGTTTATATATTTTTTCTGAGTGGTAGGCGTAAATAACGTTCAATCCTGCGGCAGGATCTGAGGGTTCCACGCGACTTCCCATAGATGGCCGTCCGGATCTTGGAAATAACCCGCATAGCCGCCCCAGAATGTGTCGCGTGCAGATTTCAGGATCTGAGCACCCGCCGCGCCGGCCTGCCGCATGACTTGATCGACTTCATCTTTATCTGCCACGTTATGTGCCAACGCAAACTCGGTGACGCTGCGCGGCCCCTGCGGGATCTGAACGTCATGAGCCAGGCTGGCGCGCGGCCATAAGGCCAGTTTCAAACCAGGTTGCATATCGAAAAATGCGACGGCTCCGTGTTCGAATTCCGTGCCGATAATCCCCGGGGTCTCCAGGCCCAAGCCATCACGATAGAACTGCACGGCACGATCCAGATCGTCTACGCCCAAAGTGATAAAGCTGACGCGAGGTTTCATAGAAGTTCCCAGGTATTTGCTCAGACTGCTCTATTTAAGCACCTCGTTACCACACAGGAGTAACATCGACCCATCAATCTTCCTCACTCGGAGCCTTTCCTTGAAATACCGCAAACTTGGCCGCACCGATACCGAAGTCAGCCTCATCGGCCTGGGCACCATGACCTGGGGCGAGCAAAACACCGAAGCCCAAGCCCACGAGCAATTGGATTACGCCCTGTCCCGTGGCATCAATCTGGTCGACACCGCCGAGATGTATCCAGTGCCGCCCAAGGCCGAAACGCAAGGCCGCACCGAAACCTATATCGGCACGTGGCTGGCCAAAACGAAACGCCGCCAGGATATCGTGCTGGCGAGCAAGGCCGCAGGCCCCGTCCGTGACCCCAAACGTCCCGGCCATATCCGGGATGGCAAAACCAATCTGGATCGCAAGAACCTGACCGCGGCGCTGGATGCCAGCCTCAAACGGCTACAGACCGACTATCTGGATCTGTACCAACTGCATTGGCCCGATCGCACCACTGCGACCTTTGGACGTGAATATCCGTGGATCAAGGACGAGTACACGACGCCTATCGAGGAAACCCTGGAGGTCCTGCAAGACTTCGTGCGCGCCGGGAAAGTCCGTCATATCGGCGTATCGAACGAAACGCCCTGGGGTGTCTCTCAATTTATCAAGCATGCCGAAAACCGGGATCTGCCTCGCATCGCGACGATCCAGAACCCGTACAGCTTGCTTAATCGCGTCTACGAAACAGGCCTGTCCGAGTTCAGTCATCTGGAGCAAGTCAGCCTGCTGGCCTATTCGCCGCTGGCGATGGGTGTGCTTTCAGGCAAATATGTCGGCGGCGCTCGGCCTGAAGGCGCCCGGCTTACGTTATTCACACGCTTTACGCGCTACAGCAATCCGCAATCGGAGGCCGCGACTGAGCAATACGTAAAGCTGGCACGCGATCACGGCCTGTCGCCAACGCATTTAGCACTGGCCTGGGTAAACCAGCAGCCATCTGTGGCCAGCAACCTGATCGGCGCCACCACACTGGAGCAATTGAAAGAAGATATCGACAGCGTCGACGTGACTTTGTCCGATGAACTGCTCAAGGCCATCGACGCCATTCACGCTCAGCATCCCAATCCCGCGCCGTAAAGCAGAGAGCGGCATTCAAGCGATACCTGAATGCCGCTCTATTCGAACGTACATCGTCGCTGGCGCCTTCTGCAGAGCCTGCCGGAATCGATGCATTTGCCACCTCGCGCCTATTGGCAATCCGACGCCAGCGAATCACACAGACGTATCAACGCAAAAAACAGCTACGCCAACAGCCGATCTGCGAGCTCACCGAAGTCATTCGCCACAGCGTCCCAATCCTGTTGCGGCGCCAGATCCGTTTTTTGATCGGGGCCATGCTCGTTCAGACGGTGCACAAATGCGGTTTTCAATCCGCATTGACGAGCGGCCGCCAGATCGTTGTTGTGCGCAGCCACCAGACAAATCTCCGCGGGAGCCAGGCCGAGCACGTCGGCGGTGCGCAAATAGGCTTCATGGGTGGGCTTATAGGCCTGCGCGACTTCCGCGCCCAGAATCGCATCCCAGGGCAGACCCGCGCGTTTTGCCATATCCAGCATCAGCCGGATATTGCCGTTCGATAATGGCGCAATAATGTAGCGTGTTTTCAGGCGTGCCAAACCCGCGACCGAATCTGGCCATGGATCCAGACGGTGCCACGCGAGGTTCAGTTCATCCAATTCCGCGGCAGGGATCGCGCCGACGTCCACACCGAACTCGCGCAACGCGATTTCCAGATTTTCACGATGCAGCACATCCAACCGGACAAAGGGCCGCTGACCACTGCGTACGGCTTGCATCGAGGGTGAATACTGCCGGCGCCACGCATCCGCCAATGCCAACGGATCGATGCGCCCTTGACCATACTTTGCCAAAAACGGCGCTGCCTCGCGAGCGACGCCTGTGCGCCAATCCACGACCGTACCAAAGACATCAAACACCAGCGCCTGAACCTTGTCCCAAACCATGATGTGCCGCCTCCGTTGAACTACGTTTTTAAACGATATCCCGTCTTGAATATCCATCGCACCACGACCAGACATACGATCAGAAATACCACCGTCATGCCCAAACTGATAGATACGCTGACATCCGACACGCCGTAAAAGCTCCAGCGAAAACCACTGACGAGATACACAACGGGATTGAACAGGGTCACCGTTTGCCATACGGGCGGCAGCATATTGATGGAATAAAACGTACCCCCTAAAAATGTCAGTGGCGTAATAATCATCAGGGGAATGATCTGCAACTTTTCAAAGCCATCGGCCCATACACCAATGATGAATCCGAATAAGCTGAACGTCACCGACGTCAGTACCAAAAAACCGATCATCCACAACGGATGCTGGATGTGAAACTCGACAAACAATCGGGCCACACCGAGTGTGATCAACCCGAGGATGACGGACTTGCTCGCGGCCGCGCCTACATAGCCTGTCACGATCTCGACGTACGAAATCGGTGCGGAATGAATCTCGTAGATTGTCCCGGAAAATCGCGGCATGTAAATGCCAAACGAAGCATTGGCCACACTCTGCGTCAGCAACGACAGCATGATCATGCCGGGCACGATAAACGCGCCATAACTGACGCCCTCAATCTCAACCATATGCGAACCAATGGCAGACCCGAACACGACAAAATACAGCGCCGTGGACACGACGGGCGAAGCCACGCTCTGCATCAGCGTGCGACGGGCGCGGGCCATTTCAAATAAATAAATGGCGCGAATCGCGTAGAAATTCATTATTTACCTCGAACTCGAACAGCTTGAGTATTCGTGCAGGGAAAAGCACCATTGACATCATCCCAGTGCTCAAAAGGGAGAAGACGTACCATCATAGTCAGGCGCTCACCAAACTCACGAAGATATCCTCTAACGAACTTTCGGATGAGCTCAGATCCGTAAACTCGATGCCGGACTCATCCAACTGTCGCAGCAGGCGCGCGATCTCGCCGCCGCCGTGTTGGTTGTCGTAGGTATAAACCAATTGATAACCATCGCCGCTGAGATCCAGGCGATATGTGGCCAGCGCGGCAGGCACGGCTGACAGTGCGTTTTTCAGCGTCAGCGTCAGTTGTCGCTTACCCAGTTTTTTCATCAAGGCCTGAGTTTCCTCGACCACAATGATCTCGCCTTTGCGGATCACGCCGACGCGATCGGCCATTTCCTGCGCTTCTTCGATATAGTGTGTCGTCAGGATGATAGTGACGCCATTTTCGCGCAAACGCCGCACCATGTCCCACATCCCGCGGCGCAGTTCGACGTCGACGCCCGCCGTGGGTTCGTCCAAAAACAGGATGTCGGGCTCGTGCGACAAGGCCTTGGCTATCATCACGCGGCGCTTCATGCCGCCCGACAGCGCCATGATGCGCGAATCTTTTTTATCCCACAAAGACAGGTCTCGCAGGATCTTTTCGATGTAGGCCGGATTTGCGGGTTTGCCAAACAGTCCTCGGCTGAATGTCACCGTATTCCAGACGTTTTCGAACGCATCCGTGGAAATTTCCTGTGGAACGAGGCCGATACGCGCACGCGCGGCCCGGAAATCAGTCACGATGTCATGACCGTCGGCCAACACGCGCCCCTGTCCTGGCGTCACGATGCCGCACAGGATGCTGATCAGCGTGGTTTTGCCGGCACCATTGGGGCCCAACAAAGCAAAAATCTCACCTCGCTGGATATCTAGATTGATGTTTTTCAGCGCCTGATGCCCTGACGCATAGATCTTGGACAGACCTTGCACGGAGATAACGGGTTGCACGCGGACCTCGAGTTGGCGATTAACCTTGGCATTTTACGTGTTCAAGTCACGCGCGTCGTTCAACAGAGGCGGCAACATTATTCCACCAGCAAGACTAATCCCGCCTCATTTCCGAGCCACTTATCCGTCACACGACTCCTTCTTTACGGTTGAAATCGAGTAACTATTATCCCCACAGCTTGAACAATGAGCGAATACCCAAGCCTCACTATTGACGACTAGTCACAACACCGCACGCCGCGCTTTCAACTCGGCAATCTGCTCTGGCGTCAGCGCCAATTCAGCCAGCACATCGTCAGCGTGCTGGCTGAAGGTGGGCGCGGCAAACGGTGCAGGGCCGGGTGTACGGCCATATTTGATGGGGTGGGCAAAGCCTCGGTAATTTCCGACCACGGGATGCTGATAATTCGCAACCAGACCTTCGGCCTGGACCTGCGGAAAATCGAACATATCCTCGACCGTGCGAGCTGCCGCGCACGGAACCGCCTCACCAAACAATGCCTCCCATTCAAAGGCGCCGCGTGCCTGTAATGCCTCATGCAGGCGCGGCACGATCTCATCACGATGCTCAGCGCGCTTGCGAACCGAGTCGTAACGCGGATTCGCCGCCAACTCGTCCAACCCTGTTTTCTCGCACAGCGCCGCCCAGAAATGCGGTGTATTCGCGGAGATATACAGATAGCCCTCACGCGTGGGATGCAGACCGGTAATGCCACCCGAACGCATATCGCGTCCAACTTCGCGAGGCTCGCTGTCCGCCCAGACCAAGCGCGCGGATTGCATGGTCAGCGCACTGCGCAGCAACGAAATCCCCACATACTGGCCATGGCCGCTGCGTTCGCGCTCATACAACGCCGACGATACGCCCGAGGCCACCAGCGCCGCCGCGTAGTAATCGACGACCGAGCCGTACAGGATCTCAGGCGGACCATCAGCCTTGCCCTGCATGGCGCACATGCCCGTCATCGTCTGCAGGACTTGGTCATAGCCCGCTTTGTCTTTCAATGGGCCGCTTTCTCCGTACCCTGTTACCGCGCAATAGATCAGACGCGGATTGGCTGCTTGCAATTGCTCGTACGCGATGCCCAATCTCGCCGGCACGCTAGGCCTGAAGTTATGCACCAACACATCGGCACGGCTGGCCAGATCGCGCAGAATTTTTTGTGCCTCGGGTTGCTTCAGATCCAACCCCAACCCGCGTTTGCTGCGGTTGACCCCCAAAAAAGCGCGGCTCTCAGTGTCGAGAGAAGAAGGATACTTACGCAAATTGTCGCCCGCCGGAGGTTCGATTTTGATCACCTCGGCACCTTGATCAGCCAGCAGAGAACAACCATAAGGACCCGCAATATAGGCACTGAGATCCAGGACACGAACACCGTGCAACGGGCCCTGGCCCCGCGCGGCTGTCGTATCAGAAGAAGCAGTATTCATTTTTTGCCCTGAAAATAGGTGGTTTGCAGAGATCAAAGGGGTCGGCATACCGGGCGCACGCATCGCGGCAAAGCCGTTTGCCAATCACGTTTACCAATCATCAAGGCAATAGCCCCAAGCGTGTTGCCATCTCGACCACCACCTCGGCACGCCGCACGAATGGAGGATCGACCATCTTACCGTCAACCACGTAGGCGCCCACACCGCGAGCGTCGGCATCGCGTGCGGCGTCAACCACGCGCACGGCATGCGCGATTTCCTCATCGCTCGGACGAAACGCCGCATTAGCCAATGGCACCTGATTGGGATGAATGCAGCTTTTACCCAAAAACCCCAGTCGGCGCGCCAATTGGGCCTCGGCCTGAAACCCGTCGGCATCTCGAATATCCGCAAAGGCCGAATCGTACGCAAACACCCCCGCCTCGCCCGCAGCCAGACGCAGGGTGAACATCGCCTGCTTGACCGCGCTCGGCTCTCGCCGCGCAATCCCTAGCGGCTCGAACAAGTCCCCCAGCCCCAACTGCAACCCTGCGACGCGAGGATCCGCCGCCGCGAGATCAGCGGCCAGACGCAAGGCACGCGGTGATTCGATATTGAGCAGCAGACGGACCTGCTGTGTCACGCCATTGGCGCGCTCAGCGTCGGCAATCACTCGCGCCGCCGCACGTACTTGATCCACGCTCTCGGCCTTGGGCAGATTCAGCATACGCAACCCGGGCAGCACGACGACTCGCACATCGTCCGGAAAATATGGCGTATCCATCGCATTGACACGTACGATCAGCGTTTTCTCCGTCGCTTGCGGCTCGGGAGATACCAGCCATTGGGCCAATTTCTGACGCGCCTCGCTCTTACGATCGGACGAGACCGAGTCCTCGAGATCGAAAGACAAGGCATCAGCTTCGCTGGCCAGGGCTTTGGCGTATAGCTCGGGCCGCGAGGCCGGGACAAAGAGTTTGCTTCTCATGATGTAGGCTCGATAGTCCAATGGGCAGACTGCCCGATACTAGGCTAATCCGTTAGTGATATAAAGCGAGGAATGCTAATCCATTAAGTGAGGATTTCTCATGAAGATAGAAGCCTTTCGCACACTCAGCGCGGTACTGCGCGGCGGAAGCTTTGCCGCCGCCGCGGCAGACATGAGCCTCTCGCCCAGTGCGGTCAGCTTGCAGATGAAGCAGATGGAGGAATACTTTGGCCAGCCGCTGTTTGACCGTTCGACGCTGCAAGCGCGACCTAACGCGTTTGCCGAAGAAGTCGACGACGTCCTGCGCGATACGTTTGCCAAGCTCGACGCCCTGCGCCGGCGCAGCTCGCCTGTCGTTGCCGGTACCGTGCGATTAGGCATCATCGAGCCGTTGCAGGTGACGCTACTGCCGCCAATGTTGCGCTGGGTGCGCGAGCACTATCCTCAGTTGGATGTCAGGCTGGTGCGCGGACGTGCGGTGGAACTCGTAGAAAAACTCAAGACGGGCGAGTTGGATGCCGCCGTTGTGACCCAACCCGAAACAGGAGGCTCACGCCGTTTGGCTTGGACTCCGTTATTTCGCGAGCCTCTAGTCGCCATTGCGCCGCTGAATACGACGCAGCAGACATTGTCAGAGCTGTTGCACCACCACGAATGGATTCGTTTTGACAAGAACACGATAGGCGGTGCGTTGGCCGCGCGTTATGTCGCGCAGCACGCCCCTCACGCCCGCTGCCGATTGGAGCTGCAATCGTTAGCCGCGCTGACGGCATTGGTATCCGAGGGGCTGGGAGTGTCTGTTTTGCCTGATCCCGGCGCGAATGTCTATGCCGTGCATCCGGTGCGCGTATTGTCGTTGGGTAAACACGGTCCTGCGCGGCAGATGTCGTTCGTCAACCGAAAAGCCGATCAGGAAAATCGTTTAGTACAGGCCTTGCGTTCGGGGGCACAGGCCGCTCACGCACAACGCACGAGCCACGATGCAGGTATTTCAGTCCCAAAAAAACGGGATGCCCGCAGGCATCCCTAACCACCCTACTACAGCTAACTACAACTCAGACTCTCATCACGGCGTGCGCATCAGGCCGCACGCACCGCAGGCTCATCGTGTTGGAATTGCGCCTCCTCCGTCGAACCGGTCAGCGCCGTGGTGGACGACTTGCCGGCCTCGATGGTTTGCGTGACAGCATCGAAATAGCCTGTGCCGACCTCGCGTTGATGCTTGACAGCGGTGAATCCCAATTCGGCAGCGGCGAATTCTTTTTGCTGCAGCTCCACAAAGGCGCTCATCTGACGGCGCGCATAGCCATGCGCCAGCTCGAACATGCCGTAGTTCAAAGCATGGAAGCCCGCCAACGTGATGAACTGGAACTTGTAACCCATCGCACCCAGCTCACGCTGGAACTTGGCCACGGTCTCATCGTCCAGGTTCTTTTTCCAGTTGAACGAGGGCGAGCAGTTATAGGCCAACAGTTTGCCCGGGAATTGACGATGAATCGCTTCGGCAAATTTACGGGCGTATTCCAGATTCGGCGTCGAGGTTTCGCACCAGATCAGGTCGGCGTATGGGGCGTAGGCCAGACCGCGCGAGATGGCTTGATCAATGCCGGCCTTGGTACGGAAAAAACCCTCCACGGTGCGCTCGCCGGTGATGAACTGGCGATCGTTCTCATCGACGTCACTGGTCACCAGATCGGCAGCGTCGGCATCGGTGCGGGCCAGTAACAGCGTCGGCGTACCCATGACGTCTGCCGCCAGACGGGCCGACACCAGTTTGGACACTGCCTCACGCGTTGGCACCAACACCTTGCCACCCATGTGCCCGCACTTTTTCACGGAGGCCAATTGATCCTCAAAGTGCACGCCAGCAGCACCCGCCTCGATCATGGCCTTCATCAGTTCAAAGGCGTTGAGCACTCCGCCAAAACCGGCCTCGGCATCGGCCACAATGGGCGCGTAGTAATCGATATAACCTTCATCACCGGGGTTCTTGCCTTCCATCCATTGGATCTGATCACATCGCGACAACGCATTGTTAATGCGGCGCACGACTTGCGGCACGGAATTGACCGGGTACAGTGATTGATCGGGATACATTTCTCCAGCCAGGTTCGCATCGCCAGCGACCTGCCAGCCGGACAGGTA
>Ga0182738_1006725_pt1 | contig 11858 bp, 7 predicted proteins | sample eDN5th30CBELigMG_FD_128876 | JGI IMG/M metagenome (GOLD analysis project Ga0182738, IMG submission 128876) | Enriched Miracle-Growth compost microbial communities from Emeryville, California, USA - eDNA 5th pass 30_C BE-Lig MG (version 2)... ...
AATATTAAAGAACATTATTTTACATTATAAACATTATCTATAAATACGTTTCTCAGTTTTTCCAAGATCTATCTAGATTTGATTTCAAAATCTTTTTTAATCCCCTGAGTGCGGAAAAAAATTCTAAGCAGAATTTTGTTTTGATGCTCAACTGCGAAATGCATCAATATTGATACACCCAGAAAATAATTTTCATATCCCCAACTGCAGAAAATTCAAAAAATTTTCTGAAGGAGATTCTTTTTTTGAACGTTCAGTTCCAAAATGTATCAATTTCATTCTCCCTTTAATAAAAGTTTTCCTCAATAGAAGTCTCTCGAAGCTTGAGAAAAATAATAATTTTTAGCCTGCTCTTATTGAAGCATATCGATACAGCCCTTTTCAAACAAACTTCCTTCATCAGAAATAGATTTTTTTATCATTCTCTCTCATCTGGTGTTCCTATTTCCTCAACTGAGAAAATATGGAGTTTGAAGAATGACATAATATATTGTTTTGGAGAATGGGAAATAATGAGTCTTGAAGAAGAGCGAGGTGAAGATGAAAATGAAAATGATAGATTCACAAATGCATCTTTCTTTATTTAAGAAATTGGCGATTTTTTTTTTAAGAATTTTGGAAAAGAGACAATCGTAGAAAAATTTTCCCAAAATATAAGTTGGATTGAACAATGCGATCTTAATGCAGTGATTTTCCTAAGGTTTTAGACTTTTAGTAAAAATTTCATTTTTCAAAAAGGTTTTTTTAGCATTATCTTTCAAAAGATAATGAGCTTGTTTGAGATCAAGAGCTTGTTATTATAGAATGGAAGAATTAAAAATTTTCAAATTTGGACAGTTTTATATTAAAAAAAGGGAAGGTAATATCATTCATTCTCTCTTGACAGAAGACTTTTTTTAAACATGGATTTGAGGCTATAATGAAATTGATGTCACTTTTTCCACAACGAATGCAGAAATTTAGAGAGGATTCAGCTCTACGAAGAGGATCAAGACTGACTTCAGGAATAAGTTGAGTGGGGAGGCTCCAAGGTCTTCTGATGATATTTCTGACTGGGAAAGATATCAAATTGTAGAAGCCAGACGGCAGGTATAACTATTGGAATGCAACTAACAATTTCCGTAACTTGAATAAAAATTAATTTTCAACCTCAATATGCTTGTTTTCAATTCTTAAAGGATAAAGGAAATTTACAAAGAGTTTGTGAGAAAAAAAAAATTTTGAAAAAATTATTAAAATTTTGTTTTTTTCACTTTTTTCCTTTTTTTTTTTGAAAAAGAGGCCTTTCTGAAATTTTGTCTAAAAGTATCAAAAAGTTTTAGTCAAAATTTCATAAAAAACTTTGGCTTTAGACAAGATTTGGCTAAACTTAAGGGGCTTTTAGACTTAGGAGAATCACTGCCTTTATGAATGGAATTTCTGATAATCTCAATCTCTCAAGTGTCTGTTATTTTTCGAAAAATGTTTGACAGCACCAAAAACTTTGTTCTCGAGTGGATCAGCAATTCTTGAGTTCAGAATCTTTTTCGAAAAAGACTCTCAAATAAAAACGTTTTTTAATGACAGAAACTTAAAAAAATGAAAAGAGGGAGAAGAAATTTTACGAGCGTTTCAATATTGATACGTTCAGCACTCAGGGGGTTAATTTCGGCGATTCTCATCTTCAAAGCTTCAGAGACTCCTGTACCATCCAAAAATACATCAAAATTCTTCAAAGTATTGACTGATACTAATCCCATAATCACCTTCTTCAAAGCATCATCTTCAACTTTGCTGTGATCTAGCCACATCAAAAAGCTTTCCAAAGTCTTCATTGAGCTCAAAGTGTTGTTTACAAAAATTTCCATTCCTTCATCACTAATCAAAGTTCTTCCAATATCCAATTGGAAATGCTTCACTTTGGGCATTGGGACAAAGAGTTGCACCAAACTTTCTTCGGAAACTCCGAGTCTTGATAAATATAATTCACATGTCACCAAATTCTGAGCTACATGTTCCAAGCATCTTCCCAAACTTTGCATTCCATAGTTGCTCACTTTTGTTCCAATCAAATTAAGGCTCAATTTTTGAAGATTTTGCATGTTTGAAAAGACCTTTTCGGCCAAGAAATACAAAGTTTGATCCCCCACTTGACTCACAACAAAATCTAAAGTCAAGTTTAAAAGATTTTGAGGCTTATTGAATAAAACAGAAAGCAGCCCGTTCAGCTCACTTTCAAGCAAATTATGCTGATTTCCATTGAAAATCTCGATAGTCTTGACGTTTTCTAAAGACTTTAAAATCAATGAAAGAGTTTCCAGGTCTTGTTCATTCAACTTGAAATTCTCAATTCTAAAGATTAGTCGTTCAGTTTCTCTCCATTTGCCAAGATCAATACTGGTAGTTTTCGCAGGTTTATTGGTAGCAAGAATAGAAAGGCATTTGCTGACATACTTGATTTCCATAAAGCTACTTTCAACTTTCAAACAGTTGGTAGATTTATCAGTATTTTCAGAGATATTGCCTCCAAAGTGAAAGGGTTTGAGTTTAATATCACTCAGAGGTTTTGGAGAAAAATCTTCAGGGTTTTCAATACCAGTCATCTCCTTATAAATCTTTTTGAATTTTTCAGCAAAAGCCCTATTGGAGTCTTCCAGTCTGTTGATCATGTCTATTTGATTGTTCAGGGTCTCAGCAAAGGACTTGGTGGCAGAAGCCAAACTTGGATCGAATCTCTTGATCATCATCTCATGGCCAAAATCGCTCTGGGCAGGCTGGGCATTATTGTGACTTTCCTCAACAAATGACATGGCACAGAAATTGGGATTACTGACTCCAAGATTGTAGTCTCTTGCCGTCTCGGTATTGAGCTGTTCACGCTCTTGATCAAAGAAAGAGTTGATATCAAGCAAAAGTCTTTGTTTCTTAGTCTTGATCAATGATACAAGCCCTTGAAAACTATCATTGATTTTCTTGGACAGGAAGAGTCTTCTTTCATCCAACATATTGTTCACAATCTTGTTTGCTTGATTCATATCGGCAACTCCTCCCTGAATCTGATCCTTCTTACTGCTGATATCGGACTTGATCTCGTTGATAAGCTTCAAAAGATGGTCAGCATGTCCACTAAAGAAGATACAATGGAGACAAAGATTGTATTTCCCATTAGAGTTTTCTCCTTCTGCCTTGTTCACTCCATGTTTCTTTTGGCAAATTTGCCAGTTCTTTGAGGCTTCAAGTTGTCCTCTGGCCAGAGAATTGATTGGGAATTCTTCATTGTTGTTGACGGGACTCAGCTTCTTTTGGTCAAAAGGGCATTTGGGAACAGAGTTTTCAAGAGTACAGGAAACACATCTGTGGCACAGAGTATGCCCACAATAAGGAAGGAGACGCGGGAGGTTGTCTTGAAGATCATATGGCTCAAGGCAAGCAAGGCATTGTAGGAATTTTGTCGTTTGTTGTTGGGTTTGTAGCATTTAATATGAAAATTAATTAAGAAAATAGGAGAAAATCGCGTTTTTTTAATTTAGAATTATGAAAGATCGTTCTAGTTTATATACTCGAAAATTCATAAATTAATTCGTTAAGAAACAGTATATGAAAAATTATGAAAAAGTAAAAAAAAGAAAAACAGTTTCTATTTTCAGAATTACTACTATTTTTATTTCGAATTAGATCTTTTTGGTGGCCAAAATTCGCTTTTGGTTGTGAACTTGAGCTTCTTTCTTTGACTCCAGATACACCACAAGTTTTTCTTTGAACTCGTAGCAGAGAAAATATATTTTCCTTTGAAAGAGATCCAGATTGAACCTTTTCGAGCAGGATCTTGGAGATTTCGAGAAACTTGATTGAGTGAATAATTTCATAATTTTAAACCGTCTATGAATAATGAAACTTTATTCTAATTCAATTCATATTTTTTTTCAATGGCTTCAATTGAAAAAATTTATGGTCTCGACTGCTTGAGTGACTATCTTGAATCCTTGAGGCCTTTTTCTGATTTCTTGACCCCCAAAAAGTCCCAGAAAAAATTTCTCAAAAAAAAACTGATGCAAAAATTTCATATTTTTATTAATTTTTCGATTGAGTGCCAAACAAATTTTTTGACCGTTTAAACAGTATGAAAAAACAACGAATTATCAGTACCGTCTCAAGTGTCGATTCCTGACATCTCATCCACCAGGTCTCGAAAAATCTTGACTTTTCCTTCAATCAATCAAGGCTCGGATCAGCTTTCAACTTAAAGTTTTTGAGGGAAAAATTTTAATTAGAAAAGTTTCTGATTCACTTTCACAAAAGATGTCAAGCCGCTTCATCGAAAGTCTCGCCTCAGATATCATGAATAGCCAAATCTCTCCAGTAAATCCAAATATCATTTGGGGAATCGATTTTTCTCGTGTTTTTTAAACTTCAGACTCATTTATTCAACTGCTTTCATCATTATAACTCTTCATTTTAATGCACAAAAATCGATTAGTTATAAAATACTCAAAAAACTCATCAGCATCCCTTTGAAAGTCGAAAATGATATATGCCAAGAATAATTTAGTCTTTAAATCATTATTTTTCAAAACAGAAAGTTGTTTTTGTATTTGCTTTTCGACTCATCATCTACTTCGGCTCAAAACACTTAAATTGAGAACGATTCTTCGAGTTTCAGACCCTAAACATTGAAAAATTCATTCCTAAACAGGAAACTAATTTCCCTTAAAACTAATCTCTCCAATTAAAGAACCAAAAATAAATCACTTCAAACCGCTCTTAAACTCCACTTTCCTAAACAACCAAGTCCTCACCTCTCTTTCTCATAAACCTCAACCTTTCTGTTTCTGCTCGCGTAAAATTTCATAAACTTTTGGGAAAAATCTTTTTGAAAGCTATCACAATTTTACATTTTTCCTCTCCCAGCCAACTTCACTATGAACCCAAAAGGATTCCCTCTCAATCTGATGTTCCCCTTTCGATAGCCGAGAAAGAAAATTCATAAATTAATTATTTATATTAGAGTTTTCCCATACAATAATTACCATAACATAGCATCACAACAATATAAAACCCAACCCCTTTATTTTATAAAACTTTAAGTTTCCCACCTCTCGAAAAACCTCCAATATCGCATTTTATCTGGATGAAACTGACTATCCTCATCATCTCCCTGATACAAACTTTCATCTTCCTCAGTATACAAACCTCCTCTTTTCAATCATGCTCCGAAATCAACCTATTTTCTTTTGAAACGAATCTCAATCATCTTTCATGTATGTTAGATTCAGATTCCACACTTCAAATCCCTCTTGCTATCCTTAACTCTCTCCAAGCCCCTTCCAAATTATCCATTCAACTCTCTGATGGACAAGAATTCTTCCACCTGCTGCTTTGGAAGGATTTAGAGGGAGAGTTTTTCCATATCAACTACATCTCCAAAAACCAGAATAATGCTTTGACTGTTTCCAATGCTCTAAAAACTATCCAATTCATCAACGCTGGATCAGATTTTTCATTTATCCTGGACTCAGAGACTCCAAAGCTCCAAGGAAATCTCAAGAAATCAAACAAATATACTCTAACTACCCACATTATCGAACCCTATTCTCACATTTCTCCATCATCTGCATCAAGATTTTTATTTGAATGCAGTGATGGGACTTTCGAGATTGATGGAATGTGTGTTCGAGTTTGTCCAACTAAATTTTACAAAGAAAATAATGTTTGTCGGCCCTGCACTGAAGAATGTGGCCTTTGTCTTTCAAACAGCCAATGTAATAATTGCCAAGGAATCACTTATTTTGACTCTGCAACTCAAACTTGTGTGTCTGAATGTCCTGAAGGATACTTCCAAGACTACAATAACCGAATCTGTGTTCAATGTAGCGAAGGCTGCCTTAAATGCAATTTTCCTGATGGCGAATGTACTTCAAGCTCCTTCAAAAGAGATATGATCATAAATCTGATCATTTGTCTCGTCATGGTTGCTCTTATCACCCTTTGTGCTTATTATTGCAACAAAGAGGCGCCTGAAGAACAAAGCCAACCTCCTCAATCTCAAGAAGAGAACCAAACCAAAGAAAAGAGCAACCAAGAAGTCCCAGAGAGTGTTCAGAGAGCTCGTCCTAGAAAAGGCTCAAATCTTCTTGGGCCATATAATATGTTGTATGAAGATGCTGATGTCCCAGAAGATGCTGGAGAAGAAGATCACATCCCTTCCAGAAGAAAGAAAAAGAGATTGACTAATTTTGCCAAGAGCAAATTGCTGAATATTTCAATGTCCAAACCTTTTGAAGTTGACGATGGAAATCAAGATAAAGCTATTTCTCATGATTCTGCATGCAAGTTCTTCTCGACTTCAGCTTCCCCTATGATTGGCAAGTCAAGATTCGATCTGAGTCCAATGATTTTCTCAAAATCTCCCTTGCTAAGTTCATATGCAGGAGCGGGAACGGGGCGAAACTTGTTGAGTTCCTCAAACATGGATGATCAGAAACAGCAACAAAATGAAAAGCAAGAGAAACAAGATCAAAAGGCAATCAAAACTCGATCAATTCTCTTCAATATGGAAGACAGCCCTCTGAAGAAAGCCAGGGAGAACCTCAAGAGGCAAGCCCATGCAAGTGATGAAAAGAAAGATGGAACACCATTGGCTCTATCTTCCATTAAAGTTGATTACCATCAATTTGATACGAATGAAGATGAAAAGGAGGAACCACAGAAAGAAGATGACGAGAAAGAGATAAAGGAAGTATCAGAACCTGAAAAGGACGAAAATACTGAAGGATATAAACCTGATTTAAGTATAAGCAGTTTTGTTGACAGAGACGACTTTGAGGATCTTTCTTCGTGTACTATATGTGGAATGAACAAAAGAGATTGTGTGATTCAACCCTGCAGACACACTGTTGCTTGCTATGCTTGTATGGAGCAATTTAAAGAAAGCTATGGAGTGTGCCCAAGATGTCAAAAAATGGTTACTGGCCTCCAAAAATTCAACAATAAGTAATAACACACCCTTTTTTTACCCAAGGAAGATATATTGCTTTTTTTTGATAAAGACTTCCTTCATTTTTTTTAAAGATGTAATTTACTATATATTAATAAATAATGTGGCAGAGAGTTTTTGAAGATTCACATAGTTTAATATTATTGTTAATGCAAAAAGTTTATTTATATAGATTTCCATGAATAAAAAAGTTGAATTCAAATTGAATTGATTGAGACCGTCCTTTGAGTTTAAAAGATAGGTTCTTTCTCTGCAACATCAATCTCTCGAATGGGAAATCTATTTTTCATTATTTTCCTTTCTCCTCATTTGTTGACAAATATTCAAAGACAAAAAATGCTATCATTTAATCGAGAATGTTTGCAGAAAAGATGGTGAGATTTTGCGGCAAAATTGTATTCCAGAAACTCATTTCATTGACTCAATTTATCCCGCAAAATTTTTCTTTTTTGATTTTTCTGCAGCGGATGCCAAGTGCTGTTGATAAATAGCAACTCCTTCACTATTTTCAATTAACAAATAACGTCATAAGTTACCATATCATTATTGTGTAAAAACATGTTTCTTCCCACTTTTCAGAATCTCAAAGAAAACACTTTTAAAAAATTCAAACCTTTGTTGTTTTTCATAAGCCTTTGAGAAGATAAGCCCTGAAGAGGAATTCAACTTTTTGATTAACGTTTTTTCTCATAAGAAAGCTTTAGCTAACTTTTCGCGCCTTGGGGTGAAAAATTTATCATTTCAACACACAATTTCTATCTGAATAAACAACTCCAATTTTAATGAATCCAATTCAATTCTGCACTTTTAAAAAAAATTTTTGTCAAACCTTTTTTTTACTTCAACTTTTGAAAAGTCTTCATTTTGATAAGACTTACTTCTCTCTAAGTCATCGAATACCAAGGAAATTCAAACCCTTTGGTGAATCTCTCTTTCTGTAATTCTGCCCTAATCTAACTCAATTAGCAATTAGCACTTCGCAATTACCGCCATGATGAAACTGTATAATATACCCACTTTTTGATTTTGAAGTTTGAGGTAATCTCGAGATCTAATTCTAAAATTCTCTTATTTACCCGCCAACTTTTTGCGGTTTATCTCCTTGCATTCGAATAAACTCATGCCCTCACTATAAATACGGTTTTTAACCCTCTTTATTAATAATCTAAATATTTCTCTGTCTTTTCACCAGCTTTCACTCTTTCTAATGCCTGAAACTTTAAGCACCCAAACCATTGAAATCACAGAGCACACTACTGGCAAACTCATCTTCACTATCAGCTCATTTACTCAACTTTTCCAAACTCACAAATCTGAAGATGTCTCCTTAATTGAAAATCGGGCAACTCTTCTCGAAATCCATGAACTTCTCATGCAAATAAACCTCAAAATCCTTCCTCTCAACAAGTTCTTCCGGAAAGCTTGGATCTTTTTCAAAATCAATCTCCTTCTCAGCTTAATAATGACCTTCCTTCTCTTTTTCCTTGCCCCCAAAACCATTCTCCTTGCTGGTATCATTGCAAGCTTCACAGTCATTCAATTGTGGGCTCTCCTTGCTCCCTTTATGAAAAGAGGCGCCTACACAGGAACCATTAGAGAAGTCATTCAAGATCGAGAGGAATTCTACTCAGCACGCGGGCTTAAATGGACTATTAGAACCCCTTGTATCTTGAGCTTTAGTGCAGCTCCTTGCTGGTTGGAACTTAGTATTGATGAACAAAATTACTCCCTCCATCAGGGTGAAGAAGAAGAAAAAGAACCTATTTCTGCAGGATTAAAAGCTGAGGAAAATAATCAATACACTTTTGTTGTAAAGAAAGGAAAAGGTGGACATAATATCACTTTAGGACCAAATATGAGCAATGGAAGCTTTGGTGTAAATGCAGGACTCTACACTGTTGTTGAGGTCGTCCCTGAAATGACTGTCAATACAACAATTGAAACTCAAGTCATTTAAAAAGAACAGATGAATAGCTCTATATCTTCTTGAAAGAGCAAACTTATCTTGAAACTTTTTATATTTTTGTCAATCGAAAATTTTTTTTCTTGTTGAGATGTTTGTAGAATTTATTTTCATTGTTTTTGTTCAACTTATGTCATAAAAAAAAGCATACTTTTGTCTATCTTAATTAAATTACCATCATTATCAATCTCAAACAAACTTCTTTTCAAGGAGCTTTCTATTATTGGTCTTCACTCAACTTGTAACAGAGTTTTCCCACCCCCACTTTCCCAATTTACCAAAGCAATGAAACTAAATTTATCAGATTAAACTTCCAAAAAGTTGTTCAAAATTTAAACTTGAAAATTTCTGGTTCCAAAATTCAAAAACATCGCATCACCTTATATCTTGTCTTAGGACTTAATATTTATTAATTTATCTTTGACATCCATCTTAAAGCTCTATCCTGCTGCATGAACAAATCAAGCCCTCATCCCAAAATGTCCATCACAAAGCTCATTCAAGCTGATAGTAAGCAAACTATAACCCAATCAACTCTTTTTGGAGGAGACAAATTACTGACTGCAAACTTTGTTGAGAAAGAACTTGAGTGTCAAATCTGTTTAAGCCCTCTTGAATTGCCAGTCCATCTACCTTGCAATTCTCATAGTTTATGCATGGAGTGCCTAGCTGCTTTATTCGTAAATAAAAATAATCAAAAGGGTGGATTAAAGGATATTTATTGCCCAAGTTGTGGACTTGCAAGTGGAATATTAAAAGTGCCAAATACTCAAGCTCTTAAAGTAAACAGAGAATTGGAGAGAATTAAAAGAGCTTATGAAAAAGAAAGAATCATATGGGTTGATGAAAAACTGGCTCTTGAAACAAAACTCAACATTTTGTCCTCAGTCGGCACACAACCAGAAAACTCCGTCATCAAGTTCAAACAAGGCGGAGCTTTAAATAAAGAACAAGCAGATTTATTAGCAGGAATTCTTGGTGATTTCAACATCCATCAATTAAAAGAAGTGAATAAGATCATCGCAGAAACTTTAGGGGAAAACAACAATGGCAAGAGGGATTCAGAAGAAGAAGTTCCATCTACAATCAAGAAAAAAGGAAGAAAATCCTTATTACTTGGTAAATATTGATATTTCACAATAAATTTAATAACTATTATTTTACAGATTTTTTTGAAGATGAAGATTATGAAGAAGAAGGAAACAAAAAGACTGTAAAAAAGACAAATCATCATAAAGTCATCCAAAATAACACAATTTCAAAGCTCAAAAAACTCAAAACAATGTAAATCAACCGGATTTTTTTTTTTTGCGAGAGCAATAAACTATACAGTTCGTTATCTTTGATAATAAATAAAGAAAGCTATTTTTGTTTTAGACCAACAAATGCATTTAAATTATCCCAATACATACTTTTTTGTTCGTTTGTAATATTTCTGTTTACTAATCGCACCCTCCCATCAATAAATCATCAAAAGATATCCAACTGAATCATCTGTTAAACCTTACAGTTAAATCTTTCACACGCTCCTGTTTAAAAAAATCGCCGTTTACTACGAGTAATTAAAAAATTATTATCATTGTAGTTCCTTGATTGATTGAGATGCTCAACAACAACATCATAGATCAGCTTCAAGAGGACCTCTCTAAAGTCCTTGTATGATTTATTGCCATCCTCTTTCTTCTAACTCCTCCATAGACCAAACAACCAACAGTAATCTCAGCTGAACAGATGAGATCTGATGAAGTCCTTTCATTTCCTGTCATGGAAAGAGCCATTGAAAAACTGATGACAGATTCTCGAGTTATAGATGATGCTCGTAAGGATTGGCAAGAAGTAATTGAAATTTGGGAATTTCATGTCTCACCCTTTATCAACTAGGTTCAAAAGATATTTTCAATGGATCCAGCATTGGAAGTTTTTAAGCAAAAATATGAGACAATTTTTAATGCGTTGGAGGAATCATATCAGAATGAGACCAAACAAGCCAAGAAATGCAAAGAATACGCTGCTGAATTGATTACTGTTGTCGGCACTACCCAAACGAATCAAAGATTCGCTAACGATTATGCTGAAACTATTGGCATCCTGAAAACTGTTTGATTTTTAATTTTCGCTTCACTTATTTACCATCTCTCTCTTTAGGAAATAAAAAACAATAGCGGTCAAGTTGTCAGAGCAAAGAGAAAAGAAGAAGAACTGAGAGCTAAAATCATTGTTGTTCAAGATGAAATTGCTGAGATCAAAAAACAACTTGAAATAGGAGTTGCTGAAATTCAAGCTGAAAGTGAACGAATTATTGATGAACATACCAAAACTAGAAATGAATTAACCATTACGAGTGATGAGATCCATACGAGACTTAAAGAAGTGAGAAATAAGACAGAATACGCGCTTCGAGAATTGAGAGATCAAGAAGAAGTTAATCTCAAAAATATTAATGAAGTCACCAATCTCAAAGAACAAATTGCTCATCTCCAATTGGAAATCAATAGGGAAGAAGCTCGAAAGAAAAACATGGAAGCCGAAATGGAAGTAGCAAAGAAGAGGATAGATGAGGCAGTAGAAGAGAGAGATAAGAAGAATGAACAACTTAAGGAGAATGTGAAAAAGATTGAAGGTCTTAAAAGCTCAGTTCTTTCAAAAGCCAAAGAAAAGGAAAAGCTTCATGAAAATGTTCACTCCAAGATCGTCCAGGTTGAAGCTTTGAAGAAGGAAAAGGAGAAGCAAAGAACTAATCTTGGTATTCTCGAGAGACATCTTGCTGAGCAAAGAGAAGAATACACCAACAGAACGACTGAAATCGCCCAGCTTGAACAAGCTCTTACCAAGGCAATTCGCGAGCATGAAATCTACACTTCCAAGAAACTGGGCCTTGTTAAGCAAAGAAAGGAATTAGAACAAAATAAGGGATGGCTTGAA
>Ga0182738_1006726_pt1 | contig 11855 bp, 10 predicted proteins | sample eDN5th30CBELigMG_FD_128876 | JGI IMG/M metagenome (GOLD analysis project Ga0182738, IMG submission 128876) | Enriched Miracle-Growth compost microbial communities from Emeryville, California, USA - eDNA 5th pass 30_C BE-Lig MG (version 2)... ...
CCGCAGCCCCGACTCGCGTTCGTGGGCGAGCAGCGCGAGGACCTGGATGGTCTTGCCCAGGCCCATGTCGTCGGCGAGCACGGCGCCGAGGCCGAGCCGGCTCATGAACGCGAGCCAGTCGAGGCCGCGCTGCTGGTAGAGACGCAGTTCGGCGTTCAGTCCCGCCGGCACGGGGACGGACTCGGGGTGGGCCTGCCCGTCGAGCAGCATCTCGACCCAGCCGGACGCGGAGATCTCGGTGACCTCCGCGGGCGGCGCATCGTCGCCGGTGAACTGGGCGAACAACGACCCGAGGGTCGCATCCTCGGCGGAATGCGCCGTGACGTACCGGGCCGCGCGGGCCAGCGCCTCGGCGTCGGCCCGGACCCACTTGCCGCGCAGCTTGACCAGGTCGCTGTTGGCCGCGACGAGCTCTTCCATCTCCGACTGGGTGAGCAGCATGTCGCCGACGGCGAGCTGCCATTCGTACGAGACGATCGCGCTCATCCCGACGACGCTGTCGTCGGCGCTCACGGGGGCGACGGGCGAGTCGACCTGCAGACGCAGGGACGGATCGACCCGGGTCCAAGCACGCGGCAGCAACACGGCGATGCCCGCGGCCTCGAGTTCGCGGGCGCCGTGCTCGACGAGGTCGACGACGACCGGGGTGGGCAGCAGCAGGTCGAGACTGTCGGGGTCGCGGGGCACGTCCTGCAGACGGGGATAGGCCTGGAGTGCGATCCCGAGCTTGCGCACGCCGATCTGGAGCAGATGAGGGTCGGTGTCCTCGACGGGCAGCGGCGTCGGGGACTGTCCCTCCGGACGCAGGCACACCTCGAGCCGCCAGACGGAGTCGGCTCCGACCGCGTCGTCGGCGTCGTCCGGCTCGACGAGGCGCAGCACGAGGTCGGGTTCGTATCCGGCGAGGCTGGCACGCCATTCCTCGAGCGCGTCGGCCATGCGCTGGGTCCCGCGGGGGTGGGGGCTACCCTCGGCCAGTGCGGCGACGAGCGGGTGCAGCGAGGTCGACGAGCCGTGGAGGGTGCGCACGATCGGATCGGTCAGTTCGCGGCACAGATCGTCGAGGAGATCGACGGGTCGTCCGAGCTGTCGCTGCGCAGGCGACATCGCCGCCGCGAGTTCGGCGGACCACGCCCGCGTCTTCTCACCACCGAGCAGGCGCCACCGCGCCCACCACTGCTTCTCGACACGCACGAGTTCCGGTGCGACGCGGCCGGCCTGCGCCCACCTCTCGATGCCGCGGGCGACGTGCGCGAGATATCGCAGGTCGCCGCCGACGCCCCCGGGACGGCGCGGCATGTCGAGCAGGAGCTCGGCTGCGTCCGCCGGTGCGACCGCGACGGCGGGCAGCGTGCTCGGCTCGGTGTCCGTGGGGAGGGTGAGGGTGACGCGATGGCGGAACGGGCGGTCGATCCACCGGCGCAGCGCAGACGGCAGCGCGTCGGGATCGGGCTCTGCGGCGGGGTCCCACCACAGCATCAGGCCGGATCCCGGTGACCACAGCCCGTGCAACATGCCCACTATCGTGCCAGCTGCACCCGACCCCGATGGCAGGCTGGGTCCCATGGCACGCGCATACGGCTTCGTGGAGTACGGCGGTCCGGAGACACAGCAGCTGTTCGACACCCCCGTCCCCTCACCCGGTCCGGGGCAGCTCCTCGTGGCGGTCCGGGCCGCGGGCGTGAATCCCGCCGACTGGAAGGTGCGGTCCGGACGGCGCACGGGCAGCGTCACGGTGCACTTCCCGGCGGTGCTCGGCCGGGAGGTCTCGGGTGTGGTGGAGGCCGTCGGTCCGGACACCCGCTTCCGGCCGGGCGATGCCGTCTTCGGAGCCACCGCGGAGGGCTACGGCGGCTATGCCGAGTACACCCTCGTCGACGCGCGGGCTGCCGCGCACAAGCCCGACTCCGTGCCGTTCGAGGTTGCGGCCACCCTCCCGGTCGCGTCCGGAACGGCCTTCGACATCGTCGAGCACCTCGAGATCGTCGATGCGGACACCGTCCTTGTCCTGGGGGCCGGTGGTGGTGTCGGGTCGGCAACGACGCAACTCGCGCACGCCGCGGGTGCCGCCGTGCTCGGCGTGGCGAGCGCGGGCAAACGGGAACTCGTCGAATCGTGCGGCGGACTGTGGATCGAGTCCGGTGACGGATTCGACGCGCGGGTCGCGGCCACCACCGAGCGGTGCGGGGCGGTGACCGCGGTCGTCGACCTCGTGGGTGGCGACGTGCTCGAACGGGCGGTCGCGCTGACGCGGGCGCCGGAACGGGTCGTGAGTGTCGCCGATCCGGCCCGCGCGGAGAAGCTGGGCGGTTCGGGCATCACGCGGCGACGGACCCGGGAGGTGTTCGAGCGGGTCGCGGCGTTCGTCGAGCGGGGTGTCCTCGCGCCGCGCATCGAGCGGACCTTCCCGCTCGCCGAAGCCGGGGCCGCCCTGGAACTCGTCGAGTCCGGGCACGCCGGCGGGAAGATCGTCGTCACGCTCCCCTGAATCGCCTCACTCCGAATCGCCTCACTCCGGATCGCTCCGCCCCGAGGGTCCTGTCGGCAGCATCGTGTCGGCCGGGCATGTCAGGATCGCCGCGTGCGTGGGGGGAACGCGACATGGTGGGTGGCGGCAGTGCTGGTCGCGGTGGCGGTGTCGTGGTTGTGGGACCGCACCGCGCCGGGATCCGGGACGGTGCCGGGCAGCCCCGCCCGAGCCGAGGTGCATGCCCTGCTCGAGCAGGTGACGGTGGTCGAGGAGCGCCGGAAGGTGCCCGGCTATCAGCGGGGCTGCGGCGCGGGCGAGCGATGTGTGTTCGGTCCGGCCTGGTCCGACGACCACCCCGGCGCCGGTGGGCACGACGGGTGCGACACCCGCAACAACGTCCTCGCGCGCGACCTCTCCTCCCCCACCTTCCGGGCCGGCACCGACGACTGCGTCGTGACGAGCGGGGTCCTCAACGATCCGTATACCGGGGCGCGCGTGGAGTTCCGGCGCGCCGCGGCGAACGCCGTGCACATCGATCACATCTATCCACTCGCCGCGGCCTGGGATCTCGGTGCCTCCGCATGGCCTGCCGAACGTCGGCGCCGGTTCGCGAACGACATCATCTACAACCTCGTCGCCGTCGACGGGCAGGCGAACCTCGACAAGCGCGACGGCACGCCGGCGCAGTGGTTGCCCCCGGCTCCGGGTTACCGCTGCTGGTTCGCCGGCCGGTACCTGACCGTGGCGGTGCGTTACGCGTTGCCGATCACGGTCGACGACCACCGTGCCCTGCTGGGCGCGGCGGAGTCGTGCCCGTGATGCCGTCGCGGGGAGCGTGCCCGTGTTGCCGCTCAGGCGGGAAGGTTGCGCGGGATCCAGTCGGGCTCGCGCTTCTCCATGAAGGCCCGCATCCCCTCGCGGGGTTCGGGCGAGGTCTCGAGTGCCCCGAACATCGTCTGGTAGTCGAACTGCCCGTAGCGCTCGTTGAGCATGCGCTTGACCTGGGCACGCGCGATCGGCGCGGTCCGCAGGACCTGCCGCGCGGCTTCGAGGGCGGCCTCGCGCAGTTGCTCGTGCGGGACGACGCGGGAGATGACTCCCAGGCGCTGCGCCTCGTGGGCGTCGAAGACCCGCGCCGACAACAGCAGGTCGCGGGCGGCGGCGAGACCGACGTGCGCGGGTAGTGCTGCGGCGAAGGTCGCGTCGGGGATGCCCCGGAGGAGTTCGGGGACACGGAAGGTCGCGCGTTCGCTGGCGACGGCGATGTCGGACATCATCGCGACCAGCAGTCCCCCGGCCTGGCAGATGCCGTTGACGGCGGAGATGACGGGGGCGCGACTGTCGCGGATGGTCAGGAACGGGACGACGTCCACTCCCGAGAGGCCCTCGGGCAGATCGTCGCCGGGTTCGGCGCGACCGCCGAGGTCACCGCCGGGCGCGAAGACGTCGTCGACACCGGTGATGACGAGGGCAGCGAGGTCGGGATCGGAATTGACCAGTCGCACCGCACGTTTGATCCCGTAGTACATCGCCGGGGTGAATGCGTTGCGTGCTGCGGGCCGATCGATGATGCACCAGCCGATCGCGCCTTCCCGTTCGAATCTCAGTCCGCCTGCGCCCAGATCGTCTCCCATGTATCGGACAGTATCTCATTCTTAATCATGAGAACAGCATGCTCAAGCAAGAACATCGATGTTTCCGAGTGCATCCGGTCTACGGTGAGGAAATGCTCGAGCGCATCTCCAAGGACACCCGGCTGTGCATCTCGATGTCCGGCCGCCCCAGCAACATCGGCACCCGGTTCCACAACTACCTCTACGAGGAACTCGGTCTCGACTTCGTCTACAAGGCGTTCGCGCCCGTGAACATCGAGGACGCCGTGGCGGGGATACGCGGCCTGGGCATCCGCGGAGCCGGGGTGTCCATGCCGTTCAAGGAAGCCGTGCTGCCGCTCGTCGACGTGCTGCACGATTCGGCGCGGGCCATCGAGTCCGTGAACACGATCGTCAACGACGACGGCGTCCTGCACGCCTACAACACCGACTATCAGGCGGTGAGCGATCTGCTCGTCGAGCACGGCGTCGACTCCGCCCTACCGGTCACGGTGGTGGGCAGCGGGGGCATGGCGAAGGCGGTGACGGCGGCGCTGCGCCACAACGGATTCACCGACGGAACGATCGTCGCGCGCAACGAGGACACCGGACGGCCGCTCGCGCGCAAGTACGGCTACGAATGGCGCGCCGACACGAGCGAGGTCACCCCTGGGCTGATCGTCAACGCCACTCCGATCGGGATGGCGGGCGGCGCCGAATCGGGCGACCTGCCGCTCCCCCACGACTTCGTCGCCGCAGCGGCGACGGTCTTCGACGTCGTGGCCGTCCCGCCGGACACCCCGCTCGTCCGGTTCGCCCGCGAGCACGACATCCCGGCGATCACGGGCGACGAGGTCATCGCGCTGCAGGCGGCGCTGCAGTTCGAGCTCTACACGGGGGTGGCTCCGACGCGCGAGCAGGTGCGCCGCGCGTCGGAGTACTCCCGTTCCTGAACGGCGGGAACCGAGGACGACCCCGTCGTCAGACGATTCCGGCCTGCTCGAGACCGTCGAGCACCACGGTGGCAGCGTCGACCGCGACGTTCATCTCGAGGCGGGTGATGTCGTGCGTGGCGGGGTTCTGCAGACCGAAGTTGTTGACCCACGCGGCTGTTCGTGCCGACTGGAACATGAACGTGGTGGTCTCGGTGTCGCCCACCAGGTCGCCGACGAACCAGCCGGTGAAGAACGGGCCGAGGTCGACGCCGTAGACCGCCTCGAACTCCTCGGCGATCACGGGTGCAGCATCGACGAGCGCTTCACCGAAGGTGTAGAAATCGCGGGTGTGCTCGGGCGTCGATCCGATGGTCACGAGCGCTTCCGGGAAGTCGACCACCAGGTGGGCGACGATCGCGCCGAGCAACACGCGACCGGGGCTGCGGTCGCACTGTTCGGTGAGCGCGAGCGCGTCCGCCCAGTGCGGCGCCGGCGACCCGCCGGTCACGTACTCGTGCAGATTCGCCAGGTAGAGACGCACCACTTCGACGGCGAGCGCGGACGCCCATTCGGGATCGTCGTAGATCCCGGAGTCGAGGGTCGGGCCGGTGAGTTCGAGGATCTCGTCGAAGGCGAGGACGAACGTGCCACGGTAGTCGTCGCTGCGGGTGAGGAGGTCTCGCAGCTCGGCGATCCGGGTGCGGGCGTCGTCGAAGGTGTCGATTCCCGCGGGATCGGTCAGTGCGGCGATCTCGGCCTGGGGAGTGGCGGATACGCAGTGGGACGGTGCCGTATCGGCCGGCACCGGCGCGGCCGATACGGTCGGTGCGGCGAGCAGGGTCGCCAGGACTGCAGCACCTACGGTGATCGTCGTACGGCCTCGGGCGAAATGCTTCATTTGCGTTAATTTACCGGGCGTTTCTCCGGGATACTCCGGGGTGTCCCATTCGCGGCCGGCTCCGGCGTGCAGTTCTCGTCGGCGATCTCGCGAATCGTCGACGAGAACTGCGCATCGGCCGGCGGATCGCTCAACTGCCGGTGGCGACCTCCCGCTTCGGATCCGCCGACCATTGCGACCACGAGCCCGGATACAGGGCGGCGTCGATGCCCGCGATCTCCAGCGCGGCGATCTCGTGTGCGGCGTTGATTCCCGATCCGCAGTACACGGCGACGTCGGTGCGCTTCACACCCAGCTTCGAGAAGCGGTGCGCGATCTGATCCGCGGGCAGGAACGAACCGTCCTGGCGGAGGTTCTCGGTGGTCGGCGCGCTGACCGCCCCGGGAATGTGCCCCGCCCGGCGGTCCACCGGCTCCTCGTCGCCGCAGTACCGCGCGTGGGCCCGCGCATCGAGCAGGACTCCGTGGGTCGCGAAGGCCGCGGCCTCGTCGGGACCGATCGTGGGCATGTGGCCGGGACTCAACGTCACGTTGCCCGGTTTCTTCTCGCCGCCCGGACCTGCGGCGAGAGGGTGCCCGCCGGCGATCCACGCCTGCAGTCCGCCGTCGAGCAGCCGCACCTCGGAGTGCCCGGCCCAGCGCAACAGCCACCAGGCGCGGGCCGCGGCGAGATCACCACTGTCGTCGTATGCGACGACCAGAGCACCGTCGTCGATCCCCCACCGGCGTGCGGTGGCCTGGAATCGGTCGATGTCGGGCAGCGGATGACGGCCGAGCCCCGGGGCGGGCGGATCGGCGAGATCCTCGTCCAGGTCGACGTAGACCGCGCCGCTGATGTGCCCTTCGTGGAACCGGTCCCGTCCGTGTCTGTCGCCGAGCGCCCAGCGGACGTCGAGTATCACCGGCGACCGGCCCTGCTCGATCATCTCGGCGAGTTCGACGGTGGAGAGGAGAACGGGGGTATCGGACATGACCCGATCCTGACACGAACGGCACATGCCGTTCCGGCTTTGAGGCGACACGCCGCGCGCGCTGGGACGACCCAGCGGCGAACACGCCCTGTACACGTCCGATTCGAGGGTTTTGCGTCTCGGTTCGGGATTGGCGTGGGGGTTGGTCTGATTTGCCGTGCCGAGAGCACTATCGTCGAGACGTGAGCAACCGCCAACCGACGAGCCCAGCCGCCCCGCCTGAGCCGGAGCAGTTCCCGGTGTTGTGGCCCATGCAGACGCGCTGGGCCGACAACGACCATTACGGCCACGTCAACAACGTCACGTACTACTCGTACTTCGACTCGGCGGTCAACGGGTGGCTCATCTCCACCACCGGTGTCGACATCCGCGAACTCGACGCGATCGGGGTCGTGGCCGAGACCTCCTGCCGTTATCTCGCCGAACTGTCCTTCCCCGACCGCCTGCAGGTCGGACTGGCGGTCGAACGCCTGGGCACACAGTCGATCACCTATTCGCTCGCAATCTTCCGGGAGGCCGACGACACCCTGATCCCCGCCGCGACCGGCCGGTTCGTCCACGTCTACGTCGACCCGCAGACGCGCCGCCCCGTCCCGATCCCCGATCAGATCCGCAAGGCCGCCGCACAGCTGGCCACCCCGAACGCGGGCCGCTGACGCTCTACGCCGTCTCGTCTCCGCTGCGCCCGGCCGCCCGGGCCAGCAGCGGAGACGTGCGCTGCGGGACGAGGTCCTGCATGACCAACGACATGTCGGTGCGTTCGACGCCGCGGATCTTCAGGATGCGGCCCGCGAGCCGGTAGAGGTCGTCGGCGTCGCGGGCGACCACCTTCACCGACAGGTCGATCTGCCCGGTCAGCCCGTAGACCTCGGTGACCTCGGGGATCTGCGCGAGTTCGTCGACGACCTCGTCGAGACGGTGCTGATCGACCCGGGTGGCCACGTAGGCGGCGAGCGGATAGCCCAGGCTGACGGGATCCACGCGCCGGTCGAACGAGGCGAGCACACCCTCGGCCTCCCATCGGGCCAGGCGCGCCTGGACGGTGTTGCGGGACAACCCGAGACGCTGCGCCAGCTCGACTCCCGTGGCGCGCGGTGTGCGTGTGAGCTCGAGGAGCAGACGCGCATCGGTGGCATCCAGACTGGTCATTCTTCGCAGTCTGCCAGCTCGGGGCACCCCGAAACCGTGCTTTCTGCACAGTCGGAGGCGGACCGATTGCGCACGCGCGATTCGCCCGGATGATGTGATGTACGGCACACATCATCCGGTCGGGCCTCACGAGGGCACGCCGGATCCGCACCGACGAGGTGATCCGATGGTTGTACCGACCGCCTATCCGGTCCAGTTGATCCAACCCGACGGGCGACGCGTCCTCGACACCGAGTACGGCCCACTCGTCGCCGACGTCGGCCCCGACGAACTGCGCGGGCTCTACCGCGACATGGTCGTCGCGCGACGCATCGACGCAGAGGCGACGGCCCTCCAACGGCAGGGTGAACTCGGCCTCTGGGCGCCGCTCCAGGGCCAGGAGGCCGCGCAGGTCGGCTCCGCCCGGGCACTCGCGCCCGACGACTACGTCTTCACCAGCTACCGTGAGCACGCCGTCGCGTTGTGCCGCGGTGTCGATCCCGCCGACATGACACGCCTGTGGCGTGGGTGCGGACTGTCCGGATGGGATCCGAAGACGGTCGCCACCACCAACCCCGCGATCGTCGTCGGAGCCCAGGGCCTGCACGCCACCGGTTACGCGATGGGCGCGAAGCTCGACGGAGCCGAGATCGCCACCGTCGTGTACTTCGGAGACGGCGCCACGAGCCAGGGCGACATCTCGGAGGCGATGGTCTTCTCCGTCAGCTGGGGCGTCGGCGTGGTGTTCATCTGCCAGAACAACCACTGGGCGATCAGCGCGCCCACCCACGTGCAGAGCCCTGTCCCCCTCGCAGGGCGCGCTGCCGGATTCGGGATGCCGGCCGTGCAGGTCGACGGCAACGACGTCCTCGCGGTCCTGGCGGTGACTCGGCGTGCCGTCCGGCATGCCCGCGAGGGTGCCGGCCCGTTCTTCATCGAGGCCCTCACCTACCGTATGGGTCCGCACACGACCTCCGACGACCCCACCCGCTACCGCACACCCGCCGATCTCGAGGAGTGGAAGGCACGCGATCCCATCGATCGGCTGCGCCGACTGCTCGAACGCGAGGGGCACGCCGACGAGGACTTCTTCGACGAGGTCCGGTCGGCCGCCGACGAGGCCGCGATGCGGCTCCGGCGCGGCACGCTCGAGATGCCCGACCCCGAACCCGATGCCCTGTTCGACCACGTCTACGCCACCGAGCATCCGCTCGTCGAACAGGAACGTGCGGACTACGCCGAGTATCTGGCGAGTTTCGGCCCCGCAGAGGAGGAGGCGCGACGATGACCACCACGACGATGACCCTCGGCGGCGCCCTCAACGCCGGACTCCGCCGCGCACTCGAACACGACCCCAAGGTCGTCATCATGGGCGAGGACGTCGGCACACTCGGCGGCGTCTTCCGCATCACCGACACCCTGCAGAAGGACTTCGGTGAGGGCCGCGTGATCGACACTCCCCTCGCCGAATCCGGGATCGTGGGAACGGCCTTCGGAATGGCGCTGCGCGGCTATCGGCCCGTGTGCGAGATCCAGTTCGACGGCTTCGTCTACCCGGCCTTCGACCAGATCGTCTCGCAGGTCGCGAAGATCCACTACCGCACCGCCGGTGCCGTGGTGGCCCCGTTGACCGTCCGGATCCCCTACGGCGGCGGCATCGGTGCGGTCGAACACCATTCGGAATCACCGGAGGTGTACTTCATCCACACCGCGGGTCTGCGGGTCGTGAGCCCGAGCACTCCGTCCGACGCGTACTGGATGATCCAGCAGGCCGTCGCACTCGACGATCCGGTGATCTTCCTCGAGCCGAAGCACCGCTACTGGGAACGCGGTGAGGTCGACACGGACACCGCCCCCGACCTCCCGCTCACATCCGCGCGGGTCGTCCGGTCCGGTTCCGACGCGACGGTCGTGACCTTCGGTGCGCTGGTCGGCACGGCGTTGCGCGCAGCCGAGATCGCCGAGACGGAAGGGCATTCGCTCGAGGTCGTCGATCTGAGGTCGCTGTCCCCCATCGACTTCGACACGATCGAGGCCTCGGTGCGACGGACCGGCCGACTCGTCGTCGTGCAGGAGGCGCCGGTCTTCTGCGGCATCGGCGCCGAGATCGCCGCCCGCACGACCGAGCGGTGCTTCTACCAGCTCGAGGCACCGGTCCTGCGGGTCGGCGGATTCGACATCCCCTATCCTCCGGCCAAACTCGAATCCCATCACCGTCCCGACCCGGATCGCATCCTCGATGCGGTCGACCGCGCACTCGCAGCGTGAGGCGCAGCGATGACGAATCCCACACGTGCAGTACAGGAATTCCGTCTCCCGGATCTCGGTGAGGGACTCACCGAAGCGGACTGGGTGCAGTGGGCCGTCGCGGTCGGCGATCGCGTCGAACTCAACCAGGTCATCGGGGAGGTCGAAACCGCCAAGGCCACGGTGGAACTGCCGTCGCCCTATGCCGGCACGGTCGAGGAACTGCTGGTCGAACCAGGGCAGACGGTGCCGGTCGGGGCACCTCTGCTGCGGATCGTCACCGAGGACGGACCCGCCGAACCGACCGGTGACAGCGGCGTCCCGTCCCGACCGTCGGTGCTCGTCGGTTACGGCCCCGGCGACGCCCCGCAGAGCAGGCGCGCGACCCGCCGTACCTCGGCGGACACCGGGCGGGACAGCGACGGCGACACCCCACCTGCACGACCCGACGCGAAGCCCGGCGCACGCAAACTCGCAGCCCTCCTCGAGGTGGATCTTGACACGGTGACGGGCACCGGCCGAGGTGGGGTGATCACACGCGACGACGTGCGGCGCACCGCCGGGCACGGCGAAGAACCCACCGCCGGGCACGGCGAAGAACCCACCGCCGGGCACGGCGAGGAACCCACCGCCGGACAATCACGCCCACCCGCCCGTGCGCCCTCCCCCGAGAGGACCACGCGGATACCCGTAGGAGGGGTGCGCAAGAGGACCGCCGAGGCCGTCTCCCGCAGCGCCTTCACCGCCCCGCACGCGAGTGTCTTCCTCACGTGCGACGCGACTGCCACCGTCGATCTGGTGTCGACCCTGCGCGCGTCGCCGGCCTTCGAAGGCGTCCGTCCGACGGCGCTGAGCATCGTCTCCCGCGCGCTGTTGCACGCGATCGCGGCCGAACCGTCGCTCAACGCGCACTGGGACGACGACGCAGGTGAGATCGTGCTCCATCACGACGTGCATCTCGGGATCGCCACCGCGACCTCCGACGGCCTGAAGGTCCCGGTGGTCCGGGAGGCCCAGCGCCTGTCGTTGCCGCACCTGGCCCGGTCGATCGCCGAGGTCGCCGACCGCGCGCGGACGGGTCGCTCCACGCCGTCCGAGCTGACGGGTTCGACGGTCTCGGTGACGAACGTCGGGGTGTTCGGGGTGGACGGGGGAACACCGATCCTCAATCCCGGCGAGTCGGCGATCCTCGCCGTCGGTGCGATCTCCGATCGCCCGTGGGTGGTGGACGGTGCTCTTGCGATCCGCAAAGTGGTCACGTTGTCGCTGTCGTTCGATCATCGGCTCGTCGACGGGGAGCAGGCGGGACGGGCACTCGCGACGATCGGCGCTTTCCTCGGCGATCCCGTGCCCATGCTCGTTGCCGACAACTAGGTGAGCGTGGCCGCCCTGACGCCGACGGCGCCCACGCGGTGATCCGCGTGGGCGCCGTAAGGGAGCAGCGACAGGTCCGGAAGGCCTACAGGGCCTTCAGTTCCTCGGTGACCTCCGAGACCATCTTCTTCGCGTCACCGAACAGCATCGACGTGTTGTCGGCGGTGAACAGCGGGTTGTCGATACCGGCGTAACCGGAGCTCATCGAGCGCTTGAGCACGATGACCGACTTCGACTGGTC
>Ga0182738_1006727_pt1 | contig 11854 bp, 6 predicted proteins | sample eDN5th30CBELigMG_FD_128876 | JGI IMG/M metagenome (GOLD analysis project Ga0182738, IMG submission 128876) | Enriched Miracle-Growth compost microbial communities from Emeryville, California, USA - eDNA 5th pass 30_C BE-Lig MG (version 2)... ...
CCAAACTAATTTTTTCAGATGTCGAGGAATTACGGATGTTTCAATGAAAGACTTTTTGGGACATAAACTCGCCAAACTCAGTCAATTAGATCATCTTTACCTTGACTTTTCTTGGTGTTCCAATATCACTGATGTATCCGTAAAGGAATTAGCGACAGTCGGTCTTCAGAGTCTTTTACAAGTCGTGAACTTCCATCTGGACTTTTCAAAGTAAGTGAAATCTTTGATTTTTGTCCATTAAAATCCCTTCTAAGTTGTTTGAATATAACTGATGATTCATTGAAAGACTTTGCAATGGTCGGACTCGGAAACCTCGTCTCTTTGACCAGTTTGAATTTGAATTTTTCTTCGTAAGATTTCTCAATGGAGTCACCTAAATCTAACCTTTCACTAGATGTCCAGCAATATCAAATTATCCTTTAGAAGAGCTTTTTAATTGTGCTTTTATGAATCTCACTAAACTCAAAGAAATCAGATTAAAATTTGCAAAGTAAAATTCGTTGATTTATGAGGAGTTCTGACAATAATTAGCTGTATGAAACTTAATATCGAGCCTTTTAGAGAGTTGGTGAATAGAGCAATACCAAGATTAATTCTGTTACATTCACTCTATATCAACCTAGAAGGGTAATAGTTCAGATTATAAGGGGGCTCTCTCTTAATATGAATATAGATGTCCCAAGATAACTCATACCAAGATGAAGGACCTATTCCAAGCAAAAAATCGAACAATTTTAAACCTTGCAATTTCATCCTAGTAGAAATAATAGTGATTTTTTTCTTTTAAGTATAAACTGTATTTGTGTTAATATATTATTTCAACAAAAAAGGTTTGTGTGTATTTCTTTTTAATTATTTGAAACTGACTGACTTGGTTTTAATCTTGAAAGAATTTTTTCAACAAAATTTCTCATTCTAAAATTTCATTAGAGAGGATTAAAATTTGTGAGTTTGAAAACAAATTATAATTGGGGGAAAAATATACATTACACACAGAAAAAGCACTTTCGCGAAAGGTCGATTCACTCTGACCCTCTTCTTTATTTCTACTGTTACAATCAGATAAGTGAAGATTTACAAAAGTACTATTTTCAGAATCAGAAATTTTTACAAAAAGTTTATTGTTTAATTCAAACTAGCAAGAGCTTTAAAGAGCTCTTGTTGTGATGTGGGTTTCGTCAGATGCCCAGTCATCCCACAATCGTAGCATTTTTGGATATCCTCCTTACTATTATTTGCAGTCAATGCAATAATTGGCACCTTCTGCACCTCATTTTTATTCATTAAATCTATCAAAACTCTCGTCGTTTCATATCCGTCCATAACCGGCATCTGGCAGTCCATCAACACAAGCCTTATATGCTGTCCTTCTCTAAACATACATTTCATGGTATCGATGGCCTCTGGGCCGCCAATTGCCGTTTTAATATTGTACCCTGACTCTTTGACAAGATTTCCTGCAATAAGGAGATTAAAGGGATTATCATCGACAACAAGGATCCACCCTTTATTTTGAAGACCTTTCAGATAGGTTCCGAAGGTTGATGGTCGAACTAGAGCACTGTGTGAACGTGTACCGTCTCTCTTAGAGGATGGCTCTTCTTGTATTTCTGTATTCATTGGGGATATGTGTCGTTGGCTTGCGCTAATGTGCATAAGAGATTCTCGTTTATAGACTCCGCGGTGAGTTGGTGATCGAGAATTGATTGGAGATTGTGTGTTGAGTTCATTTATGCCGATTTTTTCATGAGAAATGTAGCGTGATAATTTCGTGTTGACGGTTCCTGTAGCCAGGAACGTTTCAGAAATATCATCATCTTCCTTGTGAGGAGATGCAATGAGTTCATCTTGCTCAGTGTAGTTTTCAGAAGAGATTCTGGCGACGTTAATATGACTGCCTCGAAGATACTCTGATTCTTTTGTACTCATTTTCTTCAGTCCTTTGCTTCTAACAAAGTCTTCTTGTTGGATATATTTGGGATTCTCGAGATCTTTAAGAATCTCGAAATAAAAGCACGATCCTCGACCATATTCACTGGTAAATTCAATGACTCTTTGCGATTTTCTGCCATTGAGGAAAACTGCGAGAGCGTTAGAAGCAGTCAGACCAAGACCTGCCCCATTTTTCGTGACACCATCTTGTAGTTCAGGTTTTCCATACATATTGAATAGTTTTTCTTTGTCTTCTTCTTTTATGCCTATGCCAGTATCAGTGACTGAAATTTGTATAAAGTCTTCTTCTTCAACGTTTTGGGTGACTGCGATACTCACAGTACCTTTAGAGGTGAATTTAATACTGTTGTAGATCAGGTTTATCAGGATTTGTTTGAGTCTATTCTCATCAGTCCTGAGATATTCTGCTACATCTGAATCAATAGATAATGTAACAGAAAGTAGCTTTTGCTTGGCTTGAAAATCAAAGAGTTTTATGACCTCAGTCAAAGTCTTTTTGAGGTTAATAGGAGAAGTGTTAAGCTTGAGTTTTCCTGCGCTGATTTGCTGGAGGTCTAAAATGGAGTTTACAAGACTCATTAAGAGATAAGAATTATCTCTGGATAATGAAATATACTCCAAGGCCTCCTTGTCTTGAACTTTTCTCTCAGCCATCTCTAACAAGCCAATAATCCCATGTAAAGGGGTTCTAAGCTCGTGAGAAACAGAAGCCAAGATTCTATCTTTATTAGCGTTTGCCATTCTGAGATAAATGAGATTTTCTTGATATGTAATATCACTTAAAATGATAGCTATAGCTTCTTTGCGATCCCATTTCACTCTTTTGAGGACGACTTCGAAGGATTTTGACTGACTGGATTTTTTATAAGATGCCGTTAGGCATACAGCTTTATCTTGAAGCATATTTAGCTCGACTTGTTTTCTAATGACGAATTCAAGTGAAGGAGCGTTCCTGTCAGCATCAACCGTTTTTAAGCAGAGCTGAGGAGTTCCCATTTCTCTGACAGTCGTCTCGTCGACGAAAAATAAGCTCAGAATATTATCAGTTTGTGGGTTATTCTCTGGCAATATAACGGTTGTTGGATTTCGTAGAAAGATTGATGTGAACATTGAATTTGAAAAAAGAGGTTGGAGGGTTGTGTAGTCAACTACAGTGAGACTTTGGGGCAGAGTATCTGATAATAGTTCTTTGAATTTGAGTAGTTCTTCTCTTTTTTCATCGAATTTCTGATAGACATTTCGTTGAAATTTTTCATCGCTGTAAAAGAAATACAAGGCAAATAAATCGATTATTGCCCCGCGGATAAATTCCCCTGGACCACTGGCTTCTGGGTCAAGGACGAAAACAAATAAGCCATAGCGAAGGAGATAACTTGAAAACAGAGCAAGAAATCTGTAATAAAAATTTGGAATTCTGCTGACAACGATTACATTAACAACACCATATATATAGCCCGAATAAAAGAGAACTCCCTTGGTAATTTGATCGTAGGTCAATGCCCAGCCGACTAATCGACTGGTTTCATAAACAAGCAGCATAGCCAGCAAGAGAAAAACAGTATACTTTTTGCAGAGAGCTTGGATAATGATAAAAATAAGCAGTGCAGCAAAGGTCGGAATTGCAACGTAAAATTGGGTCATATCCATTCTAGCAAGGAATTCCACGCAATTAGTAAACATCAAGAGAAGCAAAAGGAGTGCAGCCACCTATTTGAAGGGAGTTAATTTTTTTGGAAATAGAAGAAGTTCGAACAAGAAAGTCACGTCTAATATTTTGATTCCGAAGGCTGGTGTATTCTCTTTCTTTGACGGGGCAAGCGAATCTGGGATTTAGACTTTTGAAGAATTTCATCGGTCTAATTGAATTTACTTCAAATCAAAAACTTTAATTTTTAATTATTATATGTACTGTCACATTTCAATTTCATTTTTAATTTCAGGATTAAACAACAACCTCAACTTCGCTTTTTATTTAATAAAACTTCTCATCTTGTCTTGCCTTGAAATTAATTTCATCATCATGATGTCAAGCTTTTCACATGTTTAAAGAAAATTATACTCGGAAATTAACATATCATCTGATCCGTTAAAGGTCTCTATTTCAACGTGAAGATTCGAGAAAGAAATATCCTTGAACGAGGCTAGAGTTCAAAGACGATCTCTTGAGAGCCCATTCCAGAATGAGACACGAGGAGAGATGAAATTGAGGCCTCTCTGTTCGATTCGACTCAGATTAAGAAATTTACATCGAGGCTAAAATATTGAAATTGATTGAGAATATTAACCAGCAGATAAACATCGAGAAAAGAAAAACTTGTTAAAAATTAAACAGACTTATTAATTAATTTAGCTCAACTGACTAAAAACTCAAGAGGATCATATCCCTATTATATCGATGGGCTCTCAGGCTGGAAAGCAAAAGCCAGGGATGAGGTCGGTACCATTTAAGCGAAAAAAGCTTGAGAAATGGATTGATTCAAACTGACTCGAAAACTGAATCACTGACTAATTTTTAGCAATCGAAATAATCAGAGCCATAGAGATTTGGATAACAGCTATTCAATAATTTTAATTCGAAATCCTAATTGCTTGCAGCAAATCAAATTTTATCTTGAAGTTCTTCAACAAAAGCTTTTTAAACCTTTCTTGAGTTGGTTGTTTGCTCTGTTTAGTGGAGAATAAGAAAGAAAATGAGTTGAATAGATTGAATTTTCTGATGAGGAGGCAAATTTAATGGGATTATAATCGACCTTGGTTCTGGCGATGGCTTGAGAAAGTGAGATAATCTCTTTGGTTATTTTTGAAGGCAGATGCGTTGTAAAGAATGCAAAGGAGAGAATTAGAAAGCTTCAAAGAAGATTGGAAAGAGTTTGTTGAAGAGTTTATGACGAATTTAGAGAAGTTTCCAAGCAAGACTAATTTATGTTTTTCGAGTTGAACTGAAAAGGTCCTGGGCTCTTAACGTAGGGACTTTTTATTCAGGCGTCATTCAAAGAACGATTCCAATTTAAACCAGGGGCAATGTGTTGGATAACCTACACTGAAATTGCAAAAATTTACTATGGGACGAATTTTTATTGAAAGGCCAGGTTGAGATGAGAAGGAAACATGTGAGTGGATTTCTTACCTGAAGGGATATACTGGTATCATTGGAGAGAGAATAAATTTGGTGAAAAATAGTTCTGTAAGAAATAAAAGTATGACGTATGATTGGAGCTGTTTTCAATAAAAATTTTAGTTGAGATCCCTCAAGAAAAAGAAGCTGCTCGAGCTTTGAGAGTTGAACTCTGAGATTTTGTTTTGATTGCGTTAGAAAGAAAAAGACCTCACTGCTAATTATAGAATCTCACAGATGGTTCTAACAAACGCATCAAGAGATATTAGACTTATCGGCTCATAAACTGGAAAATAAACTTCAATGAGCGTGAAAGGCTTTCCAAAGCACCACAAAAAGGATGTAGCTTTCAAGCCTATCGCGATGATCACTAGAGAGTAAATTTTTTCTCTTTCACTTTTTAGAAGAATCATCGAGATCTTGGAATTGAAGAAGAAAAGTTTTGCAGATTTTGAAAACAAAAGGAAAGGTTTCGAGAAGCTTGGTCTGAGATTTGAAGAAAGCGGTGAGAGTTTGGCTTGAAGAGTTGAAAGAAACAGTTTTTTAAACCTTATAAGACGATACAAAACTGCTCTTTGATGTAATTTGTAACTGAATTTTCAAATTGTTGGAATAAAATTGATAATTTTTCAAACATAAAAAAAGAAATTGGTAAAGATTCCATTAGAATCGGACCTTTTCAGTTGTTAGCTATTTCTTTTAGAGTTTAGAGAGCATTGAGATTCGATATGAAAAGTTTTTAATTCTGAAGTCATTGTCTTGCTGGACAGTACTGTGAGATATTTAAGAGAGAGAATTAAGAAATGGGCGAAGTCAGTAAGTTTTTATGAATTAGTTTATTCATAAATTCGACTCATTTTCTATTTTACCTTGTTAACTTCTTAACGAGATATTAATTTATTTTTAAAATAAACCAACCTTTCTAGAAAATCTGCAGGACTGAAAACAAGTAACTTCGCCCTGGACCGTACAGGAGGTGGAAATGGTTTGTTTCTATGAGTTGGAGGCCTTTCAGAAGAGTTTAGTTTGTCAGGATTGGCTTCAGTTTATTGAATTTCTTTTAAATTGAGTTTTTCAAGGCTTTGAAGAAAGTTATGTTTGAATCTTTTCGAAAAGAATTTTCAGTTTCTGAATTCCTTTTTTAGGAATAACAGAGATTTCGATTTTAATTCCTAATGAACAAAATCATTTCAAAATTTCAAAAATAGTTTCTTTGCTTTTCAAAAATTTTCTCTATCCATCATCGGTGATTTTCCTAAGTCTCAAAGTCCCTTCAGTTTAGCCAAATAATGTCTAAAGCTCAACTTTTAAGAAATTTTAACTAAAACTTTTTGAACACCACAAACCTTCCGACTTGGCGGAAATTTGGAGCAAATCGTCGGAAATGCAGGAACTCCTGTCCGCCAAAATGAAAAAAAAAAATCTTAAAAAAAAATCTCAAAAATTTTTCTTTGGAAGTCGGAAGGATTTCTCAAAATTTTTGAAATGCCGGAAAGTTTGGAAACACTTTGCACCAGTTTGCGGAAAAGAAAATTTCCTGTCGGCAACACTGTTTTTGACACTCTTCGACAAAATTTCAGAAAGACCCCAAAAAACAAAATGAAATAAATCTTTTTTGAAAAAAAAAAATTTTGAAAGATTTTTCTCGTCTTTTTTCAAATAAAAATTATTCCTTCATAAAATCTTTATTGGTGAACTTTTATCTTTCAAAGTTGGAAACAAGCATATTCAGGTTGAAAATCGATTTTTCTTCAAGCTTCATAGATCATTAGTCGAGTTCCAATGGTGAGAACTTTCATCTGGCCTACTCTTTAATATCTTCCTCATTCAGAGATATCATTATTGGTTTTTGGATCCTCCCAACGCTCAATTTATTCTTTAAATCAGTCTTGATCCTCTTCAACAATTGAATTCTCTCAATTTCTGAATTTGTTGTGGGTAAAGCAGCATAAATTTTGACCAATTTTATTAGAACCTCAAATCCATGTTTAAAAAATTTTTCTGTCAAGATATCATGAAGGATACCGCCTTCTCTTTTTTTCGTTTACATTAAATTCCTCAAAAATTGAAAGTTTAAATTAATCAATTCCATAATAATAAGCTCTTGATCTAAGCTTTCCTGATTACCTTTTGAAAGGAAATTCTAAAAAAATTGGAAAATGAAGTTTTGTGTAAAAGAAGAAAAAACCTTTTGGAAAAATGAAATTCTGACGAAAAGTCTAAATTCTTAGGAAAATCCATGTCCATCATGAACTTTCAAAAGAAAAAGTTATCCTCTCATTTTCTTCAGTAAATATTATTTCATTCATATTTCCAACAAAAAAATTTCATGTATATTAAACCATAAACATATTTCATAATATAAATACAAAGCTCAAAATTTCTTCTTTATTTATAATTTTTATGAATTTGATAAGGACTATCATTATACGCATTATAAACCGACCCTTGTCCTGGAGATTTTGCTATTAGATTTTATTACCTCCAAAAAAGAAGGGAAATTCACCTGAATTTGGAATCGATTCTCTCTGACCACCTGATGGAGACTTGAGTTTCACAGTAATTGGTTCAGAGTCCAAATTAAACGACTCAGTTATTGGAATCCCGCTTAATCCTCTAGATTCCCTCTATTCAGATTATAAAATTCTCAAATCAGTCCATAAACTATACAAAATGCGGAATGGGATAATGATTCTCAATACTCGCTCTCGGTCGTTCTGGAACCCCCTTAATCTTTGACTCACCACTCAAAAAGTCTTTCCAATAATTAGCACTTTCTCCTCCTTTTGATCCTTCCCACATTCCATGTGACTATTTTTTATTTGAGAAATTTTGGAAATAGGAGAAAAACTACTTGTCCAAGAAGGTCATGGGCTTCAGATCCACTATCTCTATGTTTTATAGAACTCATTCTTTTGTACATCAAATCCTCTAATCTGCCAGGATTTTTCTGAGATTCTAAGGATCTTGCACTTGCTAATTTATTATCCTCTTCTTCTTTAACTCTATCTGTCAGAACCACTGGTTTTTGGGACTGAGCTTGGCTTTGAATTTGCTCTTTAAGCATTCTCTGTAATTCATCATTTGAGCGACTGTATTTCTCGAGATGGTCCTCTAAATCTTTCACTCTTTGTACAAGGTTCTTTTGAAAAAAATTTATGAGACAAAGTGAGAGAAAATTTGAGTTACTTTCTTTTCAAATTTTAGTTCATCATTAAGAGAATATAATGAAGCAATAAGAGTTTCATTCTTAGCTTGTAATTCAGCCAACGTCTGGTTCGTGTTCTCAAGCCTTTTTAATTCAATCTTCGAATCTCTATGAAGAAGTTATAATTTTTCTCAAAGATTTATTTACTTGAGTTGACCCTCAGTGTTAGTATTTTGAGTAAGGCCAACGCTTCTTCTTTGTAATTGACTGTATTGATTTTGCAAGGCTTCTTTTTCTTGTAGTAATGTGGCAACTTGATTCTCCAATAATTCTTGCTCATGCTCTCTTTGATCTATTCTCTTTTGCATTTCCACTAATTTCAAAGCCGTATTCTTCAACCCATTACTCTGGACACTCTGGCCTACGTTCCTTTGCAATTGCTCCTCCAATAACTCTTCTGTTCCTTTAATTTGTTTCCTCAGCTTTTCAATTACTCTATCCTTTTTATCTATTGCCCTGAGACACTCTTCTAAATCCCTTTTTAAACTTTCTATTTCATCCTTTTCCTGAATTCCTCCTCCATACTTCATCAGCAATCTCACTTCATCATCAGATTTTCGGATCTCCTCTTTAGGACTAGCCTTTAATTTAGGGCTCCTAGATTCCCTTAATTTTCTCTTTTCTTCTTGTGTAACACTAGTGATTTTCTTTTCAGTAAATCCTTTTAATTTGATAGCTGATTGTTCGTTCTTTTTGACGACAGTCATTATTCCTTCAAGGTCATCCCCAATTATACTTGCTATTTTTCTTCCAATTTCTATCTCTTCTGCCAGCTCTTGCTGCGAATCCCCTTTTAATGCCCGAAAATGCTTTTCGGAAAATTGTGATATTCTCAAATTATTCTCCATTAACGCCTCAACACTATTTTTTAGCTTGAGGATTTTGAGATTATTCTCAACAAGCTCTCTCCACAGAACCTTAGTATAACTAATAAACTGAGTACTGTAAGCATCAGCACTTTCCAAAAGATGGTCAACGTGGCCTTCAAGTTCTTCTATTCTCTTATCTCTTTTCGTTATTTCACGCGCACTCTTTATTTCTTTTGCTTCCTGTCGTAATTCATCCATTTGACGCCCTCTTGGCGTGATTGTATCGAGTTGAGGAGGTCTTTTTTCTGGATGAACATTGATATGTGGCGTTCTTTCGAAAGTGAGGTATTGGTCAAAATCATGAGCTCTTTGTGATGATCTCCTTGAATCTCTCATGCTTGCTTTCGAACTTCTTCTGCTGCTTCTTTGCTCTTCTTCTTGGGCTATAATTTTCTAGACTTTGTGACAAAAATAGACGAGGGCAATATTACAATGAAGTTTTTTCGGAGGTGTTCATGTTCTAGTAAATAATGTTTAATGCCATATTTGGCGATGTCTCTATACAAACAATCCCTTTGATATCTCTCAATTTCACTCAGATCCTGATGATCAACGCTTTTCTATTTGAAATAGGGTTTAATTATTTTTTGTCTCAGAAAGAGTTACATCTTGCGAAATATGCCAGACTTTTCTTTCAATGCTGCTGAGATCATCCTGCAGATGGGAGGACTTGGGTCCTTGCGAAATTTCAAGCACTTTTCTTTCAATTTCTTTCAATGCACCTTGAAGGCGAGGACTGCTAGGATAAATTTCAGTATCTTCAGGCTCATCAAAATTTTGTTTGTGGAACAATGAGAGATCTTCTTTTCCGAAAGTCGCTTGGTGATATTTTTTCTCAGCACTACGAGATCTAGTACGTGATGATTCGGTCATATTTTTTGAAGATTCATTGATTCCTCCTGAGGGTTCACAATTAATAATGGCATATTTTAGGCCTCTTTACTTTTTTCTTGAGATTGGTTCGCGGAATGAAAGGGCTGGTCTTGAGAAGCCTTTGGAGCAGGTTTGCCCTGGGAAGGGGTTATGGGAAGGTAGTTGAAAGATTTACAAATGTGAGAGTAAAGTTTGATTGTGTTGAAGGGTTCATTATTTTATATTATGCAATATTTCAGTTAATTTTGATATTCCATTAGGCTAACTTGAGTGTTTGCTCTTAAACTAAATCGTGTCAGTGTTCTTAAACTAAAAATTCCTTGTCACTATCCTGAAAGGAAAAGGTTTTTTTAACGTTTTCCCAGTCTGATATTATATTGGTTTCTCTCATAAACCTCACCTCTATGGAAGATCTCTGGTTCCCATTTAATCTGCAAAAGGAGAAGTATGACAAAAACTCTCCTTAAATTCATGAAATTTTGATATGTTGTTTTTGAATTCGTCCAAAAAATAAAATAGAGAATTTTCTTTTCCTTTCTTTACCTCTTCTGAGAGGATTTGAATAAGAAAAATTTTATTAACATGTTTTGGGAGAAAACTCTTTGAAATTCTTTGTTTTCTTTTGCTTGAGTTTGATTTGTCCGGAGATCCTACAATTTTCTCGTCAATTCTGTTATGAGAAACATTAAATTTATTTCAAATAAAACTTGAAAGGAATCAAGATTTTGATATATTTTCACCGAAAATGGAGATTATAATTAATAATTAATGTTACCTCTTTATCAATTTACGGATGAGAACTTTATTCATCTCTCATACTCTATAAAAATAAATTTTATCAAATGATGAGACTAAATTTAAACAGCGGAATAATTAGCTTCCTCATCAGCTTTTCTAGTTCTATAAACCAAAGCTGCTGTTCCAATGAAACAAACTCCAAAACAGCCACCAAGTGTGCTCCAAATTGCAATATGATTCAAGTTATGATTATGTCTAATAACAGCATTCATCCAAAGAATCCAATAAAGTAAAAATGAGCCAATAGCACAGAAACAATTATATCTCAAGATAAGTCTTGTGGTCATATAAATTCTCTGGGCATTTTCTCTTGTAATAGGAATACAAGTCAAATTCACCTTGTGCAAAAATAAGCAAAGAACTTCACTCAAAAGAACATAAATAGAGATTAATGCTGGGATCCATAGGAAAATAGATTTCTTGTGATAAACATCAGGCTTTCCATAATTGTCAAAATGTGTGACAATTGGGTTGTCAATCTTTCTGAGAGGAATTGTTGTTATGATCCAAGCAGATATCACAACAACTCCGATCAGCCCGATTAGGATCTTGTCAAAAATGCTTAAAGGAAGTTTTTTGTAGATTGGTCTGCCTTGTGAGGAGTATGATTCAGGGTCTTGAGGGAAAGGGGAATAAGTTTGAGCCATTTGAGGGAAGGTTTTTTTAGAGTTTTGATTTTGATGAAATAAATTTTATTGACTAAAAATTCGAAAGGAAGAGGGTACTTATAGAGTGAATAATACTGTATTGTTCACGTTTAATAAAGATCTTTAAAAACTTTTATTGGATGTTAAAAGTTTAATTGATTATAGTGTATGCAGAAGATATAGATTTCGTGTTAAATACACTATGAAGACCGAAAAGTCTCTTTGATTCGATCACTTTCAAATCTTTCCTTCTCTCATTATTACCGTAAAACCTCTTGATTTTGGTTTTCTAGATTTTGGTGCATTTTAGAGGTTTTGATTTTTTTTTTCTTTTTCTAAATGATGGTGCATTTTAGGCCAAAAAAAGTTTTTTGTCGCACCAAAATCAAGA
>Ga0182738_1006729_pt1 | contig 11851 bp, 4 predicted proteins | sample eDN5th30CBELigMG_FD_128876 | JGI IMG/M metagenome (GOLD analysis project Ga0182738, IMG submission 128876) | Enriched Miracle-Growth compost microbial communities from Emeryville, California, USA - eDNA 5th pass 30_C BE-Lig MG (version 2)... ...
CAAATTAGATAGTTTAGCCTCTAGCTTCATGGAAGAGAAAAGAAAATACTTTTTCAGCACTTCTAATTCGAAGAGTAATGCATAAAACTAGGGATTTTTTTTTTTGCCGAAATTTGAGGCTTAAGGATTGGGGAAAAATCCCTTGTTGAAAATTGGTTTCCTTGCCGAAAATTGCAGCAAACTACAGTAAATCAAAGAAATTTTCAATTGGAAAGATTCAAATCGTATTTTTTTAGTATTCTTGAAAGAATCATCGAAAATTGGCTTTGATCGAGAGAAATTAATGAAATTCTCATATCCTCACCCTGTTTCCTTTTTAGAAGTCATTTTCATATTTTTTTTTCATTGAAAAACTTGGGACCCTCCACTTTGGAGAGGGTTTTTTCACCTTGTGCCAAAATCTCCATCAAAATATATACTTAAAGTTTGGAGCAACTTTTTAATTTAAATTTGGAATTTTGACAAACATACTAAGCCACATAAGATAATCTAACTATCAAAAAGAAGTTTTTTAAAGTTAAGATCATTCATAAATAACGCTAATCTGAAATTAGAAAATAATTTTTTCTTCTTCTTTTTTTTGTTTTGTTAAGCCTTCAGGGTAAAAATATTTCAGGATTCAGAATTTAAAATGCGGACCACTTTCCGGATGAATCCGGAGCCTATAGTAAAAATTTCCTAAAAATGAGAGACCTTTTTTTTTGCTATTTCACTCAAATTTTTTCATAATTTTCGAGTTTTCAGAGGAAGTATTCATTTGAAAAATTTCTGTCACATTTTGAGTCAGAATGGTCGTGGAATGTTTAGTTCTTGAATAGATTGTCTTGAATTGAAGAAATTTCATCCAGGAGGCTCTTTTCATTTTTTTTTAGAATTTTTTTGGGAGAGAAATATTGAGAAAATTATAGGATTTTAAAAAACAAATCATAGGGTCAAAAATGAAAAAAATTCGGAGGATTCCAAACCCTGAAATATTTATACAGGGTCAGTAGGTCTAGACCAAAAGTGGACCGACCCTGGCCTCAGCTGGACATTCCAGACTCAAATATATGGGGTCCGAAATTCTGATAATTTATAAAACCTCAGTATTTTTAGAGATTGAACCAGAAAAGAATGTGATCTAAACAGAAATGTTTTTTCATCTTTCAAATGATGAAAACAGAAAAAAAAATTGTTATAAATTGTTCCCAAAAAATTTTTTTTTAATTTCTGAGAAAAATGGCCAGATTCAACTAGATAGAGACAAAAAAATTTGTATGTATACAAACATTCATCAATCACCCACAAGACGCAATATTCATTTTCCACATTTATAATTGTAAATCAAAATTTTCATTTAATTCTGAGGCTCGAGTTGTCCTTCTTTTCAAAACATAAAGTTCAAATTTACTCAAGATGTCGATCAAAGATAAACTCAATATTTTCCAAAACAGCATGAACACAAAACCTCCATTCAGAATTCCGCTCAAGACCAAGGATCCGACTTTAATTTCAATTTCCTCTGAGCTCATCAAGTATCTGACCATTATAATATTCAGCATCAGCAAATTAATCATCGTAACTTCAAAATTGTTGAAGGATTTTGCTTTATAGGGTTTTTTCAATCCGACCAATCGCTGATATCCCCATAATAAAATCAAACACACAAATATATGCGTCTCTGACCCTCGATCCATGCCATAAACCAAAAAGGAGATCACCAACGTCAAGACAACCATTATCACGCCCCAATAATAAAACTCCAATTTCACATCATTTGTTATCATACCGAATGAGGAGTTTATTTCTTCCGCTTCTTCACAATTTCTTTTCTTCAATACCAAAGCTCCCAAGACCAAAACTGGAATTACAAAACACCACAGAATCAGATTTGGCTTTGCTATCAACCCTGCTACAGTTTGATATCTTGGATCTTTGCAACTCCAAAAAGCATGGGATGCAATAAAAGTCTCATCACCAACAGCTTTACACGAAAGAAACTGGGACAAATTTGTCACAATTCCTGGCTGATAACTGATGATAAAATAAAGAGATGCTACCTTCATTATTTTATCAATTTTTGTAGACTTTGAAAAACATCTCAATAACGCAAGCATAAGGCTGAAGACAACCAGTTGGATGAAAGGAGTTGATAATATCAGGTACACTTGGTAGAATATCAAATCATAATTTTCAATACCAAGGGCCTTCATTGAGCACTGCGTTCTGTAAGTTATCAACAAGCTCGGGTTTCCTATCTGTGAAGTCAATCCAAAATCCTTCAATAAATAAGTGCTATCCATGTAAAGTAACGACATGATCTGAGTATATGTCATCAATGACTTCAGGTAATAAGATCTCTCCACTTGCCTCTTCCATAAATAGTCATCACTAACATTCTTTTTCTGGGCATTGGCTTTATATATCGCCAGAATGCTAAAAGCTTGATAGAAAAAATAAAGAACAGTCCCGATCATACTGTATCTCAAGCTCTTTTTCAAGTCCTGACATTGACCACATTCTAAATAACTTTTCTCAACATAGCCTCCATTAAAGTCACAAGCCTCACATAATGGACCTGCATACCCCTCCGCACAATTTCCAGCATCAGCCTTATTATTTAAACATCTTGTAATATGATCTTGCCTACATTTGTAAATATCAGCCGGGGCTTCTCGACTGCTCCAATATCCCTCAAAGGGAATAATCATGGACTGATTTGGGCATCGAGCATTGGCAGGACATTTTGTGTAGGATTCGTTGGGGCTTAGCGAATACGTAGGAGCGAGGCAGGCCTGACAAATCCCTAAATCAGTGTTATTAAACTCGCCTGCACGACATGGTCTCATCTTGATGTGAATTGACTTATTCTGGTTAATTCTATCAGATGTGTATTTGAGATTTAATAGCAACTGCTGGCCACCTTGTCCACTTGCCATGACATTGCTCAGAGATAGAAAACTTACTGTCCTCGAATCATGCTCTAAAAATGCTGAGAAAGTATTCAAAATCTCATCATTGTCATCATTTTGACTGTTTCTAGTCTTCAATTGATATAAGCCTTGAGCACCACTTGAAAGGTCAGGAGCAATATTTCCATATGCATCGATGTATTCAAGCCTGAGCTTTCCTTTTTGAAGTTCTTGGGTTGTCACTTTAGTTAGCCAAAGGCCACTTTCATTCAAGTTTTGCTCAATACTTGTTGGTTCATCAGAAAGAAATTTCAGTCGAAAATCAACAGCTTCTGACTGAACATCTCCTTCATACTCTCCTTTGTTCTTCTCAAAGATTACGTTTTCTGAGACATCGATATTCTTCAAACTTGTTCCGCCAAGGAAGATCGCTCTGTCAATCATGAGGCCATTATTTGAGGTAAACCTTGAATCTGAAATTTTCAAACTTGCATTATACACGACCATAGCTGCTCCAACAGAAGCCTTATTGTCTTCAGATAAACTGTTGGAAATTATCACCTTTGGTGAATAAGATTTTGGCAATACTGTCAGACAAGGACCGATGAAAAAGCGATTGTTTCGAAACACTGACTCTTTCACAATCACTGATGATGGGATCTTCCATCTTGAATGGTAAGCCGAATCTGAAGAGGCTCCCATCAAGAAAACTGGGACATTGTCAAATGTTTCGAAAATACACTTCTCTACAAAAATATTTGTTGGAATAACTGCCAGGAGAAAAGCGGTTCCAAACGGTTTGACACCCATGCTATATTCATAAACATGAGGATTTGAATAAAATGAAAATCCTTAAAGTGATGTTCCAGAATAACTCAGGTTATAAAAACGACAGCTTTCCATCCTAACGTTTGCTTGAAGCTGTCTCTCTCCATCTCCATCTGTTATCGGAATTGGAATGATATTGATTAGGGGATTCTTTTCAATACTTATATTGGTAAAATTAGAATATCTCATTTCCAATTTCCCTGAATCAAGTAATCCAAGATAAAATTCTTTCTTTTCTCCATTGTATGCTACATTACTCAGAATAACAGTCGCAGCAGGGCAATCTACAATATTGATCAGAGGCCCGCGCACAAATTGAGGTCGTACGATAGTAATCTTGCTCAAATCCATAACCCCAGACACACCGTTGCTCAATGTCACAACCCCTTCATTGGCTGATCCAAAATAAATTTTCCCATCAATATAGGTGTCTAAAACCTTGCAGTCAACACAATTTATTCCTCCACTCAAAAGTATGGCATTTCCTGAAACAAATCGAGTGATATTACATGATTGCATTTCAAGTTGAACAGAGTATCCTGATAATTTTCCTTCTTGTTGTCGTTCTAACGTTTGGGTTGCAATAACGTTTCCAGGCTTCTTAAAACCAAGTGATTGAAAAAGACTGTTGAAGATTTGTATATTATAGTCACCCAGCACAGGAGTCAGTGAGAAAATGCCAGAACCACTCTCGCTGTCTATGAAGATAAAGGTAACATTCTCGATTTTATTCAGAGCTGAAGCTAAAATAATCATGCCTGCAGAACTATTTGTGTTGATGTTCCTAAATGAAGAGTCCCGTAAGCTCAACAGAGTTGAACTTGATATATCTATTAGAGGACCTGGATTTGACATGTCAACATATTCCACAGCGATGTTTGAGACTTTAATCATATGGGGACTTTGAATTGAAAGCAAGCTCATTTGCACATGTGCAATGCTTTTTCCTACTGAGTCAAAACGCATCGACTCAAATTCGTTATTACTAAATAATCTCACTGCTTCTTGAAATATCTGAGCTATAGAGCGAAATAAAGCCATGACTTTCTCCTTGCTTGTTTGTCGAGTCGAAAACAAAGTCCACCTTCTCGAATCTATTTCTATCCAAAGTCCATGGACCAGAAGCTTCATCCACATCAATTGAAACGCAGGCAAGGTTAAAAGTGCTGATGGAAAATGTGTTTCTGGTCAGAGAAAAAGTCTCTACACTCTCTCCTATATATAGCAAGAAACCTTTAATGTTGACATAAGCGATATTGTTAGAGCTTGCTTCAAGGCTCTGCGATTTCAATCCTTGTGGCAGCGATAAGATAGCAAAATTTCCATTCAAAAATACAAAAGAATTGCCCAGTATTTTCGCATCCACAAAATTATCAATTAAGAGCAAACTCGAAGTTGCTGAACTTTTTAATTTTACCGAGAAAAATGTATTTGCTTCAATATGCACACCCTTACCTGATAGTGATGATGGTAAAAATAAAACTCTCTTTCTGAGTATTATCTTCAACCCAAGCAAGCAACTCTTGAATTTCAACTCTCTTCGATCAATTATTCTCTTTTTTATACAAATCTTGTTTTTAACATTCTAAGCATATCTTATCCCTTCGAAAGATATCGAGATATGTATCTCCCTAAATAATATATTTCGATATCTGTTTCAACTAAAATCTCCCCAGACTTATTTAATAAATTATTGGTTTTAAGTTTTATCCGTCGGTCCATGTCACAGAAAATGCATTCTCGATGCCTTTTGGCATTTTTACTTCTCATTACACAGCTTGCCTTGGCCCAAGTTTCCAAACTTGATGTTTATGTCGCATTTCGAGAAACAACAGAAGACTCTTCTCAAGAAGGAACTAACGATGACCCATTTTCCAGACTTGACACTGCCTTGAATAAAATTTTATCCTTGATATCCAGCGAGACTCAAGTGAATGTTCACATTGCTCCTGTTGCCCAGCCTTATGACTTGCATGACCTCGAAGCAGAATGGTTATTTGGTGATATTCTAGGGATTACCATGAAAACCTGGATTGATTCTCCTTTCTGCGAGAACTGTGAGAGTGTTGCAACCCTCAATCTAACTAATTATCATCTTATGATTGATATCGTTGACTTTTTTAATTTCGAAAGCATCAATATCATTGGAGAGTCAGGATCAATCGTATCAAAATCCCAAAACATGATGATGCAAAATGTCAACATTATTGCTTCTTCTACCATGAATATCTCATTCTTCAAACTTTATGGGGTTGAAAATGTTACCTTCATCAATGTCAACCTCACAATGACCGAGTGGGGACCCTTTTTCGAGTTTGCAAATGACTTTACTGAGCAATATGCAAATCTTACTTTCGAAAATGTTGTCATCAAATTGAATGATGAGAATATTCCTTCCCTCAATAAGCCGACTCCTCCCCTTTTCTTGATTGATGGAGTCTCACACAAGATGCACAGAGGAAAAGTTTCTATCACCAACTTGAAACTTGAATTTGATAGTTCTGAGACTTTAATCCTTCCATTGAAGCCTTTGCTCAAGATCAGGAATTTTGCTTCGGCAAACCTACATAATCTTTCTCTCATCAATAGAAGACTCAGCTTGATTCCTTCTCAAAGCTTTTTAGACTTTGAAAATATCAAACTCCTGAAACTTGCTAACATCAAACTTTCTCAAAATCAAATCACTGTTCCTTCCAGCTCAAATCTTATCAGTCTTAGGGAAGTCCAGAACATCACCGTCAACTCCCTTGAACTTGACTCAAACTATTTTCAAACTTTAAAAACTGACACTTTGCATTTCCATCTCAACCTATTTGATATTACCGATGCCAATCTTCTGAAGATTTTGAATCATTCGCTCTGTTCCAACACCTTTGACGGCTTTATCAGAATATTCAAGATTAGAGGATCAGAAGACTCACCTGATATGGACCTGGAAATCAATGGCCTCTTGATGGCAGACAATGAAAATAAAAAACTCTCCTCAAATTTATTCACCTACTTATCCTTGCAAGGCTTGACTCTGTCTGGACTAAATGTCAGCAATATTACTTACAGAGCCAACTATCTTTCTGGAAGAATACTCTCCTTACAGACATATCTCAATTCAAAAAATCACATTCTCGATTCAATCCTTCCGCCAACCAAATTACTCTTCAGCCAAATCTCAATTCTCGATAATCGATATTCTAAAGATTTGAACTTTTTGTATTTTGCTTCGAATGGAGACGCCCTCTCCTCTGAAGAATGCCTCCAAATTCTTGAACCCTATACTCTGCAAATTCATAACCTCTCTGTCCTCAACAACTCTTTTGCCAAAGAATCCAACAATCTCTGGTTTTATGAAGTTAGTCTCTTTGATATTCGACAAACCCAAGTCTCCTTCGATAATCTCACTCTTATTGATGCATCTTTCGAATATTACAACTTTATCAACCTCGATCAAAAACCCTCCACCATCGTTATAAAGGCAAGCACTTTTTCATCTGTTATTCTCCAATCAAGTCAACTTATTACCACCAACTACCTCAACAAATTTTGCTATAACCCCCTTCCAGGCCGCTCTATCGATTCCTCCACTCCTTTGTATCGATACAGCTTCATATATGAGTCAATATTTTCTGGAATTCTCCTTGATAATAGTGGGTTGCTCGAACTTGATAATGGATTCCTAATCTTCCATAAAAACACTTTTTACAATATATCCCTTGTTGAAAGCAGCCTTGTGAAGACTGAGTTTTCCCCTTTACGGATTTTGCAAAGAAGAGAGGCTTCTGAAAGCATTTCTAATATTGAGGAATCAGCATTCTCCAACCTTCCTGAAGCTTGGAAACTCTATAGCCAAATATTATCCCTCGAAAAGGCTGCCAGTCCTCGTCTCAAGTACTTTTATTGGGTATCCAACAATACCTTCAATCGAATTGACATGGCAAATGATCTCCTCAATTTCATTGTGATCAACGGGTTGGGATCGCACGAAAGCCTTATCAAATTTACCTACAACTCTTTCCAAAAAATTTCCTTTGATCTTGATGATACCCTCAATGCAATAGTTGATATCGATGAAATCGATACCTTGGAAATCATTGGAAATGAATTCAATAATCTCCAAGAAAAACTTAAAATATTTTTGCTTTCAAAGAGTAACGTTGGCTCCAGCCTCATGGTTTCCTCAAATAACCTAAAATCCGTCAATGTTCACTCTTTCGTCTATCTCAAAGGCAAACTGATTAGTGCTGTCAACATTAGTCATAACCACTTTACCAGATCAGAGTTCACCTATACTCTTATTTCTCTGAATGTTGAAAAAAGTTATGATGATTGGATATTCGACAGTAATCGACTTATTTCAGTCACATTCCTCTTCGATGTTCAACGTATCGAAGGTGAAAGATTTGGCCTTTTACAGTTCCTTAATGGTATTTCTAAAGCTTCTTCCCACGTCCGCTTGACGAATAACACTTTCAGAGACCTTAATTTCACAAAAGACGAAATATATGAGTCTCCTATCCAACTATGCTTACTTGTGCTGCAAACCAAACAAACTGTTAACTTAACCAACAACTTTATTCGAGGAATTAGAAATTACAATTCTGGAAATCTCATCTATATGCTCAATCTTCCATCCTTTATTATCAAAGATTGTACATTTGCTTTGATTGAGTACACAAGCTTCACTGGAATGATCAGTCTCTCCTCGGAAAATATATACGTTTCAAACTCGACTTTCGATCGGATTTCCAATGATGAGAGTTTCGGAGTCTTTCATTTAAAGACAGTTTTGGATGCTCACACCATTCAAATCAAAAATAGCACCTTTATTGACCTCAACATTCAAAATCGAGCAGGAGTTCTCGCTGTCCGAAGCAGCGACTATTCTTCCGAAGCAAAGACTGATTTCTTTAAAAGTCTCCTTCCAAAACTCAACCTTGAAATCTCAGATTGCAACATCATTAATCTCTTTGGAGCTCATAGCATCCATTTGGCTGAAATTGATTGCTCTGAATGCACGTTAAATAGAAACTTTTTCAACATTTCAAATCAGCTTCAACAAACTCCTCTTGAAGTTGTCGAAGGAGTTATGGGCACCCTTCGAATCCTGTCCCCCAAGCTCGAACTCAAAACTGTAGGAAATTATTCTTTCTTGACGCTGTCCAATTTTAGAGGACAAGTATTCATCAATGACTTTAACTTCAATGCAGGTGATGTCTGCTTCTACCTCATTGATATGGATACAGGCAACTTGACTCTCGCAAACTCTTCTTTCCAGAAAGTCGCATCCGCTCTCGTTAGAATGCCATTTATTGGAATTAGACCAACTTCACAAACTTCAACCTCCCTGCTTCAAAAATATTACCCAAAAATTCTCCTCCAAAATGTTACCTTTGCTGGATTTAGCCATTGGAGTGTGCTGCGCTCATCCTTAACGCGAATGGGACTTTTCTTCTTGAATGTGGAGACCGTTTCGAATCACGGGCCTCAAGTCTTGACCCTCCTAAATTATCAATACAATTCTACTTCTCGCTTTCAAACTGTTAATATCCTCTTCAGTGCTCTCCCTATCCAGCTGACAGTTCAAAACTGCTCATTCACTGATTCCTACATGGTTGGCGGAATTATGATTGCATCTTCATCAGACCAATTTGGTTATGACCAGCTGAAAATCCCACCCTCCAAAATACTTGTCAACAACTCTAGATTCGCCAATCTTCAGTTCGCCTTTGGACCGGGTCTCGCTGTGCTTCCATATAGCTACTACCCTTCAGTTGAAGTCCTAAATTCGACTTTCGAAGGAAATTCTGCTTACACTGGGGGCGCCATAGCTGTGTGTAACACTTCACTCTCTCTATCAAACTCTACTCTTCAGAGAAATAAAGCGTCTTTAGTTGGAGCAGCCGTCTTTTTAGGAGGTACTGCAATTTCTCAAATGCAATCTCAAGACTCTCTATTCAAAAGCAATTCTGCCAAACATCAGGGAAATATTGGGACTGAAGCTGTCGATTTTAAACTTTCTCTCATCTACCAAGATTCAGTTTCAAAAAAAATAGATTCTGATCACTCATTAGAAATCTCAAATGTTGAACTCCAAAATGCTATCCTCAAATTAGAATATATCGATGCCAATGGACAGCTTGCCCCTATTTTTACTGACTCTACAACACCAGTATCCACCTCTTTCTCAATTCCCCAAAATCATCAAAAAAATATTCAAGATAAATTTACCTCCAGTTTCCAATCATCTGATGCTACTTCAGGCACTATTTCCTTGAGCAATATCATCCTTGGAGGTTTTGCACGAGAAAATGTCTCCTTGATTTTCAAGCATTGTTCCGAAAGAGTCAACAAAGAAGTCATGATCAACATCACCTTCCGTTCTTGCCAGGCAGGTGAGTACAACAACACAAAAACTCATCAGTGCCAGTCCTGTGTTCAGCCCACTTTTACTGTCGATCCATCTCAGCCCTGCACCAATTGCCCTGATAATGCTGACTGCCCTGGGCAGTCCCAAATTGTCCCCAAAGCCAATTACTGGAGCACTGGCCCACAATCAAGTGCCATCATCAAGTGTCGCGATGAAAGCTTTAACCGGTGTGAAAACAAAAATGGCAAGCAATCTTGCCTCGAAGGCTATGCCGGACCAATCTGTGAAGCTTGCGATTTCAAAAATTCCTTTGTCGAAACTGGGTACCTCAAGTGCGGGCAGTGCAAGGACCCACAACAAAGTCTCAAATATAGCGTCATCTTTGGAATTTGTTACTTCTTTTACCAAATTTTCAGCGTGAATGCCGTCTATTCTGCTAATAAGTTTACTTCTACTAACCAAAACAATTACCTCGTTAAAAGAAGAGTTGAACGATCCTTCTACATTAAATCTCTGCTCACCTATACACAAATCATGTCTGTCCTCTATATTGGCAACTCTCACATCACAAAGAGTTTCGGGCTCTCAGCACAATTCGGCAACCCCAGTTCTCTTATTTTATATGGGACGCAATGCTCTCTTACGGCTCTCGGCGTCCATTATGAGGACTTTTTATATGTGCAAACTTATTCCGTCATTCTCTCTCCCATTATTCAGTTGCTTGGTATCACACTCTTTATGCTCATGATTCGATGGGTTTTCAATTTCATGTCTGCCTCAAGGGTGATTGCAACTGCTGCTGTCTATTTCCTCATCAGTTACCAGCCTGGTATTGCCACAAGTCTCACCCAATTCCTCTCTTGCACTGGCCAACATATTGTTGGATATGACTATGTTGAATCTCATCCAGCTTGGACTTGCACCTCTGAAAAATACCTCTTTGCTGCCAATTACATCGCAAAGCCTGCTCTCACTCTGATTTGCTTCATCCTCCCAATGGTCATACTCTCCACCTTAATCTCAAAGAGAAAGCAAATTCACACTGAAGAACTCAGTGCCTCCTTGGGAATGCTATTTTTCGATCTCAACCCCTCTCACTATTATTGGGGCATCATCCTCATGGTTCTCAAGCTCGCTCTTTCCTTCCTAGTTTATGGTTTGAACCAGGACTCCAAAATGCAAGTCTATGTTTCCCTCATCCTGCTCTGGGGCTACCAGAGTATGGTCAGAATCATTGAACCATACAAAGCAAAGGCATATAACAAATTCGAGCTCATTGTCATTAACTTATTGATGTTCAATATTGTTGTCAGTACCTATATGCTCGGCGACGAGAAAAGCTCCTGGGTTACTAAAGCATCCATCGGCCTCAGTCTCATTTTAAACGGTGGATTCATCATTCTCACAGCCTTTAAAATTATCTCTCTTACAATATTGGATCTCATTTCAAGCTTTGAAAAGAAAGTCATGAATAGAAGAGTTACTCGCTCTCCTCTACTCCTTGATGAATCCACCAACATGGTTCTATGAAAAATCTCTAATTAATTAATTTTTTAACTAATGAATAATTATTTGTTGCTGAAAAACTTGAGAATCTTTTTTATTCATCATATCGTCAAATCAAATTCTGATATTCATGAGAAAGATTTTTTTTTTTAAATGAAAAATTTTCGAAAATAATTCATCTGAAATTTGTTTTTTCAAACGAGCTTGAAATCACTTCTAGGTTTGGGATCTTTAGTTTGCTCAGTCTGATTTAACTTCCAATAAA
>Ga0182738_1006731_pt1 | contig 11851 bp, 8 predicted proteins | sample eDN5th30CBELigMG_FD_128876 | JGI IMG/M metagenome (GOLD analysis project Ga0182738, IMG submission 128876) | Enriched Miracle-Growth compost microbial communities from Emeryville, California, USA - eDNA 5th pass 30_C BE-Lig MG (version 2)... ...
AAAAAATTTTCATTAAAAAAAAAATTCCCAAACAAATCTTTTCTGAAGGAAAAAAATGTGCAAGTGTCAGATGAGGTGATAAAATTAATAAAATAGTGTTTCTTCAAACTTTAGAGTTTTTTTTAATTGAAGAAATTTTTTTTTCAGAGTTTAGATTTTTTTGAATTTGAGAAATTAAAATAAAAAAAACAAATATTTATTTAAAATTAAATTTGATTAATTAATTCATCGAGATGATTGAAAAATTCACTTTGAGAAATTTTAATTAAAAATCTTTTGACCAATTAATTGTTTGGAAGAAATTTTTTATTTTGAGAAAAATTGAAAAATAAACTTCATCGCTTCTTTTTCTTTATCCATTTTTATTTTGAAAATGGTTACCAAATTTCGACTCCAATTCAGTTTTCTCAACAGCTTCATAATTTCTTTCTTACTCTCTAAACTCAACACATTAATTAGGTTCTTAAAAATCATTTATAAATTTCTCAAATGAGATATTGCTTTAAATTCTTGAATCATTAAAATTAAAAAATCAAACAAAGAGACTCTCCGCTTGAAAAACTCTTTTTAGATTAATCATTACCTGATAAAGTGTAAAGAGCTTCGAATATTATGGCTTTTTCAAAGTCTGATTTTCTTTCGCCCCATAAATTGCTTCAGTATTCCAAGATTATTTTGAAAGAGAAAAACCATTCTAAACATGTCAATAATTTTTCCCAAGAAAAGATCAGGATCTTTTCTCCTTTATTCGAGTGGTGATTCTCCATCTTTATTTAAGTAAGGGTTAATAAAAAATTAAACTATACCTCATTATTCAAAAATGAAAACCCTCTTCTTGGCTCTCTTCGTCATAATTTTCTGCTTTACCTCTATCCAATGTGACTACACTCCAACTTTTACACAATGTAAAGGAGTAGTAGCTTTCTCCAATGTCACCTTGCCTGATGTCCCAGTTCCTGGCCAAAATGCTTCGATGTTGATTTGCGGTACAATCAAGAAACCTTTCAGTATTCATTTTGTGAAGGTCCATGTTAATGCCCTTCCTCAAATTGATGATTCTGTCGATGTCGATTTGAGCGCTAGCTGGTCAACTCCATTTTGCCTGAATTTTACCTTTGCAATTCCCAAAGAGATGCCCCCAAGCCTTCAGGTTTATTTCGCAATAGACGCTGAACACAAAAAATTAATCACATGCCTTGATGTTGACTTGGACTTTAACATCTGGTAGGGAAATGCATGGAAAGTGAATGATATAAAATAAGCTTTAAGGATTCAATCATTCTAATTCAGAGAAAAATGATTCTAACAATAGGAGCGTCTGGTGCGTAATTCCTTCGTATGCAAAGGGGAAATCTGCATAATAATACTGTCGTGATAGAATATGATATATTCATGTAACCTGATATGATATCATATCTGATAATTAACGAACACAAAAGCATTCTCCTAAATTATATCTGTACCAATACTCGCTGAGTTACTTTATTAGCCACTGATTGATACCAAATTTGGATTCTGAGACATGAATTATGTGAGAAAAGACATATGAATTGAAAGAGGAGAGTTTTTTACAAAGTTAATAATTTAGTGAGGGTTATAAAAGGTAAAGTAGTTTTTGTTTTGGGGACCGTCCCAGAGTTGAAAATTTCAAGGACTAAGACAGCCCAACATGACGGTACCGCTCTTTTTCTATTCATGGGGGAAAGTCATTTAATCTTTGAAAAAATTTGCCTTTCTGTTTTTTTGTGGGCTTTATTTAGAGCATCAGACTTGTTTGTTTAAAGAAAGGACCGCCTGAGAATAACTGGAGAAAATCTCATAGGACTCAAGAAATTCGATAGATAGGGAAAATATTCTGAGAAAAACAAAGAAGATTTGAAGAAAGAATGTTTAGCTTTCCTCTTTTTTTTCTTCTCAAATTTTCTGTTATGACTGACTACCTCTTTCAAGGAATTTACACTATGTATTTTTCTCATTTAAATTCAACAAAATTATAAAATTACATGAAAGAAATGTTTCATTATCGGCTCTTGGTTGATCATCCTGAAGAGAGTCGATTTAGAAATCTTGGCTTTACCAGAGAGAAGTTTCAACAGCAGCTCAAAAAGAGTCCCAAATATACAAAAATCATCTCATTAGATCCTGAAAGGCCAATCGGTAAATATTGCAATATTACCCTCGAACAAACTAAACAAGCCAATGCTTTGAGATATGCAAAATCTGCAAAGATATTCAAACTAAATCTTGAACTTTTTCTTTTTTCGCTCAAAATAAGAGAAACATGTTCGAAAAATCTGAAAAGACTGCAAAAAACTCTAACATCACTCGAATTATTCCTCTGTGCTGATGTAATTCATGATCCCCTCATGCTTTGTCAAGACATCATGATTCTCATTCGCTTAACCCCTCGTCCAGCCCGAATTCAGCTTTATCTAATACAGCCATCCTCTGGCTCTAACCCAAACTTTCAAACATTTCTTGAAAGAATTCGAAATATCCCCCGCCTCAAGTTTATAAGTCTAGAAGTTTGTCATTTCAAGGCTCCAACAAATGAGACTCTTGGGGATTTATTCAGTATGCGGAAATGTTTAATGGAGGAATTTCATTTGAATATCTGGCAGTCTGTCTGTTCTCAGGAGGGTTTGCATACAAATGAAAGCATTTTTACCAATATCCCCTTTCTCGTGGAAGCGTTGAAAAAGTTTAGAAGCCTGCAAAAATTGAAGATTCACGTCAAGATTGTTGATGATTTTCAAGTTGGTCGATGGAGAAAATTACGCTCGCTATTGAAAGAATTTTCTGAAACATCATTGCCTGTGAGCGAAATAATTCTTGATTTTAGTCTGAATTAGTCTCCAACATCTTCACACTGTACCAAGTTAAAAAATAGATGCGTTTTGAAAACGATTTTTCATGGTCGTTTCCAGCTTTGGCAAGAAGTCATATTCGAGCTTTCCAACTTTGGCATGTGTTTATTGATCATTATGGTGGCTTGGAGCAAATTCAAGTAGGAGGTCGACTGGATTTTCCGTCAATCCCCGTGATTGAATACCCTTTATATTTCATTCTTCTGTCTTTTCATTTGTAACTCCTTGAAATTTAGATTCGGAAAATGATATATATCATCAACACTTGATATACATTTGGTTTTGTATCATTTAGAAAGATTATGAATGTTTTTGTTTGAAATAAGTATCCCTTACATTCTTCAGGGGAGCTCTTTTATATGATTCATTATTTCTTGAATTTTTTTTTTAAAGAGCTTGATTTGTTGAGAAAGAGAATTCTGAAAATTTCCTGGCAATTTATTTCTATTTCGTTTACTTCTTTGAGTGTTGTTTCTTGGTGTGATTTTTAGGTTATCCCTGAAAGTAAAAAGGGTTTATTTGATAAATCCCTTGTTTTGACTCTTTTGAATTCTGAGAAATTGGAATAAAGAACCAAGGATTGGAGGATATCGTAAATCTCTAATTTTTTTTAAAACTCAAAAGAATAAAATATTCCAAACGTCTTCTCTCTGAATGAAAAATCATGAAGTGACCAATTTTTCAGAATAACCTCGAGGTTCTGCATGAGATATGGGTTGTCAACAATCTGGACAAATTTATAGGATCCCTCGGTGATTTTGTTTAAAAACGTTTAATTTTTGAAATTGTTAGATCGCTCTGAGAAAGGGGGCCAGCGCAAAAAGCTTGACTTTACAAGAAGTCATATCCCAAAGCAGCTCAAAAGAAGCTCAAAATATGCAAAACTCATGACTTTAAATTCTGAAGACTCAAGCGATGAAGGTGATAACATGAAGTTTAAAACAGGCCAGAAAAGCAAGAGTCCTGGAATATACAAAGTCAATAAAAACTTTGGAAGTCAGCCTTGCACCCCTTCTTTTTCCAAGAGAAGTGAAGACAGCCTGTCTCAGAAATCTCAAAAGGCTTGGAAAAAATCTCACATCATTCAACATTTACGTTCATGTGACTCGCAATCCTGAGGTGCTTTATCAGAACCTAATGACTCTCATCAAGATGACCCCCTCAATCCGTTCAAATCAAGGTTTATTTGGAAGAATTTCACTTGAAGATTGAACAACCCGTTGATGATCGGAGGCTGAATGAAAGCGTGTATGTGAACCTTCTTGAAATTAAAGCAGCTTTGAGGAAGTTTAAAAAGGTGAAAAAAAACTTAAATTTCTTACGCAATTTCTTCGAAGAATATTTTATATTTCTTCCGACTTTACGAATGTATAAAGTTGCGGTTCTTGTTTAACAAATTCTCCTAGACATTGCCAATGACTGAAATGATTCTGAATTTTGACCCTCTGAAGGTGAACCCAGCTAAATCATCTCCCTATTGCACCAAGCTCAAAAGTAAAGGTGTTTTTAAAACATTTCTTGGCCCTGAGCCTTGGCGACAAGCGGTCTTCGTCTTGGTGCTTTTACATTCAATCTATCTCTTGATTGGTTCTGTGATTAGATTGTTTAGGGTCATGGGATGGACTGATATCTTTTCGTCAGTTCAAGCTGACCTTAGGATAAAAAAGATTCTTTACAGATAGTGTGGAGAATTTTATAAACAAAGAGGATTTTATAGAATTCAGAATAATGAGGAGATTACTCATATGGGACGGGTTTTTCTCAAACCTGCTATTTTCGCTGTATTTTCTTTCCATTAAAAATCGCAGATTTTCGAAAAACTTGAGTTTTATCCATCTTCGATTGAACATTCTCTTGAAAAATAAATTATATCACGAAATTAAGGCAAAATAGAATTTAAAACAAACCATAATCTTTCGGATCTATAGAGTGAGAAACTGAATTGGGCCTTTTATCCTGAAAAAGCTGACAATTGACGCAGTTGAAAGTCTTGTCAAGAGTTTCTTCATTCAAAATTGAAGGTCCCCTTACTTGAATCAAGAAGATGGGAAAAAAAAAAAATTAAGATTTCTTCAAATTTTTATTTCAGCTTCAAACTTGCAATAAATCCCAACTCTCTCGAAGAAGACCGAAAAAGTGATAACTGGTTCGTTTTTCATAAATTTTTAGATATTTTTTTTTGAAGAAACCCAAGTTTTTTTTTCTTGTGAAGATTGCGAGTCTTTGAAAGAAATCTCAGAGGATATGATTTGATTTTTTTTTTAAACCTCAAATAATCTTCATTTTTATTTTTTCGATGAGTTCTCATTTTTAAAAAAAGGTGGATCTGAGGATCTGGCTGTGCATACATACAAGTACGAGCGCCCGTATGTTATAGAGTATGCAGGAAAATAATTGGAAATGGAAACTATAGGAGTTCTTATTTGCTTCTTAACAATCATTCGATTATTAGATTATTCTAAATCAGCTATTTTTCATTCCGAGTAGGTTCAGAAATCCAAAAATTTGTGAGATTGAAGGGGAGTATTCCCTGAATGACAGGTTTTAGAAACCTGCCCCATAGTGATCTGCCTTTCTTTCAGGCCTAAAGTGATTGAAACACAGTGAAGCATGCCATTGAGAATATTGAAAATTTGTTTCCATTTTCTCTTTTAGGAGAGATTTCATTAAAACAACTTGAAGAAAGCAAAAGATTTATTGGAACTTGAGATAAGATTTCAATGATTCCTTCGACTTTTGTTCTTTGGAAAATCTCGTTTTTATCTTGTCTGAACAGAAGTTTTTGTTTAGCTTAAAGTTGAACCTATATTATTTGTTTCAAAGGGAAAAATATCAAGAGAAACCAAGCATATAGCGTCGAAAATAGAGAAAACCTTGAGAGACGAAATTATACGAAAATTCCAGGACACCTCAAAAAATTTAAAGATTTTATTGAAATTACAACGTCTTGATTGAAAGAAGGTTTTGCTGATTGTGAAAAATTTAGAAAAAGTTATTCACTGGGAGCTCTTTTGTAATTTTTTGTTATTCCTTTCTTTACCACAAAGTCATACCCATTTGACTGTTTTTAAGATTTTAGAATGGATAAGAAACGACTTTTGTAGTCAGAAAAAAAGAGGAAGATTTGATAAACCCCTCATTTTTACAATTAAAAAAATTCTTGGAAAATCTTTTGGGTCCTTTGCGATTTGTAAAAGCCAAAAATAAGAATAATTCTAAGGTTTCTCAGTATTTCTTTTACTAAGATCAATAAATTTATAAAATCTCCTTATTTTTTTTTAATATGCTAAAGTGTTCTAAACTATCCAATCGCTCTCAGGAAGCTTGCTGCAAAAATTTTGGCTTTTTCAGAGATCAAGTCCCAAAGCAACTCAAAAGAAGTTCAAAATATGCAAAACTTCTTGTCTTCAACCCTGAAAGCTCACACAATGAAGGTGATAATATGACAGTTGCACAATCCAGAAAAGGAATAGTTCTGAAATATATAAAGTAGATCAAAATCTTTCAAATGAACCTTGAAAGATCTCTTTTGCCACCAGAAGTGAAGGCTGCTTGTCTAAGAAATCTCAAAGGACTTGGAAAAAATCTCACATCACTTGAATTTTTCCTTTGTGCTGATTTAATTCGCAACCTTGAATTGAGTTATCAAGATATGAAAACTCTAATCAACAAGACCTCTCAATCAGTTCAAATTAAGCTGATTATAGCGATTTATGAACCGAATACAGAATTTCAAAAATTCCTTGAAAAGATTTCAAAGATAACTTGTCTGAATTGTTGAAGCTTGGAAGTTCGTGGTTCTGATTCTCCAGCGAGAGACTTTCTTTTGCTTTTATCAGATATGAAGAATTGTCGGATCGAAGAGTTTCACCTCAAGATCCGACAACCTATTGGCGATCAAAGATTAAATGAAAGAGTTTATGCAAATATTCCATTAATTAAAGAGGCTTTGATGAACCTGAGAAGACTGAAAAGTCTCAAATTGCATGTAGAAGTTGTCCTTTCTGCGGGAACCTTCTGAGCTTTCTTCCTACTTTACGGACCCATAAAATTGTGGTTGCTTTTTAAAAAATTTTCAGAGACGCTGCCAGTGACTAAAATGATTCTTGATTTTTGCTCTTTTGAAGTGAATAAAGCAAGAGTGTTTTCATTGAGTACCAAGTTAAAAAATCAGGGTATTTTTAAGACAATTCTTGGTCCTGAGAATTTGCTGTAAATGGTTTTGGCCCTGATACTTTTATATCATATTTATTTGCTTATTGGGCAGAATGGTTAAAGTACTCAGGATCGTGGGAGAGCTCTACGTCTTCGAAGGAAACCAAGAGACAGGTCTTGACTTGTAAAAGGAAGGAGATGTTCTTTGTTGATGCTGTGAGTTATTTGAGAAATAAATATTCAAATTTTAAAGAAATAGTTTTTGTTATTGAATCTGAGAATCAAATTTTTATTGGTTTCAGATTGAAAATTCTTGCGTTATATATTTATTTTTGCTTACTATCGCATAGATATCTAAAATATCGTTCTGAAAAGATTTGAATTGCCAAGTTTTATTTGATCGAGCTGAGAGTCTTGAAAAGGATCTTGTTATGCTTTGTGAAAAAATGAAAAGAGTCTCAGAAGTGTCACGGAAGCACTCAAAATAAGCAAGGATTTAAAAATGACAATGATCGAAATCATCTCTCACAAGCCCATCTTTTTGAGTATGACTTTGAGAAGAGATTTGAAATCTTTATTGAAAAGAAAAAATCTTTGACTTTTTATTTTTTAACGATTGAAACAGTTTTGGCAAAATTCAAAGAAATTTCGTTGCTTCAACTCTCAGGTTTCCCTTGAGGAAAAACACTTTGCAAACACATTTCATGTCTCCCCAGCAAATTTTTTTTCCAGAAAAACATGAGTTTAAAGTATGGGCCATTTTATCTAGAGCACTTGAGAGAAGAGAAGAAAATCATGGGTCTATTATAGAACGATGAGGAATAGTATCTTAACTTCAAGGAATTCTTTTCAGAAAGACGCGATAACCCAGTTTCTGGACAGAGTTTAATGAAAAATACATGAGAAAAGTTGGAAAATAAACTGTTTCTCAAAGTGAAAGTTTTCCTGTGATTTTGATTTTTACAAAGATTAAAACTCTCATTTTGACAAGTTTGAAAAATTTCTTTGAATTTATTATTCTTTCATTTCTTCAAAAAAAATTACCGAGTGTAAAAATTCAAAGAAAAAATTATTCCGTGATCTGTATGATTTAATTTTGGGGAAGAAATCATCACGTCAGAACTTTTTTGGTGTTTTGACCCTTTTTTCCTCTCTTAATACTCACTTGAAGTGACTCATCCTCGGAAAAAACTTTTTCTTTTAGAAAAAAAATGCAAAGATAAAAGCAAGTTATTGTCGGAACTTTTTTTTCCAACTTATTTCCTGAACTATTCAATTCAGGAAGAGCTTCTCTCACATATTTTATGACTCTTGAAGGAACCTTGTGAGATTGTTGCTTTTTTCTCTGTTTAGATTTCGCCTCAAAATTGCTGTTGACTTGAAATACAATCTTTGCAAAAAATCTCGAATATCTTGTTTATTTTTACAGATGTGTGCTCGAGAAGAAGGAGAGACAGAGACTTGATATGTGAAATTTGCATCTTTAGAAACTTTGGAGAGATTTTTGGCCCACCATAAACACAGAAGCCAAACTTTATCTGTAAAGAGCATCTAATGAATAAAAACCAGTGTGAGGCAAAAATTATCGGTTCTACTTTTTTAGATCGTTAACTCTTTTTTCTGCTCTCTCTTTTTCGTTAGACTCTTTAGTATTTTCCGTTCTCAAGAAATTTGTTCAGGAAGGAAGAAAGTCAAAGGAGAGAGAATCCTCAAAAGCCCAAAAGAAACGAAAGAAGTGCCCATGAAATTTATTGAGAGATTTATTTCTTTGAAGAAAGAACGATGAGTTTTGTGAGACCAATTGTAAGAGCATTTTCGTCATCTATTTCATTTTCTCATCCTTCAAGCTTCAAAAATGTCGAGAAGGATACGTGGTCATTTTTCAGAAGTTGAGATTGAGAGATATCCACTTGATTTGAGTAGCTTTTAAATCATAATGTGATCCTAAAGGTGCTATTAAAAGCAGTCAAGAATTATTAGCCCCAAAAAATATTGAAAAGCTTGCAAGAAAATGTTTTCTGACTTTTTCAGGCGAGAACGTCAAATTCAATTTTCAAAAGGAAGATGGAAATTTTTTATCAAGATATCATCGATGGAGAGGCTTTCCCTCATAATCTTGGTGAGTATCGTCTCATTTTAAAAGTTATTCAGGGACAAAAAATTCCTATATAAAACAATAAAGATCTTACAGAAGGTTCAAAATTGTGTGGATGAAGAGTTGAGAGTAAAGAACTTTTGTTTTATTGAAAAAAATAAGTGGAGAGGATTTTTACTCAATGTTGATTATGTGCTATTTTATCTCTGACGCGTTTCTTTTTAATTCCTTAAAAATTGGTGACAGTTTTGGTTTTTGTTCATATAAATAAGATCTTCTTTGCGTTTCAAAGTTTGAGTTTAGCTATTTTAGTTTTTTTCAAGTTTCTAGATGAGATGGAATTTAAAGTAGAGATCATATGATGTATGTTTATTTTGGTTATGTTTTAAATAGTTAAGAGCTATTGATATATAAAGATGTGTAAAAACAAATACTTGGCTGACTATTTTGTTTGATATAAAAAACATTGTAAATATGTATGTAAATCATTCATTTTTTATTTGAAACGACAATCGATTACATGGGAGGGAGGAAGGGTTCTTTGATAATACCATCTCTAACCAACTGTCTTCTGGTCATTTCTTGCCATAATCTGAATATGACATTATCATTGTGGGTTTTAGGCACAATCTTTTCATAGAATCTTTCAAGGTCAGGACTAATCAAATAAGTTTCCATAGACCAACCATATCCAGTGACAACTTTCATAAGAGAAAACAGCAAAGGATAATGCCAGAATTTCTGCTTAATTTTGCCACTATTTACCAAGTGGTTGTAGTAACAATCATAAGCTCTTGACAACATGAAACAAGCCAAGAAGGTCGCATTGTTTTTTCTCCAAAAGAAGAAACTTATCCATCCTGCAATGAATCCTCCCAAAAATCCATTATATCCGTCATCCTTCTTTCTTATTATTCTGCTGAGGGTGATCACTCCCTTCATCAACCCTGTCAGCAATCCCATAAACCATCCGATCGCGAAATTGTCCTTATTGAGAAACACTTTGATCAAGATAGCGGGATTCTGGATGATCTTGTTGAATTTAAGCAAAACGCCGACAAGGTTGAGGCCGGCTTTAAGGCAATATGTGATGAGGAAAGACTTTAAGAAGCCACGGATGATGTTTTCGATGGCACTGTATTTTGAGCGATCGAATTCTGTTCTGTATTCCAAGACAGGGTGTTTAAGGCCAAGCTGTTTGAACATCGGGAGCTTGAGGGTTTCATTAAAAGCACTCAGGAGTTTTTTGGCCTCAGAAGGAGGGGCAGGCTTTGATTCTGGTTCTGGATTTATTTGGGGTTGCACTTCCATTGCGTGAATTTATTTTATGGTTTATTGTTAAGATTTTATCTGGTTGTTTGTTTAAATTGGGAGGAAAATGAGCAATAAAAATATTATGTCAGATATTGAGTGAGTTTTAATATGACGCGATTAATGTTTGAAATTACAACATATCTTTTGTTTGATTAAATGAAATTTTATCTATATGACGCGATATACATACATTCTCCTGCGAATTTAATTTATTCCGGCTTAATTATAACAGCGCGAGAGCTTCTTGGAAGGCTGTTAGAGGGTAAACTGATCTCGTTGTATCGTTTGACATTGAGACGGTCAGGTGAAGAAGAAGCCTTTAGTATCATAGAAGAGGAGAATTTATAGAAGCAGATATCCAAGGTGTAATAAAAGAAGCCATAGAAGCTATTAATCCAATTAACCCTAGTAGTTGCGGGGCATTCCATTTGGAATGCTTTGACCAAATCTCCTACTCAAAGTCATCCAAAATACATAAACTGGGTATTATTCGATTCTTGAGAGCAAGGGCTACAAAATGAAGAGCAGCTGAGGCAGAGTCCAAGGAACTTTTGGCCCTCGAATAATCAATGAGTTATCAATACTTTTCCTTTGTCAATCTAACATCTTATGAGTACTTTGCTGATGATTTTGACGGGAAATCAGACGACTCGGCAGATTCAGATTTTGATTATGCCAATGAGGAGCTTGGAAATGTTGAGGATGAAGGAAATTCTGCAGACTCGGGTCCTAACACTCAGCCTCTAGGAGAAATCAATTGGACAGAAGTTGCAATACTTCTGAGAAGTTTCATTTCTCAACAGCTATGTGATATATTCAAGAGTTTGTGCAGGTAAATTAGAAAGCCAATGACTCGGCTTCAGTTTGGCCAGATAATTGGTTCGAGGAGCACGTGAGTAAAAGAAGATCGAAACTACGACTGCCAAAAAGATGGGTCGGGCTGACAGAGTGTGTCTGGGGCAGGAAGTGAAAGCAAAGAAGTACAAAAGTCTATGGTGTGTAAAAAACTGATTTTTGAAACTGGGGTAAAGAGTGCTGGGAAAGGATTGAGACTGAGAAGTTCAGTAAGTGTTAAAAAAATCAATATACAGGGGTGGCAAGATAAAAATTCGGTACGTTTCTGTCTATAACTTTTTAACGAGGCCTCTGATCAACACACTCTCTTCAAGTAAGAGACTTGCTGTCCCTTGCAAAATCTTTTGATAGGCAGGTTAGGTGGTCTTAGAGGCGTGGCCTTGGAGCTATCAGCAAACTAAAATTTTCTAATTATTTTCTCCAATTTTCTCAGTGCATTTTTTTGCCTTTTTTGTGAAATGACTTTGAGCATATTTTCCTTCTTACCTAGAGAGATAACCAGGCCTTCTCTCCACCAAGAACTATTCTACTGGAAAGGGCAATTAAAATGATATGAGGATCCAAC
>Ga0182738_1006734_pt1 | contig 11850 bp, 11 predicted proteins | sample eDN5th30CBELigMG_FD_128876 | JGI IMG/M metagenome (GOLD analysis project Ga0182738, IMG submission 128876) | Enriched Miracle-Growth compost microbial communities from Emeryville, California, USA - eDNA 5th pass 30_C BE-Lig MG (version 2)... ...
ACGTCGCGGCTTGCCTTGCCAAGATGGGTGCCAAGATTGAAGGTATTGGCAGTTCGACGCTCCGCATCCAGGGACGTGATCGCCTCGAAGGTGCAGTCCACACCGTGCTGCCTGACCGCATCGAGACCGGAACATTTGCCTTCGCAGTCGCCGCGACCGGTGGCAACGTTCTGCTCGAAGGCGCGAGCAAGCCGCTGCTCGAGATGGCGCTCGGCACACTGGCCGAGACGGGCGCCGAGGTCACGGACGAGGCGAACGGCATCCGCATCCGCCGCAATGGCTCGGCCGTCGAGCCGGTGACGGTCGAGACCCAGCCCTTTCCGGGCTTCCCCACCGATCTGCAGGCACAACTCATGGCGCTGACCACGCGGGCTCGCGGCACGAGCGTTATTCGCGAAACGATCTTCGAGAACCGCTTCATGCACGTGCAGGAGTTGGCCCGCCTCGGCGCAGACATTCAACTTCGCGGCGACACGGCAACCGTGCGGGGCGTCCGGTCGTTGCGAGGCGCGCCCGTCATGGCCACGGATTTGCGTGCCTCCGTCTCGCTGGTGATTGCGGGCCTGATGGCCGATGGCGAGACCACGGTCAATCGCGTCTATCATCTCGATCGTGGCTTCGAGCGCCTCGAGGAGAAGTTGACGCGCTGCGGCGCCGAGATCGAACGGATCACAGGCTGAAGAGGCGCGCGTGTCCGAAGCCCATGCACCCGCGTCGTCGCGATCTGACGCGCGTCAGCCAGTCGTGGCGGCGTTCCTTGCCGCCTTCGCCGCGCTTTGCTGGTCCGGAAATCATATCGTCGGCCGTGCAATCGCCGGGGAAGTGCCGCCTCTCGCGACGGGGTGCATTCGCTGGATCGCCCCTGCGCTGATCCTCGCGCCGTTCGTGCGGCCCCATCTCGTTCGGGACTGGCCCGAGATCCGTCGTACATGGCCGGCGGTTCTCATGTTGTCCCTCCTCGGAGGGGCAATCTTCGGGACGCTGCAATACGTGGGCCTGACCTACACGACGGCTTTGAACGTCTCCGTCCTGAACTCGGTCGCACCGGTATTCATCGTTGCCGCGGGCTGGCTGCTGTTTAGCGACAGGGTGGGCCCGCTGCAGGCTGTCGGCATAGCAACGTCGTTCGCCGGCGTCCTGGCCATCATCACGAAGGGGAATATCGCGGGAATCCGGGAACTGGGCTTCAACATCGGCGACTTGATCATCCTGTTCAACATGGGTCTCTGGGCCATCTATTGCGCGTCCCTGCGCAAACGCGGCGCCATGCACTGGATGTCGTTTATCTTCATTCTCTCCGCCATATCGGCTCTCGCGACTCTGCCGCTCTGGCTAGCCGAACACCTCTCAGGTGCCCAGATCCACGTTACGGCAGGAAGTGTTGCGGCACTCGCCTATGTCTCGCTTTTCCCGAGTCTGCTGGCTTATGCGGCCTGGAACCGCGGCGTCGAGATGCTCGGTTCGGGCCGGGCCGGCGTCTTTCTCCATCTCGTTCCGCTCTACAGCGCCTTGATCGCGGGCGCGGCCCTTGGCGAACGTATCGAGGCGTATCACCTGGCCGGATTCGCTTTGATTCTGGCCGGAGTCTGGCTGGCATCCCGCCGCAATTGATCAGGCGCGGGCTGTTGCACCCATACCGCACCACATATATCAGTGGGACAGAACAAGCTCGGAACAGCCATTGTCGCGGGCCTCGGTTGGTTATGACTACGCTCAAGCTCATCGCGTTCGACCAGGACGACCTGAACGTCGTTTCTGCCCACGTCCAGGATGCCGTCGTCCGGGTCGGCGACATGGCCTTTTTGCCGCGCGAGAAGCGCTTCGCGGGGGTCTTCAACCGTTTCGACTGGTCGCGGCTGGTGTGCGGCCAGCCAAGCCCGGACGGGACCGACCCTGAAATCGTGCGCATACGCACCGCTCTGCGATTCGAGCGCGTGCTCGCTGCCCGAACGACCGGCATCGATCTCCACCGTCCGGCCGATGTGCTCGTGCTGCTCGCCGTGTCGTTCGAGCCGGCGGGACCTGAAGATCCGTCGGGAACGGTTACCCTCACGTTTGCTGGTAAAGCCGCGCTGAAGCTCGATGTCGAATGTCTGGAAGCCGAATTGAAGGATCTCGGCGCAGCCTGGGCCGCCTGTGCTCGGCCGGATCACCCGGTCGACGATGATTCTGGCGCGACGCAAACGGGCTGAACGCCCTGATCTAAGACGACAAATGCGCTGGAGGCGCAGTACTCGATGCCCATCAGACTGCGCACGGCAGACGCATCTTTCGAAGCCGCCTTCTCCGGCTTCCTCGCAGCGAAGAGGGAAGCGTCGGAAGACGTAATCGAGACGGTTCGGCGCATCGTCGATGATGTCAGAGCGCGCGGCGATTCCGCTCTGGTCGAATTGAGTGCACGTTTCGATCGCGCCGATCTGGGCCGCCTTGGCATTCGCGTGACGCAAGCGGAAATCGATGCAGCCGCAGCAACGGCCGATCCTGACGTGGTGGCCGCCCTCACCGTCGCGCGCGATCGGATACGGACCGCGCACGAGCGCCAGAAGCCGGAACCCGAGGTTCGCTGGAGGGACGATCTGGGGACGGAGCTCGGCCACCGCTGGACCGCGGTGCAGTCGGTCGGGCTCTACGTGCCGGGGGGGCTCGCCTCCTATCCGAGCTCGGTTCTCATGAACGCCGTCCCGGCCAAGGTCGCGGGCGTGGAGCGTGTCGTCATGGTGGTTCCGGCCCCGGGTGGTGAGATCAATCCGCTCGTGCTCGCGGCGGCACGGCTTGCCGGCGTCGATGAGATTTATCGCGTTGGCGGAGCCCAAGCGATCGCGGCGCTGGCCTACGGCACCGACACCATTGCGCCGGTCGCGAAGATTGTCGGTCCCGGCAATGCCTATGTGGCAGCCGCCAAGCGCCAGGTGTTCGGCGCGGTCGGTATCGACTCGATCGCAGGTCCTTCCGAGGTGCTGATCATTGCCGATCGCGGCAACGATCCGGCGTGGCTTGCCGCCGATTTGCTGGCGCAGGCCGAGCACGACACGGCCGCACAATCGATCCTGATGACCGATGACGCGGAACTGGCCCGGGCCGTCGAAGCGGAAGTTGCACACCAACTGGAGACATTGCCCAAAGCCGCCATCGCCGGAGAAAGCTGGCGCGCCTTCGGCGCGATCATTCTGCTTCGATCGCTCGACGAGGCGCCGCAGCTGGCGGATCGCATTGCCGCCGAGCACCTTGAGATCGCCACCGCCGATCCGGAAGCATTGGCAAAGCGCATCCGCAACGCCGGAGCCATTTTCCTCGGCTCGCTCACGCCCGAGGTGATCGGCGACTACGTTGCGGGCTCGAACCATGTTCTCCCGACCGCCCGCAGCGCACGGTTTTCGTCCGGCTTGGGCGTCCTCGATTTCATGAAACGGACATCGCTTCTGTCACTCGATGCCAACGCGCTCGCAAGCCTCGGGCCGACCGCCATGGCCCTTGCCCGCGCGGAAGGTCTCGAAGCTCACCGGAGGTCTGTCGAAATCCGTCTGCAAAGGCGGAACGTCCCATGACGTCCGACGACGGCCCGACTCCGGATCCCCGAGCCACGACCGATGCGGGTGCCTCTCCCAACGATCGCCTCTGCGCCATCACGCTGGATCAGGCTTCGATCCGCCGCTCGAACCCGAACGTGGCCCACGAACGGGAAGTCGCGATCTATGACATCCTCGACCGCAATCGCTTTGCTGTCGAAGGTCGCGATGATGGCCCGTACGCGCTCAACCTGGGTCTGGTCGAAGACCGTCTCGTCTTGCGGATCACGAGCGATGGCGGTGCCGAAGAGGGGCAACTCGTCACTCACATGCTCTCGCTCACGCCCTTCCGGCGCATCGTCAAGGACTACTTCATGGTCTGCGAGAGCTACTATCAAGCCATTCGCACGGCGCCGCCGTCGAAGATTCAAGCCATCGACATGGGCCGTCGGGGCCTTCACGACGAGGGAAGCCGGATCCTGATGGAGCGTCTCAAAGGCAAGGTCGATGTCGATCACGATACGGCGCGGCGTCTCTTCACGCTGATTTGCGCGTTGCACTGGAAAGGGTAACGTCTCATGCGCGTGGACAAGGTGCCGGCCTCGGTGCTGTTCGCGTGCACGATGAACGCCGTCCGGTCACCGATGGCAGCAGCGATACTACGCCATCTCGCTGGCCATCAAATCTACGTCGAATCGGCCGGTGTTCGTGCTGGCGAGGTCGATCCTTTCGTCGTCGTCGTCATGGACGAGATCGGGATGGACCTGTCAGGACATGAACCGCGCACGTTGGCCGATTTGCACGACACGTCGTTCGACCTGATTGTCACGTTATCTCCCGAAGCGCACCATCAAGCCTTGGAACTGACCCGCACGATGGCCGTGGACGTGGAATACTGGCCGACCTTCGACGCATCCCTCATGCTGGGCCAGGCCAATCGCGAGCAGGTGCTGGAGAGCTATCGCGCCGTCCGCGATGGCCTGTTCCGGCGCATCAAGGATCGTTTCAACCTGACTGGCGGACCGTCGGTCTGATCCGCGGAGAGAGCAACGTCAGTCCGGAAACGCTGCGACTGTCTCCAACACGTCCCTTACGTGCTCCAGAACCCAGAAATGCCCCTGTCCGTCGAGCCGCCGCACGCTGCACCCCGGCAAGGACGCTCCGAGCATGAAAGCGACTCCGGCGGGCACGATATGGTCGCTATTGCCTTGCCAAAGGACGGAAGGGCATTCGACCGCGCTGATGTCGATGTCCCACGGCCGGCAAAAAACCATCATGTCGGACATCGAGCCTTCGATCCCCGTACGAAGTGCTTCTCTCGTCACATCCATGATGAGCATGCGCACGTCGGGATTGGAGAGCACACGGCGGTCCGCCTCCGATACCAGGCTCCGCAGTGCCGCGTAGGAGGCTTCGGGTCCCGCCAGGTAGGCCGCACGCGCCATGCGCATGCTTCGTCGCAGGAGGAGCGGATGGCGCGCGAGCTTGCGGTAGAATGCCCGCTGCAGTCGCGTCATGCGCGGGCGGGCCTGCCGGTTTGCGACTTCCCCGAGCGGGGATACGAGTGCAAGGCCCGTGATGCGTGCACCCAGACCTGCTGCAACGGCGACAGCGTAGGGGCCGCCACCGGAAACGGCGATGACCGGCGCCCGGGGGACAGACAAACGATCCATCAGCTGGGACGTATCCGTCACCCAATCGTTCAGCGTCCGACCCGGCGCGGCATCGGACAGTCCGTATCCCGGTCTGTCCGGAGCGACGAGCCGCAACCCAAGCCGAGCGGCGGCTTTGTCTGCCGGCGCGAACAGCAAGCGGCACGCCGGCGCGCCGTGAAAGGCGAGCACGGGTCGGCCGGCTGGATCACCGTAGGCGATCCATCCGAGAGTTCGGCCATTACGCAGCCGGATTGTCTGCGATGGCTCCGCCATCCGCCCACCGTCATGCACGCGCCTGCGGCGAGACCTGAGCCACCGCTGCCGCATGCAGCTTCGCGTGGACGCCGAGCCTCTCTTCCGCAGCCGACAGGATCTGTGCCAGAAGCTCTGAGTAGCGCAGGCCCTGGAAACCCGCCATCAGGTTCAGCTTTCCATCCCAGCACCAGCCGGGGTTCGGATTGACCTCGAGCAGCTTGACCTCGCCCTTCCCGTCCGCCCGGAAGTCGAACCTCGCATAGTCGCGGCAGCCCAGTCGCTCGAACAGGCGCGTCGAGCTCTCGATGAGCTGCTGCTGGATGTGATCCGGAAGCTGGGATTCGATGTAGCGGACCTGCGTCCAGTACGGGCTTTCCGGCTCCCATTTGGATTCGTAGCCGAGAATCCTCGGCAGTCCCTCCTGCAGGCGGGAGAAGTCCACTTCGAGGATCGGTAGCGCCCTCAGCCCTTGATCCGCATTCCCGATCAGGCTCACGGAATATTCGGGGCCCGTCAGATACTCCTGCACGAGCACGCTGCGCCGCGGGAACTGTGACCTCAGCCGCTCCAGATAGTCGATCAGAGACCGCTCGTCATGGACCACGGCGTCTTTGGTGATGCCCTGCGAGCTGTCGCCCGTGTTCGGCTTCAAAAGGGCGGGGAAGACGGATGGTAGCGTTGCGCCCTGATCGCCGGGGCGAACGTAGGTCTCGAGGGGTACGGCGACGTCGAGCGACTGCGCGACCGCGCGCACCAGCCCTTTATCGTAGCACATGGCGAGCGCTCCCGGCCCCGCACCCGTGTACGGGATCTCAAGCATTTCCAGCATCGCCGGGACATGCAGCTCCTTGAAGGGGTCGTTGTTGAACCCTTCGTCACACAAGTTGAACACGAGATCCGTCTTCAACTCGGAGAGGTCGCGGCCGAGCGTCGCGTGATTGTCGAGATAGCGAACCTTGTAGTTCGGCAGCTCGGCGAGCGCGTCCTTGAGACGCCGGATCGTCTCATGGTCCTCGTCGTTGAACTGGCCGTTCAGTTTGACGGCATCGGGCAGTCTCGGATCGCCCATCACCACCGTCAGATCGATCTGCCGCGCCTTGCCGCGCGGACGACGCGGCGGAAGTTGCGGCGCATCCGCGCCGATCAGCAGTCGACGCGCCATCATGCCGAGATCCTGGTCGCGGTCGGACAAGGCCTCGGTCGTGCCGTGATGCCGGATATTGCGGAACCCGCAGCGCTCGAGGAGCTTGGCGATGCTCGCTCGCGTGTAAAGCCGCTCGGCATAGAACTGATCGGCGATGACGCCCGTCTCGTCGTTGACGATCACTTCGCGGCTGATGAGCCGCTCCCGGTCTTGGCTGATCGAGCGCTCGCGGCAGACGAAGTGATGCTCGTCGATCCACTCCCACGAGCGGCGTTCGAAATGGTCGGCCATGTAGGCGCCATCGGTGATGTCGAGCACGAGCTGGCCCGACGGGCGTAGCAGCTTGCCAACCGTCGTCAGGACTTTCTCGTCGTCCTTCGGGTTCGAGAAGTAGCCGAACGAATTGCCCATGACGGCAACGCAATCGAAGCTCGCCTCGTTGAGGCGCGGATTGCGGGCATCGCCTTCCTTGAAGGCCACCTGCAATCCCTCGGCCTGGGCCCGCTTCCGGGCGAGCCGGACGAGATAGCGGGAGCGGTCGACTCCCGTCACGTTGCGAAAGCCGCGGCGCGCCAGCTCGAGGCAATGGCGACCCTGCCCGCAGCAAAGGTCCAGGATGTGGCTGTGCGGCTGCACGGCCGCAGCCGAGATGATGAAGTCCACGTCCCGCCGTGTGTTCTCGGCATTCTCGACAACGTCGCCGTCCGTTTTCACGTAGAGCGCGTTGAAGAGCTTGCGCCACCACTCGGATGGTAGATGGCTTTCGAGATCTGCGACGGGACCGAGACAGGAGCGGGCAGGGGGCGTCCGGCGCGGACGCTTCGGCTTGGAAGCGATGGCCATGATGGACGATGTGTCTCCCGAAGGATGGGCTGGGATCGAACCTCCGGGGATCAATTGTCCCGTCGGTCAACCGGCAGCGAGGGGCCCCTCTCGGCCCCGGCGGCCGTTCATTTAGAACGCCCACGTAACGTGTCAAATGCGATTTGGTTGCTCGTGATCGCAAGTAACAGATTGTGATCGGCATCAGGCGCGCCGGCAGCAGATTAGCCCGCCGAACGCTCCAGCACAGCGATGAAGAATCCATCCGTGCCGTGGCTTGCGGGCGTCAGCAAAAGCGTCTCATTGCTGCCGTCGGCCGAAGCCGGTGGGTCCGTATTGAGAGCCGAGCGCCAGGCCTCGCCGTAAGGCACGATCCGGAACCCTTCGTGCCGCTCCATGAAGGCACGAACTTGCTCCGTGTTTTCCGGCGCCAGCAGCGAGCACGTGACGTAGACGAGCCGCCCGCCCGGTTTCACGTGGCCTGCGGCCGCGTCCAGCACGCCGACCTGCTCCGCCAAGCGGGCTTCGAGGTTCGCCTCCTTCAATCGCCATTTGGCTTCGGGGCGCCGTCGCCAGACGCCGGTTCCGGTGCAAGGGGCATCGACAAGCACCACGTCGAAGCGGTTCCCTAGAGCCGCCAGTGCTTTCCGGTCGCGCGCGCGGAGAACTTGGATGTTGCGTGTTGCGGCTCGCTTGATGCGCTCGAAGATAGCCTTCAATCGTTCTCGATCATCATCGTAGGCGTAGATCTGGCCAGTGTTCTGCATTGCGGCCGACATGGCGAGCGTCTTTCCGCCCGCCCCGGCGCACAGGTCGAGCACCTGCAGCCGAGGTCCGGCTCCTGAGAGGATGGCCGCAATCTGGCTGCCCTCGTCCTGCACCTCGAACCATCCGGCCTGAAAGGCCGCCTCCGCTTGCAGGTTGGGTGTCCGCGCCGGCCCGGTCGGTGCTGCGATCCGGATGCCAAGTGGCGAAAGTCGCGATTCGACCGGCGCGAACGAGGCAAGAGACTTCATCACGCGTTCGCGCGTCGCCTTCAGCGTGTTGACGCGCAGGTCGGCCGGCGCCCGATTGGCCAACGCTTGACCCTCTGCGATCGCACGCGCTCCGAACTGCGCCTCGAACGCCGGCCACAGCCACTCGGGCACATCAGCCTCGATATGCGGCGCAGCGCCGGCTGGTGATGACAGCAGGCCCGACGTCTCTCTCTCCGTTAGCGGCCCCGGCGCGTGATCCTCACCCGTGCACATCGTCGCCACGGCATCCGGCGCGACCTCCATGGCATCGGGAGCGGCCCCGAGCGCGATGGCACGCGGCGTCTCGGCTCCCATCGCGAACGCGAGCGATGCCCGACGCCTCAGGCCGTCATACACCAGATTGCCGATCGCGCTCCGGTCACCGGAGCCGGCGAAGCGATGCGCCTTTCCCCAGTCGGCGAGCGCGAGGGAGACCGGACGATGCCGCGCCATGACGTCTTCAAGCACTTCGATGGCAGCGGAGATGCGGGCGCCAGGGCGCATGGGTGCGGGGCCTTTCGACGTTTGAATCCCGGCAATGCCTACAGGACATGGATGGCGAGCTTGATCCACATCGCCATGACAGCAACCAGCCCCACAATAAAGGCGGACGCGCGCCATGCGATCACGTTGGGGCCAATGTGGATGATCGCCTGTATGATCCGCGCGACCGCGAAGACCCACGCCAACACCACCATCAGCACATCGACGGCGTGCGTGATCATCGCGAAGGCGGCCACGGCGTAGAACAGCACCGGCAACTCGAACTGGTTGCTGTAGCTTCTACTGGCCTTCATTGCCGACGACGTCCACCGGTTCTGCCCGAGTTCCACATCGGGATCGGTCAGCTCTTGCCCGTGCTCGCGCATCGACGCCGAGCGTGTTCGATTGAGAACGATGAGCAGGCCGACCGTAAGTGCAACTTGCACGAAGACCGGAAAGAGGATGGCCGTCTGTTGCATGGTGCCTCGTGGGAAGGGGCGAAGGAGGGACGTGTGTCAGTTGAAGGCGAGCGGCGCACGAAAAACGATTGGAGCAGATCCGTGCCGCTCTACTCATACCCCTCGGCGATCGACTGAGAGATTGCCTTCGCCCGCTCTTCGGGATCGAAGAGGCCCGCGGGATCTGCACGCGTCGGACCGAAACGGCGCGTGTGAACGAAGGACTGCCTCGCCACTTCTTCGAGGCGCGTCAGCTCGGCAAGTGGGTCGGCGTGATCGTCGACGCGAATATCCAAGGCGGGGTGATCCTCGCTGTCGTGGATCAGCAACGCCGCGGACTGCCGGCCTCTCTTGTCCCCGCCCGCCGCCTGTCCCGCTTTCAGCGCGGCGATCAAGCGGCGCGCGAAGGGCATCCCCGCACCCGTCTTGTAGGCCGACGCGGTCTGGCGGATGACGGCCTCGCCGGAGAGCATATTGCCCGCAACGGAAAACGTGCTGTCCGCGAGATGACCGCACCACGGAACGCACTCGGCTCCCGTGCTGGCCGCAAAGCGGCCCAGCCGATCCATGACGTGCACTTGCCGGTGGGCGCGGCCTGCATCGGATTGGAGCAGCAGGCGCACGCAGTCCTCCGCCGATGCGCCGGCCGCGAGCAGGGCCAGACCGCGCGGTCCGAACAACTGGTTCGTTGTCGCCTGTGTGGCGACCGCCCCGATTCCCGACTTGATGTACGGGACGCGCGAGCCGACGGCGAAGGCACACGTCGTCACCGCAATGCCGACACGTCCCGTGCGCTCGTCAGTCGCGATGATCGACCACGTCATAATAAGCCCGCGTCTCAGAACATTGCCGGGTGCACACGGTCCGGAGGCGAATGACCGTCGAGGAATGTCTTGATGTTGATGATCACTTTCTCGCCCATGTCGATCCGCCCCTCCAAGGTCGCCGACCCGAGATGCGGCAGCGCCACGACGCGGTCGGATGCGAGCAGCTTTGGGTTGATGGCGGGTTCGTTCTCGAAGACATCTAGCCCTGCTCCGGCAATCGCGCCGGCATCGATCAGGCGTGCAAGCTCGTTCTCGTCGATCACCTCGCCACGCGCGGTATTGACGATGTAGCTGGTCGGTTTGAGCAGTTTCAGGCGCCGTGCCGAGAGCAGATGATAGGTGGCCGGCGTGTGCGGGCAGTTGACGGAAATGATGTCCATCCGTGCCAGCATCTGGTCGAGGCTTTCCCAATAGGTCGCCTCCAGATCCTGCTCGATCTCCTCGTCGAGCCGGCGGCGATTGTGATAGTGGATCTGCAACCCGAAAGCCTTCGCGCGCCGGGCAACGGCCTGTCCGATGCGTCCCATTCCGATGATGCCGAGCCGCTTGCCCCAGATGCGATGGCCGAGCATCCAGGTCGGCGACCAGCCGACCCACTGATTGCGCGGGTCCTTCAGGTAGGCCGCGCCGTGGGCCAGGCGTCGCGGCACGGCCAGGACCAGTGCCATCGTCATGTCTGCGGTGTCCTCGGTGAGGACGCCGGGGGTATTCGTCACCATGATGCCGCGGTTGCGGGCCGTATCGAGATCGATGTTGTCCACGCCCGTCCCGAAGTTGGCAATCAGCTTCAGGTTCGGCCCGGCCTGCGAGAGGACGGACCGGTCAATCCGATCGGTCACGGTCGGCACCAGAACGTCCGCCGATTGAACGGCGGCCACCAGCTCCGCATTCGCCAGCGGATGATCGTCGATGTTCAGCCGGGCATCGAACAGCTCGCGCATGCGCGTCTCGACCACGTCCGGCAGCTTCCGGGTGACGATGACCATGGGTCGCTTGGCGCTCTGGGGCATGTGACGTTCCGGATGGAGGCGTCGAGGAAACAGCGTGCGTAGCCGAGCCTCGACAGCCTGCTGAAGGGCGTTGTCGAACTTGGTCTTAGTGTGTGTAACAGATGCCGCCGTCAACCACCATTCCAATGCCCAACTGCCGGTCCGGACGATTGCCACCGGTTCGCGGATAGGACACATTTCGCGGCGAGATTCGCAGGGTGCGCCAGTCCGCGGGGAGGGGGCAATTCGAGAATGATCATCTGGCGCAACGGGGTCCGAAATCTTGGCGGAACGGCCTTCGCGCTGATCTTGGCGGCGGGCTTCCTGCATGCCGTAGCGGCGCAGACGCAATCGGCGGATGCGAGCCGCCTCGGTCAAACGGTCGGCGCTAGCGGCCTGCCCGTGCCGAGGTTCGTCAGCCTGAAGTCGGACCGGGTCCATTCACGCCAGGGACCGGGCACCGAGTACAAGGTTCTCTGGGTCTACCGGCGCGCCGGGCTCCCGCTCGAGGTCATCCGAGAGTACGACGGTTGGCGTCAGGTTCGCGATAGCGAGGGCGCCGTCGGCTGGGTGGTGCAATCGCTGCTCTCGGGTCGGCGCACAGCGCTTGTGATGCCGTGGGAGATCGAGAACGGAAAGGCGCCGAAAGTGAAACTGCGGTCGGACGACACAGAGGATTCGGCGCCTGTCGCTAT
>Ga0182738_1006736_pt1 | contig 11849 bp, 11 predicted proteins | sample eDN5th30CBELigMG_FD_128876 | JGI IMG/M metagenome (GOLD analysis project Ga0182738, IMG submission 128876) | Enriched Miracle-Growth compost microbial communities from Emeryville, California, USA - eDNA 5th pass 30_C BE-Lig MG (version 2)... ...
GCCGAGCAGGAGGCGAGGATCGCCAACCAGGAGCTGATCCATCGCGTGAAGAACATCCTGGCGATCGTCACTGCCATCGCTTCACAAACCGGGCGATATTCGAAGACGATCGAGGCCTTCAATTCCTCGTTCCGCACCCGTCTTGCGGGTCTCGCGCGGGTGCAGGATCTGTTGCGGCCGAACGCATCGCACGCACCGGATCTCGAGAGGTTCGTACGTGATCTTCTGGCGCCCTATGTTGGGCAAAACAACGGAGCGCTGACGACCTCGGGGCCTCAGGTCAGCGTAAAGCATGGAGAGGCGACGCTGTTGAGCCTGGTGCTCAACGAGCTGGCGACGAATGCAACGAAATACGGAGCCTGGTCCGATCCCGCCGGCAAGGTTGACCTCTCGTGGCGATTTGCGGAGGACAAGGTGCACAGCACCATCGTTCTCGTCTGGCAGGAGGCTGGCGGTCCGCACATCGCTTCGATCAGCGAGACGGGATTTGGCTCCAGCGTTATGCGCACGGTCGTGGAGCGGGGTCTGCGCGGGACGCTCGAAACCGATGTCATCGGCGGAGGGATTTGTCGCACCATCACGATGCCGCGCGCGCCCGCTGAAGATGATGGCACGGATGATGCGCCAGCAGCGGAACAGTCACCGCCGTAGGCTGGTACGGGCTCGGCAATCCGCAAGGCATGCAGTCGGTCCCGCCAACAAGGGCCATCTCACGCCGGCGTACCTGCGGGCAGTCCCGGGCGCTCGTCCGCGGTTTCCGCCATCACGGGTGCGGGCTTCTGCACCTTCAGGTTCCCCAGCAGCTCAACGACGGTGGAAATGTGGTTCACGTCCAGCGAAGTGCCCTTTTCCGCCTCGCGGGTTTCATGTTCCGCCGACGCATCGGGCTCGGGGATCGCAGTGGAGCTCAGGACCATGATGCGCGATTCCGGGAAAATCCGGGCTGCGCGTGACGCCATGAGCTGAAGCTGGCGCCTCGGCAAGCTTGCAACGCTTGCAATCACGACGCAGGCGGGCCGATCCTCGGCGTCGTCCGTGGTGCCGAGCGACAGCGCAGTCAAGCCGGTGGCCCGCTCGACCGCGTGTGTCGACCGAAGCGTGTCGGCCTCGACCACCCGGGCCAGAAACCGCGCTGCCATCACGTCGACGTTCCCGCGCGCGGGAACGACGATGATCGTCGCGTGCTCGTCATCCCCTTTCGCTGCCAGAGACAGAGAGTCGTGCAGCTCGGAGGCCTCGGACAGTGTCGAGCCGATCGTCTCGAATTGCTGATCCGTCAACCGTCCGGCGCGCGCATCCTGCGCTGCGAGTGCGAGTGCGGGCAGGACGAGGCGGTCTGCCGCCTGGGCTAGGCTGTTCTCTTCGATCGCGGTTTCGATTTGATCCGCCGCCGCGAGCGCGTCCGATGACAGGAGCCGATGGTAGAGTTCCTGTGTCGGCTCGAGGGCGGGCTCGTCGCCCAGCAACACGCTGACGAAAGAGAGGCCCTGGATGTAGCGGCCGAGGACCACGAGCGCCATGGTCAGGGGTGCCGCGAGCAGCAACCCGACTGCGCCCCAGATGAGCGTCCAGAAGCTTGCGGCGGCGATCATTGCGAAAGGCGAAAGGCCCACCCGGCGTCCGAGCACGAGGGGCTCGATGACATTTCCCATCACGATCTCGGAGACGACGAAAACCGCCGCCGTGAAGATCACCAGCGACCAGCCGGGGTCGACGCCGGCAGCGAGAATGATCGGCGGGACGGCCGCAATGTAGGCGCCGATGAACGGTACGAACCGCATCAGCCCGGCGAGGACACCCCAGACGATCGCGCCTGGAAGGCCGGCGATCCCAAGCACGATGCCGACGATGATGCCATAGCTGGCGCTCATTACAGCCTGCGCCAGAAATAGCCGCGACAGGCGTTTCCCGGCTTCGCTCATGGCGCTGGTCGTCTCGCTCAGATTGTCGATGCCCGCAATGCGCACGACCCGATCGCGCATATCCTGATGCTGCAGAAGCAGGAAGACGGTGAAAAGAACGAGCAGAGCCATGCGCGCCGCCGGTTCGGAAAACGCCTCCAGCCTATCGAGCGCCGATTTGCTGTCGCCGGTCTTGTTCGAATCGACGACCACGACACCGCCCGATCCTTGCGTTTGCGGGTTGGCTTTCGGAGGAGAGAACTCCCGACTGAGGGTCTCCGTCAGCCGGTCGACGGTATCTGCGGTGCGCTTCAGCATTCCGTCTTCGCGGCCGACAGACGAAATCGTTCGAACTTTCGCCACAAGATTTTCCCGATAATCGCCAACGCGCGACGCAATCGAAAGCAATTCGACGCTGAGCAGCGTTCCGGCAGAAATCAGGATAAAAAGAATAATCGCGACCACTCCGGTAACGGATATGCCTCGCGGCACTCCCCATGCCGTCATCCGACGAACGACCGGAGCCAATATAAATGAGACGATGATTGCTCCGGCCAAAGGAATAAGGACGGTCTGGCCGACAATCAGCATCACGATAATGAGCGCGGCGACGACCATTGCGGCCGCAAGTTGTCGAACGGAGTCGGATAGCAGCGGCATGAACATTCCCTCCCAGCCGTCGGCGACGGCAAGGCGAGAACGTTTCAAGGTAAATCCCGTTCCGATATTGTGATATTTTTGTCCGACGCGGGAACAATCCGTATTCGGCATCGTTCATTGGAGGCGAATAACACTCGAGTCAAGGAGCTGGAGATGCAAATGGGCAATCTTCTCTACTATGCAATTGCCTTTCTCGTGGTCGCCCTCGTTGCGGCATTTCTCGGTTTCGGCGGCGTCGCCGGAACGGCAATGGAAGGCGCGCGGATTCTTTTCTGGGTGGCGATCGTTCTGTTTGTCATTTCGGTCGTGGTCGGCTTTATCCGAAGGGCATAGCCGGCCGGCAAGGGTCGATTGAAGGCTCCACGTGCCGGTGACGAAACGGAATACCGATCAGCAATGTATTCGGGCACGCGCGTTGGTTCCGGTGAAGCGGAACCAACTCGGATGGCGGGCGTTCTCAGCCCAAGGCCTGGAGCGATGCGAATAGAATGCGGAGAGTGAGCATGGCAGTGTCCAAAGAGGGTTATGTCAATCAGACCAGCGACGGCGAGCAGCGGATTCGTGCCGCCGGAGCCCAGATCGGTGAAAAGGCATCGGAGCTTGCATCGAAAGCGAGCGACCAGTTCGAAAACGCGATGCAGTCGGCCGAGTCGACCGCCCGTAACATGGCGGAGCAGGGACGGGAGGCCGGCGAGCGCGTCCAGCAGGTGGCCGGGAACATGAAGTCCGCGATCGATAAATCCGTGCACGACCAGCCGATGGCCACGCTCGCCGTGGCGGCGGCGCTGGGTTTCGTTCTCGGGGCGCTCTGGAAGTCGTAAGCGGCCTGCGGCCGGTGAGATGTATCAGGAAGGGACAATAGAATGCTGCAATCGCTTTTCAGGCGCGCGGAGGCGACGGTCGACAATGCGATCGCCAGCGTGCTTGCGCGGGCGCTCGTGGCTATTCCCTTCCTGGTGGCGGCCGGTTTCGGTACAGCGGCCCTCGCCATATACGCCTACGATAACTTCGGCGTGGCGGGGGGTAATCTACTGATGGCGGGCGTATTCTGCCTCGTCGGGTTGATATGCGCCGCCGTGGTGGCCGTTCAGCTCCGCTCGAAGTCCGGCACGGATGCGCCGTCCGGCGAACAGCCGGCCGCGGATGCGGCAGCAGCTTCAAAGCCGCTCTTCGATCCCGTCGATCGGGACGTGATGGCGGCGGTGGCGACCGCGGTCGGGCCGATGGCGCTGCCGCTGGTCTTGAGGAGCGTCATGCGCAACCTGCCTCTGCTCGCAGCTATTGCGGCGGCCGGCTTCGTTCTGTCGCGTAACGGTGGAGAGCACGAAAAAGATCTCGAGACGCCTATGCAACCGGCCGAATAATTATGGCAACATACTTTGTCGGCCAACGGGACGGAACTGTCGAGCGGAGACGCGCGTTCGGCAACGATGTCGGCACCTGTGCCGGGGGCAGTGGAGATTATCGGGGAAGTATGATGCACGATGAGGGCGAAGGAATAGCGGCGGACAGCAGCGTGGGGCGGCGAAAATTAATGCACCGGAAGGATGAAAAGGACGTGGAAGCGGGCGCGGCAAAGACAGGATTGAAAGAGGATTCGCACGTGTTGCTGCCGCGTGAAGCGCAGGGGCGGATCGGACAACATCTTCGAAGGGTGTACGGAGAGATTTTGTCGGAGCCGCTGCCGGACAAGTTTTCTCAGCTACTGGACAGTCTCGCCAAGACGGAGCGATCCGAATGAGTGGCACGTCGGATGCTACGAGTCTGCAGAAGGAGCTTGCGCAATTGGTTCCCAATTTGCGCGCGTTCGCGAGATCGCTGTGCGGGAACACCGATCAGGCCGACGATCTGGTGCAGGAAACACTGGTGAAAGCCTGGCGCAGCCGGGATTCGTTCGCCGAGGGCTCCAACCTCAAGGCTTGGCTTTTTACCATTCTGCGCAACACGTTCCTGTCGGAGCGCCGCAAGCGGAAGTTTGAGGTTCACGATACGGACGGCAAGCTGGCCATGCAGCTCAGTGTCAAGGGTGAGCAACCGGGACACATGGATCTAATCGATTTCGCCAAGGCATTCGCGACGCTGCCGGCGGAGCAGCGTGAGGCTCTCATTCTGGTGGGAGCGGAAGGCTTCGCGTACGAGGACGCCGCCTTGATGTGCGGCTGCGCGGTGGGAACGATCAAAAGCCGCGTGAACCGGGCACGGGTGAAGCTCGCCGAGATGCTGGGCGTCAACGAGACCGATGATCCGGAAGCGGAAGGTACGGCCGGCCGGCCAACGCGCGCGACCGCCGGTTGAAGGCACCGCGCCGCGCGCGATCACCCGTCTCGGTCAGGACGGCTACAGGAGATTTCTGATCTTTGTGGGAACCTGGCACCTCAGGTGCGCGTTCCCAAGGCCAGCAATTAGCTGCACGTGGGGAGTTGCACTGCATGAATACTTCCATCGCGGACCTCGTGGCGCCGCAACTTCCGTCATTGCGTCTCTTCGCGAGGGCCCTGACGGGATCGCAGGAGCGTGGCGATGCCTATGTCGTGGCGATGCTCGAGTCGCTCGTTGCCGACCATCGTCTTTTTCAACCCGATCTTGCGCCGAAGGTTGCGACCTATCGTGCATTTCTCAAGATCTGGGATGCCATGCCGATCAACCGCAAGGCTGAATCGCCGGATCATACGGCAGGGTCCATCGCCGATCGTCGGATCGAAACGCTGACGCCGAGGCCTCGCCAGGCGTTTCTGCTGGCCGCGCTGGAAGAATTCTCGATGGACGATATCGCCGCAATCCTGGACACCAGCGAAAACGAGGTCCGCACGCTGGTCGACGAGGCGGGCCATGAAATCGCTGAACAGATCTCGGCCCGGGTGCTGATCATCGAGGACGAGCCGCTGATCGGGCTCGACCTCGAGACAATCGTCAACGAGATCGGGCACGAGGTCGTCGGCATCGCTCCGACGCGGGCCGAGGCCGTCAAGATGGCGCGCCAAGCCCGTCCGGGGCTGGTGCTTGCCGATGTGCAACTCGCCGACGGCAGCTCCGGCATCGACGCCGTCAATGATATTCTCGCGGATCTGAGCGTACCGGTCATCTTCATCACAGCGTATCCGGAACGCCTGCTCACCGGCGAGCGTGCGGAGCCCACGTTCCTGATCACGAAGCCGTTTCGCCCAGAAATGGTGAAAGCTGTGATGAGTCAGGCGCTGTTCTTCGATATTCGCGCCGGCCAGCCCCTCGGGGATGCAGCGGCATAGACAGCAGCAGCATGATCGCTATCTCGCCCGGTTGCGACGTTCATTTGTCTTGCAACCGCGGTCGGTAGCCGTTTTGCTGCAACTTGTTGAGTGGTCTGCGCGTTCGCGGCGGACCACTGAGCCGCAATCCCGGCGATCGCCGTCGGCAGAAGCGGAGCACAGCACCGGGGGCGCCGCGTGTGAAGAGCCGGGCTCAGACCGAAGTCGCAGTCGCAGGCGCGATGCTTGCGTCAACAACCGACTGCGTGAAGCTGATCGCGGCTGACGGGACAATCGAATACATCAACGACTGCGGGCTCAAGCTCCTCGAGATCGAGCCTTCCGACGCACCTGTCGTCGGTCGCGCTTGGCCAGATTTCTGGCCGGAACGCGCGAGGGAGATCGTGCAAGGGGCCCTGGCGACCGCACGTCACGGCGAGATTGCCCGTTTCACCGAAATCTGTCCGACCAGCAGGGGCGCCATCAAGTGGTGGGATGTCGCCGTCAGCCCCATCCGCGGCGCAAAAGGCGCCCTGGAGCGCTATCTCTGCATTTCCCGCGATGTGACGCGGCAGAAGGCTGTGGAGCACTCGCTGCTGGCCAGCGAGCAGCGTTTCCGAGCGCTGGCCGACAACATGGCGCAACTGGCCTGGATGGCCGACGCGAGCGGAAGTGTGTTTTGGTACAATAAGCGCTGGACGGATTATACGGGAACGACCATTGCCGAGATGAGGGGTAGCGGCTGGCGCAAGGTGCATCACCCGGAATTCGTCAAGCACGTCGTCGAGCGGGTCAACTACGCCTTCAAGCACAGCGAAATGTGGGAGGACGAGCTTCCGCTCAAGGCGGCGGACGGCAGTTATCGCTGGTTCCTGTCGCGCGCTGTGCCGGTGCAGGACGCCCAGGGACGTGTCGTCCTGTGGTGCGCCACGCATACGGATGTCACCGAGCAGCGGTCCCTCAGCCAGCGACTGCGGCAACTCGCGCGTGTCATCGAGCTTTCGCACGAGGCGATCCTGGTGTGGAGCCCGGGAGATGGCATCCTGCTCTGGAACAAGGGCTGCGAGGAGCTTTATGGCTACCGGCGCAGCGAGGCGCTCGGCAAGAAGACGCACACCCTGCTCGGCACGCAGCATCCGCAGGGCCTCGACGCGTTCGAGCTTCACCTCATGCGCGAGGGAGAGTGGAGCGGCGAGATCAAGCACCGGGCGAAGGACGGCAGCGAGGTCTGGGTCGACAGCCGGCAAGAGCTGATCAGGGCCAGCGGCCAGAACTTCGTTCTCGAGACGAACCGCGACATCACCGATCGCCGCAAGGCGGATGCCATTCGGGATCTGCTGGTGGCGGAGCTCGACCATCGCGTGAAGAACATGCTCGCCATCGTGCAGTCCCTCGCCGCGCAAACGGCCCGCACGCAGCCGGATATGGAATCCTTTTCGACGAGCTTCAATGGGCGGTTGCAGTCCCTTGCCACGGCGCAGGCCACGCTTTCCGATGCCCGATGGACGGGGGCGGACCTGCGCGAGCTCGTGCAATCGCAGGTCGCCATCACGATCGGCCCGAGCGAGCAAACATACATCACGGGCGATCGTGTCTTTCTGCCGCCTCAGACCGCGTTGCAGCTCACCTTGATCCTGCATGAGCTTGCGACGAATGCGCAGCGGCACGGCGCACTCTCCTCGCCGCGAGGCCGCGTCGACATTACGTGGGAGCACGACGGTGCGGAGGTCGAACTGCTGTGGCGCGAAAGCGGAGGACCGCATGTGGAGCGTCCCGGCTCCCGCGGCCTGGGCCGCAAGCTGATCGAGCGCACGGGACAGTTGCCGTATCTGAAATCGCGGCTCGAATTCTTTCCCGAAGGCGTGCAGTGCCGGATCTGGGTGAGCATTTCGAGTGCGGCCTACGACGGCGCGCCGTATTTCAACCCGAGCCCCCAGCGGGATGACTTCAGTACAGGCTCGGCATACGTCGCAAAAAGCGACTGGAGAACGCTGCGTCGCGTGCTCGTCATCGAGGACGATCCGCTCGATGCGTTGCGCATCGAGGAAGCCCTCGGAGATGCGGGCTACCTGGTGCTGGGACCGGTTCACACGGAAGATGCCATCGGAGCGGCCCTGCAGGACCTGGCGTTCGATGCCGTGATCATCAATTCGGAGATCAACTCCGTCGATCTTGACGATGTCCTGGACAGGCTTGCCGAGAACGCGCGTCCGGTGATGCTGATCGGCGAAAGCGGGTCGGATGACCGGCGGCAACTGCGGATCTCGCGTCCGCTCGTACCGGGCAAGATCGTCAACGGGCTGACGAATCTGCTTCGCGGATCCCGCACCGAAGGCGCCGAAAGGCACGCGCGCGATTGAGGTGCCAGAGGATGGTCGCTTCGTTCTCCAGAGCGACTTTCGATTGCATTGCCGTGTGTAGGCGGCAATCCTGGTGACGGGACAATCGCTGTCCGCGCAGTCTCCGATCATCAATCAAGGAGCATCTTGTGTCTTTCTCGAGTGCCGACATTCGTCGTGCGGTTCTTGCACAGGAAAAGGACGTGAGCGCGCTGTTCGACGAGCTTCGCGCAGGGAGCCTCGACCCTGTGGGGCCGGGGGTGACGCGCGACACGTTCGGCGCCGGCGAGCAGTTCGGCTACCGTGTGATCGAGGCGCAGGCGTCGGCTCTCGGCCTCGAGCAGCGCTACGATCACGCGGCCAATCTCTTCATGACGCTGCCGGGACGCGATCGGACGCGGCCACGCATCATGATGGGTTCGCATCTCGACTCGGTCGGTAACGGCGGCAATTTCGATGGGGCCGCAGGCGTGATCGCCGGGCTCGTCGCAACCAGGGCGTTGAAGTCGCTCGGCATCGAGCCCGCGTGCGACGTGACGACGATGGCCATCCGGGCCGAGGAGAGCGTCTGGTTCGAGGTGTCGTACATCGGCTCGCGATCGGCATTCGGCATGCTGCCCGACGGGGCCCTGGAGATGCGGCGGCGGGACACGGGCCGGGTGCTCGCGGAGCACATGGCCGAGTGCGGCGCCGACGTGGAGGCCGTGCGGCGGGGTGTGGCTTCGCTGACCGCGAAAGATATTGCGGCCTGGGTCGAGGTGCACATCGAGCAGGCGCCTCAGCTTATCGAGGCGGACAAACCCGTGGCGATCGGAACGGGCGTCCCGGGCAATTTCCGCTACCCGGAGATCGCGATCCACGGCGAATGGGCGCACGTGGGTCTTCCGCGCCGCTTCCGGCATGACGCCGTGCTGGCCGCGAGCGATTTCGCACTGGGTCTGGATGAGATCTGGAAGACCGCCGATACGGCTCAGCGTCCGATGGCGTTCACGATCGGACGGTTTTTTACCGATGCCGACGAACACGCGCTGACGAAGGTCGCGGGGCTGATGACACTGAGCCTCGACGTGCGAGCGTATGACAGGGCTCACCTGGCGGACCTCGAGACGCAGGTGCTGGTGCTCGTAAAGCGCATCGAGGAGGCTCGGGGCGTGCGGTTCGATCTCGGCCGACGGGCATCGGCCGATGTGGCGCCATCCGATCCGAAGCTGTTCGCAGCCCTGACGGAGGCCGCGAGCCAGGTCGGCATTCCGACGATGCCGCTCGCGAGTCCGGCCTCGCACGATACGGCGACGTTCACCGTGGCGGGCGTGCCCTCGTGCATGCTCTTCGTGCGCAATCAGAACGGCAGCCATAACCCGCATGAAGCAATGGAGATTGCCGATTTCCTCGATACGGCGTCTGTCCTGACGCAGTGGCTTGCCGGTGCGGTGCAAGGCTGAGGCGGACCCGAACGGCAGTCCGGAGAGTCAATCGAGCAGATTCATGTCGGAGGTGGCGGACGCATGGCTGGCGAAATCAGGATCGGCATCGGCGGCTGGACGTTCGAGCCGTGGCGCGGCGTATTCTATCCGAAAGGCCTGACGCAAAAGAAAGAGCTGCATTTTGCATCCCGCGCCCTCAACTCGATCGAGATCAACGGCACCTACTACTCCACGTTCAAGGAGACGAGTTGGTGCAATTGGCGCGACGAGACACCGGATGATTTCGTGTTCTCGGTGAAGGCGTCACGATACGTCACCAACCGCAAGGACCTGACGACCGCAGGCGAGGGCGTGGGACGCTTTCTCGCGCAGGGATTGATGCTGCTCGGACCGAAGCTGGGGCCGATCAACTGGCAACTCATGGGCACCAAGAAATTCAATCCCGAGGAAATGGCCGGCTTCCTCAAGCTGCTGCCGGCCGAGCAGAACGGTATCCCGCTGCGCCACGCCATCGAGGCGCGCCATGAGAGCTTCAAGACCGAGGCGTTCTACGACCTCGTGCGCAAGCATGGTGTCGCGGTCGTGCTCGATCTCGGCGGTGAGTTTCCGGAGATCGATGTCGATAGCGCGGATTTCAGGTTCGCGCGCTTCATGGCGACGTCGGAGACGGAAGAGAGCGGTGTGACCGCCGCAGAATTGAAGGCGCTCGCCAAGCGGGTGAAGGGCTGGGCGAAGTCGCAGGACGTGTTCGCCTATTTCATTTCCGGTGCGAAGGTGCGCAACCCGGCGGCCGCGCGGGCGCTGATGGCCGCGACAGGGGTGAAGCGCGACGGATGAGTCTCAGCGCCGTCGCGAGACACAGTCGTGGCCGTTCCACCTCAGGCGCTTTTTGCAGCCGGGAATTGGCTCGGCCCACGCCGCGTCAGGCGGAAGCTTTCCCATCTCGGCCGATCGCGGATGCTGATCCGGCAGCAAAATCGTTCGCTCCGAAGGCGGCGCATCCGCTTTCCACTCGTTGCCTGCGCGTGCGACGTTCGCCTCCATCATCAATCCGCTGCGCAGAGGCGGTGACCAGCCCTGCCCATCCTCGTAGAAGCGATAGAACGGTGCGATGAAGCGCACGCGATAGGGTCGCTCGTCAGCCTCGGAGGCGCTGAACGTGCAGCGCGGGTGCCGCGCCTCGACCAGGCCCTCGCGAGGACCGGTGTTCGGCTCGCGCGGAGAGAGATCGAACGGGCTCCGTTTCTCGCCCGGCATCGTGTAGGCGGCAAAATAGCTGCCCCGGCTCGCGAGCCAGGATCGGGCAAGCAGGTGTCGGGCGGCATCGATAGCCGGTGCCATCGCGGGATCGGCATGCTTGCAATCACGCCAGACGGCGTCCGTGTTCGCGAGAGCTTGCGGAGGGGTCGCCTGATCGGATTTCCGAGCCTGTGCCGCGCTGCAACCGAAGTCGAGCGCCATTGCCAGCGCTATGCCGGCAATCGCTTTTCCCTGCGATTTGCCAAGTGTCCTCATCCGCACCCGATCGTGACCGTAAACGTCGCCTGCCTCATTCGCGGGCGGAGACCGGTGGGTCAACGATGGGGTGCCGATATGGCAAACGGGTTGTGCCGGCGGGCTATCAGCGCGCTGCGACAGGTGCTCCGGTATGCCGGTAGCCGACCGCGACGATGCCATGGTGCGTGACAAGCTTCGTCGTCAGCGTGCCGTACTCGGGCGTCTCACCGCGCAGCCAGGCGCTGATCTGGTTCCAGTAGTCCAGGAATGCGTTGCTCCTGGAGCCGTCGCGTCCCGAGAGCGGCGCCCAATAGGGCGCGAACGAGAATTTATACTCGAGAAGAATAGATATCCTCGGGAGACGGATCTCGAGTCCGGCAACCGCCTGACCGACGGGCCCCGCGATCTGGTACTCGTAGGTGCGCCGCTCGTCGCCGCGAAACTGAACCTCGGTGTGCGGCAGCGAGAGGCCGACGCCGCCCCCGATGTACGGACGCAGCGCCGGTGCCAACCGGCCGAGGCTCAACAGGCCGTTGAGCGTCATCATGTTGTGCCCATGGCTGAACTCGAGATGCCGGAAGGTGGCGTCGTTCAGCACCGTCCCGTCCATCGGCTTGCCGTTGCGGGTGCCGGAAAGGCGCAGCATCTGCTCGCGTACCGAGATCGCCTTGGCATGTGTGAAGTCCAGCATTCCGCCGAACCGCCCGTGCGCTGGCCAGTGCATGGCGCGGACACCGTAGTAGATCGGGCTCTTGAACGGCCGTCCGATCCACTGCACGCCGTGCGCGGTGAGATCGGTCTCGC
>Ga0182738_1006737_pt1 | contig 11848 bp, 4 predicted proteins | sample eDN5th30CBELigMG_FD_128876 | JGI IMG/M metagenome (GOLD analysis project Ga0182738, IMG submission 128876) | Enriched Miracle-Growth compost microbial communities from Emeryville, California, USA - eDNA 5th pass 30_C BE-Lig MG (version 2)... ...
AAGGAATTTGAAAGATACGAAGAGAGTGAGACAGGAGTGACTGTGTATTTTAAGGATGGAAGCAAAGAAGAAGGCGGATTATTGGTTGGTGCTGATGGTGTAAGATCAAGAGTCAGAAAGCAATATTTGCCTGAGAACGTGGTCATTGATACTGAGGGAAGAGCGATCTATGGGAAAACTACTCTGACTGAAGAACTGGAAGAGAAAATACCTCCAAAATATCTGAAGGGAGTCAATATGCTAGTTGATAAGAGACCTCAAGTTCCTATTACTCTATTTTACGAAGCTATTCATTTTGCAAAAGATGTTGGAACTGAATCCAATGGCAGACTTCCAAGTGTGAAAGACTACATCTATTGGGTGATATTCTCGAAGAAATCTACATTTGGTATTGAAGATGATGAACTTTGGAAAATGTCAACTGAAGAGGTCGTCAAACACTCCTTGAAATTAAGCGAAGACTGGGACCCCAATTTCAGATCAATCCTTGAACTTCAAGACATTAGGCAAAGCGCTGCTATTGCTGTTTCTTCCGCTCTGCCTGATCTTCCTTTCTGGATCCCCTCTGCTCGTGTCACTTTGATTGGTGATGCTATGCACGTTATGTCACCGACAGGCGGAGTTGGAGCTGCTACTGCCCTGAAAGATGCATCTAATTTATGCCAGGCTCTTGTGGAAGGCGGAATCAGTGCTGAGAATGTGGGTAAATATGAGGAAGAGATGAGGAAATACGCGAAAGAAGCGATTGAAGTCAGTTATACAGGAGGAAAGAAGATGTTTGACCAACCTCCTTTTGAAGAATGTAAACGTTTGAACTTTTAATTTCATGGACTAGGACCGGCCTTTGGTAAGAATTGTACGTCAGAATGAGCCCATGTTGTACCCTTTATGAACAATCAATCATAGATACTTGGTTGTAATTGTGGTTTATACCTTGATAATAGATTGAAAAACCATAAAAGAATCAAAAATAATTCTCTTTTATTCTTTCTTTCTCAAAGATCACGCCCTGCGAGAGAGGTTTCATCACAAGGGATTCTCTTTCCGATATGCATTCTTCTGCGTTTAGGTTTTTTTTGCTAAGTTTATTCAATAGGCATAATGAATCTTTCTTATTTTTTTTTTCTTTTAATCAAAATGTTTCAATCTTTCGATTCTCTATTTGCTCAGGTCAGATGGCCATTTTGAGGCTGAAGACTATGTGATCCAATGCAGAAGTTTTGAGGGAAAAAATTCTTTTTCAAGCTTTCATGAAAATCTTCTCTCAAACCAATACTATTTTTCTCTTCTGATTCTTATTCAAATCAGGATTGGTTGCTCTCTGATGAAAGTCTGAGGTAAAATACAATAATTTACTCGAGATTCAGGATCTAAAAATGGAGGACGTGTTCGATTCTAACCTTCACTTTTCATCTTTGTAAAGATCTCTTTCTGATGAGGATTTTCCTTGCATAAGAGTTCCCTACGAATTTGATGACTTGTTGGAGTTTGGCATCCTTCAAAGAAAACGTCTTGCTTTTAGAAAAGGAACGGTTTGGGAAATCAAAGTGCAGAAAAATTTGTAAAGCCTTGTCTAAGACCAGAATAGACAACTGATTCAATGATGTGAAAATCATCGTATTGAATAAATTTTTAATTTCGATTTCACATCAATTTGAAATTCTGACGTGTATAAAAAAATCTCTCTTTTCCCCAAGATTTCTTCTCGATCCTTGTCTCTTCCTCAAAGCCTCTAAACCATAAGCTCAACTTTGAAACTAAAGAAGCCTTGAGAGAAGGATAATGTTGAATAGAAAACTTTTCTATGAGAGATAAATCAAGGTGTCAGGCAATAATCCGGTTAAGATCTTGTTCTTAAATTAATCTATAAACAGTTGAATTAATCTGGAATTAAATTTTTTTCATATCTTAGAATATAGAGTAAACTAAAAAATCACATTATCCACTCATCAGATTTAATTTCCGCCCTTTATCAATTTTCTACTTACCCTAAATTTTTCCGATTACAAATACCCACTGCCTCCCTATCTTTATAATCTACAAATTAAACCCTCTTAACTATAATCATGCAAAATACTCAAACGTCAAACAAAGTTATCATCATTGGTGCCGGCCTCGGCGGTCTCACCTTAGCTCAAGGCCTCAAAAAAGCTGGTATCCCCTTCCACGTCTACGAGCGTGACCCCACCTCTGACTTCCGCGCTCAAGGCTACAGAATCCGTCTTAACCACAACGGTGGGGAAGCCTTAAAGAATAACCTCCCTCCCGAGCTCTTTAATTTATTTGAAAGAACTTGTGGTGGGATCTTCGCAGGATTCGCTCGAATTAATGCTCTTGATGGAAAACCTCTCGTTGAAGAAAATCCTTTCAATGGCCAAAAAGGCCCAGGAGGTCCAGGTGGCTTTGGTGGCCCTAAAGGCCCCAATGGTTCTGGAGGTCCTGGTGGTCCTGGGGGTCCAGGACCTTGGGGAGTGACTGGTAAGGATGGTAAGTCTTTAGGGCCTTATACGGTCGATAGAACAACATTTAGAGCCTTACTGTTGTTGGGTCTTGAAGAGAATGTGACATTTGGCAAAGAATTTGAAAGATATGAAGAGAGTGAGAAAGGAGTTACTGTTCATTTTAAAGATGGAAGTAGCGTGGAAGGTGGATTACTGATTGGTGCTGATGGCGTCAGATCAAGAGTCAGGAAGCAATATCTTCCTGAGAGTGTTGTGGTTGACACTGATGGAAGAATTATTTATGGAAAAACTACTCTTACTGAAGAATTGAAAGAGAAAATACCCAAACAAAATATGAAGGGAATCAACATCGTTGTTGATAAAAGATACGAAACTCCTCTCAACCTATTCTATGAACCCATTTACTTCGAGAAAGATGTTGGGGTTGAATCCAATGGCAGACTCCCAAGCATGAAAGATTATATCTACTGGGTATTATTCTCTCGTAAAGCTACAATGGGAATTGAAGACGATAGGCTTTGGAAGATGACAACTGAAGAGGTTGTAAAGTACTCCTTGAAGTTATCTGAAGACTGGGACCCTAATTTCAGGTCAATCCTCGAACTTCAAGATGTGAACCAAACTTCTGTTCTTCGTATTTCTTCTGCTTTGCCTGATATTCCTTTCTGGACCCCCTCAGCGCGCGTCACACTTCTTGGTGATGCTATTCATGTGATGCCACCAACAGGTGGGATCGGAGCTAATACTGCCTTGACAGATGCATTGACTTTGTGTCAGGCTCTTGTTGAAGGTGGTATAACTGCTGAAAGTGTTGGAAAGTATGAGGAGAAGATGAGAAAGTATGCTAAAGAAGCTATTGAATTCAGTGAGATGGGAGGAAAGAAGTTGTACAATCAGCCTCCTTTTGAAGAATGTAAACGTTTGGAATTGTAAGTGAAGAGAATGAGTTGATGTGATTTGTATTTTTTTTAAAGAGTAACGATATGACAATCTTTAAATGAAAAAGGTTTTTACTTTCCATAAGAAATGATTCTTTCGCCTTTGAGCATCTGATTAAAAGAGAACCATTCTTTTCTTTTATCAGTTTGGAAATATTCTCATTTTTCTAAGCCCATTCATTTCACCATTTAACTTTTTCTGTTCGAAAGACCTCATTCAAGGGATTTCCTGGTCACGATCATGAGAGGTACCTAGGGTTTTAGACAGGAGATTGGACAACAGGAGAAGTCAATTTCTATTGAGTTTATGGAAGAAAAAAGACGTATCAGCTCTTATTTTCTCTTAACAGATTCTTATATTACATAAAAAGGAGATTTAAATCGATTGAAAAAAAAAACAGAAACAAAAACTCTGTGCCTAATCTTTACTTCTTCTTGCCCAAAGCTTTGCTGAGCCAGTCCAAGCCATCGTACAAGCCATCTCCTGTCCAGGCACAAGTCCCTTGTATATGCCAGTCTCTTTCACGCAAAGTATTTAATTTGAGCTTTTCGGCCACTTCATCAACACTCATGACTCCCTCCTTATCTTGCTTATTGGCAAAAACAAGAAGGACAGTATCTCTAAGCTCTTCATCTTCGAGTATTTTGTGTAACTCTTCTCTTGCAAGGTCGATCCTTTCTTTATCAGAAGAGTCGACAACGAAAATCAAGCCTTGCGTGTCTTGGAAGTAATGTTGATAGAGTGGTCTGAACTTGGTTTCACCGCCGACACCAAAGACAGTGAATTTAATGCTCTTAAATTGAACAATCTGGACGTAAAATCCAATTGTTGGAACAGTTGTCACGACCTCACCAAGCTTCAGCTTAAAAATAATTTCTGTTTTTCCTGCAGCGTCAAGGCCAAGCATGAGAATCTTTGTCTCTTTTTTTCGAAACAGGGAGTTGAAAAACTTCGAAATGGACAGTCCCATTTATTTTAAACGTTGTTGTTTTATTAAAATATTAGAAATTAATTATAATTAATTGAGATTTTGCCCCGTTTTAAGCTCAAATCTGATTCGGAAAAGTCATGATTTTATCAGATCCTTTGAATATCTTGATGTTATCTAATTTGCAGGTTTTTTTGTTAATAAAAAAAAACCTCTGAAGTTTTTCCTTTAAAAACTTGATCCCTTCATTTTCATCAATCTCAAAAAATTCCAATTCATCATCACTCTGTCAATGAAAAAAGGACTTTTCTTCCGAATTTCTCATCGCTTTCTATGATAATTGAAAATGAGAAATCCAAAAAATTTAAACAAAATTTTTGCTCCAAACATTTTTCAGAACTCAAGAGAGATTCTTTCTAATTAAAAATGGATTTTGATTTTGAGGGCAAGAGAACATACCAAAATTTTTTCTTTGGAAAAATTTCTTATTTGGAACTTAGAAAAATTAGTTTTAAAATTTCCGAAAATTCTTTGAAACTTCTTTTCTCAGGGCCAAATTTTTTCATCAGTCACACTTATTGCAAATCTCGTCGACATCTGATTCTCGTTGGCTTTTCAAACAAACAAAAAAACTAAAATATTTTCCCCCCAATTCTCCTCTCCTAACACACCAAAAATACTATTCTAAAGTTTATAAAAGATTAACATGAAATTTTAAAGGTCAGATGTCTTTGTGGAATAAAATTCTTAACAGCAAACTTTCGAAACTTGAAAGAAAAGAAAAATAAAATGAAATCAAAAGAGAATCAAAGCTCACAAAAATCTCCAAACGAAAAAATTCAAAAATTGAATTCTGATTCAAATCAAAATTCATTTTTCACTTTCAATGTCTTGTAAGAGCAAGAAAAATATCTCCTCATATCCTTTCTATTCTTTAGAAATTCTTGCTTCCCTTGAAAATACTCAAGTTCTTGAGGTAATTTGGATATCAATAAGATCTTAAAGGGAGTTTGATCGTGGGTGTAACTCTTTGTCCTCAAAGAGAAAACCTTCGAGTAAGGCTATAATTAGCACTGACAAAATTGAAAGTTAGGAGAATTGTATTAATCTTGAATTAAAATCAGGATTATTGAAGAATATCTTGAATTAAAATGCTGAACAAGATACAGAAGAATAAAATATTACACAAACCAAGACGGTCAAACCCCCTTGCACTGATTCAAACTTCAAGTCTCGGTCCTGGTTTCTGAGCAGGAGACAATTCGTTTCCTTTTTTGTTGACATGAATCCAATTGCTTGAATTTAAAAATATTTCGAACGTTATAAGATCGATCAGACAGAAATTTTCAGTGCTGACACATAAATGACTGAGAGGGTTTGGAAAGAATATCTAAAGGTTAATGTCAAAATTTTTTGTTTTTGAGAACCAAAATTTTCCTTTTTATTCTGAAAATCCTTTGAAATCTGAATGATTTTGTCTCGAGTATCTTCTTGAAAAATGAAAAAATGATCTCTTCGCCGGACTTACAAAGGTTTTATCTTTGCAAAAAAGGGCTTCTATAGAATGTGATCTTTCTAAATTGGACACTTTTTTGAAGATATTGTTTGGTATACGAAAGTAAAAATTAGCCGATCAATTGATCTCTAAAAATAAAAGATCTTAAATAAAAGCTTTTTGCTTTTAAATTTTGGTTTGATAAACGATTAATTCTTGTCAAGAAGTGTTTCTGAGTATCTCTATTTTCCTATAAACCTTTCTCAATATCCTTCTTACAACTTCGGTTTCCTAAAGCCTTTGCTCAGCTTATCGAGAACCAAAATCTCATCTGAAAAGTAAAGAGTTTCAATGAGGAATAAATTCATAAGAATTACCGCTAATCACAAAATTAAATGAATTGCCCTAAATTTTTTTCAATGAATCCAAAACTAACAATTCGGAGAATCGTATTAATCTTGAATTAAAATAAAAAGTAACAATCTCAACATACCGAAAAATAACAAACTACACTAACTACACCTTATTCAACCTTTTAGATTAATTCAATTTTCTTTTATTATAAATTCCCTACTCCTCTCTAATCTTATAATAACATTTTTAAAAGTCTTCTTTCATAATGCAAAATACCCAAACATCAAACAAAGTCATTATTATCGGGGCTGGCCTCGGCGGCTTGACTCTCGCTCAAGGCCTTAAGAAAGCCGGGATCCTCTTCCACGTTTACGAACGTGATCCTACTGCAGATTTCCGTTCCCAAGGCTACAGAATCCGTATTATTCCCGAAGGCGGCGAAGCCTTGAAAAAGAACCTAAGTGCTGAGGTTTTTAGCTTATTTGAGAGAACTTGTGCTGAGATGATTTTTGGAGAGTCCTTGTTTAATGCTGTGGATGGAAAGGTCTTGGAAGATGAAGGAATATTGCCGAAAAGACAAGGGATTCCTGAGCTTTTGGAAAAGGCTGAGAATATTGTCGGGCCTTTTACAGTGGATAGGACAACAATGAGAAATGTCTTGCTGGTAGGATTGGAAGGAAATGTGACGTTTGGTAAAGAGTTTGAAAAATATGAAGAGAGTGAAAAGGGGGTTACTGTGCATTTTAAAGATGGAAGTAAAGAAGAGGCTGGGCTGTTGGTTGGCGCTGATGGTGCTAGGTCAAGAGTTAGAAGACAATATTTGCCGGAAAGCGTGGTGGTCGATACAGATGGAAGAGCTATTTATGGAAAAACTACGATAACAAAGGAGTTGGAGGAGAGATTGCCTAAAGAAACAATGAGAGGAATAACGATGTTGCTTGATAAGAGACATGAAGTTCCCTTGATGTTGTTTTATGAGGCGATCAGATTCCCAAAAGATGTGGGAACTGAATCCAATGGGAAGGTTCCAAGCGTGAAGGATTATATTTATTGGGTGCTTTTCTCAAGGAAATCGACCTTGGGAATCGAAGATGAAGAACTTTGGAAATTATCTAAAGAAGATGTTAAGAACTTATCTCTCAAGTTTACTGAAGACTGGGACCCTGCTTTCAGATCGCTTCTTGAGCTTCAAGATCAAGACCAAAGCGCTGCTATTCGCGTTTCTTCTGCTTTGCCTGATCTTCCTTTCTGGACTCCTTCAGCTCATGTAACTCTTCTTGGTGATGCTATTCATGTGATGTCGCCTACAGGTGGAGTTGGAGCGAATACAGCACTTGCTGATGCGGCTGTGTTGTGTGAGGTGATCGCTAAAGGAGGGATAACTGCGGAGAGTATTGGAAAGTATGAGGAGAAGATGAGGAAGTTTGCGAAAAGAGGCATTGAGAAGAGCTATAGCAGAGCAAAGAAGCTGTATGGGCAACCACCCTTTAATGAATGTAAACGCTTAGAATTTTAGATATTGATATTTGAGAGATGAAATCTAATTTGTTTAAAAAGTCTTGAATATCATAATAAATAATAATAAATCACTTGACAATAAATTCATTCATAAACCTTAAATGAATTTTTTGCATATTGGAAAAGAGCTATCATCATTGAAAATCAATTGAGAAAAGGAAGAATTTTTTCCCTATGATTTTTGCCTTTAGACAGAAATTCCTTTCATCGAAATATTAAATTCCAATCATGTGAATATTATTTCAGCCATTCTTTCTTCTTTTCATACATTATATTTTGATGAAGTATTTTATTTTCTCTCTTCTTTTAATATCATTTCAAGAGAGCTATCTCTAAATTGGATCTAAAATAATAGATTTGTTAGATGAAATTAAAAATCAGTTTGAACATTTCATATTAATTTATCTTGTTAAAATCTTGTGTTCTAAAAAAATGGCTCAAAAATAATTAAAAATGGTTCTTCTGGACTTTGTTTTGAGATTCTCATGACCTTCGATCAGATCCACATTATCAAAGAAATTTTATTTGCTTGAGATTCTTTTCATTTCTACCACCTTTTTCAAAGAGAGAGAGAGAGAGAGAGAGAGAATTTTCCTGGAAAGCTAAAATGGAATATGATTCAAGAAATGGGTTAATTCTCTAAACTCTTTTGATGAAGACCTGTTGAAAGAAGGGTGATTTATTTCAAAGTGATAGGAATTTGTGGCCATCTTTGAATTATTAATCTTGAAAGTAAAAAGAAAAAGTGTTAAATTGCTTGATTTTAATTTTCTTAAGAAATCAATATCTATATATTTCTCTATTTAGAATTTATTATTGATCATAAATAAATCAAATGGGAACATTTTTCCCAAGAGTTTTTTAAGTTTTGAGACTTCAAGATAAATTGTTTTCTGGCTAACCAAAAAATTTTTTCAACTTTTCCCCAAATTTTAGAACAAATTCTCTTGAGATTTTGATTTAAGATCAGAAAAAGGCTCAGAATCAAAGAATTATGAAAGAGACTTTTCAGAAGTTTGAGAGCAAACAATACAACCACCAAAAAGAAAAGATTTTATTCAAAGAGTCTTCCATAATTTTTCAAAAGATGTAGAGAACTTTATTGAGAAAATTTTTTTGGACTGAGAATTTTTTTTTTGGACCTTCAGAGGCCTAATTCTTTCTACCGATCTTTGAGAAGAAGCCTTACGTTCGAAAGATTTAGGTGATTATCTCAAGTTCAACAAGGAAAATATTCTCGAAAATTAGTTCTTTTTTAAATCATGGGAAGCTGAATTCTTTGAGAAAAACTACTCCGATTTCCTTGAGTTTCCTCTTCAATAATTTATCTGAGCATCATTTTAAAAATGAAAAGCTTTTAAAAAGGGCATCAGAGGGCACTCATTTCACTATGACATAAATTACTGAGGTTTTGGGCTTAAATAGAAAAATTTTAATTTATTAGTCTGTGTTTGTGGAAAAAATAGGTTCCTTTAGCGGAAATTTAAACCTTGATGATGATTTAATATAAAAATTTGATCAATTCAGATTTCCTCTTTGTCCATAAAATGCTAGATCCTTCAGTGTTTCTAAAAAAAAGGGACCTTCAAAATGTGAGAGGTACCTGAAATAAGGAATTTCAGTCGTTGTACCCACCCGGTATCAAATCTTCTTTTCACTGAATTTTGTGCTTACTAATTTAATTCTTTCAATTAATTTAAACTAATTCAGGATTTGGTCTTATTTTTGTTGATTCTAATCTTAAATTTAACTAATTAAATAATTAAAAACAACATAAAACAAAACAATGGACCAAGCTTATGAGATCAAGATCACTGAGGCTCGTGGGAAACCACAGATCGAGGCTGTTCAGTTTACCAGAGAGGCCAAGTCTTTATCTGGGGGATATGATTGGAACAATGTCCAAGATCTGTGTGTCCTCACAGGAAGGAATGGTGTCGGAAAAACCCAACTTCTGAAGTATATCGACAAAACCCTAGAAAGCTACCACCCTCATCCATTAAAATTCAAACACATCTTTATTTCAGCACGTCCCTCCAAACTAAATAGCAGTAGCAAAGATAAACCTCTCAATCTGAACCAGAATGGCATAAATCTTTTGATTTCACTCATAAAACAGGCCTACAAAGAGGATAAAATCTTTGGATTTTATAAAAAGAAAACAGGCCGCTCAGTTCTCGCCCAGTCCTGGGCAAAAGCTTGTCAATATCAAATTAGCCAAACAAATGCTGAAAAAATTATAGACAGATTAATTGAATTAAAATATCCAGAGATTCCTTCTGAAACGCGAATTGAAGAAATTATTAATCAGACCTTAGAAAATACAGTGATTTCAAATAACTCTATTCAAGTTTTTCACCAATATATTAATGCGAACCCCCCCAGGAAAACAATTGAAATAGATCAAGTCAATAAGATTTTAGAAGACCATAAAGTTGGCTTGAAGCTTTTTGCTGATAATTCCAACTCAATTTGTTGTGAGAAAAAGACAAAAAAGAACTTTCTCTTTGGCATTGGCGAACTCTCAACAGGAGAAAGAGTGATCTTAGAAATCTTTCTTTGGCTTTATATTATCGAACATGCACATTACCCTGCTAACGTGAAACCTACTATAATGCTTCTGGATGAACCTGACAGTCATCTAGACCCAAGCCTCATTGAAGTTTTCTTCAATATCATTAAGAAGGACCTTGTTGAGAAGAACAAAATACAAGTTATATTTGTAACTCATCGCCATGATACTATTGCTCTCGCGCCACCAAAGAAAATATTTTATCTTGAAAGAGACAAGAGTGATAACAAAGCAAAGATCGTTCCAACTCATAGATTGCGCGCAATGTTCCGGTTGACATCAAGCTTGAGAATTATAACGAATATTTACTTTGAGGTTTATGCAGAAAGCCATACTGATGCTTACTTCTACGAAGGAGTTTACCATTCACTATTAATTCATACAAATAAGAAAAGAATGCAAAGATTGAGTTTCTTCAACTCGAATATGAATCCTGGTGAAGACAAAGATCTCCTTCTGTCTCGACGCTATCAATTAAATTTCATTCCAATTAATCCTGCAAACCTATTGAATACAAAGGTTGAGTTTCAAGGGGGATGTGGTGAAATGAAAAAATGCCTTGGACGTGTTATAAATGGCACGAATGTCAATTCAATTCCAGTCATTTATCAAGAATTGGATAAATTGATCCATATTGATCCAAAATTTTATATTTCGTTTGGAATACTTGATAATGATAATGAAAAAGAGAAGAGAGTGAAAGAATTGGAAAAGGATGGGTTTGATAAATTAGTTGCAATACCTGATAGAAGACACAGCTTAGAAAACTTTACTTTGGATCCTTTTATCTTTTGCTTGGTATTAACAGAAGAAGAGATTGAAGACTTCATAGTTCACAGTTCTGTTTCAGATCAAGGAAAAATAAACAAGTTTATCAGTTCATGTACAGAAATTAAGCAATCTAAATTAATTTCTAATCAAGCCTCAATACAAACAGCATTAGAACATTATTTTAGAATAATGTTTGAAACTATCCTTGAACAAGAAGGCAAAAGCTCCGCCAAAGCGAATAAGTTTAAGCCACAAAATGATCCTTATGAAAGAATCAGGAAGATATTAAGCGATGGTGGCGTCTTATGTGATACACCGATTGAAATCATTGTGGATGTTGATGAAGAATTCCAATTTCAATATCCAAATGAGTTTTTGGTAGTAAAAGGTCATGATCTTGCAGATGGATTTATCGGGAAAAAAAATCGGGAAATCGCTAAAGATGGCAAACCTTGCATGGCTAACGTGACAAAATTGAAATATGTGATAACAGAGAGGATTAAGAGGCATGGAATTCCCTATTTCCCGAAGGATTTGGCAGATGTCTTTTTTGATTTGAATAAAAAAGTGAGAGCTCACGTGAAAGATATCATCAAATGTGACATGTAAAATATGAAAAATCCCTCGTAAATGGATTTTTAAAAAGTCTCTTTTGCTAAAGTTTACTGCCAAAATCAGATAATACATGTATGCCAAAATCAACTCTGATCTAGGCAAAACTAGACAGAAGAGCTGCTAATCTGTTTGTCAATATCTGTGTATATTTTTTATTTGATGTCAGCATTTTCAGCAAAATTTCTGAAGAACAG
>Ga0182738_1006738_pt1 | contig 11848 bp, 10 predicted proteins | sample eDN5th30CBELigMG_FD_128876 | JGI IMG/M metagenome (GOLD analysis project Ga0182738, IMG submission 128876) | Enriched Miracle-Growth compost microbial communities from Emeryville, California, USA - eDNA 5th pass 30_C BE-Lig MG (version 2)... ...
CGAGCGCGATCGCGGCACCGAGGCCACGGCCCGCGCCCGTCACGACCGCAACCTTGTCGTCGAGGCGGAATCTGTCCAGGATCAACACGTTCTCCTATCGCTCACCGCGGTCACGCTAGCAGCCTGAGCCGGGCTTTTCGGTGAGTTTCTGGAACACGTTCTAATTATGTGTCTACTTGTCGTACCCGTCTGTGATACTGGGTGCATGCCATTCGAACATGCGTTCGATGACCTTGATGATGCGGCGTTGGTGGCCGGGATCGAGGGGTGTGAGCGTGCGCAGAATGCGGCCGCGGCGCGCAAGTTGGCGTTGGTGGCGCGGTTCACGGCGCGGCGGGCGGCTGATTCTGAGGATGAGGTGCTGCGGTGGGCGGGCGATGATTGGGCGGCGGCGGCGGCGGAGGTGGGGGCGGCGCTGAATGTGGGGCCGGCGGTGGCCTCGAAGTGGATGCGGGTGGCTCAGGAGGTGGGTGAGCGGTTGCCGCGGGTGCAGGAGATGTTCGCTGCGGGGTGGTTGAGTGCGCAGGTGGTGGCGACGTTGACCTGGGCGACGCATCTGGTGGGTGATGAGCAGGTGTTGGCGATTGTGGATGCGCAGTTGGCGGCGCGGGCGCGTGAGTTCGGGCCGATGACTGTCGACGGGGTGAAAACCGCGGTGGCCAGTCTGTTGGAGAAATATGATCCGGCGGCGGTTCGGCGGTCGCGGGAGGCCTCGCGGGATCGGGATGTGCGGTTCGGTAAGCCTGATGATGTGACCGGGACGGTGTCGATTTCGGGGCGGGTGAACACTGCTGATGCGGTGGCTTATCAGAAACGTAGTGCGCATCTGACCGGTGGGGTGTGTGGGGATGATCCGCGTACCGCGGGGCAGCGGCGTGCTGATGCGTTCGGGGTGATCGCGGTTCAGGGTGATCGGTTGGTGTGTTTGTGTGGGGATCCGCAGTGCCCGTGGGTGGGGGTGGATCCGCGGGCGGCCAACACGATGGTGCATATTTTCGCTGAGCCGTCGGTGGTTGATGCCAAGCCGGATCCGTATGTGCATGGTGACTACGCCAGCAATCCGGTGCCGTTTGTGGATCCTGAGTTCGATCCGTGGCCCGTCTACCCGGAGCGGGATTCGACACCACCACCAGAGCCGCCCTCGGAGCCGCAATGGGCACCGCAGTGGTGGTCTGAGATACCGCTGCCTCCAGAGCCAGAGCCAGAGCCGGAGCCGGAGCCAGAGCCAGAGCCAGAGCCAGAGCCAGAACCTGAGTTGCGGTTTGAATCAGAACCACAGACAGCGTCAGCACCGCAGCCAGAACCAGAACCAGAGGCGCGGCCGGAACCGCAGCCGAAGACAGGTCCCGAGCCGGAGCCGGTGTCAACACCGAAGCCGCAGCCGCAGGATCCACCGGCGGCGGCGGAGTCCTGGGGCGGGGGTGGGGTGAATCCGTTGGTGGTCGCGCCGGCGCCGGTGGTCTCGCCGCAGCGGGCCACGGCGGTGATCGTCGGGGGTGGGTTGGTGCCGGCGTCGTATGTGGCGCAGATGATCGCTTCCGGGGCCACGGTCAAACAGTCGCGTGGGCCCTCGCAGGATCCCGAGTCGGGGTATCGGCCGTCGGTGGGGCTGGCGGAGTTTGTGCGGATGCGGGATCTGACGTGTCGGTTCCCGGGGTGTGACCGGCCGGCGGAGTGTTGCGATATCGACCACACCGAGCCGTTTCCGGGTGGGGTGACGCATGCGTCGAACACCAAGTGTCTGTGTCGTTTTCATCATTTGATCAAGACGTTCTGGGCGGGGTTCGTCGATACGCAGCTGCCTGATGGGCAGGTGGTGTGGACGATGCCCAGTGGTCGCACCTACACCACGGTGCCGGGTAGTCGGTGGGTGTTTCCGCAGTGGGACACCACCACCACCGCACTGCCGCCACCACCGCCGCGGGCAACCTCACCGGCGCGCGGGGTGATGATGCCGCAGCGCAAACTGACCCGCGCAGAGCAACGGGCCCGCCAGATCCGCGCCGAACGCGCCCGCAACGAAAAGTACCTTTCCGAACGGAACAAGCCACCCCCGCAATGACCGTTCGGGGCGCACAATTGGGCCACGGATCAACGCAACGTGGGGAGCCGCGATGAACGATCAGGTCTACGACTACTTCGGCTCGATGTTCCAGCGCTACTTCAGACCGGCCGTCGACGAGTACCCGCAGACCGGTGGGGTTCTCGTGCACCGCCTGATGACGTCCACCGATGAGGTCCAGGATCGGGTGGCCGAAGCGCGCCATGCCGCGTACGCCTGGAGCAAGGTCGACCTGGGGACGGTCGACATCGCGTCCGAGTTCTTCATGATCACCCAGTGCGGGCTGATGTACGGCGCCCGGTTCGCGCACCCGGATCACCCGCACTACTACCTGGCGACCCCGGCCGCGCTGTTCGACGCGTTCGTCGACCAGGTCGAGTGTTGCGACGTGCACGCCGGCGACGTCATCGGCGTTGACCGTCGCTGCAGCCGCGACCTGTCCGCGGCGCACCCCATGGACGCCGCCTTGCGGCGGATCCTCGACGAACACGAGACTCTGCGCGTCAACGTCGGCTGAGCGACACACCCTGCGCGGACGAATCGATGAGCGTCTCTCGTTGTTAAGAATCGAGAGACGGAGGTCATCGAATTGAGTGCTGCGGAGCAGGAGTTCTCGGCGTACGGGCCGTCGCACCTGGTGGTGCTGGCCATCTTCGTGGTGGGCGCGGCCCTGCTCGTGTGGGCCGGACGCAGGCAGACAGAACAGCAGGCCAAGCTGCTGAGCCGAGTGCTCGCGGTGCTACTGATCGCCACATTTGCAGTGGCGCTGGCCTACAAGCTGGCGCGACCCCACCTCGACACGTCGGTACCGCTGCAACTGTGTGACGTCGCGGAACTCGTGGCGGCGTACGCGCTCTGGTCGCAGCGACATTGGGCTTTCGTGCTCACGTACTACTGGGGCCTGGTGCTCAGCTCGCAGGCGTTGCTCACACCTGACGTCGGCACGGCCGAGGAAGGCGCACCGGACTTCCCACACCATCTGTTCATCACGTTCTTCGTGCTGCACGTGCTGGTCGTTTGGTCGGCCATCTATCTGACCTGGGGGCGACGGGCGAGCCTGCGGTGGCGGGATTGGCGCTTCGCGGTGATCGTCACCCTGGCCTGGTTCGCGGTGACGTTCACGTTCAACACGATCGCCGGAACCAACTACGGCTATCTCAACGGCAAGCCGCCGACGGCCTCGATCCTGGACGCGCTGGGGCCGTGGCCGTTCTATCTGCTGGTCGAAGTGACGATTGTCGTCGCCGTGTGGGCATTGATGACGTGGCCATGGGTCCGCATCCGGCAGAACGCCGATGCGAAGGTGCCCTGAGTTACGACGATCTACGACTTCTTCGCAGCTGCCTTCTTGGCGGGCGCCTTCTTGGCCGTGGATTTCTTGGCGGCCGCCTTCTTCGCGGGGGCCTTTTTGGCGGGCTTGGAATCCGACTTGGATTCCTTCGAATCGGACTCGGAATCGGAGTCGTCCTTTGAGTCCGACTTGCCACCCTTGCGCGCCTTGACGCTGGCCTCGAGCTTGGCCAGCAGATCGGAGACGTCCTCGGTGCCCTCGTCGAGTTCGGCAGGCTGCTCTTCGACCGAGAAGGCCTCGCCGCCTTCCAGTTTCGCCTGAACCAGCTCGCGCAGTTGCTCCTGATAGTCGTCGTGGTACAGGTCGGGTTTGAAGTCGTCGGTCATCGATTCGACGACCTGCCCGGCCATCTTGAGCTCGGCCGGTTTGATCTGCACTTCCTTGTCGAGGATCGGGAAATCGGGATCGCGGATCTCGTCGGGCCACAGCAGCGTGTGGATCATCATGACGTCGCGCTTGCTGAAGTCCTTGACACGCAGCGCCGCCAGCCTGGACTTGTTGCGCAGCGAGAAGTGCACGATCGCGATCCGGTCGGTCTCAGCGAGCGTCTTGGCGAGCAGCACGTACGACTTCGACGATTTCGAATCGGGCTCAAGGAAGTAGCTCTTGTCGTACATCAGCGGATCGAGCTGCTCGGCCGGGATGAACTCGACGACCTCGATCTCACGGCTGCGTTCCTCGGGTAGCGTCGCGATGTCCTCGTCGGTGATCACGACCATCTGGCCGTCGTCGGATTCGAAGGCCTTGTTGATGTCGCGGTACTCGACGACCTCGCCGCAGACTTCGCACACGCGCTTGTAGCGAATGCGCCCGTTGTCCTTGGCGTGGACCTGATGGAACTTGATGTCGTGGTCCTCGGTCGCGCTGTAGACCTTGACCGGCACGTTCACCAGGCCGAAGGCGATCGAACCCTTCCAGATGGATCGCATAAGGCCAGTATGGCCTACCGCACGGTTCATCCCGCCGTCTTTACCCGGCCCGGCGCGCCCGGAAACTGTCGTGCTCGGCCACTTCACGAATTTTCGATTCATAACTGACGCACCCGTCATACCATCCCGCCCCGTGAGCTCCTGGACCTGTTTGTGCGGTGGAACACGTTCTAAGGCGGTAGGGGATTGACGGATTCTCTGCCCGGTCTCGACAAAGACGAGAACAGGACGTGGGCGCATTTCCTGGAATCGACGACGTTGATTCTCGACGAACTCAACCGGCAACTCATGAGTTGTCACGACATGACCCTGCCCGACGTCCAGCTGCTGGATCTGCTCGCGAAGTCCGGGAACGGATCCGCTCGTGTCGGTGATATCGCCGACGAGCTCACTGCGCCGCCCAGCACGGTGACCGGCCAAATCGCCCGTCTGGAAGAGGCCGGGCTGGTGCGTCGCGGCGTCAGTTCGAAGGACCGGCGCGGGGTCACGGTGACGCTGACCCCTGCCGGTTGTCGCCGGCTGAAGCCGGCGCTCGCAACCTACGCCCGCTTTGTCCGGTTGAACTACCTCAACCCGCTGACGCGCAGACAGATGCTCGCCGTCGGCGACAACGGACGCCGAATCAGTGAGGGATTGAGGGGACCAAGGCGCTCGTGAACTTGTTTCAATTGTCGTCCACGATATTTTCGCTCTGAAACTGTCCGAACGTGCCACTTATGTGCCTGATCGAACCGGCACGCATCACGATCAGCGCATTCTTGAATGCATTGATGTTGCGCCGGTCGATGACCAGTCGGCAGTTGCGTGAGCGTTCGGGCAAGTCGGATTCGCTCAGGTTCTTCTCAGGTAGCTTTCGCTGTGCCCGGGCTCACATCCGAACAGCCTATGAAGGGATCTTCATGGAAGTAGCAGCTCGCTCGCGCCTCTTGGCCGGTGCCGCCATCATCGGCGCTGGTGCTCTGGTCGCGGCACCGATCCAACCAGTGCCCGACGTCATCGCTGCGCCGGTCATTCAAAGTGCCACTCCGGCAGTGGAAATGACGGCCCTGGTCAATCCGATCGAACTGTGGTCTGCGGTCATCAGCCAAGCGATCGCGAACACCGGCGCCATCGCCAACACTGTCCTGGAGAACCCGATACCGATCGCCCATAAGGTCATCGACAACCAGCTCATCACCGCCGATGTCCTCACCTCGTTCGTCGCGTTGTTCGGCGAAGGATTCGTGGCGAGCGCGGGAGGCGTCCCTGCCGCGCTCCAATCCGCGGTCGAGCAGATTCTTGCCGGCGAGATCTACAGTGGCGTCGAGAATTACGCTATCGCGATCCTCACGCCGGTGGTGGAGGGCGCACTGGGAGCGCTGGGGCAGCTCGACGACATCAGCGCTGTCCTGCAGAATCCGTTCCTCAACGCCGCCAATGTCGTGGGGACGGTGGTGAGCGTACCGACGCTGATCGGTGCTGGGCTGCCAATTCTGTTCGAGGCCCTGTCGCCGATCCTCCAAGTCGGACTCACCGCGCAGGGTGTCTACGACGGTGTGACCGCCGGTGATCTCGAGGCCGTGGCCAACGCCCTCATCAGTTTCCCCTCCGACATGGCGGGAACAATTCTCAACGGCAACCCCACCATCGGCAACAGCGGGCTGCTCGGTAGCGAGCTCGGGCTGATACCGAGCCTGCTCACTGTCCGGCAGTCGATCGCGGATGCGATCCAGCCACCGGCCGTCAGCACACTGGTTGGAGCGAAGATGGAGTCCGCGCCCGAGGTGAACTCGTTCACCTTCACCGTCGACGAGGATGGTGAACTCGGCGAGGTCACCAAGTCCACGACGGAATCGGGGACGACAGAGGGCAACGGCATCCAGGCGATCGCCGCCAAGAGCGCTGATGCTGAGGATGATGCAACGACCGGGACCGGCACCGAGACCGAACCGGAGAAGTCCGAGAAGCCGGTCGAGAAGTCGAAGAAACCGCTTGTGACACTTGGCAACAAGTTCTCTCCGACCACCACGGCCGGTGACAAGGCCAGGCCGGGGCAGCGGGCCGAGGCGGCGCTGAAGTCGATCGGGGACGAGGTCAACAAGACCGTCAAGAAGATCGGCGACGGCGTCAAGAAGGCGCTGGGTGTGAAGGGCAAGAAGAAGGCCGACTCCAAAGCCTCGTCGTCGTCGAAGGACAGCGCGGGAAGCGAGGACTGACCGCCGACCGGTAGGCCCCCGAGGCGACTCGGGGGCCTACTGCTGCGCGGCCCGCAAAGCGTCGCGATCGGGAAGATCGGCGCCGGCCTTGGCGACGGTGAGTGCCGAGGTCAGCGCGGCCGTCGACAACACGTGCTCGAGCGCATCGGTGCTGATGTGGGCCAGGTTGCGTCGCCGGTCGGCGCCCAACAGGTCGAGTGACCACAGCGCGTCTAGCAGTCCGGTCATGAACGCGTCGCCCGCACCGACGGTGTCGATGACCTCGACGGTTCGTGCGGGCACCCGGACCATCCCGGCGCCGCACACCGCGAACGAGCCCTCGCCGCCCGCCGTGACGGCGACGATCGAGGGGCCCATGCTCAGCCAGGTCTTGGCGATCTGCTCGGGGGAGCGGCGTGAGTCGAGCCAGCGCAGGTCCTCGTCGCTGACCTTGACGACGTCGGCGCGCTCGACCAGGCGCTCGATGCGCCGGCGCGCGGTCTCGCCGTCGGAGATCAGTGCAGGCCGCACGTTCGGGTCGAACGTGATGGTGGCCGACAGGTGGTAGGCATCCAGCAGCGCCGCGGCGGCGCGGCACCCGGGTTCGAGCACCGTGGCGATCGAACCGGAGTGCGCGACGATCGGCGGGGCGACCTCGGCCGTGCCCGCGAGCTGCCAGTCGATGTCGAACTCGTAGGTGGCCGAGCCCGCGGCGTCGAGCCTGGCCTGCGCCGTCGGCGTCTTCTTGGCCGATGTCGATCCCGGAACAAGCTGCACACCAGAGGCTTTCAGGTGATCGGCGATGCGCCGGCCGTGGGGGTCGTCGGCGATGTGGGTGAGGAAGTCGACGTCGCGGCCCAACCGGCCGAGCCCGACTGCGACGTTGAGCGGGCTGCCGCCGACGTGCTCGCCGACGATCTGACCTTCTCGCTCGACGATGTCGATCAGTGCCTCACCGATGACCAGAGCACGGCTCATGAGCGCAATGATTCCAGGGTGGCCCGCGCCCCGTGGCGGTGTAGCGAATCCAGTGCCCACAGATACTCGTCGACGAATCGCTGCGACGACGCGAGGTCGCCGAACACCTCGGTGTTCTCGATGAACGCCGTCGGATGCTCACGCTGGCTGAGGGCGATCGGCACCAGGGTGTCGGCGAGTTGATCTTCGACGTTGATGGGTTCGCCCTGTTCGTCTACGCCTTCGGCGTAGCGTGCCCAACTTGCCACCACGGCCGCGGACAGGCGGATGGGCGCACCGGTCTTGAGGTTCTCGCGGATGACGGGCACCAGCCACTTCGGGATGCGGTCGGAGGATCCGTAGCACAGGCGCGCGATGGTGTCGCGCACGCCGGGATTGGCGAACCGCTCGATCAGTGTGTGCTTGTACTCGTCGAGGTCGATGCCGGGCACGGGTTGCAGGGTGGGTGTGGCCTCGGAATCCATGTACGCCAGCAGGAAATCGGCGAACAGCGGGTCGCTCGCGGCGTCGTGCACCAGCCGGTAGCCGGCCAGGTACCCGAAGTAGCACAGGGCCTGATGGCTCGCGTTGAGCAGGCGCAACTTCATGAGCTCATACGGCGTGACGTCGTCGACGACCATCACGCCGACCTCTTCATACGGCGGTCGGCCGTCGGAGAACGAGTCCTCCAGCACCCACGTGGTGAACGGTTCGGCCACCACGGGCCACTGATCGGCCACGCCGAACTCGCGCTCGACGGTGCTGATCACCTCGGGAGTTGTCACAGGCGTGATGCGGTCGACCATCGAACTGGGAAAACGGGTGTTGGCGGACATCCATTCGCCCAGACCGGGATGGACACGCTCGGCGTAGGTGGTGAACGCCTTGCGGGCGACGTCGCCGTTGCCCTCGATGTTGTCGCACGACACTATGGTCGGTGAGCCGATGCCGCGGTCGCGCCGGCGCACGAGGGCCTCGGTGACCAGGCCGAACACGTTGATCTCGGGGGCCGAGTCGATGTAGTAGCCGCCCTCGGTGATGGTCATCGAGATGATCTTGGTGGTCGGTGCGGCCAGCAGTTCGATGACACCTTCTTGATCGTCGGGTGCGTACCGGTAGTCGACGATCGACCCGATCACCCGCGCCTCGCGGTGGCCGTCGGGATGTTCGAGCAACAGTGTGTAGAGCCCGTCCTGGGCCTCCATCACCTCGGCCATCCGGCGGTCGTTCGCCAGCAACCCGACCCCGCAGATGCCCCACTCGGACGCCAGGCCCATCTCGAGCAGCTTGTCGACGTACATCGCCTGGTGAGCGCGGTGGAACCCGCCGACACCGAAATGGACGATGCCGATCTGCACCTTTGCACGGTCGTAGCTGGGGTGGGGGATCGTCAGCTGCTCGAGTGTCGACGACGAGAGCTTCGTCGGAGGTGTTGTGTACGTCACACCCCTCATGTTAGCGTGTTGAGCATCTACTCGCACCCGTGAGCAAGTGTTCACGGTCAGAAAGTGGTGAAAGTGCCCGAACCGACACCGGAGGATCTGCGGCTCGCGCTCCGCGCGGCGACGCTGTATTACCTGGACGGCCTCACGCAGGCCGAGATCGCTTCGCGGCTCGGCGTCTCCCGACCGACCGCCGGCCGGCTGGTGGCGAAAGCCAAAGCCAACGGCCTCGTGCGCATCGAGGTGGTGGTGCCGCCCGACATCCAAGACGACCTACACGCCGAGGAAGAGCGCGAACTGGAACGCCGGTTCGGGCTGACCGAGGCCGTCGTCGCGACCAACGCCGGCCGGGCCGGCGCGGCGCTGTTGATGCGCCGCATCGCCGCCGACGACGTGCTGGGGTTCACGTGGGGGCCCGAGCAGGTGGGCGTCGCGACAAACCTGGTGCCCGGCATCGCGAGTTGTCGTGCGGTGGTGCAGCTCGACGGCGCCATGTCCACCGCGGCGTATCAGACCGGCATGGAAACCATCCTCACGCGCTGCGCGGACACGTTGCGCGCCGAGACCTTCCGGCTGCCCGCACCGCTCTACGCCGACCCGGCGACGGTGGTGTCGATGCGCGAGGACTCGGTGATCTCCCGGACCCTCGACGCCGGACGACGCGCGCAGGCCATGCTCTTCGGTGTCGGCGCGGTGTCGACGTCGACGACGTTGTTCGAGGGCAGTTTCCTCGACATCCGGATGCTCGACGAGCTCATGTCGATGGGCGCCGTCGGCGAGATCGGCGGGCGGTTCTTCAACGCCCACGGCGAGCCCGTGCACGACGAACTGCAGCAGCGTGCGATGTCGGTCCCGTTGGAGGACATCCGCATGTGCGAGAAGGCCATCCTGATCTCCGGGGGCGCCGGTAAGTACCAGGCGATCCTCGGTGCCCTGCGGGGCAAGCTGGCGCGGCTTCTGGTGTGCGATATCGATTGCGCCCGTTGGCTGTTGAACCAATGAGAGGTGATGAGAGGTGAAACGGTTGAGAAGATTGGCGGCCTGCATCGCAGCCGCGGGATTGACGGCGACGGCCGGATGCGCCGGAGCGGGCACACTCGGCGCCACCGATCAGACGGTCACCATCGCCATGGTGTCCAACTCTCAGATGACCGACGCGCGTGAGCTGTCCAGCCGGTTCGAAGCGGAGAACCCGGACATCAAGCTGCGGTTCGTCACGTTGTCCGAGAACCAGGCACGCGCCAAGATCACCGCTTCGACGGCCATGGGCGGCGGTGAGTTCGACGTCGTGATGATCAGCAACTACGAGACCCCGCAGTGGGCCGAGAACGGTTGGCTGGTCGACCTTTCCGATTACGCCCGCAACACGCCCGGCTACGACGAGGACGACTTCATCCCGTCGCTCAAGGACTCGCTGTCCTATCAGGGCGACATGTACTCGGTGCCGTTCTACGGCGAATCGTCGTTCCTGATGTACCGCAAGGACCTGTTCGAGCAGGCCGGCATCGAGATGCCCCGCACGCCGACCTGGCAGCAGGTCGCCGACGCGGCCGCCGAGCTCAACGGGCCCGACATGGTCGGGATCTGCCTGCGCGGCAAGCCCGGATGGGGTGAGGTGCTCGCGCCGCTGGACACCGTCATCAACACCTTCGGCGGCCGCTGGTTCGACATGGACTGGAACGCCCAGCTCACCAGCCCCGAGGTGCGCAAGGCCGTGCAGTTCTACGTCGACACCGTCAGGGAATACGGCGAACCGGGCGCATCCGCAGCCGGTTTCGGTGAATGCGCGACGCAGTTCGCGCAGGGCCGCGCGGCGATGTGGTACGACGCCACCTCGGCGGTCTCGACGGTGGAGGACCCCGCGTCGTCCAACGTCGTCGGCAAGGTCGGCTACGCGATGGCGCCGACGATGGAGAAGCCCAACTCGGGCTGGCTGTACACGTGGGCGCTGGGCATCCCCAAGAGCAGCGACAAGCCCGACGCGGCGTGGAAGTTCATCTCGTGGATGACCGACAAGGACTACATCCACCTCGTCGGCGAGGAACTGGGATGGGCCCGCGTGCCACCCGGCAGCCGCCTGTCGACCTACGAGATCCCCGAGTACAAGGAAGCTTCCGCGGCGTTCGGCCAGGTCACCCTCGACTCCATCGAGGGCGCAGATCCGGCCAAGCCCACGGTGCAACCGGTCCCGTACACCGGTGTGCAGTTCCTGGCGATCCCGGAGTTCCAGGACCTCGGAACCCGTGTGAGCCAACAGATCAGCGCGGCCATCGCCGGGCAGAAGTCCGTCGACGAGGCGCTGGAGCAGGCGCAGAAGTACGCCGAAGTCGTCGGCCGAAGCTACCAGGAGAAGCCATGACAACCACCGAGGAGAGAGCCTCGGCCGAGGCGGCCGCCGAGGCCGAACACGTCGCACGTATCAAGAAGACGCAGGACCCCGGGGTTTCACGCGCCGAAGGCTGGCGCCGCCGCGGACCGCTGCTGCCTGCGCTGATCTTCATGATCGTCGTCACCCAGATCCCGTTCCTGTTCACGTTGTACTACTCGACGCTGTCGTGGAACCTGGTGCGACCCGGATCCCGCGAGTTCGTCGGGTTGCAGAACTACGTCGACGTCGTGCAGGACGCCACGTTCTGGCAGGCGGCCTTCAACTCGGTGTTCTTCATCGTGCTGACGGTGCTGATCTCGGTCGTACTGGGCCTGCTGCTGGCGCTGCTGCTCGACCGTGTGTTCCTGGGCCGCGGCGTCGTACGCACACTGCTCATCACGCCGTTCCTCGTGACACCCGTTGCGGGAGCGCTGATGTGGAAGACCGCGATGCTCGACCCGGTGTTCGGCTTCGTGAACTGGCTGCTGCCCGGCGGGGGCATCGATTTCATCGGTGAGTTCCCGCGCGCGTCGATCATCGTCGCCCTGGTGTGGCAGTGGACGCC
>Ga0182738_1006739_pt1 | contig 11846 bp, 11 predicted proteins | sample eDN5th30CBELigMG_FD_128876 | JGI IMG/M metagenome (GOLD analysis project Ga0182738, IMG submission 128876) | Enriched Miracle-Growth compost microbial communities from Emeryville, California, USA - eDNA 5th pass 30_C BE-Lig MG (version 2)... ...
CCCACCCTCCCCCTCTCCCCCCCCCGGCGGGGGGGGGGGGGGCGGGGGTCACCGGGGGGGGGGGGGCCGTGACGCACGATCTCGTTTGCCCACCCCCTCCGTCGGCGATTACGCCGACACCTCCCCCGCAAGCGGGGGAGGGATTTGAAAGGAACGAGGACGATGAGGAATGCCCGGCTTTCGATGGATGCGCCGGACGCAACCGCTCCGGCCGCACCGCCACCTGCGCCGCCGGCAGCCCGAGCCGCTCGCCCGGCAGCACGTTGATCCGGGGCGTGCCGACGAACTGCGCCACCGCCAGCGTATCCGGATCGCGATAGAGCGCATCCGGCGTGGCGACCTGCTGCAGCCGGCCGCCGAGGATCACCGCGACCCGGTCCGACATCGTCATCGCCTCGACCTGGTCGTGCGTCACGTAGAGGAACGTCGCGCCGAGCTGGCGGTGAAGCTGCGCGATCTCGGCGCGCATGTGCACGCGCAGCTCGGCGTCAAGGTTGCTGAGCGGCTCGTCCATCAGGAAGACGCGCGGCCGCCGCACCATGGCGCGGGCAAGCGCCACCCGCTGCTTCTGGCCGCCCGAAAGCTGCGCCGGCTTGCGCGCCAGCAAGCCCTCGATCCGCAGCATCGCGGCGACCGACTGCACGTCGACGGCGATCGATTCACGGACAGCGCGCGGCGCCAGGCCGAGCAGGCGCTGCACCGGCGTGAGACGGCGCATGCGCAGCGGCACGGCGATGTTCTCAGCCACCGTCAGGTGCGGATAGAGCGCGTAGGACTGGAACACCATCGCGATGTCACGCGCGTTGGGCGCCAGCCCCTTCATTGGCGCGCCGTCGATCGCGACGCTGCCGGCACTCTCGACCTCGAGCCCCGCAACGATGCGCAGCAAGGTGGATTTACCGCAGCCCGAGGGACCCAGAATGGTGACGAACTCGCCCGCAGCGATGTCGAGATCGACACCGTCGAGCACGGTCGTCGCGCCGAAACGCTTCGCCAGCCCGCCAATCCGGACCGCACCTCGAGCTTGCGTCTCGACGAGCATCAGCGCTCGAGCCTCCCTCAGGTTGTTTTGCGCCAATGCTAACGGTCGGCCCCGGCATTGAAAAGGCCTCATATTCAGACTCTTTCACATTGAGCTTTTCTCAATCTGCCCTATGCTCGTTACATGATTGCGACAGCGTCGATCCTGATGCGCATCCGCCATCTCGGCGACGCCCTGCCGCCGACCGCGCACCGGATCGCCACCTACATCGCCGAACACGCCGACGAGGTGATCCGCATGTCGATCACCGAGGTCGCCGAGCAGACCGGCGCCAGCGAGGGCAGCATCGTCGGCCTCTGCCGCCGGCTGGGCGCCTCCGGGTTCCAGGAGCTCAAGATCCTGCTGTCGCGCGATCTGGTCGAGCCGATGCTCATGATCCACGAGGATCTGCGCCCGTCGGACACCGTGAGCGACGTGGCCGAGCACGTCTTCGCCGCCCACATCGCCTCGCTCCAGGAGACGCAGAAGCTCCTGGCGGCCAAGACGCTGGCGCGCGCGGTCGAGATCGTGCGGGGCGCCAGACGGGTCGAGGTCTATGGCATCGGCAGCGCCGCACCGATCGCCCAGGATCTTGGCTACCGGTTGCTGCAGCTCGGCCATGACGCCAAGCCGGTGACCGACTCGCATATCCAGGCGGTGAGCGCGGCGATGGCCGACAGCGGCACCGCCGTCGTCACCGTGTCGCATTCGGGCAGCACGCAGGAAACGGTGCTGGCCACGGAGCTGGCGAAGAAAGCCGGCGCCCGCACCATCGGCATCACCCGCATGGGCAAGTCTCCCCTCGCCCGCCATTGCGATGTCGTGCTGCACACCATCGCCAACGAGACGCGCTACCGGCCCGAGGCGATGAGCAGCCGCGTCGCCCAGCTCGCGATCATCGACACGCTGGTCTCGTGCTGCGCCCTGGCCGATGCCAGGCGCTCGATCGACCGCCTGCAGCTCAGCGCGCGCGTGCTGGCAGCCAAGAGGTTCTGATGCGTGCCATCATCATCGGTGCAGGCCGCGGCAGCCGCCTGATGCCGACCACCGAGAACGCGCCCAAATGCTTCGCCGAAATCCAGGGCAAGCGCATCCTCGACTGGACGGTCGAGGCGCTGAAGGGGGGCGGCTGCACCGAGATCTGCTTCATCGGCGGCTACCGCATCGAGGCGGTACGGCGCGCGTATCCGGATTTCGTGTTCCGGGAGAACACGGACTGGCCGAACAACAACATCCTGGTCTCGCTGATGTGCGCCGAGGACCTGATGGACCGGCCATTCGTGACAGCCTATTCCGACATCCTGTTCACCAGCGACGTCGTGCGCGGGCTGGTGCAGTCCAGGGACGAGCTGGCGCTCGGCGTCGATACCGACTGGCGCGAGCATTACAGGCCGCGCACCCAGCACCCGCCGCACGATGCCGAGAAGGTGATCGCCCGCGGCGACAGGATCGAGCGCGTCCATCGCGCCATCCCGTACGACGACGCGACCGGCGAGTTCATCGGCGTCGCCAAATTCGGCGCGACGGGCGCGCGGCAGTTCCGCGAGTTCTATCACCGCCGCAAATGGCAGCACTGGTGCAAGCCCTACCGCGAGGCGGCGACGTTCCAGAAGGCGTACCTGATCCACATGTTCCAGGACATGATCGAGCACGACATTCCGTTCGGCCATGTCGACACCCCCGGGAAGTACCGCGAGATCGACACGCAGGAAGACATGAACCTGGCGCAGACGCTATGGCAGCCATGAGCAGAGAGCTGCCGCTTTTTCCAGCCTCGATCGTCGGTTCGATTCCGCGCCCGCTGGTCGTGCGCGAGCTGATCGGGAAGGCCGACTGGGACGAGACCGACCGCAACACCATGGATGCCGCCGTCCGCTTCGTGGTGGCGCTGCAGGAGCGCGCCGGGCTCGACGTGGTGAACGACGGCGAATGGCGGCGGCGCTCCTACATCGGCGTGATCGCCGAGCTGGCGCACGGCTTCGCCCTGGAAACCAATCCCGCCGACGGGCGGCCGTGGACGGTGGTGACGGAGCGGCTTTCCCCCAAGCCGGCAGGTTTCATCGCCGCGGAGGCGAAGTTCGTGAAGCAGGTCGCGCGGGTCGCCACCAAGATCACCCTGCCCGCCCCGGCCCTGCTCGGCGAGCGCCTGTGGGACCCGCAGCGTTCGGCGCCGGCCTACGCCACGCGTGACGCCTTCGTGCGCGATTGCGTGGCGCCGCTGCGGGCGGAGATCGCGTTGCTGCAGGATCTCGGCGTGGAGATCGTGCAGATCGACGATCCGCATCTCTGCCTGTTCGTCGATCCCGACGTGCGCGCGCGCTACGACGATCCCGACCGTGCCGCGGATTTCGCCGTCGACATGATCAACGCGACCGTCGCGGGCTTCGACGGCATCAAGTTCGCCGTCCATCTCTGCCGCCGGGCCGGCGCGCGGGTGCGCGGCGAGAAGCACCATGCCGGCACCTACGGGCCGATCCTGCCGCAGCTCAACCGCCTGAACGTCAAGCATCTCACGATGGAATTCACCGCGGCCGGCGCCGACGACCTCGAGAGCCTCGGCCGCCTGCGCGAGGACTTCGAGCTGGGGCTCGGCGTGGTCGACGTGACGCCGGGCGAGCCGCAAACCGCGCCGATGATCGCGGCCCGGGTCGAGCGGGCGTTGTCGCGGATCGACAAGTCACGCATCACGCTCAATCCCGACTGCGGTTTCGCGCCGGGCTCGGCCGCCAAGGTTGACACCGACGAGGTCTATCTCAAGCTCGCGGCCGAGGCCGAGGCCGCGCGGCTGCTGCGCGCCCGATACTCATGATCTTCCTCCTCCCCCGACAGGGGGAGAGGAACAGGAGCGCTAAAGAAGGAACGTATTCGTCCGATCGAGGAAGTCGTGCATGTGCACGACCATCTGGTCCTCCTCCAGCAGGCAGACGCCGTAGGCGGGCGGCTCGTGGCTGCCGGCGATGCGGCCCTCGATCACGAAGTCGAGCGCCACCTGATGGCTCGTGGCCCGCAGGGTCGAGATCGGGATGCCGCGCCAGCTGCCCGCCACCGGCCGGTGCAGATGACCGAAGAAGAGATGGCGGATGTTGGTCTTGCCGGTGATCGCATCGGTGAACGCCGTGGGATCCAGCAGCGAGATGTCGTCCATGCGCTTCAGCCGCACCTTGAACGGCGGATGGTGCATGAAGATCATCACCGGCCGGTCGCCGGCCTCGTCGAGGGTGCGCTCGAGCCAGGCGCCGCGCGTCGCGCAGAAGCTGCCCCAGGGCTTGCCGGGCTCGTTGGTGTCGAGACAGATGCCGAGCACGCCCTCGCCCATCTCGAACGTGTACTGGATGAAGCCGTCGGCATCGACCGGCGTCGCCGGAAAGGTTGCGCGGAAGTTCGCGCGGTCGTCGTGGTTGCCGACCATCAGGTGATGGGGGATGGCGAGCTTGTCGAGTTCCCGCTTCAACGCCTCGTAGGCCGGCGCCTCGCCCTTGTGCGCAAGGTCGCCGGTGAAGATGGCGAAGGCGGCGTCGGAATGGTGGCGGTTCACGTCGGCGACGCAAAGCGCCAGCCGGTCGATCGGATTCAGCCCGTAGAGCAGGTTGCCCGGCGGGACGAAGTGCGTGTCGGTGATATGGATGAACTTCTGCATCGGGCGCGAGTGATACGCCGCGCGAGGGTGGACCGTCCAGCGCTCAACCGAAGCGACGCATCACCGCAAGCCGCTCGTTGAGGCGTGCCGGATCGTACCAGCGGGCATCGTCGGGCGCCGACGGGGTCTCGCCCGCCGCCAGTTCGACAGCGTCGAAATCCTCCGGCCGGCCCGCTTCGGCGTCGTCGGACGTATAGAGCCAGTACAAGCGCCGGCCGTCGGCCATCGCGAGGACGAACCCGAACGTGCCATGGTCGAGGTCGGCTGCCTGCCACGCCGCCTCGATGCTGGCGATCCATCCCAGCTCGAATCGCTCGTCGATCGTCCGCGCCATGTCGGCGGCGCGGACGAAGCCCCAGTCCTCGGTCATACTATTCCTGCGGATAGCGCCACGGCCTGGCGGGCTGCGGCGCGGTCTCGTCGATCGTCCAGTGCGGGATCGCAAGGCCCGGCGCCACATCGGCGAAGACCATGCGCACCCGCGTGCCGATGCCGACGCTCTTCACCGTCTCCGGCGGCGCCAGCGTGCCGTCCGGCGTGGTGAGGTTGCCCATCATACGCAGCGCCTCGAGCTCCGTCGGCTTGCCCTTCTGGGTGTCCAGATCGACCAGCAGCACGAGATAGGGCGTGTGCGCCTTGAAGGCCGGCTGGATGGCGTGATGCACCTCCGTGTAGGAATGCACCGCTCCCCTGGCCTCGACCGGCACCCAGTCGGACTTCGGATTGGCACACCACGGGCAGGCGGTGGTCGGCGGATAGCGCACCAGTCCGCAGGCGGTGCAGCGCTGCAGGTGGAAGTCGTGCGCCGCGCAATGCCTGAAATAGGCAAGGTTCTCGACATCGAGGTCGTCGATCGCCAGCGGCATGCCGAGATAGGTGGCCTGGATTCCCATGATCTGTGCTCCCCTCTAGCCGCGCCGCATGACCATGGCCGAGCCGGTGCCCGGATTGGCCCAGCCCAGGTTGGCCGACAGCTCGCAGTCCTTGACCTGCCGGCAGCCGCCCTCGCGATAATCGTAGGTGTGCTGGCGCTTGCCGTCCGGCCCGATCGGACAGGAGTCGTCGACATCATGGCGGAGCTGGCGGACGTTCTCGATCACCATGTTGAGGCCGTGCGTGTAGCCCTCGCACAGATGCCCGCCGCTGGTGTTGTTCGGCCGCTTGCCGCCAAGCCGGATCGTGCCGTCGCTGACGTACTGCCCACCTTCGCCCTTCTTGCAGAAGCCGTAGTCCTCGAGCTGCAGCATGGTGGTGAAGGTGAAGGCATCGTACGAGCCGGTGACGTCGACATCCTCCGGACCGACGCCGGCGTTGGGCCACAGGATGTCGCGCGCATAGTGACCGGCAACGGTCGAGATCGGTCCATGCTGGTAATGCATGTCGGTGCGCGGCTTGCTGCAGCGGCCGACCACGCCGCGGATCAGCGCAGGGGTATGGCGGCAGTCGCGAGCCCGTTCGGCCGAGGTGACGATCAGCGCCGTGCCGTTGTCGGTTTCGACGCAGCAATCGAGCAGATGCAGAGGCTTGCAGATGATCCGGCTGTTCAGCACGTCCTCGACCGTGAAGCGCCGCTTGTAGAACGCCTTGGGATTGTTCGAGGCATGCTCGCTGTGGATCGCCTTGACCGCCGCGACCTGCTCGGGCCGCGTGCCATAATCGTGCATGTGGCGCATGAAGGTCGGCGCGAACATCTGGCCGGCGCTCTGCCAGCCATAGGCGCGGCCATGCAACGCATCGCCCGAGACCGGCGCCGCGGCGCGCGCGCCCGTGCCGCCGATGCGGACCTGGCTGAAGCCATTCATCGCCCGGAAGATCGCGACGGTGGTGCACATGCCCGCCTCGATCAGCCCCATCGCCATGCCGACCAGCGCCTCGGTCGAGGAGCCGCCGCCGAACACGTCCATGTAGAAGCTGGGCCGGATGCCGAGATCGCCGGCGATGAACGTCGAGAAGGTCGAATCGCCGGACTGATACGACAGCATGCCGTCGATGTCCGACGGCTTCAGCCCCGCGTCCTCGATCGCGTTGCGCACCGCCCAGGTGCCGAGCTTGCGCGTGGTCACCCCCGAGCCGCGCGTGTAGGTCGTCTCGCCGACGCCCACGATCGCATATTTGTCGCGCAGGAACTTCGGACTCGTGGTGTCGGTATCCGGCATCGGCATGGCGTTTCCTCTCTTGCTTGCCTGCAGCATACGCCGGAAGGCAAAAGCTAGCACGGGGCCATGAGCGAGCGGGAGGCTCGCGGTCCGACAAGAACCTGAACTCGCACGGCGGGACAAGGGCTCTTCCGAACAGCGAGCGTGACGTGACGCGCCACTGGAGTGCAGCATCCCCAACGGGCAGTATGCCGGCATGGACACGAGCGTATTGCCGACTATCGCCGCCGCGCCGGAACGGGCGCGTGCCCTGCAGCCCCTGCTCGACGCGCATGGCGCGGAGATGGACCGCCGCCGCGAGGTGACGCCCGAAGTGGTCGAGGCGCTGGTCAAGGCCGACATGCTGCGCCTGCTGCTGCCCCGAAGCCTCGGCGGCCAGGAGATGCAGCTGGTCGAATACGCCCGGACCATCGAGGCGCTCGGCTACGCCGATGCCAGCGTCGGCTGGTTCATCAATCAATCCAACGTCTCGTCCTCGACCTCCGCCGCCGCCATGCCGCACGAGGCCGCCTTGTCCGTGTGGGGAACCCCCAACGTCGGGCTCGCCTGGGGCGCGCGGCACAGCCGCAGCAAGGCGATCAGGGTCGAGGGCGGGTATCGCCTGAGCGGCACCTGGAGCTTCGCCTCGGGCGGCCGCCACACGACCTGGCTCGGCGCCCACAGCGCGACCCAGAACCCCGACGGCACGCCGCTGATTCGCTACGGCAAACCGGACGACCGCAGCTTCGTCTTCCTGCGCTCGGAAGCCACGATCATCGACGACTGGCAGGTGCTCGGCCTGCGCGGCACGGGCAGCGACTCGTATACGGTCGAGGACCTGTTCGTGCCCGACGAGCGCGCTCCCGCCCGCGACGCGCCCGAGGAGCGGCGCGAGAAGGGCCCCCTCTACACCCTGATGTCGACGCTGCTCTACGCCACCGGATTCTGCAGCGTGACGCTCGGCGTCGGGCGGCGGCTGTTCGACAGCTATATCGAGCTCGCCCGCGGCAAGCACAGCCGCGCCTCGCCCAACGCGATGGCGATCAACAACGCGGTCCAGCGCGAGATCGGCCAGCTCGAGGCCAAGCTGTCGGCGGCGCGCGCCTTCCTGCACGAGGCGGCGCTCGAAGCCTACGACGCGGCCGCCGCCGGCAAGCTCACCCTCGACCATCGCATCCGGCTGCGGCTGGCGACGACCCACGGCATGAACGAAGCGACCGACGTGTCCGTCGCCTGCTACCGCGCCGCCGGCACCACCGCGATCATGAACTCCGCACCGTTCGAACGCCGCTTCCGCGACGCCATGAGCGCCAGCCAGCATCTGCAGGCGATGATGCCCCACGTCGAGATGGTCGGCCGCCACATCATCGGCGTCGACAACCCCGTCCAGCACATCTGACGCTGCCGGCATCATCGCGAGATCGCAACGTCGCGCTTCTCGGCCGCTGCGTGGGAACCAGCCGCGCGCGAGCCGGTGGCGAACGTGGGTGCGGAGATTGACGATGGGCAGCCGCATGCCATCGGAAGCTCGCATGCGGCAAGGCCGACGCACCAGCCTCATCGACCAGCGCCTCGATACGGCGCCGGAACTGGCTGCAGTTCATGAAGAATGGCGGCGCGGAGAAACGATAGGCGACGATCTGGCGGAGGAGCTGGCGCAGTCGCAAGCGACAGAGGTCAGAGGCAAACAATATCGATGCGGCCATGACCCCTCCGCCCCTTCGGGGCACCTCCCCGGCTTCGCCAGGGAGGAAGCCAGAAGCGGGCTATTCGCTCAGGATCATGTCCGCGGCCTTCTCGCCGATCATGATCGAGGGCGCGTTGGTGTTGCCCGACGTCAGCGTCGGCATGACCGAGGCGTCGGCGACGCGCAGGCCCTTGATGCCATGCACCCGCAGCCGCGCATCGACCACCGCCATGGCGTCATTGCCCATCTTGCAGGTGCCGACCGGATGATAGGTGGTCTCGCCGGCCGCCTTGACCCATTCGATGATCGCCTCGTCGGTTTGCCGCTCGGGACCGGGCGCCTGCTCCGTCACCTGCAGCGCCTTCATCGTCGGCGCGGTCATGATCGCGCGGGCGATGCGGATCGCCTTGACCGTCAGCTCGGCATCGACCGGCGCCGACAGGAAGTTGAACCTGATCGCCGGCGGCTTCCTCGGATCGGCCGACGTGATGTGGATCGTGCCCTTGCTCTCGGGCCGCATCGGATGGGCGTAGCAGGAGATGCCCGACTGCCGGGCGATATTCGGGCCCTTCGGCCCCGGCTCGGTGAACATCGTGACCCAGCCGAGCAGCAGGTCGGGGGCCTCCAGCCCCTCGCGCGAGCGCACGAAGGCACGCATCGGCGCCCCCACGCTGGCGAGCAGGCCGCGCCGCGCCATGGCATAGTGGAGCGCCTGGCGCACCAGCCCCAGCCCGCGCGCGGTGTCGTTGTAGGTGTAGCCCTTGGCGCCGACCAGCCAGCGGGTGCGCGGCGCATAATGGTCGCGCAGGTTCTCGCCGACGCCGGGCAGCGCGCGGTTCACCGGGAGGCCGAGCGCCTTCAGCCGCTCGGGTTGGCCGATGCCCGACAGCTCGAGCAGTTGAGGACTGTTTACCGAGCCGGCACAGACCACGACCTCGCGCCTTGCCGTCGCCTCGTGCACGGTGCCGTTCACCGAATAGCGCACGCCGGTGCAGCGCGCGCCGTCGAGGATCAGGCGCTCGGTCAGCGCTTCGGTCACGATGCGGAGGTTGGGCCGCTTGCGGATCGGGTCGAGATAGCAGCGCGCCGTGCTCATGCGCTTGCCGGCGACGATCGTCGCCTGGCTCATGACGATGCCGTCCTGGGTGGCGCCGTTGTAGTCGGGATTCTGCCCGATGCCGACCTCGGCGGCGGCCTTGATCAGCGCCTGGAAGATCGGCTCGCGGGGCGGCGGATCGGTGACGCGGACCGGCCCGTCGCGGCCGCGGAACCTGTCGTCACCGCCGCCCTCGTAGCTTTCCATCCGCTTGAAGAAAGGCAGCACGTCGGCATAGCTCCAGCCGGGATTGCCCATCTGCGCCCAGGTATCGAAGTCCTGCGCCTGGCCGCGCACGAAGGCCATGCCGTTGATCGCGCTCGATCCGCCGAGCAGCTTTCCCCGCGGCACCGGAATGCGGCGCCCGTTGGTGCTCGGCTCGGGCTCGGAGCTGTACAGCCAGTTGGCGGCCGGGTTGGTGATCAGCCGCGCCGAGCCGACCGGCAGGCGCGTCCAGGGATTGTCCGCGACGCCGGCTTCGAGTAGCAGCACCTTGTTGGCCGGATCGGCCGACAGGCGATAGGCGACCGCGGCGCCGGCCGAACCGGCACCGACGACGATGAAGTCGTACCCGCTCATCAGGACGCGCTGTACGGCGTCCCCCAGCGGTCCTGGAAGACCACCTCGCTGAGCGGGGCGCGTTTCACCGGACCGAACTTGCCCATCGGATAGCCGATCGGAAGGATGGCATAGGAGTGCACGCCGTCGGGCAGGCCGAGCGCCTGGTCGACTTCCTTCTGGTAGAACATGTGCCGGTTGGTCAGCACGGTGCCGAGACCGACCGCGCGGCAGGCCAGCACCATGTTCTGCACCGCCGGATAGATCGAGGCGCCCACGCTGGGTCCGGGATTGGCGCCGTCCTCCAGGCAGGCGACGATCCAGACCGATGCATCGGCGAAATGGTCGGTGAGGTATTCCACCGCGTCGTGCTGGCGCTTGAACTTCTCCTTGCTGACGCCCGGCGGCGGCGCGACCGTGCTGTAGCGCGGGCCGATGATCTCGTCATAGGCCTTCTTGTACCAGGCCGCGGCGCCTTCCTTGATCTTGCGGTCCTTGATGACGAGGAAACGCCACTTCTGGGCATTGCCGCCGGACGGCGCACAGGTGCCGGCCTGCAGGATCCTGCCGATCAATTCATCCGGCACCGGGTCGGGCTTCAGCCGCCGCATCGCGCGGCAATTCTCCATCGTCTCGAACAGATCGGGCATCGTTCCCTCCGTTTGCGCGTTTGCCGAGCATAGTACAGCGCTCACAGGAGGGACGAGGACGAATACCGACGGAATCCCGAGTGTCGAAAGCGGATATCTCAGCCGCGTCGCGCGGCCTTGATCCTGGCGACGTCAATCTTCTTCATGTCCATCATCGCTTCGAACGCCCGCTTTGCCTCCTCGCCGCCGACCGCCATCGCCTCGGTCAGCACACGCGGCGTGATCTGCCAGGAGACGCCCCATTTGTCCTTGCACCAGCCGCACGCACTCTCCTGGCCGCCATTGCCGACGATGGCGTTCCAGTAGCGATCGGTTTCCTCCTGGTCGTCCGTGGCGATCTGGAACGAGAAGGCTTCGCTCTGCCTGAAGGCGGACCCGCCGTTGAGCCCGATGCAGGCGACACCGGCAACGGTGAACTCGACCGTCAGCACGTCACCCTTCTTGCCGGAAGGATAGTCGCCGGGCGCACGATGGATGGCCGTCACCGCGCTGTCGGGAAAGGTTTCGGCATAGAAGCGGGCAGCCGCCTCGGCATCCTTGTCGTACCAGACGCAGATCGTGTTCTTTGCCATGGGATGTCCTTTCACAAACGACTTATCTTGGCGGTCGTCCCCCCGCTTATTTGGAACGCCGATCTTAAGCCGCAAGCGGACATTCCTCGGGAGTGTGGACTCGAACGATCAGACGCGGGCCACGCAACAGGCGTGAGGTCCTGCGCTGCGCTCAGAGTTTGTGAACCTTCGCTTTCGAGGGTGATTTGCCGGCGGCGCACCACCCCAGTGGCGCGTCTTCGCCTTGTTCATTGGACCGCGCGCATCCTGCGCGCTCTTGATCATGAGCGCGCAGGATGCGCGCGGTCCAAAGAGCATGACGCGTCACATCGCCCCCGGCGAACTTGATCTCGTCAAAAATTCACAAATTCTCAGGAAGACCGAAGGTTTAGCCCGGATTTCTCAAAGGTGTTGGGTGCATCGGCGCGCTGACTCTGCGAAAAAGTGTTGTGCAGCAACATTTTCTCGAACTCAGAGGAAGAGCCCCGATGCGGACGGAGTGTATCGCGGA
>Ga0182738_1006740_pt1 | contig 11845 bp, 3 predicted proteins | sample eDN5th30CBELigMG_FD_128876 | JGI IMG/M metagenome (GOLD analysis project Ga0182738, IMG submission 128876) | Enriched Miracle-Growth compost microbial communities from Emeryville, California, USA - eDNA 5th pass 30_C BE-Lig MG (version 2)... ...
ACCTCGAATTGATTCTGCAGGAATACAGACAGTGAAGGCAGTTCCATGATTTAATTTGCTAAAAACTTTGATTTCTCCTCCCATTTTTATGACTAGTTGTTTAGTAATAAATAAGCCGAGCCCTGTGCCAATTTTTCTCTTGGAGGAATCATCATCAACTTGTGAGAATTTATCAAATAACAATGAGATTTTTTCTTGAGGAATTCCGCAGCCAGTGTCCGTAACGATAATTTTAAGCACTCCACACGATGATGATGATTCAGAAGGTTTGTTTCTAAAAGATCCTTTGGCAATTTTTGTGCGATGAAAATCAAGAGTCATCAGATTATCATCAAGTAAAGAGAAAGTTTGATCTTTTTCGAAAAGTCCTTCATTTTCTTTATCAAAAGGGATTGGCTCAAAGCATTTTTCGTTGATGCATTTTTCTGAAGGAAGCCATTTGACATCAATAGTAATTTTTCCAGTTTGGGTAAATTTGATGGAATTTCCAACTAAATTCATAAGAATTTGTAAAAGCCGGTAATTATCGATTTTTAATTTATTCGGTAAATCCTTTTGAATTCTCATTTTGCCTTGTAGTCTTTTCGATTTTATTTGATGAGAGCAAATATTCCAGACTTTTTCCAGTGTTTCACTAACGATATTTATACTCGGGTTGACTTCCAATTCTCCTATCTCCACCTTCCCCGAATCAAGAATATTATTCACAAGGTGAAGCAACAGCTCTCCACAGATTTCCGAAGTGCTCAGGAAATTCTGGACTTTTGGAGTCAAAGCTTCCATTTTTGAGAGCTGGACGCTGCCTATGACAGTGTTGATAAGGTTTCTGATTTCATGTGAGAAGCTTAAAAGGAAAGTTTTTTGTCTTTCCAAGTCGGCTTTTTTGAGTTTTTCAATAGCAATTTGATGATGAGCTTGAATTAAATCAGATTGAGTGCTATAGATTAATCCAACATTCATCAACAGGGCAAGAGTGCTGATCATAGTAGCTCTGCGGACATAGTCTGTGACATCCATTTCGTTTAAAGTCTGAATAAGCTTTTCTTTGTAAATAATATGAAGGTATAAAATCTGAATAATCACTTGTATAATAAATGGTCTGGCGCCCATTAAATAAAGGACAAATAGCGGCATAATGTAAATTGCTGAGGTGTTGAAGAAGATGCTGTCTTGATTGAGGTAAAGAGTGATAGGTCCAAAGCTGGTCAGGAAGAAAAAATAAAAGACTTTAAAGGAGAAAAGATATGAGCGGCAAGTGAGAGCAAAAACTATTGTGATGGTGAGGTTTCCAAAAAGGCCGATTTTAGGCATGATTGCTTCAGGTTTAGCGAAAAAGAGGCTGTAGATGGTGACTACAAAGGAAACAAAGAGGAGAACAAGGAACATGGCTCGATTCCGTTTGAAAACAATTTCTTTTTCAAAATCGTTGTGGAGGGTTTTGGGATTTGGTTGACAGATTGCTTGAATAAAATGAGTAAGGAAAATCATGACGTGAAGGATGGAGGTAATTTATTTTAATTTGAGATTATTAAAAATTTCAGGTGAGGTAAATGAAAAACTAAAAGGAAAAATTTATTGTTGTCTCTTGATAGAAGGAGAGGCTAAAAATTGTTTTGATTTGTAGCACGTGATTGGAGGAAAAATGCTGGTACTTTAAAACATATAAATAAGTTTTTTATTTAAATTAAGTTAGAAAAAATAAAAGACAAATTTATTAAATATTTATTTTGAGGTCTCTGAGTCGATGTCAAAATTTCACTGAGTCATGTGTCCTTATTTTCACTTTTAACGTTGTTTTTGGAGGATTCCCAAAAGTTAAGCTCAAATAGGTTCTAGCCTGTAAGAGTGCTTTGAGAATAAAAGTGCGTCTGATGAAATGAGGAAAAGGCACAGATTGGTTTTAGAAAGAAAAGTTATTTTAGAGTTTTTTGCAGAATGCAAAATATTTGGAGTTTTGAATATGAATTAACATAGAATTAATGACTGCAAAGAGTTTCAGTTAAACTTGATGAGGTGAGATTATGAACACTAATAACTTTGATTTTTCAGAATTCATAGTCTTGTTTCTTTGTTTAAAAAGTGAGACTCAAGTGATCCAAAGTCAAAGAAGCAGAAAGATCTGCTTTGTTTTGAAGAGAAGGGAGAGCTAGAGAATGCTAGATGAGCCGGAATAAAAATACTCAAATTCTGTTGAAGTATATTTGTTAACAAGGTTTATTGTTTAAAACCAACTGTTTTAATTAATTTAAAATTTGTTGATTTGGTTGCAAAGTTTTATGTTTTGAAAGTTATTGCTTTAATCAGAGAAGTATGATTGAGTAACTGTAGCTTTTCTCATCACATATCAAACCTGACCTGAAAATATAGACTTTTAGTTCTTGAAATTTTAAATCGAATAAACCGTTTTTGAATTTGATTTTTAAGGTCTCAAGGAAAATTGCTCTGAACTTTTTGAAAAAACAATTTTTTTTGCTCAGCTCAGTTGTCATAAAATGCTATATTTTTTCCAATGTATTTAAAACTTGAAAAGAAAATCCCAATGCTGAAAAGGTCCCGAAAGAATGAAGTTTCTGAAGAAAGGAAGAAAAAGTGTTTGAAAAGTGAGAAGTTTGAATTGGGTGTAAGTCTCTTTAGGACACTCATATGTCAGTTAATGAAGATGGAATTTGAAAATTAATAAGTTTTAATATTTCTGCATTTTTAAAAAGAATAAATTGATTCCATCTCTTTTTCTCGATCCCGTCGTTACCATTGAAAAGGACACTTTATCTGAGGCAATGACTGAATTCGATTTTATTTTCTAAATTTTCTGAGCTGTTGAAACCCCCATTTTAGAGTCCGTGGACGATACAGACCTTTCGTGACGCTGAATCAGTGTCTGGGGCTCTATAATATTTCGGCGAACTGATATTGGATGATATTCTGTGACATTCTGGATGGTGCCCGCTCAGACGTCCGCCTATATATTTTTAGTGACGCCTCTTAACAACCCCGTAGTTTTTGTGAATAATTCCAATAAATTCCCGATAGCAGAAGCAAGATAAGTTTTATGAGGGAGAACATGGTGATTGATTGCATTGTTATGGAGTTCTTATCTATTTGATTTTAATTTTCAGGAAAGTGAAATTTTCAAAGAGAAAATTTTTTACACAAAATTATTTTGTAAATCTCCTGTTAAAAAAAGAAGGAAAAAACTTTTTTCCTTAAAATTGTTCGACTTGTCAGTCTGAACAATAACAAAGCCAAATTGTTTACTATTTGGAAGAAGAGCGAAAAATAGCAAGTCGAAAACTCTCTCTCAAAATTCCAAAAAAAAATTTTCTCGAAATCAGAAGAATTTTGGCATTTTTTTTTAATTTAAAAAAAAAATGTTCTAAAAACGCAAAAAGAAGAAATCTTTGATCCAAGCCTTCCCAAAATGCCTATTTTGCCTGACTTTGTCGGATTTTTGGCAAATCTATCCAAAAGATCCGTTGGATCTCACCTTTTTCTTCAGAAACCACTCAAAAAAGAAAAAGTAAAAAATTTTTCAAAAAATATTTTTTTGAGAATTTTGTTTCAAATTTTTGTCGTGGGGAGTTTTGGACAAATATGTTTTTCCTCCAACTCTTTTCATTATTTGAGAGTTTTTTTTTTATGAAATAATTTATCAGCCTGGATCGGACACTTTGATTGTTCAATCTTTTGGAGTTCTTGTATTGTAACAAAAAAGCACCGAAAATGTCTCCATAAAATCAATATGTCTGGTTTTTGAAGGAAATATTGGGATTTTTTTTTGAAAAGAGAAAACGTCTGAAATTCTGGAGGAAGATCGAGAAGTCCTGCTTTGATCGTCCTCAAATTTGAGAAAATTCTCTCATTAGAAAAAAATTCTGTTATCAAATTTTCTGAAAATCAAACTTTTCGAAAAAATTTTTTCTTTAAAATTTCTTCGAATTGAGAAAGAAAAGATGTGTGAGTCGAATTTAGTCACCAAAATTTTTTCTGAGCTTTTCCCTTTTATCTGATAAAATGGAGCATCTCTCTTACAGATGGCTTGAGAAAAATCAAATTATAATCAATGATTTTTTTATTATATTTTCATAAAATCATGCGATGATAATGTAATGGAAAATAGTGTTATATAAAGTATCAAATCCTATCTTTTTGATTGAGCTCCTCATTTTTCAAATGCTCATCTCATTTATTCATACATATCAAAATTATTTAATCAGAAAGTTGACATATCATAGCAACGCCTCTTTTCACCCAATGGCTTTCATCATGGTCGCTATCCATATTCACAGTCATAATAAAGTTGGTACTATGTCCAGTTGTGCTCAAAGTACCTTTTCTTTCTGTTGTCTTATAAACTGGACACTTGTAGTGAGGATAATCTCTAACATCAGCCTGACTAATTGGCTTCAACCAAATAATCGGAGCTTGAGAATAAAGCACTTTGATATGACTTTCCTTAAGTCTTTTATTGATGTAATCCCATCTAGCGCCTTCCAAGAACAATCCATAAATGTAACATCCTTCAGCAGGAGCTTCATATCTTTCATTGAGAGTTTCTGGATCTGTTGGTTCTTCTTTGAAGTTGAAATCAAATGTGAGGTTATCAATGGGAATAGTGTTCTTTCTAGCGTAGTTTTGAAGAACTCCTGTCAAGAAACTTTGTGTGAAGAAGAATCCACTTATCCAATAAACATTAGGATATCCTTGATCAATCCATTTTTGGAAGTAAGTTAAACGTTGAATGAGATCATGGATGTAGCTAGCGAGTGGCTTCAGTGAAGGATATGATCTCTTTTTCCACATATCTGGAACCAGACCTCGGAGAAGGCTTTGTGTAACCTAAGGTGAAAGTTTTAGAACAAAATTATAGAGAAAATTTTATTTACCTTTTCGAGTTGTTCAGACATGACTTGAAGACCTTTCAATGCCTGGTCGATATTTTTGAGAGAGCTAGTGATAGTGGAAGTAAGCCTGTTGTATCTAATGATTTCTTGGCCGAGAACAGTGTTCATACTGTTGTTATAACTGACTGGATATTTGGCTTTAACGATTTCAGGGTTGAATTCTTTAGGAATCTTTCCAAGAATATCATCACAGAGCTTCTTCAATTTGACTTCGTCGCTTTCTCCTTCTTTAGCGCTGCTGGACTGGTTTCCACCTCCAATCAAAAGAAGATTGTAGCACATTTCATTAGTTTCTTTCAAATCTTTGCTGATTTCGGCGTTGCTGTGGAAACCAAACAGTTCTGGTGGAGCAACAGCTGGCATATTTTCAAGATATTTCAAGACATTTTCGTGAGAACCGGTCTCTGGAAGGCTGAAAGTGGAGATTCCAGCAAAGGCATAATTCTTTTGCTGCAAGACTTTATCATCATAGAAATCGAGCATAAGAGCTTTGAGGATTCTTCTATCTCTATCATCAGTGACTCTTCCACCGTAGTTACATTCTCCTGTGAGGTAATGGAGAGCTTTGAATGGAGTCCCTTTGTATTGATCCAAGAAGAGATGAAGTTGTTTCACAGAAATTCTCAAATCAGATTGATTGAAGTCGTAATGAATGTTCCAACCAAGTGCTCCGTAGTTTCTTCTTTCTTGAATAACAGCATGGAACATACACAAACCAAAGAGTAAATCTTTGAAGACTTTAGGCTTTGTGTTGGTTTCATAGAATTCTGCGATATGACTGATAGGGTCACTCATGTATGAGACCATCATGTTATTTTTCAGACCTTTTGGAGGCTCATTAGTCATCTTAACACTGCTTTGCAGGATAGAAACAGGGAAATCTTTGGAAGGATAAGTAGTGAGCCAAAGTCTGAAGGAAGGATGTGTCTTTTCTTTTCCAGCTTTACTTTCCAAGTTTTCGCATATCTTTTCAAGTTCAGGCATCCATGAAGGAGCAAGATGACAATTTTGAAGGATGACCCATCCAGCACTTTCTCTGGCTTCCTTAATAGCTCTTTCTGCAATAGGACCTTGTCCTTGACCCAAAGAGATTTTCTGGAGAGTATGTGCTTTACCATGATGTTCAGCGAAGCTGAGCAAGAGGTTCATAGGATCAGTACCAGGAAGGATGAAGATTAAAGGCTGAGTAGCAACGGATTCTGAGAAGGATTTATTGAGATCGAAAGGAGGAGGAGTGATGAATTTAGCTCCCATTTCACTGGTGATGAATTCTCTGATGGCGCTGATAACACGATCAGGCTTGAGAACTTTAAGAATACAGAGTCTTTGCATGTGGGAAATGGTTTGGAAAGAAGCAGGGAATGTTCGTTTATGAGCTTCAGGATCATCACAAATTTGTTTCCATTGGCTGCTTTCTTGCTCAAGGCTTTTTGGAAGGTCTTTAAAGAATTCAGAAACTTTGCTAAGTTCGTGAATTCTAACCCAAGAGGGATTAGAGAGCCAAGGTAATGGGTTTGGAGGGATATTGGCAGTCATACTAGAAGCAGCAGGGGAAATAAGGAAGGCATATTCACGAGGGTTGATTTTTCCCTTGGATTCAAGGATAGCATGAGTAAGGACAAAAGAGAACAAGAGCTTATCCTTTTCAAAGACTGAACGGCAAACGTTTGTGTAGACTGAGTATGTGAGTGTGTCGATAACGTTATTAACACGTTGCAATAAGAATTGCGATCTCTCTGCTTGATTAAATGCGTTTAAGAAGAGTTGGATGAACCAAGTCAAGGAATATTGGTAGACGACTTCGATGTTGCAGAGACTCATGAGAGCAAAGAAGAGAACTCTGGAATGAACTGCAATTGGTTTATAACCTGTTCTGGCTTCTTCAATTTTCTTTTCAGTAACCTATTGGAAGAGAGGGAGGGTAAATATAAATATAAAAATATCAATTACTTCAGCAGCTTTTTGCTTTTCTTCGATATCTTTGGAGATAACTTTACTTTGAGCGAGGACATTGATGGCTTCTTCATCATTGAGGATATTACCTTGGGAAGTTCTCAAGATGTTCAAGATTTTGTTTTCGATTTCTTCGAGTTGCTGTTGGTTTTCATGACTTTGAACGATAAGTTTCGATCTTTGCTCTTCAAGATCAGGGTTTTCTTTAGCAACGGCAATTTCAAGCAATTGATCATCAAGACCTTCTTTGGTGATCATAAAATTCACCAAGGTGATTTTAATAGAGACTTCAGGAGCATAGTGAGGATTTCTAAGTTTGGTAGTCATGAAAAGTCTGAAAGACTTGTTGTAATCAACGATATTTTCTCCGATTCTGATGCTGAGAACACCAGCATTTTTGAAGGTTTGCTTCATGAGGATAGGTTCAAGGATAGCATCAAGTTCTTCATGAACATTTTCAATCAACAAGACCCAGCCGAAAGAAACGGCATTTTCGAGAGTTTTCAAGAAATCATTGTCGCTTTGTTTGACAACCCTGAGCTCATTGTCCATTTCATTATTCTTGATCCATTTATTGGCTTGATTTTGAGGGTCAATCATAAGAGAGTATCTTCCAGCATTATCAATAATGATACCATTTTCTCTGGAGAATGAGTCACTGGGCAAGCCATTAATGATCCATTTTCTGATTAAAATAGGTTCTCCAAGACTTTGTTCCAAGCTGTAATTTCCACTGACCTGAATATCGTTCTTTTTGACCATGTCAATCCATTCCTTTTGGATTCTCGCTCTGTACATTGAGCTGAAAGGTCCGAGATAAGAGATTGTTCCTGCAGAGAGCAAGACGTCTCCGACGAAATATCTGAGTTTATCTTGATATTCTGTGACCGCAAGGCTCCATCTATCACGTTCTCCACCAAGAGATCCTGTGAGAATTTGAGCTCTGTCTAGTTTCTTTTGACACATATTGATATCTTCTTCAAGTTCTGCTTGCTTTTGTCTTGTTTCTTCATATTTATTTTGAAGATCTTTGATTTGAGCATTCAAGATATTCAGTTCATCAGTCTTTTCCTTGAGACTCTTTCTGAGGGTTTCCACTTCTTCACAAGCTCTGTCGTATTCTCTTTGTTTAGGACGAACAATAGCCAAGACTTTTTCGTATTTACTCAAAGCAATAACCCACTCGCAAAGACCTTTAGCGGCACTAGAAGCTTTTTCGACTCTTGTGGGGTTAAATTCAGAGGTTCTGCTGAGATAATTAGCTCTGACTCTCTCCATCAAAGCCTCATCAATTTTGTCGATATCATAAGAAAGAAGTCTTCCCATGAACTGTTTATAATCACCAAGAAGTTTCTTGGACTTTTCCCAATAACTATCAATTTTTTCTCCAGGTTTTTCAGGGTTTGCCATCTTGACAGGAGGTTCCTTCAACAAAACACAGACAGCTTCCAAGACAAGTTGGACTGTAACGGGAGGTTTAAGCATAGATTTGAGGTTAATGATATCATTAGGATCGATATTTTGCAAAGCTTTCTTGGCTTTTTCAACAAGAGGAAGGGCTTGTGAGAGTTCATTTTGACAATCTTTACGGATAACTTCGGCTTCTTGGACTCTAGAGTTGACGTAAGCTTCTTCTTCCTCGACTTGGATTCTCTTGGGCTCCATTTCAACAATGTTAGCTTCGATAGTAGCACTCAATTTAGCATTTTCTTCTTTCATTTGGAGCAAGACTGGTCTTTTATCAGTCAATTCTTTTTCCATTCTTTTAACTTCTTCGGCAGTTTCAATAAGTTTTTGCACACCCTTTTCATAACTTTCAAGCCTTGTGCTGAGTCTCTTTCTTTGGTTGTCAAGAAGGTTCTTGAGAGAACTCAATAATTCGAGGTAGCTTGTTGGTGTAATGTAATTGTAACGGCCTTCAGCTTTAAGATAATCGTCACTCAGATTCTTGACACTTTCATGCATGAATTTGACAGATTCAACCATACCACGTTGAGTCTTGTTTTCAAGGCCAAGATCAGACACGAATTTCTGAGCAACAGCATGCAAAGCTTCAGTTGGCCATCTCTTGTACCAGATACAAGTACAACAATTGACAATAGAAGGGAACATTCTCATGCGAGTTCTAAGGGAATCACCAATAGAACTTTGCACAAGGACGATATGAAGGTGAGCTTTGACATTTTCAATGAAGTAGTCGTAGAACTGAGAATTGGTACCAGAGTTGTACAAATCCTCCTTTCCTTCTTGTTTAGCTTGGATTCTGAGTTTGTCAATGAGAGGAAGGAATTCTTCTTGTGGGATTGCATTAGGAACATCACCAGAATTGAGCAAATTGTTCAAATCTTCAAGGACATAATCTCCAACGATATGTCTATCTGTGATGAGGAAGACGAAGTATTTGAGCTCAGCTCCTGCAGAGATCAATAATCTCTTGATATCATTTCTCCATTGATCAAATGTGTAGGATTTTGAGACTTCTACAGTAAAGACTTCATGTTCGCAAATAAAGGCGGCAACACGAGTCAGGCTTTGTCTTCCAGAGCCTCCCAGGCCGACAAGTAAAGCGTGAGAACGAGCCATTTTGAGTAATCTGCAGATTCTGAGGATGTGATCAATGGCGTATTCGAACATGACGAGGTTCATAGGCTTCTTGGTCATTTCATTGTATTCTTCAAGGAACTTCTCGATACGTTTTTGAAGAGCGACTTGATCTTTAATTTCATCATAAGGACGATTATGGACATCGAGTTCATCACTCATAACATCACCGAACCTGAGATATTTAAGAACTTCGTGTGAGTTGATGGTTAGAGCCATCTTATTATCGTCTTGAATAAGAGGCTTGAAAAGAACTTTGATGTCATTTTCACGAAGTTTGTTCTTGGTAGTGTGAACCAAAAGGTCAAAGAACCAGGCCTGATCAGCTTCAGTGGTGAGACGATCATAGAAAACTCTGCAGATTTCGTGCATCCAGAGGCGAACAAGTTTCTTGTTATCATTGGCTTGATTTTTTCCAAGAAGCAGCATACCTTGAACGACACGAGAAAGATCTCTGAGGTTGAAAAGGTAATGAGATTTAGCAGGAGTTGGCTTGAGATTTTCACAGACTTGGGTGTACACTTCAATAGAGCCTTCAATGGCAAATCTCAAGACTTTACCAACTTCCTGGTCCAGTCCTTGTTTAGAAAGATGCCAGTCGATGATTTTGCTGAAGATTCTTGTAAAGGTTTTGTCATCAGATTCTGTGGTGGCATAAATGTAGAAGTGTCTGAGTAATCTTGGAGTAATGACGTTACGACCGCCGCCAGGAGGACCCATAGCAGAAAGGATGTTGGTTTCGATGATTTCACGGAATTTACGGTCTTTTCTATCATACCAACCTTTGTGGTCAAAGAATTGTCGGACAAGTTCAATAGGAGGCTGAGCACCATATTTATCATAAGCAGGCATGTTGAGATCATCAATGAAAATAAGACATTTCTTGCCGAATCCAGGACCATAGATACCCTTTCTAATCTTTTCCATTTTTTCATCGATAATTTCTTGAGTTTGAGTGGCAGTTGTTTGAGCAGAGAAGGTGACGAAAATGATGAGATTAGTTTCAAGAGAAAGGGTTTTGAGGTGGTTTCCAATGAATAGTGACTTTCCTGTACCTGTGGGGCCGATAAGCAAGAAGGGGAATTCGTAAGCAAGGGAAAGTTTCAAGAAGCTGGTGATTCTGAGGGATTCTGTTGTGGGAACAACAATATCGTGATATCTCATATCAGAAGAGATGACGAGTTCATGTTTATCGAGACGTTCTTTCCAGTTCTTCCACTTGAAGTCTTCAAGATAATAGTCTTGGATCATACTGCCCGAGCCTTCAGGAAGGATGGCGGATTTGTCAAGTTTCAAAAGACGGTCTTTGTGGTTATCACACTTGATGGTATCTCCAATGAGTTTCTTGAAGAAAGTACCAAAGAGTTTACGGCCAGCTTCAGTAGTTGTGGCACCAACAGACCAGATAATACTGTAAAGGAAGATCATATCCATGCGAGCAATCACATCTTCAGGTTTAAGTCTTGATATTCCTTCAATAGAAACCATGTCATATTCGTTCATGAAGGCATACATTAATCTCATGGTAGAAACAGCCAGATTGCCCTCAGGAGCAGCTTGGTATTCGAAGCATTTTCCCTTGATAAATTCGACACATTTGCCGAAAACAGCATCAAAGAGATCTTCAAGATGTTTAAGGAAGGTTGTTTCATAAATGTGTTCAAATTGAGCAGTCCAGGAAAGAACAAGAGGCCACCATCCGATATTATCAGGTTGCATGTAAATCATACCGCAACGAGATACAGTAGCAGGAGAAGCTTGTAAAAGATCAGCAACCTCGAACATCATGGTCATTGGGTTAGACATTGCGATAGTCTCTCCGTTCATTAAACATAACTTCTTGTTGTCATCTAGCACGGTATTCATATTTTCAATCCAATCGGCATCGACTGGTCCATCAAAAACGATCCATTGTCGGTCTGTTGAGTGGGTTATGGAGAGTGAATAAATAAAAATTTACCAGGAGAAGTATTGGTAGCGCATTTTCTAAAGATTTCAGCAAGGACACCTTCAGTCCATTCTTTAGAAATTGGATCGGAATAACCATACAATTGTGCTATTGTCAATGACTTTGGATTAATAACATGATACTAAATGGGAGGATTAGAGGAATTTCAAATAAAAGATATAAATACATAAGTGGCGTTTTCTTCGGATTCACCAGAGGCGGCAGCGTCGGTTAAAGCTTTAGCAAGGACACGGTAGCACATGGTTTTACCAGAGAAAGGTTGACCGACAAGCATGAGACCATGTCTACAATTAACCATTTCATAGAGTTGGAAGATTTTCTTTCTGAAGTTAGGGACGTTTTGGAGCTTGTATTTTTGCATAGCAGCAGTGATGGTATCATTAAGAACTCCATATTCAACTTGAGGAGCTTTGACACCAGG
>Ga0182738_1006742_pt1 | contig 11844 bp, 11 predicted proteins | sample eDN5th30CBELigMG_FD_128876 | JGI IMG/M metagenome (GOLD analysis project Ga0182738, IMG submission 128876) | Enriched Miracle-Growth compost microbial communities from Emeryville, California, USA - eDNA 5th pass 30_C BE-Lig MG (version 2)... ...
CGAACGTGCCACCCCACCCGGTCGGCGGTGACCCTGCGTCGTCCCAGGGCGAGTCGGGTCGGGGGAGGGCGGGCGCGGCGCCGGAGACACCTCCGGCGGCTGGTCCCGGGGCCGAGCTGACCAGATCGTCGGGGTCGACCGTCGCGCCGATACGACCGGGCCGGAGCGCCGTCCCACAGAACTTGCACGTGTCCCAATGCCCGAAGACCCGCGCCCGACAACTCGGACAGATGAGCACGTCGCCGCTCATGGGCACCGCGTCGGGGTCGGACTCGGCGGTTCCGTGCCGCGCAGGGCCCGCTCACCGCTCCGCCGATGGGGGGCCGTCGTCTGCCGCGTCGGGCCGGTCGAACACGCGGTGCGCGGCGGCCGGGTGACTGCGCCGGCACCGGTTCTCGTGCACAACGATCCGGTCGGCCGCCGTCGTCGGACTCCGGTGCTCACAGTGATGGCACAACTGCTCATGGACGACCTCGTGGCGGTGGGATGGGGTCGATCGGTCGGCGAAGTCCCCGACTGTATGCGCCCTGCCCGGTCCGCGTCAGCGCTCACGGCCAGAGTCCCCGGCCCATCTGGAACATCGGCCGGCGGCGGCGCCGATTGAGCTTTGGCGCGCTCTCGAGACCAGACCCGTCCTCCGCCGGTCGAACCGCTCCGGAACTTCGCCGGACGCGACGATCGCCTTCCCCGAGGCGAGCCCCGGTCCGACCTCGCCGATCGGCGGGCGTGGTTGGTAGGCTCGCCGACTCACCGGTCTTCCCCTGCCCCCATCGTCCAGCGGCCTAGGACGCCTGCCTTTCACGCAGGTAACACGGGTTCGAATCCCGTTGGGGGTGCCACTCGGCGCGGCGGCGTCTACCAGAACAGGAAGCCGATGCCGAGCACGGCCAGGCAGGCCCCGTAGGCGCGTTCGAGACGCATGGCGTCGGTGCGCAGTGCGACTCGGGCACCCAGGGGGGCCATGAGGATCGATCCCGCACCGTAGACCGCGATCACACTCCAGTCGAGGTGGCCGAGAAGCTGGTGGACGACCGTGCCCGGGATCGCCAGGGCGCTGGCCACGATCAGCGACGTGCCGAAGGATTCCTTGACGGGCATCGCCAGGACCATGATGAACAGCGGCGCGAGCAGCGAGCCTCCCGAGTTGGCGAGCAGGCCTGCGGTCACCCCCACCGCCAGGGCGATGGCGATGGTGCGTGCTCTGCGGTGGGAGACGTCTCGGGTGACCTCGGTACTGTGCGCCGGACCGAGCAGGAAGCGGATACCGATCGCTGCGATGAGCACGTCGGTGGCCTGGACGAGCATCGAACCGTCGATCCAGCGGGTCGCGACCGCGCCGACGATGGTGGCCGGCACGCCGAAGAGAAGGCTCCACCGCATCAGTTCCCGGTCGACCATCCCCGCGCGTGCATAGGGACGGGAGGCGACCAGCGTTCCCGGAATGGTCGCGGGCAGCGGCGCGGCGACCGCCACGACGGGTGGAACCCCGACCGCGGCCAGGATCGGGGTGGCGACCGCCGAGCCTCCCTTGCCGAACAGCCCGGCGAGAAACCCGGTTCCCACCCCGATGAGCGCGATCACGATCCAATCCACCCATGCAGTGAACCGCCGTTCATGTCATAGGTCAACTTGGAAGTTCCTGTCGATCCAATAGGCTCTCATTATGAATCTGCAACAGGTGGCGTATGTGGTCGCGGCCGCTGAACTCGAGAGCTTCACCCGCGCCGCCGCGTCGATCCCGGTCACCCAGCCTTCGCTGTCGCAAGGCGTCCGCACACTGGAGCGGGAACTGGGCACCCCATTGTTCGAGCGGATCGGGCGGCGGGTTCGACTCACCGCCGCGGGGCGTGCCTTCATCGGTCCGGCCCGTCGGCTGCTCCGGGATGCCGCCGTCGCCCGGGACGTCGTGGCCGATGTGGCCGGTCTGCGGGCCGGCCGGCTCGACGTGGTGACCCTGCACACCCTGGCGGTCGATCCACTGGCGGGGATGGTCGGCGAGTTCCGGGCCCGTCACCCGGGCGTGACGGTGCACATCGCCGAGCCCGCTGCAGCGGACGCGGCGATCGAGAGCGTCCACGACGGTGGCTGTGAGATCGGGCTCGTCGAACTGCCCGCCGCGCCGGGGCTCGTCGTCCACGAGCTCGCCGCACAGGAACTGCTCGCGGTGTGCCCGCCGGGCACGCCGATCGTCGCCGGGCGCCTCCCGGTGCGACGACTGGCCGAGATGCCCCTGATCACCACGCCGGTGGGCACCGCCACCCGCCGGCTGCTCGACGACGCGTGTGCGGCCGCCGGTGTGTCGCCGACCGTCGCCGTCGAGACCGGGCACCGTGAGGCGCTGCTCCCCCTGGTTCTCGCCGGCGCCGGAACGACGTTCCTGCCCTCACCGCGCGCCCGGATCGCGACCGCAGAGGGCGCAGTGGTCGCATCGGTCGATCCGCCCCTCGACCGGAAGATCGGTCTGATCCACCGCGAGGGTCCGTTGTCTCCGGCGGCTGCAGCGTTCGTCGACGTCGCGCTCGCGCGCTGAGGACCCGCCGCCGAGAGGGGGTCGGCAGGAGCGGTCACCCGACCGGGCGAGGACCCCGGGTTCTGCCGGTCGCCGGCGACCGGATGACGTGGATCAGTCGGCGTCGGGAAGATGCACCGAGGCAAACGATTCGGCGAGCACCCGCAGCTCGGTGACGTGGGATGCGGTGAGCTCGTCGAGCGCGTCCAGTCCGGGCTTCTTCAACTGGATCCGCACGATCCTGCCGTCTTCGGCGTCGGACATCCGCTCGACGAAACCGGCCGCTTCGGCCCGGTCGATCAGGCCCACCGCGGAATGGTGCCGGATCTGCAGATGCTCGGCGAGCTCGCCGATGGTCGGCAGGCCTTTCGCGGCGTGACCGCGCACGGCGAGCAGCAACTGGTGCTGTGCCGGGGTCAGTCCGGCCTCCTTCGCCTGGGCTTCGCTCCAGTGGAGGAACCGGCGAAGCCGGTCGCGCAGGGCGAGAATTTCGCGATAGTCGTCGTCATCGAACTGCGGCGTTGTCATGTCATCTCCGTGGAATCGGTGTCACGACCATCACGTCGGTAGTCAGGGCTGTGCGATACGCTAGCTTCACCGCCGCCGTTCAGGGGAACATCCTGGCCGCCGGGCGACGGCGGGGGCGACGGAATGGCCGCTGGATCGACGAGCGTACCCGCTTCAGAGGGTACCGATCGTGGCGCGCCATCGGGAACGGAGCGGGACTCGTAGCCGTTCACGGCGACCACGTCGGCAGCCGGAACCGTGTCGGTGGGTCGATCCGCCGTGGCGGTCACCTCGATCGCTCGGTGCCGATGGCGGCGGCGCCGGAGCAACGTGGGCGTCTGCAGGTCACGCTCCTCCAAGCGACGCACGAGTGCCTCGTCGATCACGCGCGGGCTCAGCACGCCGACCGGTTCGCCGTCGGCATACACGACGATCTCGTCGGCCGAACCTTCCAGGAACGACGCGACCGCGTCGCCCAGGTACGCGGTGGACTCGATGCGCGGCAGGTCGGGGTCGAGCGGCGCATCCGGCAACGGTTCGACCGCCTTGCCGGCGACGATCATGCGGAACGGATCCACCTCGGTGTCGAACTCGACGCGGTAGCCCCGACGGAGCAGCTTGTCGGTCATGAGACGTTGGTCGAGGAACTGGTGGGTGATCAGTTCGGCCACCGCGGTCGTGATGATCATCGGCACCAACAACTCGAAGCTGCCCGTCGCCTCGAGGGCGAAGATGGCGCCGGTCAGCAGCGCCCGCGCCGATGCCCCGAAGGTCGCACCCATCGCCACGATCGCGAACGCGGCCGGCTGGATCCCGAGCCCGGGGAAAGCGTGTTCGAAACCCATGCCGACCATGAGTCCCATGGTCGAGCCGATGATGAAGATCGGGGCGAGCGTGCCGCCGGAGGTGTTCGAAGCGAGCGCGATCCACCACGAGAACAACTTGGCGACCATGAGGATCGCGGCGGCGCCCAGCAGGAACCGGTCGTTCACCGCGGATTGGATCGCCCAATAGCCGACCGAGAGCGAACCGGGCACGGCGAGGCCGATGAGGCCGAAGCCCACGGCACCGACGATCGGGTGGAAGAACTCGGGGATCCGTGAACGCCGGAACAATGCTTCGAAGCCGAACAGCCCCTTGTTGAGCACCACGGCCATCACGCCACAGGCGATGCCCAACACGACGAACATGGGAAGTTGCCAGCCGCCGGCGGTGTGGATGCCGAACGCCTGGAACAGCGGGTCGGGGCCGATCAGTTCGAAGTGGATCTGGGTGGCGATCCCGGTGGCGAGCAGCAGTGGGACGAGCGCGCGCAGTGACCGCTCGAACAGCAGCAGCTCGAAGGCGATCACGATCGCGGCGATCGGCGTGGCGAACACGCCCGCCATGCCGGCGGCCGCCCCGGTGGCGAGCGCGATCCGGCGCTCGGCGGCGGTCAGTTCGAGTGCCTGACCGATGAGCGAACCGGCCGAGCCGCCGGTGACGATGATCGGCCCCTCGGCACCGAAAGGTCCGCCGGTTCCCATGGCGAGCGCGGCCGAGAGCGGTTTGGCGAGCACGACCTTGGGCGGGATCCGGCTGTGGTCGAACACGATCGCCTCGAGCGACTCGGGGATCCCGTGCCCCTTGATGGTCGGCGCCCAGCGGGCCAGCAACGCCACGATGAACGCGCCACCGATCGCGACCAGCAACAGGTCGGGTCCGGGGTGGTAGTGCTGCAGATCGGGCAGCTCGAAGTCGACCTTGTGCAGGAGCGCGAGGTTCGAGATGAGCCCGACCAGTTTGACGATCGCCCAGGCAGCGACGCCACCGATCACCCCCAGCACGACACCGATCCCGGCGAGCAGCGCCATCCGTCTCGGGGTCTCCCCGAGGGACACGTCGCGCTTCGCGTCGATGTCGAGCGCCCGCCTCATGACCTTTCGTGCTGTCACGGGAACATCGTATCGGGCAACGATGCGGGACGCCAAACCGGTCCGGCCGTGCCGACATTCGCGCGCCGGCGCACCGTTCGCGCCCGGGGTTCTCGAACGCGCGGCACGGGGCCGACCGCTGCGGTGAGGCGCGCCCGCGTCTGGCTCAGCGGGTGGCCACGGCCAGGAACAGACCGAATGCCGCGCCCTCGCGGTCGACGGTTCCGCAGTCCGAGATGCTCACCTCGGTGAAGCCGGCCGCGCGCAGCCGTGCGGCGAACGCGTCCCGATCGAAACCGTGGTGCACGTGAACGCCTTCGCCGTGGAACGAACCGTCCTCGGCGTCGAGGTCGATCGCGCAGACATGCCCACCGGGAACCAGCAGCTCATGGAACGCCTGCAGGGTGTCGTCGAGCCGGTCGACGTGGTGCAGCACCATCGAGGTGACGATCAGATCGAACGACTCGCCGACCGGCACCGGTTCGCTCGACAGGTCGAGGCTCCAGATCCGCGCGCCCGGCAGGCGTCCGTCGTCGATCTTGCCCTGTGCCACCGCGCGCATTCCCTCCGACGAGTCGGCCAAGGTGATCGGCCCGACCGAGTCGCGCAGCGCCTCGGCCACCAGCCCGGTTCCGGCGCCGTATTCCAAGAGGCGTTCCGTACCGGTGAGCGTGACCTCCTCGGCGATGCGTCGAGCGATGAGGGCCGCTCGAGCCACCTTCGCCTCGTCGTCCCATGTCGCGGCGCGTTCGTCGAAGCCGGGGCCCGCGTCGTGGCTTTCGTGATCGTGCTCCACGCCGGGCGAGCCTACCGACGAGCGCCTTCGACGCGACTGGCGGTCGGGCGGTCACGATGCACGCATGCGCCGGTGCGTCAGCGGCAACGGTCGACCGGCCGGCCCGGCGACGCTGCGCCCGGTCCTCCGGTGTGCGCGTGCCCTCAACCGCCGAAGTAACGCCTGGGCACCCGGATGAGCATCTCGTCGATCTGATCGTCGGTGACCCCGCCCTCGCGCAGAGCGGGGAGGACGTCGTCGCTGATGTGCTCGTAGTGCCAGTTGGGCAGGCCGGCCTCGATCACCGTGGGCGCGTCGGGTCCGAACCAGTCGATCCGGCACGACGCGTCGTGGCTGAGCACCATGCGGTCCGCGTAGCCGCGTCGGGCCAACTCGACGATGGTCGCCACCCGGGCGTCGGTGGGAGCGAACACGTCGAGGCCGAAGCGGTCCATGCCCAGGATCGCGCCGGTGTCGGCGAGCGACGCGAGCCAGTCGACGTCGGTGGAATCCCCGACGTGGCCGAGCACCACCTTGGCGAGGTCGACCTGTTCCTCCCGCAGTACGTCGACGACCACGTCGGCGGAGCGCTCGGCGGCGTTGGTGTGCACGGTGATCGGCGCACCGGTCGCAACCGACGTCCTGGCGACCGAACGCAGGGCGCGTTCGACGTCGCCGCTCATCTCGGCATGTTCGACCGCACACTTCAGAAATGCCGCCTCGATGCCGGTCGTGCCGATGCCTTCGGTGAGGTCGTGGGTGAAGTCACGGACCAGCGGATCGTCGCCCCCCAGCGGGAGCCCGGGACCCTGGAGCGAATAGGGGAAGGGCAGCGAGTCGTAGGTGTAGACGCCGGTTGCGACGATGATGTGGACCCGCACGCGATCGGCGATCCTGGCCAGGCGGGGGATGTCGCGCCCCAGGCCGAGCACCGTCGGGTCGACGATGGTGCGGATGCCCTTGTCGGCGAGACGATTCAGCTTGTCGACGGCACGCTCGAGTTCGGCGTCTTCGTCCCACCACGCACCTTCGCCGTAGTTGCGCAGGTACTCGGCGTCGAGTGTGAACACGTGCTCGTGCATCAGGGTGGGGCCCAGGTTGTCGACGTCGACCGGTCCGGTGAGCGTCTCCACGGTCGTCATGTGGCCACCCTGCCACACCGACCACCGCCCGTGCCGGGCCTGTCTCGCCACCGTGCTCGCCGACCACGCGACCACGGTCCTTCCCGGCCGGCGTGGTTGGCGCGCGCGTGCAAGCCGGCCGATGGTCGGCATACCCTGCGCTCCATGACCGATGTTTCCGACTCCCCCGTCGTTCCACCCACCCGTTTCGGCGACGTCGACGGCCTCGACAAGGCCTACGGCGCCATGGCGCATTTCGACCACGCCATCGACCTCGACCCGACGTTGCGAGAACTCGTCAAGCTGCGGGCGTCGGCATTGAACGGCTGCGCGTTCTGTGTCGACATGCACACGACCGATGCCCGTGCCCAAGGCGAGACCGATCGCCGGCTCGCTTCGGTGATGGTGTGGCCGCACGCCCCGTTCTTCACCGCCCGTGAGCGTGCCGCCCTGCGCCTGACCGATGCGATGACCCTGCTCGACGGGCACGGCGAGGGTGTCGCCGACGAGGTGTGGGACGAGGCCAAGGCGCACTTCGACCCGACCGAACTCGGGCAGCTCGTGATGGCGATCACCGCCATCAACTCGTGGAACCGCATCGCGGTCACCCTGTTGTCGACCCCGCCCCTGGACTGACCATCCGGCCCGCCCGCCGTGGTCCGGTCCGAGCGACGCGGCACCGACACGGCGCCGACGAAGCCCGGCCGCGGACACCCATGGTCGCCCGACCCGGTTCTGGCGGGCTGGTACCGTTGGCCGCCTGACGGACCAGCACGTGAAGGTGGCGCCATGACCGAACCGACGACGCCGCGCCGCGCGCCCGGTGGCCTCCTTCGTCGACGCAACGTCGTACGCAGAATCTTCCCGCTGTCGTACAAGACGATGACCGTGCACCGACTCATCGAGCGTCTGAACGGATCCGGGCACCCCGATGCCGCTCTCGCCGTTTCCGAGTGCTGGAAGATCCTCACCGGTATCGAGGTCAAGGTCGGCGCACAGATCGGCGAGGGGACGATCTTCGTGCACGCCCAAGGGGTCGTCGTCGGAGAGAGCGCGGTGATCGGGAGAGATTGTCGGGTCTATCAACAGGTCACCCTCGGCGGTGGCCGGCGCGACCGCCCGGACATGCCCGTGGTCGGCGACCACGTCACGATGTACGCCGGTGCGAAGCTGACGGGTGCGCTCCACGTCGGTGACCACGCGTCGATCGGGGCGAACGCGGTGGTGACCCACGACGTGCCCGCGGGCGCGATCGTCGCCGGCGTGCCGGCGCGGATCGTCGGCTGGCACGACGGTTTCGGCCCCGACGAGCCGTCCGGTTGAACTCGTCGGGTCGCACGGTCGAGCGGCCAGAGGACCGTGGTGGAGACGATGGGACTCGAACCCACGACCCCCTGCTTGCAAAGCAGGTGCTCTAGCCAGCTGAGCTACGTCCCCGCTGCGGCGGTCGACTCCGCCGTTCCGGTGCTTCCCAGGCTACCGGCCCGACCGGTTCGGGGCCGAGCCGCCGGGTCGGGACCAGTACGGTGCAGCATCGTGAACCGCGTCCGCAGGTACCCGCTGTCCGGGCTCGTCGTCGCTGCCGTGACCATGGCAGCCGTCGTGGGCATCACCCCCTCGTCGACCAGCGCGGCGGACCCGGCCGCCACCGGGGTGACCTGGCCGATCTCACACGAGGGCCGTTGGCTCAGCGATGCCGATGGTCGGGCGCTGCTCGTCCACGGGGTCAACTTCGTCGCGAAGGGCGCCGGGGTGACCCCGGCCGACATGGGATTCGGCGAGGACGACGCCGAGTGGCTGGTCGACAACGGCTTCGAGGTCGTCCGGCTGGGAACCACGGCGGCGTCGATCATGCCGACTCCCGGGGTGATCGACACCGCGTACGTCGACTCGTTCGCCCAGACCGTGCACATGCTCACCGACCACGGCCTGCTCGTGCTCGTCGACCTGCACCAGGACGGCTGGGGGCCGACGCTGGGAAGCGACGGGTTCCCGGATTGGATGACGCTCACCCACGGCGCGGAGAACACGCACACCGATTTCCCGCTGTATTACATCACGAATCCGGCGATCCAGGCGGCGTTCCAGAGTTTCTGGAACAACGAGGACGGTCCCGACGGGGTGCCGCTGCAGGACAGCACCGCGAAAATCTGGAAGGCCCTCGCCGGTTCGGTGGCCTCGGACCCCGGCGTGATCGGCTACGACCTGCTGAACGAGCCGTGGCCAGGCACCACGTGGCAGGACTGCATGTCACCGACGGGCTGCCCTGCCCAGGACGCCGCGCTCGACGCGTTCCACACGAAGATGACCCAGGCCATCCGCAGCGTCGACCCCACCGGGCTGGTGTTCGGCGAACCGTACGTGCTGTTCAACTTCGGTCTGGGCCCGACGCACATCTCGCTCCCCGGCAACGATCCGACCTCTGGCATGGCCTGGCACATGTACGCGACCGACCCGTCGCTCGAACCGGCCGTCATCGATTTCGCCGAACAATGGGCCGACGCGTCCGGAGGTGCCCTGTTGAACACCGAGTTCGGGGCCGTGTCGGACCCCGCCGCGATCGACCGCATGACCGGTGAGCTCGACCACGCGCTCATGCCGTGGATCTGGTGGGCCTACAACGAGGAGATCCTGACCGACGCGCACAAACCGCCGACCGATGCGAACCTGTACGACCTCGACACGGTCGGCGCGATCGTACGGCCGCATCCGGTCGCGGTGGCGGGTACGCCCAAGGCGCTCGACTACGAGCCTGCGAGCCGCGTGCTCGACTTCTCGTTCACGCCTGAGCGCGCCGGTGGTGGCACCTTCCCGCCGGGCACGGTCACGTCGTTCGCCCTTCCGGCCCGCAGCTACCCCGACGGCTACCAGGTCGACGTGCGCGGCGGGCACGTCACCTCGGCCGCTGGTGCCGCGCAGCTCACCGTGGTCACCGACGCGGGCGCGTCGTGTGTGTCGGTCGCCGTGGCGCCGGCAGGTGCGGCGGCGCCCGTGGCTGCGACCGACGGCTGCGCGACGCCGGAGACGACCACGACCACGTCGACGACCACCCCTGCCCCGACGAGCGTGCCCGCGGGCAGTGCACCGACCGTTCCCGCCTCGACGTCCAACCCCCAACCCGCGGTCGCCGTGCGCGGCGAACCGGCCTTCACCGGCTGAGATGGCGCGGTCGACGCCCGGCGCGGCGAGCGCACCATTTGGCGGCGTGCCATGGCACGGCGCAGTCGCCGGCTCGGGGGTGCCGTGACGATGACCCCTGAGCGCCGAGCCGACCTGGAGCACCTGCGGCGCGCGCGTGACCTGATGGACCGCGCGTATGCCGAGCCCCTCGACGTGCCGGCGCTGGCCCGCGCCGCGGCGATGTCGCCGGCGCACTTCTCCCGTCAGTTTCGGGCCGCGTACGGCGAGACCCCGTACGCTTACCTGATGACCCGGCGCATCGAACGGGCCAAGGCGCTGCTGCGCCAGGGCGAGTCGGTGACCGACACCTGCTTTGCCGTCGGGTGTACCTCGCTGGGCTCGTTCAGTTCCCGCTTCACCGAGATCGTCGGCGAGGCTCCCTCCGCGTACCGTGCCCGAGACCACGCCGCCCACGAGGCGATCCCACCGTGCGTGAGCAAGGCGATCACCCGCCCACCCCGCCGTCGCCAGGAGGTCGCCTGAGGCACCTCGGCCGCGACGATCGGCGAAGCGTCGCCGGTGGCTTGGGTGTCGGACGCGATCGACGCGTGAAACCGGTGGGGTTCACACGATCGGCCCGGAGGCGGCACTCCGGCCGATGTCGGTCACGTCCACGGCGCCGCGTCCGGCCCGGCCAGCCAGTCGTCGAACGTCTCGGTTCCCCGCGCGCCCGAACCGATCGGCAACAGCCCACCGTCGCGCATCGCCCGACCTCCCGCCCCGGGGAGGCGAACCGGTACGACCACCGTGCGTGCACCGCGCGCACGCAGCAACTGGCGGGCTTTGTCGACCATCTGTTCGACCCGCGGCCCGGCGACGTCGTCGAGCAGGCCACCTGGTGCGTCGACCGCGGCGTCCGCCAGCAGCCCGGCCACCTCACGTACGGCGATCGGTTGCGATCGCATCCGCGGCACCAGAGCGATCGGTCCCTTCCGGGTGCGTTCCAGGATCTGGCCCGCGAACTCGTGGAACTGGGTGGCCCGCAGGATCGTGAAGGGAACGTCGCCGGCGTCGATGAGCGCCTCCTGGCGGCGCTTGCCCGCGTAGTAGCCGATCGGGACCCGGTCGATGCCGACGATCGACAGTGCCACGTGGTGCGCGATCCCTGCGCGGCGCTCGGCCTCGAGCAGATTCCTGGTGGCGGCCTCGAAGAAGCCGATCGAGGTGTCGGCCGACTGGGTGGTCACGTTGGAGGCGTCGACCACCACGTCGCAACCGGCCAATGCCTCGTCCACGCCGGTTCCGGCGACGAGGTCGACGCCGTGCGCCCGCGCCAACACGGCCACCTCGTGGCCCCGTTCGGTGAGCTCCCGCACGACGTGCCGACCGGCCAGACCGGTACCTCCTGCCACGGCCATCTTCATGTGTCCATGCTCCTCGTGCGGCGGATCGGGGTCGCCGAGACGACCGGTACCTCCATCCTGTGCGCTGCCTGCGCGACCGGCAACCGATTTCGCGCCAGGGCCGTACCGTCTCTCCCGATCGGCCGATGCCGTCGATCGGCAGCGCGCCCCACCGGTCGGGAAGCTCGCAGTGCGCGCCGCCAACGGGCACGATGGCTCCGACGACCTGGAGGTCACCGATGAAACTCCACGATCTGGAACGCCGGCTCGGAAACCAAGTGGTCAACCCGATCACTCGATGGCTGCTCGCCCACGGTCTGGGACCTCCGTCGTACGCACTGATCGAGGCGACGGGCCGCAAGAGTGGACTCCCTCGCGTCGTCCCGGTGGCCAACGGACTCGACGGCGACACCTTCTGGCTCATCGCAGGGCTCGGCGACCGGGGAAATCTCGCCCGCAACCTCGCGGCCGACCCCCGGGTGCGCGTGCTCGCCCA
>Ga0182738_1006743_pt1 | contig 11844 bp, 5 predicted proteins | sample eDN5th30CBELigMG_FD_128876 | JGI IMG/M metagenome (GOLD analysis project Ga0182738, IMG submission 128876) | Enriched Miracle-Growth compost microbial communities from Emeryville, California, USA - eDNA 5th pass 30_C BE-Lig MG (version 2)... ...
CAAGATATTGCCCGCCCCGCGGATCTCCAGGTCTCGCAGCGCGATTTTGAATCCGGCGCCCAGGTCGGTGAACTCTTCGATCGCCTTCAGTCGCTTGACCGCGTTGGGGGTGACCGGCTTATCGGAATCGAGAAGCAGGTAGGCATAGGCCCGATGTTTATAACGGCCCACGCGCCCTCGAAGCTGGTGGAGGTCGGAGAGTCCGTACTTGTCCGCCTCGTTAATGAAGATCGTGTTGACGTTAGGGATGTCGAGCCCAGATTCGATAATCGTGGTCGCCACGAGGATATCGAAGTCGCGGCGGATGAACGCCAGCATCGTCCGTTCCAGGGCCTCTCCCCCCATCTGTCCATGGGCGAAGGTGATGCGTGCTTCTGGCACGATGGCCTGGATCCGCTCGACGATCGACTGGATGTCGTGGACTCGATTATGAACGAAATAAACCTGTCCATCCCGGTTGAGCTCGCGATGGACCGCCCGTTTAACCGTATCCGCGTCGAAGCGCAAGATCCGCGTTTCAATCGCTTTACGGTCCGGAGGTGGGGTTTCCAGGTTGGAGATGTCCCGAATCCCAAGCAAACTCATGTGCAAGGTTCGGGGGATAGGCGTCGCCGAGAGGGTGAGGATATCCACGGTTGATCGGAGCGACTTGAGCCACTCCTTATCCTCCACACCGAAACGCTGCTCCTCGTCGATCACCACGAGGCCCAGGTCCTTGAAGGCGACGTCCTTCTGAACCAGCCGATGCGTACCGATCAAGATATCCACACCGCCCGTCTTGGCTCGTTTTAGCACCTCTCGAATCTCGGACTTGGGCCGAAAGCGATTGACGACTTCGATGACGAAGGGAAACTCAGCCATCCGCGCCATGAAGCTACGATGATGCTGTTCGGCAAGGATGGTCGTTGGGACCAGGACGGCAACCTGTTTGCCGGCGTCGATCGCCTTGAAGGCTGCCCGGATCGCCACTTCGGTCTTCCCGTAGCCCACATCACCGCAGATCAGGCGGTCCATCGGGCGCGTCTTGGCCATGTCTTCCTTGATCGCCTCAATGGCCGAGAGCTGGTCGGGGGTTTCCTGGTAGGGAAAGGCCGCCTCGAATTCGGCCATCCAGTGGCTGTCTTCGGCGGGGTACGCGATCCCCGGTTGGCTTTCGCGCGCGGCCTGGATATCAATGAGCTCGGCGGCGAGGTCGATCACCGCGTCCGCCACACGCTTCTTGCGCTTTTCCCAGGCGGAAGAACCGATCTTGGATAAGGGGGGATCCGCCTTACCCCCTCCCACGTACTTTTGAACCAGGTCGATCTTGGCGATGGGGACGAAAAGCTTCGCCCCTTCGGCGAACTCGAGAAGCAGGGTCTCTTCCGAATGCTCGGTGGTCCGGTCCACCATCGTTAGACCACGGTATCGGGCAATCCCATGGTTGATGTGGACAACCAGGTCCCCTTCATTCAGATCAAGGAAGCTATCGATGGCCCGGCTCTCGTACCGGCGACGCGTCGAAGGCCGGCGCACATCGGTCCGAGCGAATAACTCGTGGTCGCCGATCACAAGCGTCTCGACGTCCACCATGTGGAAGCCGGAGCGGACACGCCCCTTCGTGAGGTGCAACCGGCCGGTCCGTGCCAGGCTGGTCTCGGCGAAGACCTCGCGCAAACGCTCGATCTCCGCCTCGTTATGGCAGGCGATCAACACCTGATCACCTCCTGACGCGTTATCGAGCTCCGACTTGACCTTGGAAAGTTCGCCGGAAAACCGCTCGACACTCTCAACCCGCAGATGACAGGTCGTTTCCAGCGAGTCGGCGGCCAGGGTCGCCAGGGTGATCGAAGGTTTCTGGAACAACCTGGTCAGCGTGCTATCCACGGTATAGAGCCCGCGCACGTCGGTGGTTCGGCCGAGATAATGCCGCCCTTCCTCCTTCAAGTCCCCCGGCTCAACCAGGGCCACCCAGGTCCCTTCTGGAAGATAATCCACGAAGTGCCCAAACCCAGTGAGGTCATCCCCGTCGAAAGTCGGAGAAATGGAGAGGTTCACCGAATCGAGGCGCCCCGAGGATCGCTGAGTTTCCGGGTCGAACGGGCGGATCGATTCCACGTCATCCCCGAAAAACTCAATCCGGACCGGTTCCCGGGCGTCGGGCGAATAGATGTCGAGGATCCCGCCGCGTAGGCTGAACTCTCCAGCGACCTCGACCACCTCCACGCGACTGAGCGCGTGAGTGAGAAGCCAGGTGACGAACTCTTCCACATCGAGGGATTCGCCCACCCGAATCGTTCTCGAAGAACGCGCGAGGAGCTCGGGAGTGGGGACGGGTTGCAAGAAGGCCTGGAACGGAGCAACAATGAACCGAGGCGGAGAGTCGGCCGCCAGGCTCTTGATGACCTGGAGTCGGCGTACGAACACTTCATCGCCGGGCCGTGCCTCGCGGGGAAGTGTCTCCCAGGCGGGAAAGACCTCGGGGGCGACGCCGGCAAAAGCCATGATGTCGTCCCGAAAATCATCGACGTCGCCCACGTGTGCCAGGACGGTAAGTAACAACCGAGGCGCATGCAACCCCAGCGCCGAGACGGCCAAAGGGCCGGCCGAACCCCAGGCCCCATCCAGTGTCCCGCTCCGTCCATTCTTCAGCGCGGCGAGCAGCTCCGGAAAGCCGGCGGACCGCTGAATCAGTCGAGTCAGGTCTTTTAGTTCGCGGACCGAACCGACCTTGGCAGTTGAAGTCCTGGCCTTCGGCATGGCGCGTCACCTGAGGCGTTCGGAAACCCTGAAAATCGAGATTCTATCAGAAAGACTCACAGGCCGGTCGAGCCTGCCGACTCCCTCGAATCAGGATTTGTGATTGCGAAGCTCTTGGTGATCCACCAGGTGGTCTCGCGCGCGGCGTTGGGACTGAGGTGCTGGCGGCCCATCGTGGGCGCCATCCGCGCGGAGGGCCGTACGGCGATCCAGCACTTCGATCAGGTCCGCCGGATCACCCGGAAGCTCCAGGCATGCGATGGCCCCGTTGCGCCGAGCTTCGCGAACATGGTCGCGATCGGGCAAACCGATCAACGCGATCACTTCTCCGCAGCGAGCACGATCGCGCAAGGTTTCTCCCCAATTTGGCTCGAGCACGGGCACATCCCAAAGCGAGATCGCCTTGCCGGTCGTTCCGACCTCGTCCCAACCCGCGCACGGGCGGGGCTCGTATCCTGCGGTCCGACAAATCTCAACGAGAATCTGTCTGAGCTCAAAGTTGGAGCTGACTACGTTGATCTTGACGGTTCCCCGACCGCCCGATGCTCGTTGGCCCAGTTCCTCATTGGCCGTCGCGTACCGTCGGATGACATCACGGGCCGTCGCCTCGTGTAAGATCACGTCCACAAGCGAGGCGCACTGGACGATATCCGCATGACGCGAAAACGACCCCACGCAGAGGATCACGCGAACGTCTCCGGACCGCTCCTTACGCATCCTGGCCAGTAGTTCGATATCTCGGTTCGTCACGAGCGCGAGATGGACGATCAGAGTGAGGCCTGTTGGCAACGCACCACGGCACGCCTCCGGCCATTCCCCCATCGGCGTTCGAGTGAGTTCGCGCGTTCCCTGGGGCAGTGCGCTTGCGATCCCCCTAACCCAGGGGTCGTCAAGGTCACCCACGAACCAGGTCGCTCGAATCGACGTGTCCAAACGTCAAACCTCCGGCGGTAGGATTAAGGATCGTCCCCAGATCCCCCGACCAATGGATGTTGACCAACTTAGCTTTCGGCACCCATGCAAAAATCCGGTGGAATCTACCATACCCGCCCAAACTCGACAACCGCGACAACGAGCCTCAATTCAAGCATTAGGTCATCGGTCCTCGGGGCCAGAATCACCAGGACTTGATTCATCCAGATTGACCATCAGGGCGAAATCGCCGCCGGACGGCCCGAGGCGGGGTGTTCCATGACTTCGCAAGTCAATACTTGATTCAAATCCAATAGTATTAATTTTTTCATTAAATAGTCACTACTCTAGAAACGCGAGAATCTGGGAGCCGTGCCAAAGGTCGGATGAGCCTTCCCTCGTAAATACCGCAATGTTCCATTCGACCAAAGATACTCCTCTACAAACATATTCATAACACAGATTCTTGCAGCATCAGTTTTCGAATGAACCTGAGGACCGGATCGAAGTGTGATCACTTGCCCTTCGGGAACATCTCTAACGGAATCAATTCCAACCGACCAGCCGGCAAACGCAACAGGCGAATCGGCTCGATCAACCCAATTGAAAAATTGGACACGCTCATCAGGGACAGGTCTCAGCCGGGAAATCACTTGCGCCACATCCCTCGCGGTTGCTTCCTGTTTGTCTGTCCGTGCTTTGATATCGCCACCTGGTTTCAACACGCTAACGATGTAAGGATTTTGGAACGCCTGAAGTACTCCCGGAGGAGGTATAGGCGAAGCATTTTTAAGTGGGTCGTTCACCTTCACCTTGCTTTTGCTGGGAGGCTTCGCTGATACGTTGAAGGGGAGTAGCATCAGACCGGCGATCAAAATTCTAACACCATGGACATTTGCAATCATTGTCGAGACGCGCCAATTGAGATGCCTCATGTCATCAGCTCCCTGCAAAAGTCATCAAGTACGGCTTGAGCAACGATCCCCAACAACAAAAAGATACACTTGAGTTGTTGAACCCCTTACAGATTTTAATCTTGATCTCTTATTGATCAATGGTGTCAAGATGCCCTGAGGGGGGGACGAAGACACGTCCAGGGTGTCTCCCAAGGTTGACGCATAAAGGCGAGGTAAAATTCGATCGTTTTCCAGAATTTAAAGCGTACAGAAACACCGATTTGATGGCCTCAGAAAGGATTTGCATCTATGAGAGGAGCTTGGTCAAGCGAGATCCGCGCGGATTTTGCGACCAGAAAGTCCCGCGCATACTCCGTTTGGGCGAAATCGCATGTCGGACTGTTCTCTGCCGATGGAACGCCTCCAGCACAGGATTGAATCGCAGCGATTCCATAGACTTCATGCCAAGGAACCACCGTACGCACCTCGGCATGACCTCCAATATTCGCTCTGGCTGCTCGAAAGGTTCCGCTGTCGGGGAGGCGTGGAGCCAAACCTGCCAAGGAAAAGGAAACCAGGGCGACGGGCCGGACTCCGGACGCTCGACCTGGCCACCACGCCAAGGACTGAACCCAAAATTTCACCAAGCGGACCTGGAATTGACATGCCTTTGACATGCCAAGCTGCCAGAATCAGGTTTCGTTCTCAACGAGCCGATGAAACGTGCTGAGGCGTCCCACGCTTCCGGCCGTGAGCGAAGCGGATATGACCGCGGGCTGATCCCAAGGAGATTGATTCATCATGATGAACGAGCTTGACCGACGTTCGTTTCTCCAATCCGCAATCGGCGGGGCATCTTTCCTGTCGGCAAGCTTGCCCTTGATCGGCCAGGCACGGTCGTTGGTCAACGCCGACGTGACGCGCCCCGAGATTCTGTTCTTGACCTGGCAACGCGATCCCACAACGACCATGACCGTTCAGTGGATCGTCGAATCCGATTCTAACGAGGCATCGGTCGCTTTCGCTGAGCTGCGCGAAGGAGCGGTCTCGCAATCAGTCAAGGCCATACCACGCCCTTATCCCGAAACCAACTTGCGGATCCTCCGCGCAGAGTTGACAGGCCTGAAACCAGGAACTGAGTACCGCTTCCAACTCAATGGCAAGGGCTCTTTTTTCCGGTTCCAGACCATGCCCGCCAAGGCCACGGACTCCTTCCAATTCATCTCGGGAGGAGACTGTGATATCAACGCTCACGCCATCGCCAATAATATATTGGCGGCCAAGCAAGACCCCATGTTTACCCTGATCGGCGGCGACCTGGCCTACGACAATGGCGTCAGCGTGGAACGAAGTCTGAGCTTCCTGCGCAATTATAGTCAATATATGATTGATTCTCAAGGGCGACTGATCCCCCTGGTCGCCTGTCTCGGGAATCACGAGGTCAAAAAGGGTTATGGCGCAAAGCGCGAGGAGAGTCCATTCTTCCTCGCGGTACACGATGGTCTCTATGCCGATCGGACGTTCGCGACTCTTGACTTCGGAGACTACCTGAGCCTGATCCTGCTCGATACCGGTCACATCGCCCCGATTGAGGGCGAACAAACCGCCTGGCTCGAGAGGGTCCTGGCCCCGCGTATCGAGCTGCCGCATGTGTTCGCGGTCAATCACGTGCCCGCGTATCCTTCGTTCCGAAAGTTCGAGGCCACCGGAGGCAAGGCGGGGACCGGAGAGCTGAACCGAGTTCACTGGGTTCCCCTGTTCGAAAAGTACAACGTGGATATCGTGCTGGAACATCACGACCACACGTTCAAACGCACCCATCCTCTGAAGGACGGTCTTGTCAACAAGCAAGGCATTCTCTATCTGGGTGACGGCTCGTGGGGCAAACTACGTGCGCCGGCCAGCCCCGAGAAGCGCCCGTACCTTGCCAAGACAAGTGAGTCCTATCACCTTTCGCTCCACCGTCTCGAAGGAAACGAACGCTTCCACCTGGCCCTCCGTGAAGATGGAAAGGTGGTTGACATCGTTCGTTCGAGCAAGCGGCCAAGACGCGCAGTGGGGCGCTCGGCCTGACCCTCGCGGCGTGCGCTTTGACGTACGCTTCTCGCGGTTTATCATCAATGAAGCCTGTGTCATCTGGTTGGGCCGCCTCCATGGGATGCAGAAGATCCAGGCCCAGCCAGACTTTGGTTGAATCAGGTTGAGCGAGTTGAGGATCCCGCCTGCTCAACGGTCCCGTTCCAGAGATGAACGAGCCTTGCCTTGAGGCTGGATCGATCCGGCCTGTAGAGAGAAAGGAGCCGATCCGCGATGACATGAAGTTCGCGGGGAGTTGGCCGATTCGCCGCGGTAACGAACGCCGAGGAGGTGGGAGAGCCCGGCGCCGCGGTCGTGCGAACATCGGCCGAGCTTTCAACCGGGCTGGTTCGCGTCTCAGGCTCTTTCAGTAGCCAGGCGGTAAACGCGTCGAACGACTTGCTTGTGAAGGACTCGGCGATATCATCGGTGCCGTTCCAAAGTCGATGAAAGAGCGCCGAGTCGCTCGTAACCCTGGAGTCGATCAGCTCGGCCTTCATGGCCCTGAGTTCGTCTGCCAGTTGATCGAGCTCCTCGCGCTCCTCGCGAAACGCCGCCCACTGGTCCTGGTACATGGCGCCGAGGATTCGGGCCAAGGATTTTAGATCGCGTAACGCTTCGCTCGTTGTGGAATCCGACTCATCGAAGGGAAGGATGGATAACTCGTTATCGAGGACCAACTGGTCCTGAAGGCTGGGGGCGAGTTGCGAACCTCGGTTTTCCACCGCGACATCCCACCCATCATCAGCCACATCGGCTCGAGTTCCATGACCCAACAGGGGATGCGTTTGAGCCGTCCCGTAACGGATTCGAAAGCGGAACGGTCCTAGGCTCAGCTCAGTCCCGTCGACCAGATGCGCGAGCTTACAGGCACATCCATTTGCCTTGATGCCATTGGTCGAAAGTAGGTCAACCACCCAAACGCCCACCTCGGTCCGCAGCAGGGCGCAATGAATCGGCGCGATCTGTTTCGAACGCAACCGAAGCTGGCAACGCTCGGATTGACCGACCAGCGCGAGCACCGACCCCATCTGCCACGTAAACCCCTCAGAGCCAGGAGCCTCGGCTTCGAGCAAGACTTCTGCTCCGGGAGAGCCCGCCTCTGGGGCCGTCAACCGCTGAAATGGTGAGCCTTGACCGGCTTCAAGGCCAGGCCGACCTCCTTCGCCGAACGTTGAACCTCCCTGAAGTCGAAGGGTCGCCCCCCCTACCCTGACTTCGCTCGACGCGTCGAGCCACGCCCAGGGGCGGCCGGAGTCGCCAATGCTTAGGTTCTGTTCGCAACTTAAATCAATGGCGAGGATCCGCCCCCCGATGACCTGGAAGTAGTAATGACTCAATGAAACCCGAGGGTCGGACAACCTCAGGTCAGCGTCGGGATGCTTACCACAGGTCACGAAGGATTGGTGGAAAATCCGCCGTGCGCGATGCGTCGCCCCATCGCCCTGGATGTCGATGACCAAGGGACTGAGCGCGCCACACACCTTGCGGAAAAGGTCCACCTTGTCCGACCCCATGAATCCTATCCTTTGCGAGTCCACTCGCACTGACCACGGTCACGGATCTAGCAGGTTGAATTTAGATCCATGGACAACGCTCCATAACAAGAAGCGTGAGCTCCGTTGGTCAACCCTAACCCAAAGCGGCCTTCTCCACTTACGCTGTCGCCCCGATTTGAAAAAGCGGCTTGAGCCCCGACCTTTTCTGACTTGAATGCGGAGCTCCCGAGCGGATCCACTCAAGCCAACCTCGTTCCCTCAAAACCAAAAGGCCCCCGCATCTGGAACCGTCGCGTGTCGCGCGAGGAATGGGAACGGCTTGCTTCTGAAAGTCGCTTCGAGTGATGTTTCACTCGACTCGAGGGTATCAACTCCTGGAAATCCAGTCATCGAAGGATGCATCCACCTGGATTTCGTCGGCTCTGTTAGGTCAGAGGTATGTTATGGGCATCCGCTCCACCGAGAGTCAATAAGCACTGACGAAAATGATCGCAACCTCATCACGAGTCGCGACAGTGCTGACGGCGATCTTGTTGCCGAATCCAGTTCAGCAAGGTTCACAGAGACTTTCGTTGAGGATCCGCCCCCGGCTTCGCAAGGACGTTTCGAGCGGGACGAATCGCCAAGCCTACCCGCCCAAAAACCATAGACGCCTTATATATGCCAATTTTTTTATTAATGGCCTGTTGAGCCGTCTCAACGGCGGCGAAACCTTCGAAGTGACCTCACTCCGCCAGGTCATTCAACTCCGTTTCGACTGGAGTTCATGACTCCAGACGACGACACCATAAGCCACACGAACGCACGCACACACGAACGCACGCATTGATAATCTCTACTCATCATGCTTCCACTCAAGCCCTCATTCGTCCTTTTGTCGCTTAAGAACTTATGACGAACAGACAAACGGGGCCAAAGGACTTAAGTTGGACGGTGATTGAATCACCACCTCAACCTAGAGCTCCTAGGTTCTCATAGAAATGGATACGTCCCGAAGTGGTTCACTTTCTTCACGTTTGCTTTCTTTTTGACGGTCGACCCATCACTTAGGTATCTTGTTCCATAGAATCTCTGGAAATGAGCTGGCCGAAAGGTCAACGACGGACGTAGAAGTCCGAGATCACCGCGACGTGCAACGCCTTGGCCTCAATGGCCGAGACCCGAGGCCGTGACACCTGCTGACGCTCGACGCCTTGAGTGAGATTCCTTCCATGCGCCACGCATCATTAGGTCGGTCGCGGCGGTCCGCCTCGGGACGAAAGCACCGACTTCAACCTGGACTGGAGCGTCTTGAGGGACGAGCGCTTCTCGCGGTCTTTCCGGTTACGGACAGTGGCGACAGCGGTGCCTTGGGGACGCTCCGCTGGGCGATCGAGCAGGTGAACTCGGGGCAAGGAGGCGACACCATTGCCTTCAACCTCTCGAACAGCCCAACCCAAACGATCCGGGTGACCTCGGCTTTGCCAAGCCTGTTGGTCCCGGTCACGATTGATGGACGGAGCCAGTCGGCGGACCTGGGGACCTCTCGTGTCCAGATCGACGGGTCTCAGGCGGGCTCGGGGGTCAGCGGCTTAACGATTCTGGGAGGTTCCAGCACGATCGCGGGCCTCTCCATCGTGAACTTCGACGGAGACGCGATTCGCATCCTCGGCGCCGGCGGTAACATCATCCAGGGGAACTACCTGGGCTTCACCTCGGATGGTTCCACCCCTGCTCCGAACCATGGAAATGGGATCACAATCGCCTCGCTCAATAATCAGATTGGTGGAGCTGGCACGGGAGAGGGAAATTGGATTTCCGGGAATTTGGGATACGGCGTCTCGATTGAAGGGGGCGCGGGAAACCGGGTTCAAGGGAACGCGATCGGGGTCGATCTCAGCCAGACTCAGAAGCGAGGGAATCGGGCGGGGGGCGTTTTCGTCAGAGACTCCGCGAGTAACCTCATTGGAGGAGTGGAATCACATCAGGGAAATGTGATTTCAGGGAACGATTCCTTTGGGCTAAGGACCGCTGGCTCGACCAACGGCCTCCTCGTCCAGGGGAACTGGATCGGGACGGACCCGTCGGGAACCCTCGATCTAGGGAATCGCCTCGATGGGGTTCGGCTCCAGAGCGATCAAAACACGATCGGAGGGGTCAACCCAGGCGCGGGGAACGTGATCGCCTTCAACGGGATTAAGCTGGATCGCGCTGGGGCGGGCGTCTCGCTGGCTTCGAACGCCTCGGAGAACCGGATCCTTTCCAATTCGATCCATTCCAACGCCGGGCTCGGGATCGACCTGGGCGCAAGTGGCAACATAAGCTTGCAACCCCCTCGGCTTGACGCGGCGGCCTCGAGTGATGAGGCTACGCAAATTATCGGCAACGTGCTCGGCTACAAGCCAAATACCAGCTATACCCTCCAGTTCTTCGCGAACACGGTGGGAGACCCCTCGGGGTTCGGCGAAGGTGAAGTCTTCCTCGGGACCGCGCAGGTCACCACCGACGCCTCGGGGAACGCCACCTATAGCGTCGGCTTCAATGCGAGCGTCGGGCAAGGCGCGCTTCTGACCGCGACGGCGACCGACCCGGACGGAAATACCTCGAGCTTCGCCTATAACATCTCAAATCAAGGGCAGTCGGATGTGAGTGCCACGTTAACCGCCAATCCCGAGGCGGCTCGACCCGGCGACCTCATTACGTACACCCTGGTCATCACGAACAACGGCCCCATGGTCGCCTACGGGCTGTCGGCCACGCACCTCCTTCCGGCTGGATCGACGCTCGTTTCCGCGAACACGTCGGATGGCGGGCTCTCTTCCGGGCCCAACTCGATTCTCTTCAAAGTCGGAAGCCTTGCCCCCGGGCAATCCGCCACGGCAACCGTGATTGTCCGTACTTCGAGTGAGAGCGGGTCGAGCGCGACCAGCACCTTGAACGTTTCGAGCATGGGGGGCGACCTGAACCCCGGCAACAACACGAGCAGTGTCAGGGTCCCACTCGGAGCCGCGGTCGATTTGCAGGTCCAGGTCGAAAGTCAACCGGACCGCGTCGCGCCCGGCCAGAATGTCACTTACGTGGTCAGCCTGCGCAACACCGGCCCCTCCCGGGCAACGAATGTGAAGCTTGCCGACCTCTTACCCGCGCATGTGACGTTGATTTCCGCCAGCGCATCGCGAGGAGAGGTCGTCTACGCGGATAACCAACTCTCGGTTACCCTTCCGTCGCTCGACACCAACGACGCCCCTCTTGTGCTGACGATCGTGGTCGCCACCACCGACCTGACCCCGAGCCAACTGCTCAACTCCGCGTTCGCGACCGCCAACGAACCTGACCAGAACACGCGAGATAACACGGCGACCGCCTCGACCACGGTCGTTCCCATGGCCGACCTCGCCGTCAAAATCAATGCCGGGCCTGGGCCGGTCCTCCAGGGACAGTCGATCGTTTACCTGGTCACGCTGACGAACCAGGGACCTTCCGTCGTAAGCAACGCGACCCTGACCCACATCTTACCGGCTGGTGTTTTGTTCCTGTCGGCGAGCGACGACTCGGGAGGGGCGATCGCGGTTCAGGACGGCGTCGTGATCGACTCGATCGAACAAATCTTGCCCGGCCAGGAGGTTGTGCTCCGCGTGGTGGCCAGGGCCGTCGCCAACGTCCCCACCACGTTGGTCAGCACGGCCAGTGTGTCGGCTCCTCAACTTGACGACCCCAACCCTTCGAATAATCTCGCCACATCG
>Ga0182738_1006744_pt1 | contig 11843 bp, 8 predicted proteins | sample eDN5th30CBELigMG_FD_128876 | JGI IMG/M metagenome (GOLD analysis project Ga0182738, IMG submission 128876) | Enriched Miracle-Growth compost microbial communities from Emeryville, California, USA - eDNA 5th pass 30_C BE-Lig MG (version 2)... ...
CTGGGAGATGAGCCAGGAACTCCTTCCCCCGCGCCGCAACCGGATCAACCCGCGAGTAATCAAACAAAAGATATCGAAATGGGCCAAAAAACGCCCCCAGCACTTCCACCCGCCACCATTGACCAAAACCTTTGAAGAATCAATCGTTATCGTTTGTTAAACGGTATTGCGATTAGCCCTCACGATGTCGACCGGCCTGTTCACGCTGCGCCCACCGCGCCGACTTTCTCCCCGCCCTCGCTCACCCCCGCCCAGACAACCTCCATCCGTCTCCACACACCGCCGAACTGGCATGCCGAACACGATTGGCTTCGCGCTTCCGGAGTTTGCCCGGTTTATTCAAGTCGAAAGCTCTGGCGGAAAGTCGCTGTCCCTTGTCAGAGAGGTTTTGTGCGCGACTCTAAAAACCGGCTGCTTCCAGTTTTGTCTGATTGTCTGCCCAGATGCCACTGGTACTGTTGCCCACCGATTTTACCCCGACAATCAGAGCCATCAAAATCAGGGCCAGCATGACGGCGTATTCCACCGCAGTTGCTCCGGACTCTTCGCGAAGAAATTGTTGAACAGGAGCCATGAAATACTCTTGTGTCAGGTGTGGATTCATTGAATTGAGCAAACTTAGGTCATGGGCGACCTCAGTCAAATTTTCACTGCTGCATTTCGCTGCAATAAGTCAAATTCTGTCATTCCGGCTGATTCTTAAAATCAAATGTCGGATTTTACGTTAAGGGTGATTGCATTTTTGGAGTTCACAAAGCAATCGTTCTGTAAGGACTTGCGTCTGGTCTGCGGTCGCGTGCAGTGGTCAATCGGTCTGGGAGCGCTTATGATTCATCCAGAATGATTCAGTCTCGTGCGGGGAGAGCGTTTGACGACGCTGCAAATTGGTTTTGTCGGTCGAAAACTGCTGCACGGGCCCAGGCGAGAGCAACTTGCTCCAGCGACCATTGTGGCCTGACATTCAAGGATGAATTTCAGGGATCACGAAAATCGTAGCCAGATGCACGCAGACCCCAACGGAATCAATGAAAGTCGCGAATTTTTTCAGTCGAATTTCTTTTCTGGGTCTGGCACTCATGCTGGCCGGAATGGGTCTGGTTATCTTTGAGGTCCAGTTTCATTTTTTGCGACATCAGATGGGAGCATCCGGCCACGCGGCAGCGCTGCTTTGCGGGACCGCACTTTCTGTCTGGGGTCTGAAGGAAGTGGTGGCTCATTTCTGGCCCCGGATGACCTCTCGCGGGTCCCAGTTTCGTGTCCCGGTAGAAGGGATCATTTATCTGGTCATCATGTTTGTGCTGTTCGTCGCGGCCGTTCTTTCCCGATCGAACCTGCTGCTGCTGGTGTATTGTGTGATGGCGGGTTCTTTTATCGTCAATGGCTGGCTGACATACTCGATGTTGCGAGGGGCTCGCATGGGGCGTGAACTTCCCCGGCGCGTGATGGCGGGGGAAACATTGATGGTCACCCTGACGCTGGAGAATCGAAACTCCCGTCTGTCCGCCTGGCTGATGACGCTGCATGACACTATTCAGCATGACAGTACCATCTTGCGTCCCGAAGTGCTTTTTGTACGGGTGCCGCCTCAATCTCTCCGTGTGGGAACATATCGCCTGCGTCCGCTGGCTCGGGGGAGGTATCATTTCACCTATCTGGATGCCATCACGCGGTTTCCCCTGGGGATGGTACAACGTGGCCTGGGAGGAGAAGCGCGGGACGAACTTCTGGTCTATCCACGGCTGGGGCATTTGCGTCCCAGGGCCCAGCGTGTGCTGCTGCACTCTGCCGAACTGGCCAGTCATTCACGTCACCGAAATGGAACCTTTCAGGATGAAATCCACCGTATTCGAGAATTTCGTCCGGGAGACGATCTCCGGATGATTCACTGGCGGACAACTGCCCGGATGAATGAGTTGATGGTCTGTGAATACCACGAATGCCGGGATCGAGATCTGGTGATCCTGGTCGATGCCTGGTGGCCGGTCAGACCGCTTCCACAGGAGAAGCAGCAGTTTGAACATGGGTTACAATTCGCTGCGACCCTCTGCATGAATTACCTCCGCACGAGCCGGCAATCGTCATTAACCGTTTACCTGCGAGGACGTGAATCGTTGGACTGGTACGGGGATTCCGGAACCCAGCACACGGATACGTTACTGGACGCGTTTGCCATGCTGGAACCGGATTCCTCGCCCGAACTGGAACGACTCACCGACAATCTGGATACCGCTCAGATTGAATCCTGCCGCATTCTGCTCATTTCATCTCGACCGGTCGCCGCCAGAGAACAGTTGCTGCGTGCCTTTCCCACATCGGTTCTCGATCTGCAGGTGTTTAGCACATCCCCCAAGGAACTGCAGTGCGTCTTTGATGAATCGGAAATTCCAAATGCAGAGGAAGAGGGGAGAGGTTAACAGCCTGTTGAAAAACTCACAGACAGAAATGTCTGTGCCACCAGAAGCATCTGGATCATTGAAAACAGTGGGCCGGACGTTTCTGTCTGGCCGAGATTCCATGGTTTTTAACAGGCTTTTTAAGGAACAGAGATGAGACACGACATTCTTATGATTTTCTGTTCTTCTTCCTCTCTTTCAAATGACTGCCACACTCCCTACCGGCCCTGAACAACGTCACCCTGAACAACGTCACATGGAAAATCAGAACGTCACCAGGTATTCGATGCTGCGGATTTTTCAAATCAGCACGGCGATACTCATTTCGCTGAGCGGGTTAACCGCTGCGATTGCCGAAGATGCGGTTTTTTCGGCATTCACGCTGCCGATCTCGCTGGCGACGTTGTATTTTGTGGATATTCAGCGGAAAGTTTCCCTGCCGCAGTGGCTGGTTCCGATTCTGGGAATTCTGGCCTTCCTTATGTCCGGTGGCGAATACCTGCTGGTGCAGAATGCTTCGTATTTAACCGTTGGCAATCATCTGCTGGCCTATCTGGTCTGGATTCTCCTGGGATCACAAAAACAGCTGCGGCAATACTGGACTTTGCTGGCACTCAGTATTCTGCAAGTGGCGGTGACATCGTTGCTGACGTATTCCGTCTGGTTTGGTGTGGCGCTGGTCGCCTATAGCCTGCTGGCCACCTGGACACTTTCGATTTTCCTGTTGCTGCGAAGTGCCAAAGCTCTTCGTGAATCCAATACTGAGGTCTTGCTGGAAAGTTCCGGCCCGATGGTTCAGTCCGCTGTCATGAGGATCTGGCCGAGCGTTTCTCTTGATCGCAACGAACGTCTGATCACTCCCCGCTTCTGGTTTAGCACGGGTGGAGTGACGGGCGTCTCGCTGGCCATGGCGGTTTTATTTTTTCTGTTCATTCCCCGTATCTGGTCTGGCCCGATGCTGGGCAGGTCTCTGCCGGGGGGAGCGCCACTGACAGGATTCACCAGCGAAGTCCGGCTGGGAGACATTGGTGAAATCCTGGAGAATGAAGAACGGGTCATGGAGGTTCAGGTTTTTGATTCGTCCACGGATCTTCCGTTGTCGCCTCAAGCGGCATTAGCGTATCTGGGGGTAGAGCCGCTGTTTCGAGGCTCTGTCATGGATGATTACCAGCAGGGTCGCTGGCACCGTGTCAACTTCAAATCCACTCGAAACCTTTCCACGGGCATTCCCCACGCCACGCATCGACTTCGTTTTCGACTGGCCCCCATCAATACAGAAACGGTTTTTTCTTTTGGAAATATGGTGGGAGCAGCCGCAACCAGTCGTACAAATCTGATCAGCTGGGACTATTTTTCATGCGAGTTACATCGTGGCGAAGAATCTGATCTGAGCCGTGAATTTAACTACGACCTGTATACGATGAATGGCCCGCCGGATCTCTGGCTGGCCGATCAACGCCGGCAGGAAACCAGATTTCAGCCGAACACTCTCTACGGCGATCATGATTCCCCTTCAATCCGTTATTTCTCATATCGGCGGCATCTGCGAATGCTCACCCGTATTCCCGATGATTTAAGTGCTCTGGTCCCTATCGCCCAGCGTCTCACACGGAATGCCACATCTCCGCTAGACGCAGCTCAAAAAATTGAGAACTGGTTCACCACTTCCGGTGAATTTCATTACACGATGAAACTCACCGTAACGGACTCCTCCATCGATCCGATTCTGGATTTTCTGGAGAATCGGAAGATCGGTCATTGTGAATATTTTGCCTCGTCCATGGCCATTCTGCTGCGTTGTCTGAATATTCCCACCCGCTTGATCACCGGGTTTAAGGGGGGCGTTTTCGATCCGCGGTCGGGCCGTCTGCATGTGCATCAGTATCACGCCCATGCCTGGGTGGAAGCCTTCATCGACGACCATTGGGTCACGTTTGACCCCACTCCCGGAGCGCGTGATGAATCCGTGGCCGACATTCAAGGGCAACCCAGTCGCATGCTTCTGGCGTGGAGAACTGCTGAAGCGGCCTGGAGTCGTTTTTCTACTCTGTCTCGAGAAGGACAGGATGAAAAGATCTATCAGCCGATCGCACAAAGAGCACTGATGGCCAAGCAGGTGATCAAGGACGTGCTGCAGGGACGCATCAGTATTTTTAAGCGTGCCTGGTCTTTTCTCTCCTCTCCAGAGCGCTGGCTCAGTCCGGAAGGAGGCATTGTGGCCTTCTTGCTTTTGCTGCTGGGGATTGCCGCCTACCGGCTGATCCGGTTATTATTTCTGGCCAGCTATTCCCTGCAGGGATATCTGAAATCACAAGCCGCCTTTGCTGCGGACAGACCTCCGCGCGTGCCCTTCTTTGAACGCCTGCTGACCATTCTGAAACGGCATGGAATTTCTCCGCAACCAACGCAGACCGCGCGAGAATTCATTCATGGGGCACTGCCTCAACTGGCCTCCAGGCTGGCAGCCTCTGGACTGAATGCCTGGCCGGAAGAGGTGGTGGACAAGTTCTACAAAGTTCGATTTGGCCGCCAGTCGCTGAGTCCAGAGGAAGTCCATGAGATGGAAAAACACCTGGTCGATCTGGAAAAATGTCTGCAATCGCCACTGGAAGGGAAAAAGTGAGCATCCGCCAGCGTCAGGGGTTTCTGAACTATTCTATCGGTTTTCTGTTCTGTCTGTTGTGTGTCAGCCTGCTGCTGGCCGCGATTGCGGGGCTGTCTCCACTCCAAACGATTCACTGGTCTCTGCGCGACTTCATTATCGGCATGGGCGGCGCCGGACTGATGGTCCTGGCCTTTGGGTTTATTACTTCGGTACGAGATCAGGCAGAAAAAATTCTGGGTCCAGCCCTGGCCGATTGCCGTTGGTATGACCTGCTGATTCTTGCCATTCTGGTGGGACTGATTGAAGAACTTCTCTTCCGAGGCGTCCTGGAACCGTGGATCGCGCGATGGAATCCCATCTTCGCCTTCTGCAGCGTCAACCTGTTCTTTGGTCTGCTGCATTCGGTTTCCTGTCTCTATGCCATCATCGCCACGTTACTGGGCGGGTTCCTGAGCCTGCTGGCTCACGGACCGGGCGATTTCAACCTGCTTCGACCCATTGTTGCCCACGCGGTTTATGACTACATCGGTTTTGTCTGGCTGGCATCCCTCTATCGCAATTCTCAGACTAAAATGGATTAGAGCGCATTCACCCCGTATGGACCGATTGATTGTTTCGCGATCGTCTGCAGCGAAACGATGAATCGTTGGATGTTCTCTGCGAGTGTCCACGCGTACGCGGGTGGCCTCGGAAGATTCTTCCGGGGCGGCGCCGTCAGAGGTGGCGCCGTCAGAGGTGGCTCTGTCAGATGCGGCGCCGTCTGCAAGCATCTCTGACACATGGGGAAGTCATTCCCACGACCTCTCACCGGCTTCGCTGGCCCAGAGGCTGCAAGCAACCTGGGCCACCCACGAGGAATGAACGAACGGCGGAAAAGCAGATTTTTTACGTCGAAATTCGCTTCGATCCCTGTTTCTTCCCTTTGCCGGATGTTGCGGGATGTCAGGACTGGACCAGTTTGCCAATGGTGGCAAAGTCCGATTTCAACGAGCGGTAGAGTTGCTGATAGACCGGATAGGCCCGTTGATAGATCGCCTGCCGGGTTTCGTCCAGACTGGTGCTGCTGACAACACGAATCGTGGCCTGACACGCTTCGACGACATCGTGGTAGGCCCCGGTTCCAGCTGCGGCCAGGAGTGCGGCTCCATAAGCGGGCCCTTCTTCCGCATTGATGGTGACCACTTCCTGTCCATAAATATCAGCTTGTAATTGTCTCCAGAATTCGCTGCGGCCCCCTCCTCCGGAAAGGCGGATCTGCTCGACGGGAATATTCATTTCGCGGATCACTTCCAGGCAGTCCCGCATGGCGTAAGTGGCTCCTTCCATCACAGATCGCACCAGATGCGAACGGCCATGTCGAATTGTCAGTCCAATCCAGGCTCCCCGCGCTTCCGGATCGGCATGCGGAGAACGTTCTCCAGTGAGATATGGCAGGAAAAACAAGCCTTCACTGGCCGCCGGAGCTTGTGCTGCTTCGGCGGTCAGCAGGGCATAGGGATCGACCCCCATGGACTTGGCGGTCGCCTGTTCAGGTTGCCCCAACTGGTTGCGATACCACTGCAGGCTGCCCCCCGCCGACAACACGCATCCCATGACATGCCATTTGCCTCGAACGGCATGACAGAAGGTGTGAATTCGCCCCTGAGTATCAATCTGAACTTCATCACTATGGGCGAAAACCACTCCGCTGGTTCCCATCGTGGCCGAAATCACTCCCCGTGAAACAATTCCATTGCCCACTGCGCCCGCTGCCTGATCGCCCCCTCCCCCCACGACGGGAACGCCTGCCGGCAGACCGAGCCGTTGTGCAGCATCACCACTCAATCGGCCGCTGACCTCTTCCGATTCATAAACTTTGGGTAAGAGTGCCGGATCGATCTCCAACCGGCTGAGCAGTTGTGAACTCCAGCCACGGTTACGGACGTCCAGCAACAGCGTTCCCGATGCGTCGCTCACTTCCGTGGCATATTCGCCGGTCAATCGAAACCGGACATAGTCCTTTGGCAACAGGACCTGGGTGAGTTGTTCATAATTCGCAGGTTCGTGATTTCTCAACCAGAGAATTTTGGGTGCGGTGAATCCTGTGAGTGCGGGATTGGCAACCATTTCGATCAGCGCTGCCCGGCCTCCCGCGCGACGTTCGATCTCCGCACATTCAGCAGCCGTCCGTTGATCATTCCAGAGCAGTGCGGGACGAATGACTTTCTGCTGTCGATTCAGGAAGACGCTGCCGTGCATCTGTCCGGACAGTCCGATCCCTTTGATCTCCTGCGGAGAAATGCGGGCTTCGTGGATCACAGCCCGCACACCGTCGACAGCCGCATTCCACCAGTCTTCCGGGTTTTGCTCAGACCATCCCGGTTGCGGAGTGGACAGCGGATATTCAAATGTCGCTGAGGCCAGAATACAGCCATCTTCACGAATCGCCAGCGTTTTTGTGCCGCTGGTCCCGATATCAATTCCCAGATAAACGCCCATTCGTCAAGTTCTCAATAACAGCAGGATTGGTAAGACGAGGATTTCTGAACAGCTTCTGTTTCTGCAAGTTCTTCTTCAATGCGATCAATGTGGGAGTCCAGTTTGTGGGCTCGTGATAACGCGATGACACCTGTTCTGCAGGAGAGACATGAACGTTGAGAGCAAAGGCCAACTTGCAGTTGCTCCACGCCAGTCGCGATTCACCACTACTGGAATCCGCTGGCAGATTATCAGGTCGCTTTCATGAATGAAACAAACCGGCCATTCGGCTTAACCGCCTGTTGAAAAACGCACAGACAGAAATGTCTGTATCGCCGGGATAGAGATGTCTGTGCCGCCGGAAGCTTCTGGATCATTGAAAAAAGTGAGCCGGACATTTCTGTCTGGCCGAAACTCCATGGTTTTTCAACCGGCTGCACCAAAAAGGTTAAAACCGGACCGGTTTGTGAGCAAACTTCGCAAAGTCAGGCCCTGTGGCTGCCGGTGGTGGGGGATTCCGACTAGAATCGGAAGATCAGCATTGTCGCTTCCATTCTCTCTTTGACACGATTCAGATGATCTTTGATCCCAGATGATCTTTGATCGTGCAGGAGATGAGCCGTAGCATTGGTCAATCCGATCAGACTTGGAACGACTGTCAAAGGATCTCCGGATGTCCGACTGGATTTCGCGCCTCCCCGTGATCAATGGGTCTCCCATGCTGGGGAAGGTCCGGTTAATCCGTGAGTTGGGAAGTGGCGGAATGGGTGTCGTCTATGGCGGCTGGCATTCCGCACTCGATATCCCTGTCGCAATCAAACTTCTGAAGCCTGAACTCAGTGAAGGCCATGAAGCGGGCACCCGCTTTCTGCAGGAAGCCCGCATTTGTGCAGCCATTGATGAACCGGGCCTGGTGCGGGTCTTTGATTTTGATCAGACCAGCTTGGGCGCTTACCTGATCATGGAATATATCGCCGGAAGAAATCTGGATGAAGTGGTGACCGCCGGCGGCCCCATGACAGAACCGGAAGTGCTCAGCCTGCTGCGAGATCTGGCAGTTACCCTGATCTCTCTGCACAAGGGAAATATCGTTCATCGAGACATCAAGCCCTCGAATCTGTTGCTGCGGGCGGACGATGGACGGACCAAATTGACAGATCTGGGCATTGCCAAGGTGATTTGCGAAAGTGCGGAGACGCTGGTCGGGGGGATTGTCGGTACTCCTTCGTTTATGAGCCCTGAACAATTTCGGGACCCCGGCAACGTCGGGCCGGCCTCCGATTTCTTCTCCCTGGGAGGGACCGTCTTTCATCTGCTGACCGGTGAACGCCCGTTTGATGGCAAGTCGCTGCCCGCCACAATGCACAATATCTGCAATCAACCCTTACCACTGGGCAAGTTAAAAAAACTGAAAATCAGCAAATCGACAACTCAGTTGCTGCTGGATCTGACCGCCAAAGACCCGGGAGAACGCATCTCTTCCGGCATCCAGTTACTGGGACGTCTGCCGGCCACGTCGGTCCCATATCGCGTTTCCACGCTCACAGCCGCCCGGCCCTCAACCACGCTCAAGCGCGATGCACCTTCCACTCTGTTGAGCAATGCTGCTCTTACCTCCTCGGGTCAGACATCCCGCACGGGAATTCGTGACTCGACCGCCATTCTCCGGCAAATTTCCCGGTCTTTGCTGATCTGTGAATGTCTACAGAACGATTTCATCGCTCCGATTGCTGCCGGCCAGCCTCTCCCGAATAAATTGCACATCGGCCGGGACGAATCGCTACGGATTGTGGGTGCAGATCCCGCTCAGGGTCCACTGGTTCGCACGCTCACCGCATGTGCTGCCGCCGAACATGTCCGGATTGTGCATGTTCGAGACTGGCATGATCCGGATGATCCCCGCCAGCAGGCAGAACTCGATTTCTTTGGTCCGCACTGCATCATGGGGACTCCCGGCGCCCAGTTCGTTGATGCCGTGGAAGCCTTCAGCCGCGATCGGGGCCGCTCTGCCGTGGTGGACGCCACGGGAATCAACGATTTTGAAGACACTCCGCTGGCCGAAACACTTGCCGCCCTTGTGGAAAATGAAAACCGGGCGACATTGCCCGTGGGAGTGGTCGGCGTCTGGACCAACGTCAAAATCCATTATCTGCTGTACGACCTGAAAACCCGTGCCGGCTTTCATAATCTGGCAACCTGTTCCAAGCTGGTGGCTGCCCCGGATCGCGTCGAACATCGTAATGCTCTGCGTCAACTGGAAACGATTCTGGGAGTACGAGTCTTTCACGACATCGACCAGTTTTTGGAATTCCTGGGAATTCATCCCTTTCTAACGCCGCCGACGCGGAACTTCACAGACACCTCCGCCACGCTCGTGGATGGCTCCGGGGTGATCTCCGGCCTGTAATCTTTGATCTGTTGTGTGATCTTAGCACCCGGTAGGGGTCTGGCCCTTCTCTGGAATTCTGATCGGATGGAGGAAAAACGAGAAGAGTGGCTGTTGGGTCAACATTTTTCGTCCTGGAACCCCAGATCCGCCGGCAACTGGACATCTGTCAATTTCGCAAAGAACGCATCAGCACCAGGAATTTCTCTCTGGCTTGTTCCACAGCAGCGGATAACGCCTGAGCATGCAACTGCTGCACGGCGGGCAGTGTGGTGGATGCAGGGACCAGGCTGCCAGGAACCATGACAAATCCCGCGGGGACAAATCCTGCAGGATGAGCATGGAGGACGGATGCTGAAGGAGGAGCTACGTGAAAATACCTCGAGATTCGGTTCGTTGGCATGTTGCCGATCTCCTTATCGTTCCAGCTGGAATCACTGCGTGAACAGGACAACAACAAGTTGGTGGAATGAGAGTCTGTCCGGAAAGGTCAATTTGGGCTGCGATCGGCTCTTTTGCGTTCTGAACTTCGTCAGCCCGCATCGACGAATTCTAGGAATTCGCCTGCTTCGGCTTCCTTGTCAGAACACAAATCGCTCGATCTCGCCTGACAAAGCACCTTTCCGGAGAGACTCTAAGTGGTTCATGCCAGAATTCTTCGACAAGACGAACCAGGCTCATCCTCATTTTTCAGCGTGTTCGCTGGATTTATTGATCAGATCTTGTGACCACCCTGTCTGACCGTTATAGTCACCCAGTCTGAATTTGAAGACTGTTTGATCCATGGAATAATTTGTTCTTTGGATGATTTGCCCAGTGGAAATTTCGGCCCGCTTCCGGCAGTCCCATTTTGGTGGAACAAGGCTGTTCAAGAGACGCTGGCTCTGTTCGCTATTCTGCAGCATCTCCGACTCGACATCGAGAGGGTTTCTCATTTTCGGTGAGTGTGCCCACTGAATCTTCAGAGGTGGCCTCACAAACGTTACGGCCCTCTCACATTCTGGGGGTCGAACGAGAATGGAGTCTTCTATGTCGAATTCAATGTTGGTTGAACGGTCGCCCTTCAACACCACGCTTTCCTCTGCTGCCCCTGCTCCGGCAACTGCAGGTGCAAACTGGTGTCTGGTTCCCCGTTGCGAACTGCGAATCGAAAAGTGCAAGGAAGGAATCAAACTTCATTGCAGCTGTGATGATGAGATCGCCTGTGCAACGTTGCAGAATTTGTGCCGCTCGCTGGCCGGGGGGACCTGTTCGTTGAGTTGCCAGTGGAACGGCATGACCCTATTTGACTGCAAGCTGATCTGCGGAAACTGCAAGATCGAATGCACAGACAAGGGGTGCTGTATTTCCTGCTGTAGCGGAGATAAAGCCTGCTGCGAGATCATTCAAGCGTGCTGCGAGGCCCTGGCCTGCTGCCTGAAAAATGGTTGTTGCTGTTATCTCTGCATCAATGGTACGCCGATCTGCTGTTGTGCGTGCTGATCTTTAGGATTGCATTCACCACATATTGTTCGCGCCCTGCCTCGCGGCGTCAGTCTTTCATTGATCGAAATACTTTCATCGCGGGCACCAGCGAGAACAACTTGCTCTAAAATGAAAATAAGCGGTACATGTCAAAATGTGCCGCTTATTTTAGAGCGCATGAACTCCGCATAGACCGCTGGCCGCCACGCGGCGAATTGCGTTTCATCAGTCGAAACGCGCGCTGCGCGGGCCCAGGCCAGAGCAACTTGCTCTAGGGTGTGTGGACATTCCTCATTCACGAATAATTGAAGATCTCAGGCCAAAGTACCAGGATCAGGATTCAGTTTCGTTGCCTCTTGACTCCTTTGCGTCAGACCGAATTCCCTGAAAACATTGAGGATGAATGTCCACACGCTCTAGACCTTAAACCAGCGAAGGTTTCGGAGGCGAACGCCATATCTCTAAGGGGTTTCAGAGGCTATGTCGTTGTGCTACTCAACTCGCACACACGTTTCAGGTGAAGCGTGTTCAGTATCCA
>Ga0182738_1006745_pt1 | contig 11843 bp, 13 predicted proteins | sample eDN5th30CBELigMG_FD_128876 | JGI IMG/M metagenome (GOLD analysis project Ga0182738, IMG submission 128876) | Enriched Miracle-Growth compost microbial communities from Emeryville, California, USA - eDNA 5th pass 30_C BE-Lig MG (version 2)... ...
CTTTGACGTCCCCGAAGCCACCGATGATCGTGGCGGAAAAGGCCTTGAGCGCGATAATCGAACCCATGCCGATGGAGACAAACAGGATCGGCGACACCAGAATGCCCGCCAGCCCGCCCAGCACGGCGCTATAGATAAAAGTGAAGGCGATCATGGTGGCGACCGGGATACCGACCAGGCGCGCCATGTCTTTGTCTTGCGAAGTGGCCTGCAATTTCTTGCCCAGCATCGTGTGCTCGAACAGGAAATACTGAAAGCCGACCGCGATCACTGTCACGGCCAAGATCACGAGATACTGTGAATCCATGAACACGCCGCCAATTTCAATGCCTGGCGTCTGGAACACACGGCGCATGGGCTTGGGTTGCGGGCCAAAAAAATACAGCACCGTGTTTTGCATGAAGATGGATGCCCCAAGCGTGCTGATGATCACCGGCAGAAAACTGCGGTGACGCAGCGGATAGTAGACGCCGAGGTTAAACACCATGCCAAATGCCGCCATGATCAACAGCGCCAGCACAATGGAGATCCAAAACGGCACGCCCGCGCTCGTGAACGCCACCAATGCAAACCCGCCCAGCATGGCGAAATCGCCCTGCGCGAAGTTCACCACATTGGTGGCACGGATAATCAACACAAAGCCGAGCGCCACCAACGCGTAGATCGCGCCCAATGCCAGCCCGGCAAACAGCACCTGCAGATTGATTGCCAATAACTCCATCACGTCTCCTTGATGATCCTGATCAGGTACGACAGACGATGCGTGACCCGACGTCGGTCGGGTACAGAGATGTTGCTAAAAACGATGATGTGCGAGAGATGCTGCGGCGCCCTGCTCCATGGACACCACGGGATGCACGATGAGGCGCAAGCCCGTCACTAGGTAGAGACAGGGAAAAGCGAATGAATCGCCAAGACGGAAGTGCGACGACGGCGCTGGCGGCGACGCAGCGTGACAGCAGAAGACTGCCCATTGCCGCAAGCGCCGGATGAGGTATTGCGTCTGAATAACGTCATCACTGCCTCCTTATCCAATATCCGATCGGATCGGATATAATATTTTTGCAGACTGTAGCTTGCCGGTATCATGGCGTCAAGAAAAAACAGTTCCTATCAGCAACCCTCTGTCGTCGCCCGCCTTTATGTCTGATCACAAGAAAAATTCGTTTTTCCAGGCCGCGACAAAAGTCGATCAACCGACCATCTCGCGGCGCCCTTCCCTGGGCGAAGAGGTCTATGAAACCCTGTTGGCTCAGTTGATTTCCCTCAAGATCGCGCCGGGCAGCCGCATTGCAGTCGATGCGCTGGTGCGCGAAATGGGTGTGTCGCAAACGCCCATCCGCGCGGCGCTGATTCGCCTGGAGAACGAGGGGCTGGTGATCAAGACCCACAATGTGGGCTATAGTGCAGCGCCCATGCCGTCACGAGAAAGATTCGAGCAGATCTATGACCTGCGCCTGCTGCTCGAGCCCTATACCGCCCGACAGACGGCTGAAAAACTGACCGACGAGATCAGACGTGAACTAATTGAGCTGGACGGCGCCATGTCCGAACCCGGCACGGAAGACGCCAAGCGTGCGTATAGCCAATTCGCTCTGCTGGATGCGAGATTTCATAATCTGATTGCGACCGCCAGTGGTAATACCTTGGTCGCCGAGGCGCTGGCGCGTTCCTATGCGCATATGCATCTGTTCCGCCTACGCTATCACTCGGTCGTCACCGAGGGCGCCGTGGAAGAACACGCCGCAATCCTCCAGGCGATCCTGGAAGGCGATGGCGAGGCAGCCGGTAAAGCCATGGAGGACCACCTCTTGCGTTCATTGGAGAGATGGCGGCCTTTTTTTGTCGAGTGACCGATCTGGACGAACAGTAAGGCATCGACGCGAAAAGCGCCATACCAAAGAGCGAAGCGGCTCAACCCTTTTGCATCATCGGGTAGGTAAACAAGAAAAAATGCGTCGCGTTCAAACCGAAATGAGCCAGTATCGCTGCCTGGAGTCCGCCGAAGCGATAAGCCAATCCATATCCGATGCCCGCGACGCTACCGAGCACAACCCATTGCCACCCACCTGCGAAATGTGCGAGACCGAACAGCACCGCCGCGACACAGAGGGCCCCCACATCTGCGTAGGGTTGTTCTCTGAGCAAAAGGCGTAGCCCTCCTTGTAGATAGCCTCGGAACAGTGCTTCCTCTGTAAGCGTGACGAGTAGCAGATTATTCAGCAGCCATAGCCCGCTGGCGGCAGGCCATTTGGGTTCCCATCTAACGAGACCAAGCAATGCTGCAATCAGTAGGCAGACCGCAGTTGTTATCAGCATGCCAATGAGGCCTGCCCTCAGGGGCATGCGCCATCCTAACGAGGGTCGAATCCAAGGCAAAACGAGCAACAACCAAAAGCCGGCCAAAGGTTTGTCGAGGTTGAGATACATCGTAAATGGCGCAGCATCCGCAGTGAATCGCTCGGGACCGATCGCACGTGGATTATGAAAGCCTGGTAGCCAATGCATACTCAGCGCAATGGCGAGAACAATGAATAGTGCGTGTCCGATGTATTGGAGATGGTGCTTGCGGTACGACACCGCATAGGCGGCAAAGAGCAACAAAGCAAGAGGGATCGTCGCCAAGAGGTCGAGCTGACCATTCACCAACGAAAGACTGTATCCGACGACCAGCAATCCCAGACTCAGCCATCGAAACGCAGGTGCCCATACCGCAAGCGCAGCAGAGAAAATGGCGACCCAGGAAATAGTGAACACCGACAGTACTCCGACTATGAGTTGGCCTCGAACTCAACGTTATTGCCGGTCCATGATCCGCTTACCGTAGATCGCTGCAGTGCCGTAGGCTTAAAGCCTTTCCATCGGAACTGGAACTGGCTAGGGAGCATTATTCCGACGCGATGGCATCATACCCAGCGTCCGAGAACTGAATCAAACAATAGCCGTGGCCAAACGGGTCTGCCATGACGGCAATCCGACCCCAAGGATTATCGCGGATCGGCTGCTCTGCTGTCGCGCCCGCGGCTATTGAGCGTGCAATGGCTTGCTCCAAATCAGTCACAATGAAGTCCAAGTGAACTGGCGTCCAATGGCGCTGATATGAGCGTGTAGCTTTAGCGCCGGCGTAGCCAGGCGTTCCAGTGTCCTTAGCCAACAGATAGATTTTGGATGTTCCACCGATGAGTTCGACACCGACATCACCGAATCGCCGTCCCGGCTTTAGCTCGAACGCCGCGCAGTAAAAACGTTCTGCAGCGTGAGCATTTTCTACATCGATGTTGATGAGAATTTCGACCATGGGCCGCCTGGCGTCTGCAATTTGGCTATTCGGCATTTCGGTGTCCTCCTGGACCACCCAGGTTTATACAAGACTATGGGCCTCAATCATATTGCGCAACGCCTCGTTCCGAATCGCAAAGACATCAAATAGACCTAGCGCCCGTAATCCTGGCAATAGATCAAGTATGTCGCGCTCTGCGATTTGCCGTTGAGTGGCCGTGGCCGTTGGGTCGCACCATATGGCGGCGTTTGCGAGGAATGCACCGACGCTGCCTTTGCGGACGACAACGCCATGGCGTTCGACGGTGTTTTGTTCGTTGTTGAGGATGTCTTCGGGGCGCATTAATAATTCCTTTTCACGGTGTGGGTGCCGCTATCATAGGCGCCGCGAATTTGCCTGAATACGGTATAAAGGACATTCAATAACGTTTTCAGGCCATATATGTCCGACCCGCTGATTGCTCCTGAATTGGCCTCCTCCACCGACGGGCCGCTGTTGTATGCCGTAACGTCGCAGTCGGATTCGGTGCGCAAAACGTCTGTGCACCAGCATGCCCGTGGTCAGTTGCTGGGTGCGACACGGGGACTGCTGTCCGTCGATGGCGATGGTAGTCGCTGGGTCGTGCCGGCAACGCACGCGGTATGGATACCGCCCGACGTGCCACATGGGCTGCGCTCTCATGGCCCGTTTTCGGGGTGGAGTGTCTATGTCGACGTCTCGGCTTGTGACGTGCTGCCTTTGACCCTCTGTACATTGGCAATTTCAAGCCTGTTGCAGGCCGCCGTCGCGCGTGCGGCATCGTGGCCGCCGTATGCGCGACTTGATATGACCCACGCCCGATTGGCCGCCGTTATTCTGGATGAAATCCGTTCATTACCTCAGGTTGAATTAGGCTTGCCCATGCCTCAAGACGCGCGTCTAGTGAAAGTCGCGCAAGCGCTATCCGACAGCCCCGGCGATGACCGGCACATGCAGGCCTGGGCAGAATGGGCAGGCATCGCGCCCCGTACACTGACGCGCCGTTTCGTGGCTGAAACGGGATTCAGCTTTACGCAATGGCGCCAGCGTGTGCGACTGCTGCAGGCACTCGAACAGTTGGCAGCGGGTAAACCGGTGACCACCATCGCACTCGATTTGGGTTATGACAATGTGAGCGCCTTTATTGCCTTGTTTCGCCGCACATTCGGCGTGACACCGGGGCAATATGCGGACACGATGCGTTGAGCGATTTTATGAATTCGACAAGTCGCAGGCTACGGTATACGTTTCCCGCCTTGCGTCTGGAATAGACTTGATCCTCAGTTCAGATCGAAAAGGAACAACAAGTGAGCTATATAACGAGTATCGAACGTGTTCGGTCAAAGCGCGAGCGCGCCCAGGGGGTGAAAGAAGGCATGCAGAAAGGTGTACAACAAGGGCAGATGGAACTGCTGACGACCCAGATTATCGGCAAATTTGGCATCGTGCCTGATTGGGCTCGTGCTCGTATGGCCGAGGCTGACGAGGCCCAGTTGAATCAATGGGCGCTGCGCATCCTTGAGGCCCGACGCATCGAAGACGTGTTCGCTTAATCCCGCTGGCGAATCGCTCTTATTTTTCCACTCGCGCCACCTCCACAGAAAAACCGGCCGGATCCCCCGGCCTCCAGACCGGACACGCCCGTGTCCGATGGCATGTCGATGGTTGCCAGGACTTCGCCTGTTTTCGGATCCAGGCGCCTCACGTCGCTGCTGCCGTCTTCCCAGGTGCCATGCCAGAGTTCGCCTTGCGTCCAAGTCACGCCTGTGACCATGCGGTTGGATTCGATGGTGCGCAGGATTTTGCCGGTTTCGGGGTCGATTTGATGGATTTTGCGTGCGCTGTACTGGCCGACCCAGAGGAAGCCCTCGGCCCAGGCCAGTCCGGAATCATCGCCTGGCCCAGGAGCGGGAATGGTTTGCAGCAAACGGCCTGTCGCCAGCTCGATTTTATGGATACTGCCTGCCGCGATCTGGTACAGGTGTTTGCCATCAAAGGCCGTACCCGCATCGGCGGCGACGTCCACGGTACGCACGATCTCTCCTGTCTCGGGGTCCAGGGCATTGAGTCGATTGTCCGAGGCGAACCAGACGAGCTGGCCGTCGTAGGTCACGCCGTGAACGCGGTCCACCCCGGGAAAGGGACCATATTCGCGGATGATGTCAGCTGGAGAGTGTTTCATGGCGGTTCCTCGGCTAAACGGTAGACACAGTCTAGTGCTCTGACACGACATCAGGGAGTAACAAGGTTGTCGGGAATCCCGGCACAGATGCGATCGTCCAGCGCCGGGCCCGGCCGGCCCCGATGGGCAGCGCTTTGCCCTGCTCCGCGAGTTGCTCCAGCGCGCGCTGTATGGTGCGCGGGCTGGCGCCGAGCGCAACGGATAGCGACGAACTGGACCACGACTCACCATCAGCCAACAACGCCAGAATGGCGGCGTTGCGCCCGTCCACAAGTGGTACGAGGACGCTCAGGGACGTCGCGCGGCGAGGTACCAGGATAAAACCACGCTTTGTTGCGTTGATTTCCGCCAACGGTCGCAGTGCCGCACGCAAACGCCCTATTTCTACTCTCAATCGCGCGCGATGTGATTCGTCTGTATGTTTTGCTCGAAACGCATGCAATAACAGTGTGTCCCGTGGCACATCATGCGGCCAGCCCTGGCCCAAGGAGCGAGCCAGGGCAGATAGCACCGGACGCGTCGCCAGCCGGATCGTGGTGCCTGGGCCGTGCACGATATTGCGGCAGGCGTCGATCACCAGACGACCCGACGCTAATAATGATTCCACGTCGTGGAGTAAGACGAGTTGCTCCACACCGTCCGTAATGGCTCGTGCGACAGGCGTACGCAGTATTCGAGATGCGTTTTCTACTTCCGCTGTTAACGCTGGGATATCGGCCCGATTTGCTGCCTCTGCCGCGTCAAAAAAAGCCGCGCGAGCGTCATTGATTTTCAATCGCCGGATGGAAATGCCCGCGATGGTCAAAGCGCAGGAGGCCCGCAACACAGGCGGCAAAGACGCGATATCCAGCTCCGCAAGCGCGCGCATGGCCTCGTCCGGGCGACCTATCAATAACAGGCGGCGCGCGGCGAGATTCCGGGCGTGGGCCGCGTTCATCGCATCGCCATGTGTCGCCAGCGTTATCCACGCAGTGTCGAAAGCGTGGGTGGACCCACTGAGGTCGCGCGAAACCAGTGCGATCTCGGCCTCGGCCAGCACGCAACGCGCATAAGCGACGGCGTCGTGTCGACGAAAAGCTCCCGCGGCGCGTTTGAGCAATATTTTGGCCCGATTGAAGTCCCCAAGCTGCGCCATGGCGATACCACGCAACGCCAGCGCAGGCGGGTCGTCGCGCAATGCCACCTGCTTGAGCGCGGCGAGCACGTCGCCGCTAGCCAGTGCTTGTGCCGCAGCGCTGATCACCGAGTCCATTGGATCCCCGCCACATTTGCCTCGCTCCTGGTATGGCGAACCGGCGCATCGGCTAGAGGCCTTTTGGCGCCAACCGCCCATCTGTCCCCCTCTTTTTACTAAGGGTAACCCGGATGCGGGGCGGCATATGGTTTATTATTTTGCGCGAGTCTCTCCCAGGGAAGTTTCCGCGTGAAAACCATCGATAAATCCTCCAAGCTGAATAACGTTGCGTACGACATACGCGGTCCGGTGCTAGACCGAGCCCGCGAAATGGAGGAAGCCGGGCAACGTATCATCAAACTCAATATCGGCAACGTGGCCGCCTTTGGGATATTACCGCCCGACGAGATCGTGCAGGACATTATCCGTAACGTGGGCGATGCGGCCGGGTACACCGACAGCAAGGGCATGTTTGCCCCCCGCAAGGCGGTGGTCCACTACATGCAGGGAAAGGGTGTACAAGGCGTTGACGTCAATGACGTCTATCTGGGCAATGGCGCATCGGAACTGATCTCGATGAGTATCAATGCGCTGCTCAATGACGGCGACGAGTTGTTGATCCCCTCGCCCGATTTTCCGCTGTATACGGCCGTCACGGGGTTGTCCGGCGGGCGCCCGGTGCACTATATGTGTGATGAAAGCTCGGATTGGATGCCGGATGTCGAGGATATCCGCTCAAAGATCACGCCTCGCACGCGGGGCATCGTGGTAATCAACCCCAATAATCCGACCGGCGCGCTTTATTCACGCGAAGTGCTGCTGGATATCATCCAGGTCGCCCGTGAACACGATCTGGTCATCCTGGCCGACGAGATCTATGACAAGACGATCTTTGACGACCATGTCCATGTCAGCATGGCGTCGTTGGCGGACGATGTCTTGATTCTGACGTTTAACGGGTTGTCCAAGAACTATCGCTCTTGCGGTTATCGCGCGGGTTGGATGGTGGTTTCTGGCGACAAAAGCCAGGCACAAGGCTATATCGAGGGTCTGAACATGCTGGCCTCGTTGCGCCTGTGCTCGAACACCCCGGGGCAACTGGCCATCCAGACCGCACTAGGCGGCTATCAGAGTATCAACGAACTTGTCGGTCCCAATGGCCGGCTGCGACGTCAGCGGGATCTGGCTTATGATCTGCTGACACAGATTCCCGGCGTGCATGTGATGAAACCCAAAGGCGCGCTATATCTGTTCCCCCGTCTGGATCCCACCGTCTATCCCATCCAGGACGATCAACAGTTCGCATACAGCTTGCTGGATCAGGAGCGCGTACTCGTGGTCCAGGGGACTGGCTTTAACTGGCCGAACCACGATCATTTCCGGATGGTGTTCTTACCCAATGCTGATGATCTGACCGAGGCAATAGAACGGATCGACCGGTTCCTGGCACGGATGCGCAAAGGCAAGTGACGGCAGACGGTTGAGCACTGTGGAGCCGGAGGCTGTCACAGCGGGAATCCGCTCATCGGGCTGCGTCCTGAGTTCGTTTCGCCCCATGTTTTCCCGCCTCGCGGCGACACAGTAGGTCACGCCTTCGGGCACAATAGCCAAAACATCCGCCAACTGGAGATCTCACCAACATGCGTCTACAAGACTGCCAAAACTTCCACGATTTTCGTGCGCTGGCTAAACGTCGATTGCCTGGGCCGATCTTTAACTACATCGATGGAGCGGCGGATGACGAGGTGACATTACGTCGCAATACCGAGAGTTTCGAGCATTGTGACTTGGTACCCAATGTCTTGCGCGGGGTACAAAATGTCGACATGTCGGTCACGGTAATGGGCCAAAAGCTGGCCATGCCCGTGTACTGCTCTCCTACCGCACTGCAGCGGCTGTTTCATCACAGCGGGGAAAACGCAGTGGCAGCGGCGGCTTCGAAGTTCGGCACGATGTTTGGCGTATCGTCGTTGGGCACGGTCAGCCTGGAGCAGATCCGCAAGACTTACGACGGCCCTCAGGTCTATCAGTTTTATTTTCACAAGGATCGCGGCCTGAATCAGGCAATGATGCAGCGAGCCAAGGATGCCGGCGTCAATGTCATGATGTTGACGGTCGATAGCATCACGGGGGGTAATCGGGAACGCGATCTGCGCACCGGGTTTTCCATTCCGTTCAAATTGAATCTGGCCGGCATTTCGCAGTTTGCGATGAAACCGGCCTGGGCACTGAACTATGTGACGCATGAACGCTTTCGGCTGCCTCAACTGGATGAGCACGTAGACATGAGCGGCGGCGCCATGTCTATCGGCCGATATTTCACGGAAATGCTGGACCCGGCCATGACCTGGGACGATGTAGCGCTGATGGTTCAAAGTTGGGGCGGTCAGTTTTGCCTGAAGGGCATCATGTCCGTCGAAGACGCCAAGCGCGCCGTGGATATCGGGTGCACGGGCATCATTCTGTCCAACCATGGCGGACGGCAATTGGACGGATCCCGCTCGGGTTTTGATCAGCTGGCCGAGATCGTCGATGCGGTGGGCGATCGTATCGATGTGATGATGGACGGCGGCATACAGCGCGGCACGCACGTATTAAAAGCATTGTCCCTGGGTGCGAAGGCGGTTGGCGTCGGCCGATATTATCTGTATCCGCTGGCGGCCGCCGGGCAATCTGGCGTTGAACGCGCACTGGGCCAATTGCGTACTGAGATTGAGCGTGGGATGAAACTCATGGGATGCACGTCAGTGTCGCAATTGACCCGGAAAAACCTGCGTTTTCGTTAAATGGCCAACTGGCTAGTGTTGCTGCCAGACCTTTTCGAGTAAATCGGCTTGGCCGCATTGCGCCTCGAGGATGGCGGCCAAGCGCAACACCCGTTTCAGATACAGGTGTACGTCGCATTCCCACGTAATGCCAAGCGCGCCGTGCGTCTGCACCGCGCGTTGCGCGGCGCGGCGGCCGCCATCGACGGCCAGCCATTGGGCCATATCTAATGCTAATGCTGCGCTGGCGCTGTCCTCGCTCCGGCCTGATGCAGTACGCATAGACTTCTCATCCATTTCGTCCGCCGCAGCCTCGATGGCCAAAGAGGCCTCATCCAGCGCCATCCAACAATCAGCCAAAGAATGCTTGACGGCTTGGTTGGCACCGATGGGCCGGCCAAACTGCTCGCGTTCGCGGGCATATTCAACGGCCAGGTCGAGTGCAGCCGTTGCGGCGCCGGTCAACTCGGCAGCGCGTAGCAGTCGCAGACGTTCAATGAGCCGAGCCACTTCGTCGTGCTGCAGCGTCAGTTGGAATTGCGGCTCCTGATCACACCACCGCGCAATCGCTTGCGTGGCATCGAGCCCCAACCCTCCTGGCTTGGGCGCGAATTTCTGTAAATCGGCGCCTTGCAAACGCCATATCGGGCGCAACGAGGCTGCCCCCTCGATCCAGGCGTCCTCCGCACGGTCGAGGCCGTTGTCGGCCCACGCGTGACACAGCTCGCCCGAGATGATTGCCGCCAACTCGTCCTGTAGACGTGCGTGATCGGTACATAACGATGGCAACACCACCATATTTGCGACTAGCGGTACAGAGAGCAGATGACGGCCCGCGGCATGTGCGATGATCACCGCTTCGCGCATACCCAGACCCAAGCCGCCCTGAGCCTCCGGTACGAGCATGGCTGGCCAACCCTGCTCTGCAATATCGTGCCAAAGCGCCTCGCCAGCCTGCCCAGCCTGCCGGGCGACAGTACGCGGATGCCGCTTGGCCAAAAAACGTTCGGCCGCATCGCGCATGGCCGTCATATCCAGATTCGTCACGGCTTACCCCTTAGGCAGGCCGAGCATTTGCTCAGCGATGATGTTGCGTTGTATCTCGGACGTGCCCGCTAGAATGGTTTCGGCACGCGACCAGAGGTAGGCGTGAACCAACTCACGCTCCAGCGGGGTCTCGGGTTGAGAAATGCTCGGGCCTAGCAACTCCATAGCCAACTCGAGCAACCGTTGATGCGACTCACTCCAATGCACTTTGGTGCTGGATCCTTCGGGGCCCGGCGGATCGCCGCGCTCTGCAGCCGCTAACGCACGTTGAGATTTCAACGCTAAGACGTGGCTGTCGATCGCCAGACGAGCCCAGCGTTGACGCCAGGCAGCGGCCTGTGCCCCCTCGCCGCGTACCAATTGGCGCACGGTTTGCAGCTCCTGCGAAAATCGCACTAAGCGTGGAATGAAATAGGTACCGCGCTCGAAACTCGCGGCGGCCATCGCGATGCGCCATCCTCCGTGTTCTGCGCCGACCAATGCCTGCTCGGGGACAAACACGTCCTCGAAAAAGACCTCGCAGAATTCCGCGTCACCGGTTAGTTGCCGAATGGGCTCGACGCGGACCCCAGCGTTCTGCATGGACACCAGCAGAAAGCTCAAGCCTCGATGTTTGGCTGCATCGGGGTCTGTGCGCGCCAGGACAAAACACCATTGTGCGCGATCGGCAAACGAGGTCCAGATCTTGTGTCCGTTCAGCCTCCAACCGCCCGTGACGCGCTCAGCCCGAGTACGCACCGACGCCAGATCCGAACCGGAGCCCGGCTCGGAGTATCCCTGGCACCAGACCTCTTGATTGCTCAAGATGCATGGCAGGAAGCGCGCCCGTTGCGCCTCGGTGCCAAAATGCAGCAACGTCGGCGCGAGAATACCGTGGCCGATCAGATTGACCCCCAACGGTGCCCCGCAACGTGCATGCTCTTCGTGAAAGATCGCTTGACGCGTCAGCGGTAACGCCAAGCCGCCATACTCGCGGGGCCAACCCAGGCCCGCCCCGCCCTGTTCGCACAGTAGATTTTCCCAGCCACGCCGAAAATCCAGATCGCGCGGTGCTGCGCCACCCGGCCAGGCTCGTGAGAATTCATCATAGGCCCGCGCGAGTCCTTCGCGCAGGCCTGCCCGGAACGCGGCATCATCCTCGATACCGGCCAGTTCTCGTATCCATTGGGTCATGCTTACTCCAGGCGGATATTCGCTTCTTTGGCCACCTTGGCCCAGGTCGTAATATCCTGCTTGATGAATGCGGCAAAGGCCTTGGGATCACTGCCGATGATGTCCAGCCCCAGATCGGTGAATTTCTGTTTGACCGCCGGCTCTTTCAAGATCTCGGCGATAGCGCTATACAGTTGATCAATGATCGGTGCGGGCGTGCCGGCC
>Ga0182738_1006746_pt1 | contig 11840 bp, 16 predicted proteins | sample eDN5th30CBELigMG_FD_128876 | JGI IMG/M metagenome (GOLD analysis project Ga0182738, IMG submission 128876) | Enriched Miracle-Growth compost microbial communities from Emeryville, California, USA - eDNA 5th pass 30_C BE-Lig MG (version 2)... ...
TCTCGGTGTCTGAATCGTGAGCTCCCTTCACGTGCTGATTTGAGGGCGACGTCAGGCCTGGATTCGTTGATGCTCGGTGGAATCCATGCGGCCTCGGTCCCGCCCATCCCTCAAAGCTGATCCTCAAACACCCACTCTCTTCTCTTCGAGGCCATCACTATGAAGAGCCGCTCCCCCCTTTGTCAACTCAGAAGGTCGTGTTCGACAGGGTCGTTTCATTCACAAATCGGACTTGACAGAACTCCCTGCGATCGTTCCGGTTGACATGCGGCGTACCTTGTCGCGGCCGCCGCGCTCTTGTGACCCAGCCATTCGAACAGGTACACGACGAGGTTTCTCAAGATCGCCATCATTTCCATCGCCGCACCTTTCTTCTCTGAGAGCGCGGGCGTCCCGCACGCGATTGGTAAAGACGACGAGCGGGCAAGAGACTCACGCTTCCAGAGGAGGCGACGTTTGGCCTTGAATCTCCCCGCGGATGAATCCGGGTCGCCCCACTCGCTCGTACCCGGGACAGTCCGAACCCAGGTATTGGCACAACGATGAGGTCGCCTCGATCGAGGTGTTTTAGAACCGACCATTGGCTCTTGTTGCACACGCATGCTTGCCCGGTCTCCGCTTCGTGACACGCGCTCTGGAAGGGTGAAATCCGGACTCCGGCTCTCGGAGTGGGAGTGAAAAATCGCTCCTGTCCGACACGAGGCAGAACCGAGCAATGCGTCAATCGAGTTCAGGCCTGACGAGTCGTTTCATGCTCAAGAGTTCACTTGCCAAGGCTGCCGCGAAGGTTGGGTAACCGTTGAAGGCCAAGCAACTCTTTCACCACGCTCAAGCGCTCTTTTGACGTTGCGAACACCCGCCCCTGGAAATGTCCTCGGCGCAGCGATTTCAGCCGACGGCCCCACGTTTCTCCGTCGGTTCCCAGGCGATCAAACACCGAGGCCAACGCGGCGGAAATCCTCGCCTTGCCTTGGCGAAACAAGCGGCCCGTGTAATCCACCAGCAACAAATAACTTCCCAGCGAAAACCCTTCCAACATCCCCTCGCGCAAGGAATTCTCCTCGCGGCGATCCTCAATGGGACAAAGCCAGTGCGACTCCTCGACCCCTGACGAGGCCGCGCACGCCGCCACGCTTCCCAATTCCGCCGTCCTCAACGTTTCCGTCGCGTCTTGCGCCTCGGCATGCTCCACACGTTGCTTGATCGACGTGTGCTCCGCCGCCTCGGGCCGATTCGCCACGCCCGCCGCCACCGGATTCAAGTCGATGTACGCGCAGGTGGCCAGCAACGCCTCCTCATCCAGGATCGCGATGCTTTTGAACCTCGCTTCGAAGAATGCCCCCCGGGCCTTTTCCCCTTATCAACAAATTGACTATTCCCACGCCTTCTCAATTTCTCCTGGATCAGCCTTCTTTCCATGAAGGAGCATCTCTAGAGCGCGAGAGAACGAGGGGGCGTATGGAGTCAACTCATCCATTAACAGATAGGTTCGACCTTGCTCGTCAATCACAAGAAATGCATGACCCCGATGTATCTCTCCCAAGGGATAAAGTTTGGTTTTCAGCGATTGTTCGTACTCCTCCAGTTCTTCCTTGAAATGAGCTCCAAGCTCCGGATCTATATGAACATCACTAGTGGCACAATCAATCCCACTCTCGCACTCACCGAATTCAAGGTTTCCGAACTCCTTCAACACTTCTTCGGCTTTTAGAAATAAGTTGAAATTGGTTGGTAACGAGAGCGATTGAAGCACGTCTCGACCAGTGAACCAGCCAGCCTTGTGAAGAAAGTCTGATACACGTGGAGAGAACCGATCCTCAGAATTACTTAGCTCCATCGATGACTCCGAAAATATTTGAACCCAGTTACAAGAAGCAGGAGGGCCAAAAAGGACAGGCAAAGTTTGGAGTGCTTGTTTACATGGATGGGGCATCGAAATGCCTGTCCTTTTATCCCTCCATGTCCGAGCCTCTTAGTCTGGATACTGTGGGCCACCTCATGGCTGATAACGTCGTTCCCTGGATAACTGCCGGTACCGCTTGACTTCCGATGGACTCCATTCGTTGATATCTCCAATATAGCGACCATCGGGTCCGTAAGCCTCGCTAAATTCACGATTGATTTCAATAAGCCAAAGGATGGGCAAGAGCAACAACGCAGCTATCGCCACTACGATCATGAGTTGTTTCACTGTAAATTGCGTGCGGGAGAGCGGCACTGCTTGACCTCCGTGAATCTATAGAGGAGAGGGCCAAAAAGAACAGGCAATGTTTAGAGTGCTTGTTTGCATGGATGGGACATCGAAATGCCTTGAATGTTCGCACGTCAAGTGAAAATGTCTGTCATTGCTTTTTTTGTCTTTCTCTCTTTTTGAAACTTCCAAGAACATGACCCCATGGACGCCAAACATGGCGGAGGTCGCCGCGTGAAAATCAACGCTTTGGCTTGACAACGAACACTGTCGCCGTCCTTTTCCTCTCCAGGATCTTGATTGACAAATTCATATCATTGATTTGTTTGCTTTTTATATTGCATTATAGCATGCGATAATGTTGGTCGTTCATTCATGACTGATATCGAAGTTTGATTTTGTTTAAACCGTTTGTTTGTTTGAAATTAACAAATGACTCAAAATACATGAACAAGCACGAAATTGCAACCTTTTCATTGGTTGGGTCACCCAATCGACTTCTGGGAACCTGCGAATTCGGGAATGCGAGATAAAGCACCAATCCTTGCCAGGCCAAATTATCGCCATGCCCGACAGTTGGCACCAACCAGTCATGAAAGCCGTCCATTAGGTCGCCGGCGCATGCGACGTCCATCCCGAGCATGTACGAGCAAACACAATCATAACTCTCTTTTGGCAAATACATCAAAGGACGCTGCCTCACTCAATCTAAATCAAAGGGCAGATTCATGTGATTCCTCCAAAGCAGATTGGCCGTACATTATAACAAAGGCTTCAATGGAGGCCAAACAGGGTAGGCATATTTAGAAAACTTGTTTGTATGAATGTGTTATCGAAATGCCTGGCCTTTTATCCCTCCCCTCAGCCTCGTGGTGGTCCCGTAGCACCCGGCGGCAGACACCCCAGACCATCGGCCCTGGCGATGGATGATCGCCTCGAAGGCGGCCTCCTCTCGCCGTTCGACGAAGCAACCCAGGAGTTGAACGTTCGAGAGTCCCCCGACTGCTCCCACGGTGAAGAGGATGCCAAGGTCTCGGATGGTTGTGCTCTTCATGCCGTGCTTCCCCACGCCGTCCCTTCGGTCTTGCTGGGCCTCTACCCACTTACTACCGGGTCGAGTCCGAACGAATACAACTTTTTTCTCCCCGCCCCAGAGACCGAAAACTAAAAGGAAAGCGGCCATTTGGCGGGAGCCGGGGCCAAGTACTCACTTTTTTCCCTCTCGGCCGTCGAGTGAGCCCAGCTTCTCCTCAAGGTTTGAAAGCGGATGTCGCTCGCGAAACTCTGTAGCCCGCCCCAGCGGCCTGCCCCCCCCTTACGTCGTACGCAGGTCAGGCTTACCAACCTCCCAAGTTCAGGTGCGTTCACCCATTGTGGTTCGTGGAACGGACACGATGGGGAGAGTGAGAAACGTCGTTGTGTACTGTTTCAATCGGCTGGGGCGCACGCGCGCTGGGACTTCGACACAACGCGAGGTATGCCCGCTGGAGGAATCGCTCGAAGCTCCGTGAGGCCGAATCAGGAAGGAAACGGCCTCGTCTTGTTCAAGAGCCTGTTCCGGCCACTTCCCGACCCAGTGTCTGTGCAAGGTTATCCCGAATGGAAAGGGCGGTTTCCACTATTCGGGAGAGAAAATGGAAGATTTGGGATTGAACTTGGTGATTGCGAGAGACTAAGATCCGTTCCTTCAAGATTCGGATACCAACCCGGGAGGCGATGTTGAGCCCTGGTATCCCTTCCTCCCCGCCTGTGTTGATGCGATGTGATGCCGGCATTGAGTTGAGTTCGTTGTGAGTCGTGGCTATCCCTTGATGTCGGATCTCCCCAAACAACCGGGGCGCGAACATACGCTCGACCACAAGACATTTGATGGATGTGGTCATGCAATTCGATTTGGATCTTCAAGGGAAGGATGATAAAGGAGATCATCCAGAAGGGTGCTGGCGATCCATTTTGCCTGATCGACAAAACCAATAAATTCGGAAAAAATTACCCAGACGGCCGATTTGATTGTTGGCGCGGGTTCTTGCCCTCTCTACAATCTTGCCGACTTGGTGGCAGTGGCCTGAACCCGGAAGGATGAGGGTGGTTAGGTGTCGCCTCGCGGTAACCTGCGTCTGGGATGGACGAGGGTCTTACTCTGGACTTCGGACGATGGCTCGTCGGATGTCGGAGTGAAAACCATCTTGCCAAAGCCCTTGCCGATCCAATGTTCGGATCGCGAGGACACCCGATGCGGAACCACTCCGCATTCACGATTGTTTGATTTTGCACCTTTGAAAGGGGTTCACCCAATGCATCAGATCGTTCTTCTGACCGCTTTGACCGCGACCAGTGGCCTGTTTGGTGGAGGCCGACAGGCCCTGTCGGGGAATTGTGGTCGTCCGACCGCGGGCTTCTCGGCCTGCGCTCCCTCTGGTCCTCAGTTCGGTTCCCGAATCCAGTTGTTCCGGGGCAGAGGTTGTCGGTCCGTGGCCCCTTCCTGCAATGTCGTTCCCACAAGCTACGTCCCGAACTGTGCTCCGGCTGCCCCGAGCTGTGGCCAAGTCGCCCCGAGCTGTGGTGTGGCTCCCGCCCCTCAGGCCTACCCCGCGTTCTACGCTCCGGCCGCTGGCGGTTGCGCCACTGGCAACTGCGCTCGATAATCGGGTAGGTTCAGCCGATCACGAGGCAACGATTCGAATCGAATTGCCGAGGGATCGACTGTAACGCCTGGCCCTTCCATCCCTCACAGAGCCCGCCTCGCCTTCCAACGGCCAGGCGGGCTCTGTTCGTTTGTCTTTCGAATTGAAAGCGGGTGGATTAGGATGGAATCGATGAGGTGGGGGCTGAGGTTGGTTCCCAATTCTCCGTTCCGGTGCCGGGCGGACGGGGGGCGGGGGCGGAAAGTCGAGAACCCTGGATCAAGGTGACTTGACGAGAATCGAGCCTAAAACGCAACTCGGGCGTGAGAGAGTTTCTCTCACGCCCGAGTCGAAGTCATCTAGAGAATCCGATGTGGGTTGCCTCGCGTCGCGATTGAAAAGGCGCCGGCTCAGGGCGTAATGGTGGCGAAGGTTTTAATCTTCGCGGGGGGTTCGTCCTTGAGGTCGGTGGCAATTTCAATCACCGCATTGTACGGTCCGGCCTGCTCGGGCGCCTTGAAGGTGATATCGACTGTGTGGAGGGGACGGGAGGTATCCTGGTCGGACTTGCCGGTCAGTTCGTCCTTGGTTCCCTTCAGGTCGGTCACCTTGAACGGTTTGGCCGATCGAACGATTACCTTCTTGCTCACGATGGCGCCTGGCTTAACTCGTCCCAGATTGATGATCGAGGGGGAGGTCACGATCGCCGTTTGAACGTTTGCATTCACGGAAACCGGGATCGCCGGGGCGTTGGGGTCGTTGGTCTCGAGCGTGATCTCGTCCTTGAAGAAGCCCTGGGGAACGGTGGGGAGGAGCGAGGCTGTCAGCAGGAACTGCTGCTGCCCGTCGGCTGTCATCCCTTGTGGCTTCAACTCGGCCTTAACGTGCGAGCTCTGCGTCTTCATCTTAACGATTTGCCAGTCGGGGTATCCCCCAGCATAGTTAAGTTGAAGGGTCAGCTTGGAGTTCGCCGTGCGTTGTACCGTGCCGAAATCGACCAGACCTGGATTCAGGGTAATATCACCTCGGATAAAGCAGGTCACGTTCAGGTCAACCGCCGCGAAACTGGGCTGATCGAGGATCAGCCGCAATCCCGAGGCCTTGGTTCCCACGAACCGGGTTGTGTCAATGACGGCTTCGACCGTGGTCTGAGTTCCGTTGGGGATTTCTTTCGCCCCCACTCGAACCTCGGTGCAGCCGCACTTGGTTTCCCAGTTCGCGATGCGAATATCGTATCCAGTCCGATTCACGAGTCGGAATGCGTGACGGATTTTAGAACCTCGAGCGACCGTTCCGAAGTCGTAGGCTCGCTCGGGAAAGATCGTATCTACCCAACTCTGCGCGAACACTGATTGGGTCGCGAGCAGAGCCCAAACCGCAATCAACAATGAAACGCGACGCATGGGGCCAATTCCCTTTGGTAGAGGCAATAACTCAGAGCGGCCGCTCCGCATCTCCGTTTCGAGCCGATCTTCGTTCGCCAAGCCGCAAGCGAGGTCGCTCTCGTCCTTTTGATACCATGGACAGCCAATCACTCGCTTGCTCATTGTCAATCATACTCCCGATGAACCGGTCCGCCACTTCATGCCACGGAAATTCTCCAACTTTCTCTGGTATCATCCGAATCTCCCAATCATTCGGATTGAGGAACCCTCCACCGACTAGGAGTGAACAGGGGAACGTGTTACCATGTCCCCGTTGTTTGAGTGGAAAGGGATTGCGAGAAAGAATGTCGGTTTCACTCTCGAACAAGATGGGGATTTCCCACGAAGAACTTGGTCACTTGATCTGATCGTTGGTCCAACTCCCTTCCAACCACGGTGATGGTACGTCGCCGCGAACAATACCCCCGTCACGAAACGAAATTCTCCGCGGATCACATCCCATGCTCAAACCTGCCGTGGAAACGCGAAATGTCGATGGGATTCTGGTGGCCGAATTCTGGGATTGCTTTCGACTCGATCCGGCACCAGTGCAAGATTTGCGCCAACACTACGAAACCCATGTGGCTGACAAGTCCAACAAACCTCAAGCCGTGATCGACCTACTCGGCGTCGGATTCGCTGGCTCCGCCGCCCTTGGCAATTTCATGGCCATGCATCGGCTGGTTAAACAGCACGGCGGCCGGTTGATCTTCTGCAACGTGGACCCGACCGTTTTCGAGGTCTTTCGCGTCAGCAAGTTGGATCCCCTCTTCACGTTCGTCACCGATCGAGACGCTGGCCTGGAAGAAGCGAAACGAGACCCGGTCCCGGCGGGTTCGGAAACAAACCCAGGGGCCGCCGGTTCCGCACCTGCGCAAGACGAAACGCGAAGCTCGCGAGGAACCGGATTGCTCAGCGCGAGCCGACGACGCAAACTGTCCTGATCGTTTGAGATCGAGCCTTGCGACTTTCCCGCGGAAGCGAAGCGGACCCAACTCAATTGACCTGGTTCCCAACCGCGGACTCAACTCTGTCCTCTACGCGACTGGCAGCTTCCGGTGACACGTTAGGGTCACGGGGTTTCCAAGTGATTTGGGAGCGGATTGAATGGCATCCTCTTCGAAAATCGATGTGCATGAGGTTGAAGGAGTCAAGGTCGTGCGGTTCCTTGATCGCCAGCTCTTCGATGAGCGAACGGTCAAGGAGGTCGCTGACCAGATTGCCGCGATCCTGCCCAACGATGGGACTCCCATTCGGCTCGTCCTCGATTTTTCCGAAGTCACGCTGATCTCCAGCACGCTCTTGAGCAAGCTCGTTCTGTTTCAGCGCCGAGTCGATGGGACTCGAGGGAGTTTGCGCCTCTGCGAGCTCACCCCCGTGCTTCAGCAGGTCTTCCGCACATCGAATCTAGACCGGCTTTTCAAGATCGACCGCGACCAGAGGGCATCTTTGGCCTCGAGTTGAACCAGGTCGTTCTCTGTTCGCGGGCGACTCGCGGAATGAGGGGGGACGGGCTCGACTCGTTCCTCAACCTTTGAATGTCACACCGTGGCCGTTTTCCAGCCCCCATGCAGAAATCGCGCGCTGATCAGAATCGCGCGGGCATACAGGTCCAGGAGCATGGCGATCCAGGCCCCATGAAGGCCCCAGATTCCCCCTTCGCTTACCCCAGGCATCGTAACTACATAGGTGAGCGGGAGTCGGACCAGGACATAGCCAACCAACGCGAAATACCAGGGCCACCGCGTATCCCCCGCTCCACGCAGTGCGCCGTTGAGGACATTGATGGTTGCGAGCGCAGGCATGGCGAACGCAACAACCCGGAGGACGGGGGCTCCCATGGCCACGACTTCCGGCTGGCGGCCCCCCGTGAACATCAGAAACATGGGGCCGGCAAGCAGATAGATCAAAACACCCATGAGGCTTAGAGCGATCGCCCCCAGGGTCCAGGCGGTCATTGCCCCAGCGCGGGCGAGGTCGGGTCGCCTTGCCCCCAGGAATTGCCCGGTCAAGGTACTCGCCGCGACGGAAAAGGCGGTGATCGTGAGGAAGGCGATCGCCTCGCACCGGATCGCCACGCCGTGCGCGGCCGTCGCCGTGTCACCCAGGCGATTAATCAGGCTCAGGAATGTGAGTTGACCCAGAAGGTTCGTCAGGCTTTCGCCCGCCGCAGGGAGACTGATTCGCAAGATTCGCCTGACATCGTGTCCCAGGGGAATCAGGCCCCGCCAGGAGAGCTTCAACCCGGAGCGTCCACGGGCGAGGATGAACAGGATTGCTAGTCCGCCCACCCCTTCCCCAACGGCCGTTCCGGTGGCGATTCCTCGGAAGCCCAGCCGAGGAAAGGGAGCGAGACCCATCAGGAGCGCCCAGCTCAGGCCGACGTTCACGAGATTGACCAGAATCATCACCCACATGCCGGTTCGCGTGTCCCCCGCGCCTCTCAGGCAGGCGTTCCCCACGGTGGTACAGGCCAGCAATGGGGTGACGATCAGCACGATGCGAAGGAACTGAACGGCAAGCCTCGCCGTCGGACCGGTGACGTTCATGACGGAGACGATCCAAGGGGCGGTCGCCCAACCGGCCAGGAACGTGACCGTGCCGATGATCAGGGCCAGCCCAATCGCGCGCTGGCAGATTCGAGAGGCAAGGTTCGGGTCCCCCTGCCCGATCAGGCGAGCGACCAGGGCGCTGGCGCCCACCGACACGACGGTCAGAATGCAGCCGAGGAACCAGAGCAAATAGCTGGCGATGGTGACCGCCGCGAGATGCTCCTCGGCCAGGAAATGCCCGGTCAACAAGGTGTCCGAGACCCCTACGAGGTAGAGCAAGGTCTGCTCGACCAGGACCGGAGAGGCGAGCCAGAGCACCGTCCGCGCCATCGAGGCGTCTGAGCTGACCAGCGATGCACTCGCCTGCTTCATATCGGTCCTAAACAACCAGGTCACTCGCTCGAGGAACCAGCACCTTTAGAGGGGGCGTCGATTTCGGGATCGTGTAAGCGGAAAAAGGTCTGACGATTACCTGAGAGGGCCTCATCGCCGAATCGGATTCTCGTGGTCCAGCGAGCATTCTCGAATTACCTCGCTGTAGCCTTCTGATTTTACAGACTAAAATCGCATATTCCTTTTTCTTCTATCGAACCGGAAACACCAAGGAACCTTCTCCTAAACGGATCGGCGGGGAAATCGCTCCTGATCCGAAAGGAATGGTAGATCTGAAGAATCCGCCCACTGGTCCATGTGCTTTTGATAGCATCAATGCTGTTCCTGCCAAGGGTCAAGGGTCGTCCATGGCGAATTCCAGGGGGAGAAGAGCCACTTCCGCCCAGTCTTTGTCATCTACCCGATCCTCTGCCGCCAGGATACGCGACGATCGGGCCTACCCAGTCCATGACTCTATCAGGCCTTCTCGACGCACTGAGCAAATTATTATGGGTCGATATGGGTATAAAACTCAGATAGGAGATTCAAGTCGTGGTGCGATCTTCGTTGGCCGAAGCTATTGAAAATCTTCAGAAATCGTATATTGATTACATGTCATGCCTGAAATCGGTGTTGGACTTCGGAGAGGCCAACATCGAACCGCTGATCGATGCCCTGAACCACAGGTATGCCAATCCAATGGCAAAGGCACTTGGTCTGATGATGTACTCTCCGACATCTCAACGAGCATTCCCAGTACTTCTCGCATGGCTGGTCACCCAAAGCCCCATGTATCCCGATGTCCTTGAGGCTCTTGTCCGCGCAGGTGACAAGCCAGCACCTCTAGTTCTTGATTTGATCAAAGAATATGCTGATTTCAATGATGAAGGAGCTGTTCGCAATCTATTTGACTTGGCGACACGATTCTCTGATGCTGTTTTACCAAGAGTCGTCCAAGTCGCGGAAACTCTTTTCGACCATGATGACCCAACGATACGGGAGTGTGCCACTGATGCGATTTGGAAAATTGGATTGCCTCACGGTGCGACAACAAGAGGTAAACTTTCGATGCTTCAAAGCAACGACCCGGATATTCACGTGAGAAAAGCTGCGTCTGAAGCGCTTCAAAAGCTTGGTTGAGGTGTCAGGGAAGGGGGGAAAAGAGACAGGCCTTTTTCGCTTCCAATCGCGGCATACGGATTTTCGTTTAAGGATTGGTGGTATAAAACCTTATGGACTTATGTTGGCTACATTCCAGAATCTGATCATGCCGTCGTAGCATGCGGAGGCCAGAGTCTTGCCATCGGGTGAGAATGCGACATCAGAAACAGCTCCTCCGTGCCCGTCGAGGGTGGTCACGAGAGCCCCCGTCGCCACGCTCCATAACCTGACATCTCCAGGTGGATTGATGGGCGCGGGATGATCGTTATATCCTCCCCCCGTCGCTAACATGCCGCCATCCGGGGAGAATGCAACGGTGTTAAGCTGGTCTGGATGGCCCGGCAAAGAATTGATCTTCCTGCCTGAAGGCATGCTGACAAGATCGACAGTCTTGTATCGCCATCCGCCTCTTTCCTTGGTTGCCTCCGCCTTAATCGATCCGTCTGGACTTACAGCCAGTACCGGACGGAACCAATCTGGCTTCTCGGATGCGGGAATTGTGTTCCGTAGTCTAGCTTCGGCCACATCCCACAGTCTCACCGTCCCGTCCGCTCCTTCGGAAGCCAGAATCTTTCCATCGGGCGAAAAAGCGATGGCATGGATCGGACCAACGTGTCCCTTGAGGACGGCTCGCATCGACTCGTGGTCGCGTTGCGAATAAACCCCGATGCCAACGGCGGCAATGACACAAAAACAAGCGAACATGATTAGCATCGTGAATCGATTCGCTCGCTTCATCGTTGAACCCCTTGTAAGAGTCGCCGAGCGGGAAAATAAGGACGGTCTTTTGAGCTTCTTCTCAGCGATGGTCGGCACATAATGACCTTGTCACCACCAGGTCACTGCCGATTTGGTTGGTGAAATTCAGCGGCACGTGAGCTCGGAGGGTTCATGGGGCATTTTCTGGCGATCTTTTGTTTCTTCTGGCTGCCCGTATTCCTTTTCACGGCCCTGCGCATCTGGAGACCCGCTGAAGCCTCAAATGGGGGACGATCCGTCGCGGACCGTATCGCCTGGACTGGCTTCGCCCTCGGGGTCTGCTTGATGTTCAACATGGTACTGTATGCGAAGCTCTTGGAAAGTGACGGCGATTATCGGTCCTGGGATACGATCCGACTTCATGGTCACGTGTTACTCGCCATGGCCGCGTTCTCTGTCGTCGCGCCGGTAGGCGTTGTTCTGTATCAGGCAACGAGAGCCCATCGCCCTGAACCAAAAGGCAAGAAGTCCCTGACCGACGACTTCGAGTAAGGATAAGAAGGCCCTGTTCCTCCAACCGATTACCTTTCCAGGAGTTGAGTTGAGGGGCTATGATATTGCCAGGTTTACCCATCTCCCGGAGGAACGCGCACGTGCCTGCTCGAATTCTTGACGGAAAAGCTCTGGCCCAACAGGTGAGACAAGATGTGGCCGAGGAGGTCGGCCGTCTGAAAGAGGAACGTGGGATCATTCCCGGGCTGACCGTCGTGCTGGTTGGGGAGAATGCCGCGAGCCAGGTTTACGTGCGCAACAAGCA
>Ga0182738_1006749_pt1 | contig 11836 bp, 9 predicted proteins | sample eDN5th30CBELigMG_FD_128876 | JGI IMG/M metagenome (GOLD analysis project Ga0182738, IMG submission 128876) | Enriched Miracle-Growth compost microbial communities from Emeryville, California, USA - eDNA 5th pass 30_C BE-Lig MG (version 2)... ...
ATGAACGGACATTTGATGGTAGTTGATGGAGGCTGGATGGCAAGGTAGAGAGTTACAGTGAGGGGGGCAGATAACGGAAAAATTTTCTGTTATTCACTTCATTCGGCTGAAAAAGTGATAAATAACGGAAAATTTTTCCGCTAAACCCTCACAAATCTGCTTGAAAGCCAGTCAATATGCTAAATAGCGGAGACTTTTTCTTTTATTTACTCACGATCTGGCCCAAGCTTACGCTTAACGGAAAAATTTTCCTCTATTACCCCACTCTATGCCGTCCACGCTTGATAATCCCCCCACAAAATGCCAAAATGGTAGAAAGAGGTTGAAAGGAGTTCCAAAAATGAACAAAGAGCAGGCTCTGAGTAAATTCAAAGAACTAGAAGAAAAATTATCTCATTATAGAAGCATCCTTGCCCTGGTCCAGTGGGATATGGAGACGGGGGCACCGAAGCAGGGGGTGCCTTACATGGCAAGTGCAATGGGATCGCTCTCAACAGAAGTGTTTCGGATCATGACTTCTGAGGAAATGGGAGAGTGCTTACAGGTATTGACGGAGGAGACCAACAAAGCAGAATGGGACCTTCGAACAAGCGCCTCACTGCGTGAAGCCAAGCGATCCTATGAACAATCGAAAAAAATCCCGGAAAAATTATATAGTGAATTTGTCGTTTTAACCGCCAATGCGCAGAGCATCTGGGCTGAAGCGAAAAAGACGGACAATTATTCGCTTTATGAACCCACTTTGCAACGGATTATTGAAATCAATCGGGAATTTACGCAGTGCTATGGATATCATGAACATCCTTACGATGCCCTGCTGGATTTATACGAACCGGGCTATACGGTTGGAGTATTAGACCCATTGTTCTCCAATTTGAAAGACCGCACCCTTTCTCTTTTACAGCGCATTCAGGCATCACTGAATAAACCGCGGGAAGATATTTTTGGACAAGGGTTTGATAAGCAAAAGCAGAAAGAATTTTGTTATCATTTGCTGCCAAAGCTTGGCTTTAATCTGGAAGCGGGAGTTCTTGGGGAGAGTGCGCATCCTTTTGCCACGGGCATTTCTTTGCGTGACGTGAGGATTACCACTCGGTATATCGATGATGTTCGTTCGTCGGTCTTAAGTGTGATCCATGAAACTGGCCATGCCCTATATGAGCAAGGGATTGATCCGGAACTCGAAGGAACCTTCCTGAGGGATGGTGCATCGATGGGGATTCATGAATCCCAGTCGCGCTTTTTGGAAAATATGGTGGGTCGAAGTCGGGAGTTTTGGACATCCTTGTATCCTGATTTGCAGAAGACTTTTCTAGGTGAATTGCAGCAGGTTTCCTTGGAAGATTTTTACCGTTCGCTCAATATCGTGGAGCCCTCTTTGATCCGCACGGAGGCCGATGAATTAACCTACAATCTACATATCATGATCCGCTATGAATTGGAAAAAGCGATGATTCAAGGAGATATCAATGCCAAGGATCTCCCGGAAATCTGGAATAGCAAAATGCGGGAGTACCTTGGTGTCGTACCGCCAACGAACGCTGAAGGTGTCCTGCAGGACATCCATTGGTCTTTTGGCGAGTTTGGTTATTTTCCTTCCTATACATTGGGGAATTTGTATTCCGCGCAAATTTATCATGTGATTCAACAACAAATTCCGGAGTTCCACCAACTGCTCACGCAAGGCAATCTCCTTCCTATTCGGGAATGGCTAAGGGAGCAGATCCATCAGTATGGCAAAACCTATACACCAGGGGAGCTAATCGAAAAGATTTCCGGAGAGAAATTGAACGCAGATTACTTGATTCAGTATTTTGAGGAGAAATTTTCCAAGGTGTACCAAATTGAGCCTGCAAAATAAAAGAATTGAGTTATTGTAAATAAAAAAGTATTTACCATTTCGATTAAAATCGATATAATACCTTATAATATATTGAAAACTTGAATAGCTTTTTAATGAAATTTTGGAGGAGCCTGTCACACAAGGCTCCTTTTTGCATTTTTTTAGAAAGCTACTTAATTATAGAGAGGATGATGATTAAGTACCAAACTAGAAGGAGAATTGAGCGATGGGGTTGGACAAACTAAGGCTAAATATTGGAACTGGATAAGTTCATCGATCAAGATTGAGATTGGAAACGTTTAATGAATATCGAAAGTTGTAGGTGGGTCCACAATATGATTTTTTTCTAGAAGTTTATTTTAGGAGGTAATGTGTTGGTACTACAATTCATACTACAATTAATTTTGGTTTTACTTGCTGTAAAAATTGCTGGTCATATCAGTGTTCGTTTGGGCCAACCATCCGTGTTAGGTAAAATTCTCGTTGGTATTATACTAGGGCCTGCCGTGCTTGGATGGGTACAGAATACTGAAGTTCTCAGTATTTTTAGTCAAATAGGGGTTTTACTTTTAATGTTTTTAGCAGGATTAGAAACAGACTTGGATGATTTAAATGAAAATAAGAAAGCAGCCCTACTCGTTGCTGTTGGTGGTGTTATTGCCCCCATTGTCATGACATACGGAATAGCACAATTTTATGATTTCACCACTCCAGAAGCAATTTTTTTAGGTTTATTATTAGCGGCAACCTCAGTCAGTATTTCTGTTCAAACTCTAAGGGAGCTTGGTTGGTTGAATACGAAGGAAGGATCTGCATTACTAGGTGCTGCAGTATTAGATGATATTATTGTTGTTATTCTAATTGCCGTGGCGATGAGTTTCTTTGGATCTGGATCTGACATGAGTATTGGTTTGCTCATTGGAAAGAAAATCATCTTCTTTGTAGTTCTGTTCTTAGCTTCGAAATGGTTGGTACCAACATTTATTAAAATATTCTCGAAGTTTGAAGTAACAGAGGTTGTTTTAAGTGCAGGATTAATTATTGCTTTTGGCTTTGCCTATTTTGCGGAATCATTGGGTGTAGCGGGGATTATAGGTACATTCTTTGCGGGAGTTGCCATTGGTCAAACAAGATATAAAAAGGAAATTGAACATAAAGTGCAACCTATTGCAAATGGGATTTTTGTTCCCTTCTTCTTTGTAAGTATTGGATTAGCCGTTTCATTTGATGGAATCGGCAACCAAGTAGGATTTCTAGTTCTCTTCTCAGTGATCGCCATATTGTCGAAGTTTATAGGTTGTGGTATAGGTGCTAAGTTATCAGGATTTAATACAAGATCTTCAATGGGGATTGGTTCTGGGATGGTTTCAAGGGGCGAGGTTGCTTTAATCTTAGCTGCAATGGGATTACAGAATGGTTTGTTGAATCCTGAATATTATACTTCGACGATTATTGTCGTTATTGTAACGACTGTTGTTACACCTCCATTATTAAAAGTGTTTTTTGGAACTCGGGAAGTGTAACAGGTTGATATTGAATTGAAAACAAGGAACATGATTTGTCTGCCTTCGGTTTAATTCCGAAGGCTTTTGTGTGTTGCCATCTCGGCTTTTATTAGGAAAATTTGATTTAGCCGGATGCCGTACCTGAACGGGATCGATAGTTTAAGAAGAAAAAGCAAAGGACTTCTTCATAAACCATTACGGTCGTAAGAAGTCCTTAAGAACAGCATTGCTGTCCCCTCTAAACAGAGCTGCTAATTTTATAGACTCTCTTCAGCAATTAGCCCTGCAATATACTCGGTAATCGTATGATCTTCGCTTGCCGCTAGACCACTGATTCCAACACAACCGATAATTTTGCCTGATTTATTTTTTAGCGGATGTCCGCCGGGAAGAGCAGTCAATTTCGAATCACAATAATAACTGATTTCCAACCCGTCCTCTTTTAACCTGCTCAAAAAGATGTCCGTGGGAATGCCCATCCGAATCGCGGTATAAGCTTTCTGTTGAGAAATCTGAATACTGCGCACAGGTGCCCCTTCCATTCGGTCAAAGGTCAACAGTTCACCTGAAGCATCACAAATTGCAATACAAATGGGACGGCCAAAATCCTGTGTGGCTTTTTCCTTTCCGATTTCAATCAATTTTCGTGCAAGACTTAATGTCATCTCCATTACTTTGTTCCTCCTCGGCTATTCTGAAAAATTTATCTTGTCCTACTTTTTATCATACCGAATTCTCCAAACAAAATCATCACTATTTGCGAAATAGTTTTTTAATTCAGTTCATTATTCAGTTCGAACAATAAGGGGATATTACCAATAACATTGTAAGCCAGGGAGATATGATGATGTTCCAACGCCTAAGTCTTAGCACAGATGATTTGATCAATATAGCCAATCATCTCGATGTCGCCATTTGGATTATTGATATTCCGAACAACGCCGCGTTTTTCTCAAAAGGATTTGAAACGATTTTTGGCAAATCGGTAGAGAAATTCTATCAGGATCCAGATCTATGGATCAAATCCATATACCAAGATGATGTGAATATTGCCCTTAAACGAAGAGAGAAGAAACAAAAAGGGGAAATCACGATTGATGAATACCGAATTGTTAGGCCAAATGGAGAAATTCGCTGGGTGGAGGATCGGGGAATTCCTTATCATGTACAGGAAGATCAACAAAACAAATACATTGGGGTCATTATTGATATTACGGAACGCAAACTAAACGAGGAGAAAATGAAATATCGGGCTTTCCATGATGACCTGACCGGGCTCGCCAATCGCAAGTTTTTAAATGACCAGCTCGAGCGGGCTATCGTTCAGGCGGAGTATGAGAAGACAAGTCTAGCCATTCTTTTTATCGATCTGGATCAGTTTAAAATGGTTAATGATACACTCGGTCACAATATCGGGGACCATTTATTAAAACAAGTTGCGAAAAGACTTCGCAGTTGCCTAAGGGAGGGGGATTCGGTTGCCCGACAAGGGGGAGATGAGTTTATCATCCTCATCCATAATGTTGAAGAAAAGGATGTGGTTCACATTGCGGAACGCATCCTGCATGCGCTGAGTTTCCCTTTTTTAATAGAACAGAATGAGATTTTTATTACCCCAAGTATTGGGATTAGTTTGTTTCCACAGCATGGAAGCGATCCGCAAACCTTAATTAAAAACGCCGATGCAGCCATGTACGACGTGAAATTCAACGGAAAAAATCACTGGAGGTACTATTCTAGGGATATTGAGGATTCAAATCAAAGGCGGATGATGATTACCAACGGCCTTCGAAAAGCGCTGGAAAAAGGAGAATTTAAATTATATTATCAACCGAAAATTCAAATTTCATCAGGCGATATAACCGCTGTTGAAGTATTATTGCGATGGGTACATCCATTGTATGGACGGATTATGCCAAGTGAGTTTATTCCGATTGCCGAAGAGACAGGAATGGTTCTTCCAATTGGAGAGTGGGTCTTGCGAAAAGCTTGTAGTGACTATAAGGAGTGGGAGAAGGCAGGGTGTGCACCACAACATGTATGCGTCAATATATCCCCGCGTCAATTTTCGGATGATCAGTTGATCCAAAAAATAAAGCAGGTTCTCGACGAATTTAATTTTGATCCAAAGCATTTGGGCTTGGAAGTTACAGAAAATGTGGCTATGTTCAATATGGCAAATGCGGAAGACAAGTTAAGAGAACTAAAAGAGATGGGGGTCTTACTTGCCTTGGATGATTTTGGCACAGGCTACTCTTCCTTAAACTATTTACGGAAGATCACATTTGATAAGGTGAAGATTGATCGTTCGTTTATTTGGGATGCCCTAAGCCATGAACAAACGGCAACCATTGTGAAATCGATTATTTTCACTGCACATAATTTGAACATGGTGGTCATTGCGGAGGGAGTTGAGACGAAGGAACAATTGGATTTTCTCAAAGAGAATAATTGTGATATGGCACAAGGCTACTTTATTGGCAAGCCGTTACCGAGCAAAGAGCTGATGGAGCTTTTACAAAAGAGGTAAAGCACAGGAAGGAAGCGTACGATACAGTAAATTCGGTATGGTGTGATACGAATCACAAACAGGTTCTTCACGAAATGGTACCCTTATCTCATGAGAAAGCTTATCATTTGCAGCTAGTGAATTTAAATAAATCAATCATAGGGGTAGAGCCATGAGTGAGATTATTAATAACCGTGAACAGCATACTGAGGAAGTTTCAGAACGCCTGCAGAAAATTCTTGACATCTTTCGTGCCCTATACAACGGAGAAAACGTCGATCAGGTAAAAGTTCGTTTTGATCAAGAGATCGGTACAGTCACTGTAGAGGAAGTTTCGCAAATTTCCCAGATGCAACGTGACATCTTAGAGGCTGGAGATTACTCAGAAAGTGAAACGAAACGATTATCTGACGCACATATGTCTATTTTAAAAGGAAACATCGAGGAGCCACCCAATCCTGAAGACGTTCCAGGGCATCCGGTTCATACGTTTAAATTAGAGAACAAAGCGCTGGATGAATTGATCCAAACTAGGTTGAAACAACATGTGGGTCAGTTTATTGAAGAAGATTCAGAGGAACAAGTGTACAAATTGCTAGAGGATTGCAATCTTTTGTTCGATATAGATAAACACTACATGCGTAAGGAACATTTGATATTCCCATATTTAGAGAAGTATGGCATTTATGGGCCGTCCACCAATATGTGGAGAATGGATGATATGATCCGTGATGGGATTAAGGAGTTAAAACGGAAGCTAACGGATTATAAGGGGGACAGGCAAGCCGTTCTTGAACGGGTGAAATATGTTATTGACGAGATATATGGAATGATTTATCGAGAAGAAACTATTCTTTTCCCTATGGCAATGAGTCAATTTACCGAGGAAGAGTGGGTGAAGATCGCCGCCGAAAGCGATGAAATCGGCTTTTGCCTCACAGCCCCAACGATCGAATGGAAACCGGAAAGAAAAGACTTAGATGCGAAAGTCCTATCTGACGGTTTCGTAAAGTTTGAAACAGGGGTTTTGTCCTTAAAACAGCTAGAGTTGATCTTGAATCACTTGCCAGTCGACATTACCTTTATCGACCATGAAGACGTAGTTCGCTACTTCTCCCAGGGGAAAGAGCGAATCTTTGCCAGAACCAAAGCCGTCATCGGACGCACCGTGCAAAATTGCCACCCACCAAAAAGCGTCCACATGGTAGAAGATCTGCTAGACGACTTCAAATCGGGTAAAAAAGATGTAGAAGAATTCTGGATTAAATTCCGCGATCGGTATGTACTTATCCGCTACTTTGCCGTACGCGATGAAAATAATCAATATCTTGGGACGCTTGAGTTCACGCAAGATATCGGACCGATCCAGGCTATTGAAGGAGAGAAACGGATTTTGTCATGCCCGCAAGATATAATTTCGCGTTCCCAACAGGGTATGAGGAGGTAGAGAAAATAATCGAAAGCCAACCCCTCAAGCCCATCGAATAAACGTTGGATGGGGTTCAATACGGGGAAAATACAATTTTAGGAAGTCTTTTCGAGCGTCGATTCGGTATGACTGAATCACGCTTTTCTTTTTAATTTAGGATAGACTGGATTTTTGTATAGGTATGAAGGCCTAAATATAGCCTTTGCCCTTATCAGAAGCGGTTCATTCGAATAAAATTGAAATTTATTGGTAACTTTAAAGCTAATGAAAAATAGCAGATAAGGGGACTATTTATGACTACCGATCGAGGATTAAAGCCAATGGATGTCTTGAAACCAATAAATTTAAGTTCAAACGAATTAGACGAGTCCCAGCCATTTACTACGGTTGAAATGGGGAAACTTTGGGTTACCTATATGGGGAACAGTATGTCTAGTCAAATTTTAACTTATTTTCTTCAACATTGTGAGGATGAACATATTCGGACGTTACTTGAAAATGCCCTCGCGTTAAGTAAAGATTTCATCCAAAGAGTAGAGGTTTTTTTTAAAAAGGAAAATTACCCTATACCTGTAGGCTTTTCAGAAGATGATGTGAATCTTGGTGCCCCACGTTTATATGAAGATGCATTTTATCCACAATATTTAAAATATGCAGCTAAGGCAGGTCTAAGTATTTATGCAGTAGCAATCCCGTTAGTAATCAGGGAAGATATAAGGGAATTTTTTGTTTATGCAGACAAATGCACCAGTGTCCTACTTGGACAAATTAATAATGTTTTATATGATAAGAAATTAATCCCGAAACCCCCAGTTATTCCCATACCTGAAAAGCCTGAATTTATTAATAAACAAAGTTACATGAATGGGTGGTTTGGAGATGTTAGACCATTACATGCAATGGAAATTGTGCACCTTTACGATAATATTGAAAATAATATAGCGAGTAAAGCGTTATTGTTGGGATTTTATCAAACAGTTAGGGACGAAAAAATAAAATCATTATTTAAAAAAGGGTTAGACATTACGGATAAGACGGTGAAGCAATGTATTGAGAAGCTTCAGATAGAAAACTTGCCAGCACCGTCATACATTGACCATTTAGTAACAACATCTGACTGTCCTCCTTTTTCCGATAAGATTATGCTATCTCATAAGTTGGACATGTTCTCAATGAAGATTCGATCATTTGGGAACTCATTAGCGGTAAGTGCAAGAAGAGATATAAGTGCATTATATGTAAGAGCTATGACGAATGTTGGCTTATTTGTTGACGATGCTGCAAATATCCTCATTGATGAAGGATGGTTGGAATCACCACCGGAAGCGTTTAAAAGAAGTTAATGTACAATTGAAATGGAAATCGTTTATATAAAAAATAGCCACATATATTTCCTATGTGGCTACTACATTACACAACCTATTTATCCTCTCTCAAAATATATCTGTTCCCATCCTGGTCAAAGAACGTAAACATAGTGCCAAAAGGCATTTTTAATAATTTCTCGACTTCAACACCTTTTTGTTGCATCTTCTCGTACGCGGCTTCGATGTCGGTTGTACTAAAGAGAATCGAGGGATGGGCGACAGCGGAAGGGTTTTGCTTTTCCATCGCTGACTTGGAATAAAGAACAAGGGTGGTGAACTCGTCCTCGCTCGGTCCAACCTCAATCCAGGAGAAGTCCGGTCCGATCTGTTGTTCAAACTTTAATACAAAGCCAAGTTTTTTGATCCAAAAATCTTTTGCCTGCTCTTGATCATTGACATACAAAGTAATTTTTCCAATTTTATTGATCATCATGAGATCTCCTTACAAAAGCTTTTAGCCACAGTGTACCAACTCAAATAAGCAAACGCAACCTACTAACGAAACGCCGCACTTCGAAAAACCGACCTACACAAGAGGGAAAAAAGGAGAAAACAAACTACGGTGATCCCGAGCATCACTTCTGCACCTTCGTAATCATAGACGTAACCAAGAATCGCTGGTCCAATCCCAGTACCGATAAAGAGAAAGAAAGCAAAAAGGGACATGCAGGTTCCCCTAGCTTCAGGCAGAAGCTCTGTCGCGAACGTTTGTAAGGTGGAATGGCAGAAGCTATAGCCGATCCCAAGTAGGAAGAAGCCTAGTGCAAGCGCCCAAGGGGCAGCGATTACCCAGATCACGGTAAAAGCACCCGTCATGATCAGGCCGCCAAACAACGGCATATTCTTTTGCCCAACCTTCTCAATTGCACGAGTGATAAATTGGCTCCCGATCAAAGCAGATAAGCTAAACAGTGCAGCGAGCAAACCGACGATTAAATAGGAAAGGTGAAGACTTTGGTTGGCATAAACACTTAAATAGGTAAAACCTCCAAAAAACAAGGCTCCCTCCAGGAAGACTAGCAAATAGATGAAACGAGCCCGTTTACTCACTAGGATTCGTTGATATCGCTCCTTCAAAGGGATGGTAGCAACCACTTGAGCGGTTCCGGATCCCCCAGTTTCCCTGCCCCTTTGCCACCAAAAGAAGAGGAGGGTAGGTATTCCGCCAAGGCCAATTAACAAGAATAGCCATTTCCAAGTGAAAAATTCCGAAACAAAAGCCCCAATGACGATACCAAGGGCTTGACCGGAGGTGGAGAAGGCCATAAAAAGCGAGATCGCTTTCGGACGTTCGGCAAAGTCAAAGCTGTCGCCAATTTGCGCCAAGGCAATCGGAATAATTCCAGCAGCAAAGATTCCGGTGATCACACGTAGAATAAACAAGATTCGTAGGAAGAAACCAGACCACATCCCACTGTACCAATTGAAAAAAGGGCAAGCGCCAAAGTGATGGTTCGTGTTTTCCCAATATGATCAGCAATCGGCCCATATACCAATTGAAACAACCCGTAAGGAATGGCATAGGCGGAAATTAACAAACCGGCGGTCGATTCGCGGATTTGCAGGTCATCAGCGATGGCGGGCAGTACGGGGGCGACGGCGCGACTATCGGCATTCACTAAAAAAGCAGCAAGCCCTAACGCCCACAATAAGACAAGTGCGGTATTTCTGCCCGTTGGGGTCTGCCTTCGTTGTTCGATCAAGACAAGGCTTTCTTTACTCATAGAACTTAGCTCTCTTCATTCTTTCATTTCTCCGATCTATGAAGGGATGCCCATTGCTCCCCACACTTTATAATTAATCTTTTTTATGTTTCAATATTTTAACAGAGGGTGATCGATTGTTGAAGAAAAAAATGTGCCCTAGATGGAATCGATCGAATCTTTTAACAGATTTAGGCGTATAACCATATAGATCAATATCGTTAAAAAGGAAGAGGGATAGGATGAGAAATGCACATGAAATAGACTATCGGATTTATGGCGATGACATGCAATTTGTAGAAATCGAGCTAGATCCTCGGGAAACGGTTGTTGCTGAAGCAGGAAGTATGATGTACATGGATCAGTCTATTGAGATGGAGACGATTTTCGGCGATGGAAGCCAGGAAAACCGAGGACTGTTTGGAAGCCTGTTGGGAGCGGGAAAACGCCTGTTGACCGGGGAAAGTTTGTTTATGACCGTTTTTACAAATACAGGGAATGGAAAGCGACATGTTGCACTTGCAGCGCCCTATCCGGGGAAGATCATTACACTAGACTTGGCTGAATTGCAGGGCAAAGTGATTTGTCAGAAGGACTCCTTCCTCGGTGCAGCCAAAGGGGTTAGTGTGGGCATTGAGTTCCAACGGAAGTTAGGTGTTGGGTTCTTTGGCGGCGAAGGATTTATTATGCAAAAGCTGGAAGGGGACGGATTGGCCTTTGTCCATGCCGGGGGGACGATTATAGAAAAGGAACTACAGCATGGAGAAATGCTTAAGGTCGACACCGGATGTTTAGTGGCAATGACGAGGGATGTCCACTATGATATCCAATTTGTAAAAGGTGTCAAGACTGCCCTATTCGGTGGCGAAGGGTTATTTTTCGCGACGCTACGCGGTCCCGGGAAAGTATGGATCCAGTCGCTTCCGTTCAGCCGCTTGGCAGATCGGATCTATGCCGCAGCACCCCAGACAGGCGGGCAAAGAAAAGGGGAAGGCAGTATTCTTGGATCATTAGGGGACTTGCTCGACGGGGATCGTAGATAGGAGTGGGGCTAGGCAATTTGCCTAGCTCTTTTACATACAATTGGATAAAATGGGAGTAGTGATTAGCAAAAGGAGGAAATCTGATGGATCAGAGAGATTGCGTGGATAAGCGCCGCGTGGTGCTGCCGGATGGGACCTCTTTGCCTTGTCTTGGGCAGGGGACTTGGAATATGGGAGAGAACCCCCAACTTGAGAAAGAGGAAGTTAGAGCGTTGCAATTAGGAGTGGAGCTTGGCATGAAGCTGATTGATACGGCGGAAATGTATGCCGATGGGAATGCCGAAAGAGTCGTCGGGCAGGCAATACGTGGACGAAGACAGAACGTTTTTTTGGTTTCCAAAGTGTATCCTCACAATGCAGGGCTAAATAAGATTATAACTGCGTGTGAAAACAGCCTTAAAAGGCTTGGCACCGATCACCTGGATTTGTATCTACTG